>Ga0209863_10000125_pt1 | contig 47574 bp, 38 predicted proteins | sample OrgsoiDNA2013046_FD_185796 | JGI IMG/M metagenome (GOLD analysis project Ga0209863, IMG submission 185796) | Permafrost soil microbial communities from the Arctic, to analyse light accelerated degradation of dissolved organic matter (DOM) -... | ecosystem: Environmental > Terrestrial > Soil >...
CCTACACCTTGGATATAAGCCATCCCGTTATCCTTGCTCCTGCTTGCATCTTCTCATTCTGTACAGCAACGTCAAGAGTTTCGTAACAGCCTCTTACGCCCGGAGCTAACGTGTTAACGCGCCTACGGCGCTGCCCGTTTACAGTTCCAGCCTTTGCTCCCGCCGATTGATTTTCCTTTTTTGTTGCCAAGGCGGCGTTCTCGGCGATCCATGAGACCTAACTTTGTCTTAGCGGCCGTAAACCAGCACGCGAAAGGTTCCAGGCGTTGCAACCCTCTGAGGACGAGGGCGTTCTGCAGTTGGCTTTGCAGGCGGACCAAAATCCGCAGTGTCAGTGAAGAGTTTGTGGGTTTTCGTATCCAGACCCATGGTTTTGGCTCCGAATTCGGTCGTAATGGTTTCAAGAGTGCTGAATTTAGCGGGAGAATCTTCGTGGAAAACGTGGATTATGCCTTCACGCGTAGAGACGAAAATAAGGCCTGTTTCCGGTTCAAAGCCAATCGCGTCCGCTCCGGAGGCGATGGGCGCTGACTGGATGATGTGCCCGTCAGTCGAATCCATCATCACAAGCATTTGAGGTTCACGTCCGGCGCTGAACAATCTCTGATGCTCGGCGTCAAGAGCCAATGCGGTCGGGCCACCAGCCGGCGCCACTGGCCAACGCGCTGTTACCTTGAGACTTTGCGAGTCAATGGTGATCACTTCATTTTTGTCTTCCAGATTTACAAAGACCTTGCCTTTGCCATCGGCGACGGCGAACTCGGGAGCACCTCCAAGAGCAATCGTGCCTGCCGCTGTTCCATCTTTTGCATTAATGACGGTTGCGCTGTTTGGGTCGCCGTTCATCACGAAAACGCGTTTGGATGCCGGATCGTAGACGATGGAATCGGCGTCTTTGTCGGCCTTGGCTTCGCCAATTGCCTTTAACGTTTTCAGATCAAAAATCACAACTTTGGCCGCAGCGCCATCGCTGATAAAGCCGCGCCCGAACTCAGGGGCAACGGCAACGCCGTGACTCTGCTTCAAACCGGAAATATTTCCTAGAACGGAACCAGTGTCTGCGTTCAGTATTTTTATTTCTGTGCCATGCGAAACGTAGACGCGCCGGGCGGACGAATCCACCGTTATATAGTCGAAGTACTCCCGAGTACTTCCCGGGGCCGCGCCAAACTTGAAGGTTTTCAGTAAGTGGTAACTCTTTTGGTCGATGGCAAAGGCGGCACCCACCACCAGCATCAGACTGATATACACGCCGATAAGGTGCGCCAACCGCTTCTTTCCGGTTCGACTGGTAAAGGTCAACTGTTTCTCGAGCATGACAGAATTTCCTCCATTGAGCTGATTGGTGGGTGGCCGAACCACTGATGTTTACGCTGCCGCGTTGGATGAAGATTGCCTTCTGCGGTCGTTAGTTGCTGGAATGTAGTTCCGGCCGAGAGATGGAAACAGCAATCCCTTAAACCAGGTCTCGTCTACCCTGTTCAATCTGTACTCCTCCGGGTGTTCCCGAAGAAATTTGATCATACCCGGCTCATTGATTCGGTCCTGCTGGATCTTTAACCATCCAAGCTGGATCCATTTTCGAACGCTTCGGGATCCGACACCCAGAAGATACTCCAGATCGGCGCGACTGTAACCGCTGGTGACACGCGCGCTGATATTATGCTTTGCGCATTGCGCCTTGACGGCCCAGTAAGATCGTCCGAGTCTGCGTGCGATGGAGGATTTGCTCTGTGTGCCAGCCAGATCGCCCAGAGAGTCCATCTCGCCTTGAGTCCACCGCCGCGATGGCGAACTCAGCCCAAGTTGCGTGGCTCTTGCCAGGACAACCACTCTGGTAAATCCACTTCGCCTTTGAAATGCATCGAGCCTTCCTGTGAGTTCGATGCGGGTCCGTGATTCCTGGTAGGCGAGCCTTAGCTGCTGATCAAACTCCGGGGTCCATGAAAATCGCTTGTTGAGATTGGGACGATTCGTGATGCGGCAGCTGTGACAAAGCTGGTCTTTGGGCGCGCCGTTGAATTGCCGGCAGGACCTGCAAGTGACCGGGTTGTTGGGGATTCCGCGCACTCTATTTCACCCGGCATTTGCGCGGGGTGAATAAGAGTTTAGGTGAGCAGCCTGAAAATATGCTGAAAAACAAGAGTTATTTCGGCAACGCCTCGAGTCGCGGCTGGGAGAAGACCGTGAAAGAGATCCTGAATATTGAGCCTTTGCCATCCTGGCTTTCCGCCTGAATGTCAGCACCATGGGCGTTGGCGATTGCCCTGGCAATGGCCAGACCAAGACCGAACCCTCCACCACTACGCGTTCGCGCTGAGTCAGCCCGGTAGAAACGCTCGAAAATATGAGGCAGAGCATCGGGTGTAATCCCGATCCCTGAGTCGCGGATTTCAAATACCGCCCGATCACCGCGGACATCGAAGACGGCCTTTACCTCGCTGCCAACCGGACTGTATTTAACGGCATTATCGAAAAGCACCAGGAACATGCGCGAAAGAGCTTCCGGGTCACCATCCAGATACACCTCTCTTTTATTAATCTCCAGTGAGAGTGTGATTTTATTTTGCGCCGCCAGATGTGTTGCTTTGGCGTAGGCGTTTTCAGCTATCCTGGCTAAATCTGCAGAGCGCATCACGACTTGCGGGTTGGGCGAGTCTGTCCTTGCCAGGCTTAGAAGGTCATCGATCAAAGAACCGGTGCGTTCGGCTTCATCTAAAATGTTCAGGAGTGCCTGCCTATATTCGCGTTCATCTCTTTTGTGACGCAAGGCAAGCTCGGCTGTTGTTCGAATGATGGCGACAGGCGTCCGCAACTCATGCGATGCGTCCGCGGTAAACCGTGTAATCCGATGGAAGCTGGTTTCAATGCGTTCCAGCATGTCATTCAAGGTTTCCGCCAGCAAGCGCATTTCGTCGGCAGCCTTTGGGACATGCAACCGGAGTGAAAGTTCTTCCGCGCCGATCAGTCTTGCCCTTTCAGTAATCTGCTTCACCGGTTTCAGCGCGCGTCCGCTCAGCCAATAACCTCCCGCCAGTGCGAATGCTATGGCGAATGGCGTGGAGATTAACAGGAGCCATTTCAACTGCTGCAAGAGCAAATTGAACTTACTTACATCCGTGGCAATCTGGACATAATAGGATTGTCCGTTGAGGAACGTTCTGCCAGCAATCAAACGGAGCGACCCAATGGTCTGGAACCCGGCTTGAGCCCCATCGCCTGCGGGCTTTGCCAGTATGGGTGGAGCGATATTGTATTTCTGAATCGACGGCGATTGAAAGATCCAACTATGCGAATCGTCACTGATTTGCAGCAGTTCACCGCCAGGCTGGCTGGCGGAGTACTCTTGAAATTCATCCTGCAAGTCCTTGCCAAGTTCTTTGGGAATCTGCTGCGCCATGAAGAGTTTGGCGGCCTTGAGACGGTCCTGCAGATCGCCATCCACAATGGTGGCAACGCTCTTCTGAACACCTATGAAGATGACGGAACCCAGGACGGCCAGGCTCGCGCAGAGAACGGCGAGATACCACACGCTCAAACGAAGACGAATAGACAACGCCATTACGATTTTCCGATTCTATAGCCGAATCCACGGACCGTCTGGATTAGTTTCCGAGAATGACCATCATCGACTTTTTTTCTCAGCAGTTTAATGAACGCTTCCAAAGTGTTGTTCTCCGTGGTTCCGTCAAAGCCCCACACGGATTGAATAATCGTGTCCCGGGAGAGTACGCGCCCGGAGTTCCGCATCAAGAGTTCCAGCAGGGAGTATTCTTTCCTGGTTAGAGAGATAGGCTTGCTATCGCGGACCACTTCATGCGTGCTCGTGTTCAAGCTGAGGTCTTTCACTTGCAACTGAACCTGCTGAACCAGTGGCCCACGGCGCACCACTGCGAGAAGCCTGGCCAGGAGTTCAACAAAGGAGAACGGCTTTTTTAAGTAGTCGTCCGCTCCGGAAGACAGGCCTTCCACGATATCGCCTACGCTGTTGCGGGCGGTAAGCATCAAGACGGGCGTTTTCAGCCCCGCGCTGCGCATGCGACGGGTGACTTCAAAGCCGTCAAAACCCGGCAACATCAGGTCCAGTACCACGACATCGAACGATTCGGCGATCGCGAAAGACAAGCCCTCGGCCGCCGTATTCGCAACCAATACGGAGTGGCCTTCTTCGTGCAGCCCCGTTTTTAGCAGAGTCGCCATTCGCTCATCGTCTTCGACTACTAAAATCCGCACACGTCCCTCAATGGAAGAAATATACCGTCTTTCAGCGCGTGAGAGATTGTTTTGTTCATCTGAGGGTAAATCCAAGAAATTGAACCGATCTTTTCAGCAGATTTTCAGGAAGTTTGGCTAATGTTGCACGTCTCGTCGTTGCTCATTTGTGGTCCGTCAGCGACTCAGCGGAAAGTGAAAATGAACGAAGCATGGAAGCTGGGCGAAGGTGAAACGATTGACGGCTGCACTGTGCCAACAGACGATCCCTGGCAGATGCCGGTATGCACTGAGTGCGGCAAAGTCGCATACCGCGTAGTCGTCATAGGGCGCCCCGGAAATGACACGCGATGTGTGCCGCTATGCGGCGGCCATTTCACCAGCGCGTGCCTGCAGATACCGGCGTTGAACAAATACAACCGGGGCGGCAAAATCGGGTAGGACCCTGGAGCCTGCTTTCACCTCACCTTTGAGTTTTCGACCTAGATGTGTCGCACCTTCGGCGCTTTGAGTTTGGACTGCCCTGAAAATTGTGGACGATTGGGAATTTTGAGAGACGTAGCAAAGCTACGTCTCTACGTCCAAGGTCTGCTCAATCCCCATGAGTCCTACCTTTCCCAAGGGAAGCCGAAAGGTCCTCGAGAAAATTCCCTGAGTCTGCATTTACTCTCCAAACATCCTCGGGGTTCCTCTCTCGCCGTCGCATGCGCTCCGCCAGCGCTCGGAATGACAGAGGGGGAGAGGATCGCCGAACGCGCCGTCATCGCGCAACATCGCCGGGATCGAAACGTCAAGAGCTTTAACCACCCATTCGACTACGCTCAGGGCGAACTACGGACACGAAGGAACACAAAGAAATCGCCGAGATCGACGTCATCGCGCGACATCGCCGTGATCGCAGGAAAAGAAAAGCAGATTCCTCGCTCCGCTCGGAATGACAATCCCGGAAATATTTTGCGTCAGATAGGTACAGAAAATTCCACTTATGACCGGGGAGAAATTTTTAAACTAAAGTTTACTTGCATTTTTTTATAGATCAGAGATTATGGAAGAATCGGATGATCTGGTGATCTGAAAAGCAGGAACAGCACAGCGCTGGAACAAGCCAAACATCGGAAGTGGCGGACAAGTCCACTTGATTTCAATCTGAGTACTGTCCCAAGGTTTTAGCACAGATATTTCATCGCTGCGCGATGAACGTCTGCCTAAAGGCACGCGATTCGCTAGACGCTGATACAGCTACTGGACCAGCTTTTCAAGCTGGCCCGCTACCTCAACTTATTCTCCGGGCTGAGAAAAGTGAAGGCAGAACGTGGGCTATTGGACTATCAATGGTAAGAAATATAACGAAGAGGAATATCGGGAGTACAAAAAACAACAACTAGAAGATTACAACAGAGCGCAGGAAGAGACCTGTCGCCTGATCAACGTGCTGGGCGAGGCGTTCACGGCGTGCGACAGGTTTATTGAGGAGCATCCGTCGTCGCCTTACGGGGTGAAGAGCGATACCCAGGCGCGAGAACATGAGATTTACGAGAAGCTGCACCGGGGCCTTGGCGCGGCCGACCGGGCTCCCCGGTGCGAGAAAGTCCGCGAGGATGGGACGAGGTGCGGCAGTCCGCAGATGAAGGGCTACCGCTACTGCTACGCCCATGAGCGGATGCTGCAAACACAATCACAAAAGTTGGAATTGCCGGCGCTGGAAGACGCGAACGGCATCCAGATGGCAATCATGCGGGTGCAGAAGGCGCTGATTGACGACGAGATCAGCGAGAAGAAAGCCGGACTGTTGCTGTATTCCCTCCAAATGGCGTCGAGCAATTTGAAGCACACGACGTTTACCAGCAAGGACAAGAAGGATGTGGTGACGGAGATGCCTGCGGTATCGCCGGGAGCGCCGTCATCGCAAAAGCAAGTCTTACCACTGATTCACACAGATAACACTGATCAAAAACCCAGCAATTGGCAATTGGCAAATGGCAAAGGCAAAAGCCTACCGCGGATTAACGCGGATGGGCGCGGATCAGAAAAAGATAGGGAAAGTGAAAAGCCAAAAGCCGTTAACCACCCATTCGACTACGCTCAGGGCAGGCTACGGACACGAAGGAACACAAAGGAATGCTGAGGTGAAGGGCGCTGAAGGCCTAAATGCTGAAGTCTTTAGTGCTCAAACCCACGCCAAATTGGGATGACTGGGATCGGATGGGAGGAATGGGGAGGGGGACCCCCTTTCGATGATTGGGTAATCGAGTAATTTTGGTAATCGGGTAATTGAAAAAGCAAGCTGCCCAGCCAGCAGACAGTAGCTGCCAGCTCACTCCTGCCTTAACGCCGTTGTCGGGTTTACCCGGGCTGCGCGTGCGGCGGGAATATATCCGGCCAGCAGAGCGACCACAACCAGAATCAGCAAAGCTCCTGAGATGGAAACCGGATCGAGCGAGCTCATGCCGTACAGGACTGATTTCATCAGGCGTGTAAGGGCGATGATGGCGGACAGGCCAATCACTACGCCAATCACAACCATGACGCTGGTTTCTTTCATGATCATGCCGATCACGCGGCTGCGTCCGGCGCCCAGGGCCATGCGAATGCCGATTTCATTGGTGCGGCGTGTTACGGCGTAAGAAAGCACGCCATAGAGTCCGGTGGCGGCAAGCAGCAGTGCAATGGAGCCGAACAAGGTGCACAGGGTGGCAAGAACGCGAGGCTGGGCGATGTAGGCGTCAAGGTTTTTGACCAGGGGCTGGGGGTCATCGGGATAGAGGTCCTGGTTGACGGAAAGGATGGCGTGCCGCACGGAAGGAATGAGCTGGCCCGGATCAGCGGCGGTGCGAATGATGATGGAGCCGCTTTGCATTGGACCTTCAATCGATTGTTCAGGAACAATGTAGTAACGCGGCGGCACATCTTCAGCCAGGTCATGGTCGCGTGCGTTTCGCGCAACTCCTATCACATCATAGGTGGAATGCTTTTCTCCGAAGGATGCAGTGATGTGATAGCCGATGGGATTGCGTCCGGCAAAGAACTTGTTGGCGAATGCCTCATTGATGACCGTAACCGGAGTGGAAGAGGCTGTGTCCTGCGGTACGATCTCACGCCCGCGCAGCATGGGTATGCCGACGGTGGAAAAATAGCCGGGACCAACGGAATCAAAGCGGGAAAACTTTTCGTCGTCTTTCTGGGCGACGTAGCCTTCGACCACGACATAGTCAGCCGCTTCATTTCCGGTAAACAGTCCGTTGTTGGAAAACGTAACGCCGCGAACCCCAGGCAGCGCGCCGATTCGGTCCGACAAATCCCGCCACATGGCTGTGAGTTGCGGGCCTTTGTATCCCGGGAGGGTTCCATCCATGCCAACCACCAGCATTTTTTCTTTTGCGTAACCAATATCGGCGTTCTGGAGGTTCCACAAGGTGCGTAACAGCAAGCCGGCACTGACGATGACCAGCAGGGACAATCCGACCTGCATCACCACGAGTCCTTTGGACAGGTTGAGCTTTGCGCCGGAAGCGGTTGCACGTCCGCCATCACGAAGGCTCTCAACCAGATTCACGCGCGTTCCACGAATAGCGGGAGCCAATCCGAAAACGATGCCGGTCAAGAGAGTTACAGCGGCGGTGAAGGCCAGCACATGCAGATCAAGAGCAACAGCAACTTCAGATCGCCGGTTAACGGAGGAAAGCATGACGGAAAGCAGCCGTGAAGATCCCCAGGCAAGAAACAATCCGGCAACGCCGCCGAGCAAAGACAGGGTCAGGCTCTCAGTAAGAAATTGCCGAATCAGTCGTCCGCGCGAGGCGCCGATGGAAAGGCGCACGCTAACTTCTTTGGTTCGCGACGCGGCGCGGGCGAGCAACAGGTTGGCCACGTTGATACATGCAATCAACAAGACCACGCCAGAAGCGGCGAGAAGAACCAGCAGTTGTTGCGAAAGACCGTCGCGTCCTGAGAATGCTCCGCTGCTTGCATTGTGCAGCTTGAGTGTCTGGTTCATCGCTTTCTTGCGCATCTCAGGTTCCACGCTGGCATATCCGTTTTCAATGATCGCTTTGAAAAGAACATCCACTTCAGTCTGTGCGCGTGCCATGGTCACGCCGGGTTTGAGACGGGCAATCGCATGAAGCCACATGATCTTCTGGGGGTCTTTGCCAAGGTCTTCATGCAGCCAGTCAGCACCCTGCATCTCGATGGGCTGCATCATCATGGGCATCCAGAAGTCGGGGCGCTGGCCAACGTTTTCACCATGAAAGCCCGCGGGCGCCACGCCGATCACGGTGACAGTGGTGCTCACCAGTCGAATGGGCGTGCCGAGCACTGCGGTGTTGCCGCCGAAACGGCGCTGCCAGTAGTCATAACTCAGAACAGCGTAGGGATCCTGCCCTGGCGCCTTGCGATCGTCAGGGTTGAAAACGCGGCCAATTGCGGGACTCACGCCGAGGACGGAAAAGTAGTCTTCAGAAACAAGTTTGCTGCGCGCGTCTTCAGGCTGGCCTCCGGCAATGCGTACGGATTCTTTTTCAACATCGGATTCGGCGGCGCAAATTCCGGTAAAGCTGGTGGCGCGATCTCGCAACTGGTCGTATTCCGCATACGTCAGCAGAGGACGCACACCGCGGGTGAGACCATTGTTAACGCCAGTAGCGTTCGGATTGCTCAGCATCACCAGCGACTTTGGGTCTGTGACGGGAAGCGCGCGCAGCAGGATGGCATTCATCACGCTGAAGATCGCAGTGTTGGCGCCAATGCCAATGGCCAGCGAAACCACCGCAACGGCCGTGAACACAGGATTGCGCGCGAACTGGCGCAGTGCGTAGCGAAAATCTTTCAACAGCGTTTCCATCCAGGAGGCAATATCCATCGTGCGGGCCCTTTCCATTTCCAGAGTGGGGTTTCCAAATTGCCTGTGCGCGGCGTTACGAGCTTCGTCGGCGCTAAGCCCTTGGCGTTGCAGGTCAGCCGCCCGCAAATCAAGGTGCAGGCGCATCTCATCTTCCAGTTCGCCTTGCAGCGAATTGGAGCGAAACACATTTCGCAGACGATCAAGCCACGCCATTGTTACCACCTCAACTTCTTTGCTTACTTTTTCTAATCGCACTTTTCTGAATCACGAGGTTGCAGCCTGAAGCCTTCCAGGCTGACGCTTTGTAGGTTGAATCCGGTTCATTCGACTCTAAAGCCCGTACTTTCGAACGCGGCAAACTCTCTTTGCGCTTTTCTCCGCGCCTCCGCGGTGAAGTTCATGGTTGCAAGCAAACCATCAGGCGAAGCGCAGCACGCGGGAAACCGCCGCCGTCAGTTCGCTCCAACGTTCCTGTTCGCTGGCAAGTTGGGTTCGGCCCGCTGCTGTGAGGGAATAAAAACGTGCCCGGCGATTGTTTTCGCTGGTCCCCCACTCGGCCTTGATCAAGCCTTCCTGCGCCATGCGATGCAAGGCCGGATACAGTGATCCTTCTTCCACGCGCAGCGCGTCCCCGGCAATCTGTTGGATATGGACCGTAATTCCATACCCGTGCATCTTGCCCCGGCTTGCCAGCGACTGTAAGACCAGCAGGTCCAGCGTGCCCTGCAAACGGTCATTGGGGTGCTTTCCCATAGGCCTCTCTCCTTGACGGGTCTCTTACCTAGCTGGCTATATGACTCGCCGGGTGACGAATCGGTTAGCGAAGATGAACTGAAATTCCTACCGGATCGGATTTAGCTTGAGGAAAAAGTGAGGGGAAAACGAAGCCTCAGGAAGAAAACGTCAGGAAGAAAACGTCAGGAAGAAAAACCAGGGAAAAACTCAGACGAACACCTGACGGAGATTTTACAACCATTTGGAGTGCTTATTACCTCAGGTCAGCTAACCTAGGTAACAAAGGGAACCGCTGTTGAAATTCATTAAGACGCCCTTATTTCGGCCTATACTAGTGGACATATATTGGTTTCTGCCCGTGGAGGGATGAACTGTTTATGAGCAAGATCTTTGCTTCCTGCATGATGTCTCTGATTCTGTTCGGTCTGGTTGCTTGTGGTGGTGGCAGCGGAACTCCAACGCCAACGCCCACTCCGACTCCGGTTCCAACAGCAACACCCACACCGACGCCTGCGGCCGTTTCGGTAACACCGGCATCGGCAACAGTGGCCCTGAACGGCTCACAACAATTTACGGCGGCTGGAGCAGCGACGCCGGTAACCTGGACGTTAACGGGCCCTCCCGGCACGACTTTGGGAACACTCTCAACCACAGGTTTGTACTTTGCGCCATCCGGATTTGCTCCGGTCAACACATTCACGGCGACAGTCACGGCCACGTCCATAGCCGATACTACAAAGACTGCCACTTCGTCACTCAGTGTTGTGTATCAAAACCACAACAACGCCACGCAGACCACGTTGCCCATCAAGCTTGGCTCCGTGGGTGAGAACCTGCTGGATACCTCTCCGGGCGGATGCTGCGTTGGAACGCTGGGCAGCCTGATTGCGCGCGGCGCCTCCAACTTTATTCTCAGCAACAACCACGTGCTCGCCCGCTCTGACCTGGGTGCTAACGGAGAAGCTATCAATCAAACGCGCAGTTGCGGTGCCGGAACCCCTGTGGGAACTCTGGCAGGCCATTCCGTTTTGAAACCGGTTGCCAATGATGCCATTGGATGCGTGCAGCCCACCACCGCTACTTTGTGCGGCCTGGCCCCGGATAACGTGGATGCCGCCATTTCCACGGCCAATGGCAACGTCGATACCATTGGCACCATTCTCGAGCTGGGAGCAGCAACATCCACTGATATTGGTGACCTGCCACCATCATCTAACCTTGGCCTTGCATCGCCCGCTGATGGATTTCCAGTCGCCAAAAGCGGACGCACCACCGGCCTTACCTGTTCAACGATTGTGGCGTTTTCTGGCACTATTGCCGTTGATTACGACGCTTCTTGTGGCGGGGCCACAGCTTTTCAATCCCATTACAACAACCAGATTTCTGTACGTGGCGGTTCATTTATTCAACCTGGCGACTCTGGCTCACTGCTTGTGGAAAGAGACACCGCGCGTCCGCTCGGGCTTCTCTATGCTGGGGGCAGTTCCAGTGCAATCGCCAATCCCATTCGTGACGTTCTTGCCGTGTTAAATGCCAGAACGAGCGCCGGACTTGGCTTGATCGCCAACAACCCTGACCATGCCGTGAGCTGCCAGCAAACCGCAGTGATCGCCAATTCCAAGGTGCTGGGAGCAACGCAGGCCCAGGTAGCAGCAACGGCTGCTACGCTGAGCGACCAGCAAAGACAAGCTGCCAACGCCGTCCGCGACAAGCACGCCGTGATGCTGATGAGTGACGAAGCTGTCCGTTCCGTCACCATAGGCGCCAGCGCTGATAACCCGAAAGAACCTGCGGTATTGGTGGAGATCTCCGCGGCTCCCCGCCAACCTATTCCCGCAGTGCTCGATGGAGTTCGTACTCGCGTGGTCTATACTGCCGGATCTGTGATTGATACTTCACTCAGCGACCAGCTTCTGCGGAGCACAGTCAATGTGAAAGAAGCCCACGTGAACCAATATTTTGGGAAACAGGGAATCCGGGGCGTGGCAGTGGGGCGCAGTGATGACAATCCCTCGGAAACAGCAATCATTTTCTTCACGACCACAGGCGTGCCCAATACAATCGTGCCGCCGGTGATTGATGGAGTTCGCACTAAGATCATTGAAGGGACGCCGTTCCGGGCCTTCTAAACTCAAGCTGTTTCTCTTTCTTCAAGCCCCGGGTCGCCGGGGCTTTTTTCTCGCCTATTGCAATCGCAATTCCTGCGCCGCCAAGTCCGCAATTCGCGGCATCTCCTTCAATGTCGCGATGTTGATTTCGCTGGCCCGCAAAGTCTCCAGCGCAAAGTTAATCGCATCATCGTCGCTGGGAAGATCGTCTTCAACAATCGCCGTCAATTCAGCCTGCTGATTTTGCGCGCGCCGGATTCCCTCGGCGATTCGCGGGAAACTGAAGCCCAGAACCTTGGCCGTATTTACATCGCTGGCAAGCGAAAGCGCATGAAACATTTTTACCTTCGCTCCACTTGAGTATCCCGCATCTATCTTCAACGGATCACCACTCCGCGTAAATTGTGCCGCCGGGATGTCGCGCCACATCAGTTCCCATGCGCCAACTCGTTCAAACTCTCCACGCATGCGCTGGTAGATGGCTTGGCGCGAACTCAGTTCGCGTGATCCGCGACGCTTCGGCCGATCGAGATAAATCCGCGCCAGCTCATCCGCTTCCGCCACCGGCGATTCCGCCAGACAAGCCTTGAACTCCGAAGGCTGCAGCGCATTGGAAAATGAATCCTGCATGCGGCGAAGAAAAGCCTCACGGTCACCCTGGACTTCGCTCATCTGGCCGCGCATGTCTGCTTCCAGCGCCTCCAGCATCTCCACATCAGCCTGCGGATCAACACAGCGAACCCGTGCCCAGTCGCGTGTGAAGCGCAGTTCCGGCTCGCCCGATGGAGGCATCAGCACCACGCCAATGTTCACAAACTCATTCTTCACCGCGTCAGGGACATAGCGCAAAAGAAAGAAGCTGCATTGTTGTCTTGTCATCACTGCACCACCATATATTTCGCGTCGGCCCATGCCGGAAACGGCTGTCGCGAAGAATTCCGGAACGCCGTGATCAGTTCCCGAACCTTGCCGCGACGAGCCACAAGCTCCTGCGTCAACTGCTCCAGGGCAGGCCAGTCATTTCCCGTCCATTCCGGCGGAATTGAGCCGGCAATCTCGCTCACCATCTTCGGGTCCATCTTCTCAATGCGTCCCAGCCACGGCTGAAATGATTCCCATCCGCCAACTTCTTTATAGACAGCATTGCGCGCGTAAACACCACGCAGCGGCGAGTCCGGAAAATTCCATTCCCCGGCATTAAAACAATATCCCTGGTCGATAAAGCTCGCTTATGTTCACGACAACATAAGTGAATTTATGTTGTGATTTCAGTTATGTGGTCTCCTGATCGAATGGGCGCTGGGTAGCGCATCGCATCCTTTCCAGAGACCACATAAGTTGGGTGGCCTAGATTTTTTCAAGGAAGTCCATGAGCCCGCGATGGCCAGTTACAAGCGTTGTTTTCCGGTCGACTATGTCGCATTTTTGGAGTGCTCGGGCTTTCATCTCCAAGTCGACCTCTGCGTAGATCTGGGTTGTATCCAGTGAGACGTGGCCCAGCCAGGAACGGATGGTGTTGATATCAACACCAGCGCGCAACAGATGGGTGGCGGTCGTATGTCTTAGGGTGTGCGGGCTCACTCGTTTGGACAGGAGTGAAGGCTCACGTTTGCCTGCTTGGGCGACACATTCCCTCACCATCGCATATAAGCCAAACCGTGTGAGCGGTTCTCCATGGCGGTTCAGAAACACCATGTCTTTCTCAGGACGTCCCGCGATCAGCCGTGCCAGTTCCTCAGCTGTTTTCTTCCAGAGCGGACAACGGCGTACCTTTCCACCCTTTCCCTTGATGCACACGCTTGCTGTTCCGTGTAAGCGGGCTTCCAGATCAAGATCAGTAATGCGAAGACTGGTCGCTTCACTGGCACGAGTTCCCGAGTTGTAGAGGAACAACAACAACACAAAGTTCCGATGACCGGAAGAGGTTGAACAGTCGGGTACATCTAAGAGGGCGTTGATCTCTGCTTTTTCCAGGTAAGGGACGAGCCCATGACTTGCCCTTTTGAAAGGGATGGTTCTGATCTCGCCGTACCAGGCTATATGTTGGGGGCTAAGCTCTGCGATGAAGCGTGCGAGAGAGTGAATGGCAGCCAAGCGCTGATTACGGGTTTGGATGCTGACTTTCCGTTGCTCCTCGATGTACTTGAGAAACGAACGGACAGCATCGGCGGACATGTCCCCGACTTGCAGGCAATCGAGTTCTTTCCCGGCCCGCATTGCGATGAACGGCAGCAACACTCTGAGCGCATCTCTGTAGCTATGCTGAGTGTTGGGCGACATGTTTCGTTCCCGGATGAGATACTCCAGGAGGAAGCGCCGTATCCACGGGCCAAGCAGTTCATGCTTCTCCATGAACCACCTCCCCGACGTAGCGTTCGAATCGGAGGCATGCTTCCGCCAGCAGTTCCGGGGTCATTGTCAGGTACACCTGGGTACTGGCGAGATCAACATGGCCGAGGTGCGTGGAAAGCCCCGGAAGTAAACTCTGAACGTCCAACCCATTTCGATACCAGGCGACCACGCGGTGCACGGCAAAGGTGTGTCGCAGATCGTGAATCCGTGGCTGCTGCCGCCCTTTTGTCGGCCCGATGCCGACATGATGACGGAGTTTCCGAAAGCCGGTTTCCAGCACGCCCCGCGCTACCATTCCTCCATTGTTGTAAGTGAAGAAAGGCGAGTCATCGTGCCGCGAATGCCCATGCTTCCGACGATTTTCATCATATTCACGCAGAACGTTGCATAGCTGTGAGCCGATGGCGATACGTCTTGTTTTGTAAAACTTCGTGAACTGTATGGTGAGGGTGGCTTCCGAAAGGTCTACATTGGAACATGTGAGACGCACCGCTTCGCCGATGCGCAGCCCTGCCCCATACAGCAACAGGAGCATGGCTCGAATGGAGACTGGCTCAAGGCGGCACCATTTTGTCTGGCAGGTGTTGATTCCTCCGAGCAACCGCTTGAGTTCGTCATGGGTGCAGATGTGCGGCGTGAACAGTCTAAGTTCTTTCAAAGCTCGCGCCGGCAGCGGTGACCAATCGGTATAGCCACGCTGGATCGCGAAGGCCCAGAATCCGCTGAGGGTGTAGTATTTGTCGTTCCAGTAGCGAGTTCCCGAACCATGACTGTTCAGAAACGTCCGGACCACATCCGACGAAACTTTACTAACAGATGTGCGCCCTCCTGCGATTCTCGTAAATATCCGGAGGCAGTATGCTCCTCTTTCGAATACCATCCCCGAAGCTCTTTTGACCGCGACGTACTTACGTATTGCAGTGGACAGTCTCATAAAAGACCTCCGAGATCGAGGTCCGCGACCGCCCGCAGTGTCGCCATGTCAACCTTTGCATAGACGCTCGTTGCCGTGTACGTTTGGTGCCCCAGATGGCCACCGATCTCCGTCAGAGTGAAGCCTTGCGCCAGGAGATGTGTGGCGCAAGCGTGGCGCAAGCCATGCGGTCCTGGGCGGGGACATGAGATGCCAAGATGGTCTAAGCGTCTTCTGACTATTCGATACATTCCACCGTGCCGGAACGGACGATGAGGCGCCCTGTACCGGAGGAACAGCTCCTGGTACTCGGTTGCGGGACGCGCTTCGCGGATATAGCGAGCAATGGTACCCGCCAGAGAATCAATGAGAGGACACACTCGTGCCCGACGTTGCTTAGTGCGGGGAATCGTTAGCGTTTTTCGTTCCCACTCGATATCCTGCAACCGGATTCGCTCCACTTCACCTGCCCTAAGCCCGTACACAGCGAACAAAAGAAGCACGGCCCGGTCGCGTATGTCTACCTTTCGATCCGTTTCTGTCGTTGCCAATAACCGTTGGACATCAGACCAGGAAGGTCCCTGAGGGAGTTGTTCCTGACGGTACCTCCGTGGCCCATAAAGCTGCGTCCCAATGCCGGGCTTCGTCCACCGTTGTCTCTCTGCGTAGTTGAAGAAGCCCCGTAACGCGGAGATGAAGGAACTCAGGCCATCGCGCGTGCATCCTCCGTCACGTTTTCGCTTGAGGAACTTCTCCACATCAGCAACGGTGATCTTTTTGAGATCCCGCTTTGGTATGTCCCTGAAGAACGTTTTCAGATGGATACTTGCACTTTGAACCGACGCAGATGCGAGCCCACGCTCCTTCTCAAGATAAAGACAAAAGGCGTCGATTTCACTTTGGTGTTGGACGGAGGTATTTCGGGGGCGCAATCGGCCGGCAAAACGAAGCCAATCGCATGTGATCCGCCGGAACTCTCTTTCTGTGGGTTCCGAAAAACGGCGGTTCGGATTTCCATTCACCCTGGTTGCCCACTCTTTGGCCGCACTCGCCACCGCCGTCTGTTCAACTGTGCTGAATTCATCGAGATTCATTCTTACTGCGGCCCGGTACATGACGCCCGAGGCGCGCAACAGCATGGAGCGAGAAGCTCCTTCTTTTGCAAGATGATCCAAGTAACGACGCCGCGATTCGTGTAACGGACCGTTCTCGTGACGGGCGACAGTAAGCGGGCAGGAATATAGTGTTTTAAACATGTAAAACCTCCTACTGGAGGCTCTACAACCGCTGTGCATTAGTCCAGTTATGTTGTGCTTAGGTGCTCTGAAACCAGCGCCCCAAGCGGACGGATGGCTCCGTCATCACATAACTGAAATGACAACATAAGCTCACGTTGTATTTACGCTCGCTGGGCTTCTTCCAGAACACTGCTTGCCGTCCGTTCGCATTACCCAGCCATTTGTCCAGCGCCAGCATGCCGCAGAATGCAGACAGATTCTTTACCTTCGCCAGCATGCTTTCTGGAAGATAGTCAAAAACGTGGGCCTCGGTCGGATCGCAGACATACCGCGCTGCAAATTGCAGTCCCGGTTTGCACGGTACCGGACGCACAGAAATCTCCATGGCCAGCTCCGCCGTATTGGCAATCAGCCAGTCCTCAACCTCAATCACTTCTGTCACCGGCACAGGCAAACCAATGCGCTCCGCCAGACGCGTAGCCAGCAACTCATTCGCCAGCACGCGCAGGTGCTGCGGATTGTTTTGAAATTTCACCACGTAATAATGTCCGTCTGATGCGCGCATCAGATGTGACTGAGCGCCGCCGCGCATTTTGCGTACATGCTGGACCGCCTGAATTGGCATGAAGCAGATTTTAAGCGATATGTTTTCAATTCGTGCTGGATACAAAGGTCCCTGGAAGCTTCCCATTGTCCAATTTTCTTAGCCCGCAACCGCGATCATTTCACATACGCCTTGACCAATATATATATTGATTGATATATATATCAATGTGACCAAGAACGACGCCCAAAAATTCATCCCGCTTAAGACCCAGTGGTTTCACGTCATGTTGTCTCTGGCCGGTGGTGAGCAGCATGGTTACGCAATCATGCAGGAAGTTCTCGAGCGGACTGACGGCAAGGTCCGGCTGTGGCCCGCAACACTATACGGCTCCATTAAGCGGCTGATCGAAGCCGGCTTGATTGAAGAATCCGACGAGCGTCCTGCTCCGGAACAAGATGATGCCCGTCGGCGTTACTACCGCCTCACTCCGCTTGGAAAGCGCGTCCTCCACGCTGAGTGCAACCGATTCCACGATATGGTTCGCGCGATTCGGGAGAAACAGGCCCTGATGATCGAATAAGGTCACGCACTACGTGACCGGCAGAAAGAAGAAGGTGCCGCCATGAATTTCGCTTCTCGCCTCTATCAGAGATTAGCCAGTGCTTTTCCCCATGAGTTCAAGCTCGCCTACGGCGCGGAAGTCATGCAGCTTGGCCACGAAGTGGTGCAGGATATTGCGGAAAGAAACGGCATAATCGGACTCTTCCGGCTGATCGCGGACATCGCAATTCGCCTGCTCGTCGAATACCTCAGTGAGATTCGTCAGGACATCCGTTACGCCTGGCGAGGACTCATCAAGTCTCCTGGCTTTGCCCTGGTCGGCGTACTTTCCATGGGCATCGGGATGGGACTCACCACCAACATCTTTGATTCAAGATGGCAATCCATTTTCCGTGAACTGCCCGCGGCCGCAAATGCCCACCGCCTGGTAATGCCGGAGAAGCCTTTCTCCTATTACTACGTCGAGCAGTTCCGCGAGCAAAAAAACTTGTTCACCGGCGTAGCCGCCTTTCAAACCGGTATTGCATTCAACGTCAACCTGCAGAATGATGCCAAGGCGAAGCCGGAGCGCGTCTTCGGACAGCTTGTTTCCGCCGATTATTTTTCCGTGCTCGGCGTGCCGGCGCAACGCGGACGAATGCTCTCTCCTGATTTTGACCAAGCCGGTGACGCGCCCGTTGTCGTCGTCAGCGACCGCTTCTGGCGCAACCGCCTCAACTCTTCTCCTGATGCCGTGGGCCAGACCATTCGTATCAATGCTCAACCTGTAACCATCGTGGGCATCGCCCCAAAGGACTTCAACGGTGTCCTTCCAACAAACCCATCTGAGATCTTCGTGCCGGTTACCGTGCCTGCTTCGCTTGCTCCGGAACTGGGGAATGACGTTCTGCACCAACGCCATGCCAAAGATTTCCTGTCCATCATGTGCCTGGCTCCCGGAGCCACCATAGAATCCTCAGAGGCCGGGTTGGACGCAATCATCCGCCGTCTTGACCAGCAGGATTCATCAGCCCTCGTGACCGAAGAAAAAGGCCGGCGCTTGACTCTGGTTCAGGCCGGCAACGTAGTCCCATTGCCGCGCGACCTCCGACCCGTGGTTCTTGGCTTCTTTGCCGCCCTCATGATTCTCATCATGACCATCGCCTGCATGAATCTGGCCAACATGTTGTTGGCGCGCGGAGCCAACCGTCGCAAGGAACTTGCCATTCGTCTGGCAGTTGGGGCCAGCCGCTTTCGCCTGATCCGCCAGATGTTGACGGAAGGTATTTTGCTTTCTCTGCTCGGCGGCGTAGCAGGATTCATCATGGCCTATTGGCTCTCTGTCCTGCGTTCCAGGGCAGGTTCGCCCACAACCACACCCGTTGAGCCCGATGCGATTCCAGATTGGCACGCCGGACTTTTTGTCTTCTTCCTCTCCGTTCTTTGCGGTATCGGCTTCAGCCTCATACCTGCGTTGCGGGCTACCCGTGCGGAAATGTTTCCCGCTCTCAAGCAGGGATCTGCGATTCAAGTTCAGGGCTACAGGCGCTTTGGCCTGCGCAACCTCTTGATGGTCGGCCAGGTCACCGGATCACTCATGCTCATCCTGATCACGGGCTTCCTTGTCCTCGGCTTTAGCCAGGTAAGCGGTGTGCAGACCAGATTTGATGCCCGCACCATGTACCTTCTTTCCCTTGATCCAATCCGGGATGGTTACACTCCAGAAAAAACCGCGGCCTTGTTTGAACAACTCCCTGAACGGCTCAGGAATATTAGCGGGGTAAGCAGTGTAACTCTGGCAGCGCAACCTCCTCTTGCCGTCCACGATGAAGATGAAGGAACCGTCCAATTCACCGTTGCGGACTCGCCCGGCGGTTCGCATGTACAGCACGCGGTGGCGAAAGAATCAGTGGGCTCTGGCTATTTCGCGGCATTAAACGAAAGCATCCTGGCCGGTCGCGAATTCGTAGACGCGGACCAGCGAGTCGATGCCGTTGAATCCAGGGCTTTGCCGGTGATACTGAATGAGACCGCGGCTCGCAAATTCTTCGCGCATGAAAATGCTCTCGGCAGGCATATCCGTGACGCTGGCCAAACGTATGAAGTGGTCGGCGTGGTGCACGATTTCAAAAACGGCGTCAGTGAAAGCGAGCTCGTGGCCTATTTACCATTGACGCGGCGATTATTGGCCCATCCTCCCGCCGATGGCATCACCGTGATGGTACGCACGGATGCAGGGATCAACTCTCTCATCGGCATTCGCAAAGCCATCTCTTCCCTTGATCCCGGTCTGAACATCTTCAACGTACGCACCCTGGGTGACTACCTGGACGTCAGCCGTTCCTCCCAGCGTTTTGCCATCAACACCTACGGCGCCATAGGAGTGTTTGGCCTGGTTCTATCTGCCATTGGGCTTGCCGGTGTCACCGCCTATACCGTCGCCCAAAAGCGCAAGGAGATCGGGATTCGCATGGCGCTTGGTGCCCGCAAGATACAGGTGTTGATATTGGTATTGCGTGAAGGCGCCACTCTGGTGGCCATCGGGACATTTCTCGGATTGGCAGGCGCGTTCGGCTTGGCCAAAATGCTGGCGGCGCTCACCAGCGTTTTTGTAAACGCACTCAACATTGGTACGGGAGACTTGCGATTGCTGATTGGTGCGCCAATCCTGCTGGCGGCTCTCGCTCTGCTTGCCTGCTATTTGCCCGCGCGCAAAGCTACTGCCATTGATCCGTTGAACTCTTTGCGTGAAGGTTAAAATGCTCGGGGTCGAAAACTCCTGACCTTATGATCCTGACGTCGCCGCCATCGCGCCCGGGCTCTCGATGGTGAGGCCTCTGAGATGTTCAGGATTCGGAATGGTCAAAGCTCAAAAAACCTTGGGTCGGGAGTCTCAGGGGAAGGGCAAACATCCGGTCGGGCGCTAATAGAATACTTGAGGATCAGCCTGTCGTAAAACTTCTGTGTCAACGATCTGGCGGCGCAGGTGTTAAGTGATCAGCGTCATGCCTTGGGTGCTGATTGGGCTTCGCGGGTGGCTTCATAAACGCGCATGAACTCTTCCACACTTTCCACATAAACATCCGCCCAGTCCACCACATAGCGGCGCTTCTGGATTAAATCCTTGGCATCTTTCAGCGGCCAACCAAGCACGCGCATTACCGCCAGCGTCATCATGGGCGCACGATGCACTCCTGCCGCGCAATGGATATAAACCTTGCTGTCTGGTTCATCCAGCGCCTCCAGGGCAAAATCCACGCCCTGTTGAAAAAGCTGTGGCGGCTTCAGCTGAAAGTCGTCATCGGTGGGATTGTGCAGCACGCTCACCGGATAGCCTTCCGCCAGTGGCCGGTCGTCGAACTCAATCTGCATGTTGATGACGTGGGTTACCCCCATGCGGACCAGTTCCGCCATGTTTTCGTCATTCCATATACCGCCCCCAAGGGCGATCCGTTCTGTAACCCAGGTCATGTCCATAATAAGTGCAGAAGATTAGATGCACAGAATACATCAAGATCATCCATCGAATCGCTTCCGGTAAACGGCCTTCGGGTAACTAAAGTGTGCCTTTTTTCCCTCCGCCGAAATCGTCACGAAATCGGCAGGGATCGTTTGTTATCGGCCTTCCCGGCTACAATGGAAGGGTCATCTTAATCTTGCGGAGGTCTACACATGGAACAGATTCCAGGAATGGGACAAATTGGCTCACGGCGCAATGAAGATATTGCCCTGGATATGATGAAATTTATCGCCAGCACCACCGGTTATGGCCGCACCACCGGCAGCGCCGCAGCCGGATTTCAAGCAGGTACCGAAAGCAAATCAGAGGACTATGCTAGCCATCTGCTTGACCTGTATACTCGCTGCCTGAATACAGTGAATGGCAAGAAATAACGCACCCGCCGGGTAATTGCACTGGCCATCAATACTCACTAGGATAATGAGAGCAGCCGATATCCCGGCTGCTTAAACCCCTTGAATCTGCCGAACTACATCACGCTTTCGCGGATCGCGTCCATACCGCTGATTATATGGCTCCTTACCACCCCCCGTTTCAGCGCGAAAGAGAACACGATGCGGGTGGTGCTGGCATCCACCATCTTTATACTGGCCTCAATTACTGACGGTCTGGACGGCTACCTGGCCCGCCGCCGCGGCCAGATCACCACCATGGGAACATTGCTGGATCCACTGGCGGACAAACTGATGATTGCCGCCGCCTTCATCACCCTCGTCCAACTCATCCCTTCCATCGTAAGTGTCTGGGTGGCCGTGATCATCGTAGGACGAGAGTTCTTGATCTCCGGCCTCCGTTCCATTGCCGCTTCTGAAGGCTTCACCATTGAAGCCAGCGAACTTGGCAAGCTCAAAATGGTGGTGCAGATCGTCTCCGTGGTTTCCACCATTCTGGCTCTGCGCTGGACCATCTGGGATTTCAAATATTTCATCCTCCCGGTACGCCTGATTGCCATCATGGCCATCTGGTTCATGGTCGGTGTTTCGGTAATTTCAGCCATCGACTACTTTGTTGGCTTCTGGAAGAAAATTGATAAGCGCGCGGAGCGCCGCAGAAGACGTCCGTTTATTCTCAGCCGCAAGAAGAAAAAAGCCCTCGAGCAGGCTGCCCAGGCAGAGCACCCGGGAAATTAGCAAATTAGGGTTCGGTAGGGGCTTAGGGCTAAGAGCCAAAGGCTGCTTCAATCCCCACTTGGCTCCGGCGCCGGCCCCTGCAACGGTGGCCGTTTATAAGAAGCCGGCTTGCCGGTCAGCCACAGCCGCATGCGATCCATATAAAGATAGATCACCGGAGTGGTATACAGCGTCAGCGCCTGGCTCACAATCAATCCGCCAACAATCGCAATGCCCAGCGGCCGGCGCAACTCCGCGCCCACACCTGTTCCAAGAGCCAGTGGCAATCCGCCCAGCAACGCGGCCATGGTTGTCATGATGATCGGCCGGAAACGTAGCTGTGCCGCTTCATAGATGGCTTCTTCGGGAGACTTGTTATGACGTCGTTCGGTTTCCAGTGCAAAGTCAATCATCATGATGGCATTTTTCTTCACAATGCCTATCAGCAGGATGATGCCGATCATCGCCATCACGTTCAGGTCGTTGCCGGTGATCATGATGGCCAGGATCGCGCCCACGCCAGCCGATGGCAGCGTGGAGAGAATCGTAATGGGATGGATGAAGCTCTCATAGAGCATGCCCAGCACAATGTAGACAGTCACCAGCGCCGCAATAATCAGAATCCACTCGCTGGAGGCCGTATCCTTAAATGCCGCTGCCGTACCCTGAAACCCACCTTGCACGCTGGCTGGAACACCAACGTCATGCATAGCCGTCTCAACCACTTTGGCTGCATCTCCCAGCGGAACGCCCAACGCCAGGTTGAACGAAATCGTGGCTGCGGGATATTGTCCCTGATGGTTCACCTGAAGTGACGTATTGGACGGCACGAAATGCGCAAACACTGATAGCGGAACTTCCGCGCCCGTGGATGACTTCACATAGGTGTTTTTCAACGCGTCCTGTCCGGACATCAGTTTGGGATCAACTTCCATCACCACGTGATACTGGTTCAATTGCCGGTACATGGTTGAAACCTGCGCCTGGCCAAATGACTGGTACAGGGCCGCATCCACTGCTGCGGCGCTCACGCCAAGTCGCGAAGCCGTATCGCGGTCCACCTGCACCACCGATGCCAGCCCGCGGTCCTGCTGGTCGGTGTTCACGTCGCGTAATTCCGGCAGGCTCTTGAGCTTTTGCAGAATTCGAGGCGACCAGTAGTTAAGCTCGTTCAGGTCTTCTGATTGCAGGGTGTACTGGAACTGCGCATTGGAAAAGCGCCCGCCGATATTGAGGTCCTGCACCGCCGTAAGAAAAAGCGTCGCGCCGGGAACCTGGCCCAGTTTAGGACGCAGACGGTTAATCACTTCGTCCGCCGTGATGGCATGCTTGAATTTTCCCGCGCCTACCTTGTCGCGCTGGCTCGGGTCTTTCAGCGTCATGAACATGCGCCCGGTATTCGACGTACCTTGTCCGCCGGCAAATCCCATCACCTTATTCACCGCTGGATCTTTCAGTATGATCCCCACATACTGCTTCATCTTGTCACGCAGCGCCGGGAAGGCAATGTCCTGTTCAGCCTGAATGCTTCCACCCAGTCGACCGGTATCCTGCTGCGGGAAAAATCCCTTGGGTGCGATGATGAACAGGTAAATACTCAGGCACGCCGTAAGAATAGTCACAGTCAACGTGAGCGGTTGATGTTTCAGCACCCAGCCCAGGCTGATTCGATACATCTTGAGAATGAAATCAAAGCCGCGTTCGCTCCACTGGTAGATTCGCCCATGCTTTTCACTCTGCGGTGACCGCAGAAACTTGGCGCACATCATCGGAGTTACAGTCAGTGACACGATCAGTGACACGCCGATGGCCGTGCTCAGTACCACGGCAAATTCACGGAACAGGCGTCCTACAATTCCCTGCATGAGCAGGATCGGCAGGAACACCGCAACCAGTGACGTGCTCATGGAGAGCACGGTAAAGCCAATCTCGCTGGCGCCGCGAAACGCCGCTTTCACCGGGTCCATTCCCTTTTCCAGATAGCGCGTGATGTCCTCAATCACCACAATCGCGTCATCCACCACGAATCCGGTGGAGATCGCCAGAGCCATCAGTGAAAGATTGTCCACGCTGTAATCGAGCAGGTACATCACGGCAAAGGTGCCGATGAGTGACAGCGGCACCGCCACGCTGGGAATCAGCGTGGCTCGCCAGTTGCGCAGGAACACGAACACAACCAGCACCACCAGGACAATCGAGATAATCAGCGTGACCTGAATATCCGCCACCGACGCGCGAATGGTGATGGTGCGGTCAAGAACAATATCCAGCTTCATCGCCGCTGGAATTGACGCCTGGAATTCCGGCATCAACGCTTTCACGCGGTCCACAGCATCAATAATGTTGGCGCCCGGCTGCCGGAATACGATCATCAGCACCGCCGGTTCGCCATTCGCCAGGCCGGCGTTGCGGATGTCCTCCACGGAATCCTGCACGTCCGCTACATCACCCAGGCGCACAATTCCATTGGCATTTCCGGCCACAATGATCTTCTTATAATCGTCCGCCTTGAAAAGCTGGTCATTGGTGGTGATCTGCCATGCGTTCACGCTGTTGGCAAGTTCGCCCTTCGGCCGGTTCGCGTTTGCCGTATTCAAAGCGGTCGCAACCTTCTCCACCCCGATTCCGAGCTTGTTCAACGCCGTCGAATTCAACTCTGCGCGTACGGCAGGCTTGGCGCCGCCACCAACAAATACCTGACCAATTCCCGGTACCTGTGACAGCTTTTGCGCCAGTACGGAGTCAGCCACGTCATACATGGCGGGCAGAGTCTTGCTTTGCGAGGTGAGCGCCAGAATCATGATGGGCGCGTCTGCCGGATTCACTTTGCGCCAGTTCGGCCTTGTTGGCAGGTTCGCCGGTAGCTGTCCCAATGACGCGTTGATGGCTGCCTGGACATCGCGTGCCGCAGCATCTATGTTGCGGGTGAGGTCAAACTGCATCGTGATGCTCGTCGACCCAAGCTGGCTCGTCGAAGTCATTTGATTGACTCCGGCAATGCGCCCAAACTGGCGTTCCAGTGGCGTAGCCACCGATGACGCCATGGTTTCCGGGCTGGCTCCGGGCAATCCCGCGCCCACACTGATCACGGGATACTCAACCTGCGGAATCGGCGCTACCGGCAGGCGCGAATAGGAAAGCGCTCCGGCGATGAGCACACCCAGCGCCAGCAATGATGTCGCAACGGGACGGCGTATGAATGGAGCAGAAATATTCATGCGCTAGTCTCCCGCCACTGGCTCTTCCTGTGGCTTGATCTCATTGCCAATGCCGAAGCGTGAGAAACGCTGCGCCAGCTTATCAAACCATATATAGATCACAGGCGTGGTGTAGAGCGTGAAGAGCTGGCTCAACAACAATCCGCCGATGATGGTGATGCCCAGCGGATGGCGCAGCTCAGAACCGGTGCCGCGGCCAAACGCCAGTGGAACGGCGCCCAGCAGTGCGGCCATCGTAGTCATCATGATGGGACGGAAACGCAACAAGCTTGCCTGGTAAATGGCTTCTTCCGGCGGCTTGCCCTCATTGCGCTCGGCAACCAGCGCAAAGTCAATCATCATGATGGCGTTCTTCTTCACAATACCAATGAGCAGAATGATGCCTATAAGCGCCACCACCGTGAGGTCATTGCGCGTGATGATCAATGCCAGAATGGCGCCCACACCGGCTGATGGCAGCGTGGAAAGAATTGTCACCGGATGAATGTAGCTCTCATACAGAACGCCCAGCACAATGTAAACAGTCACCAGGGCAGCCAGAATCAGCCACGGTTCTGAAGCGAGTGAATTCTGAAATGCGGCCGCCGTTCCCTGAAAACTGGGATGGATGCTGACCGGCATGCCCAGGTCTTTCTCCACCTGTGCGATTGCCTTGGTCGCATTTCCCAGCGATTCGCCCGGTGCCAGGTTGAATGACACCGTCACCACGGGAAACTGCCCCTGGTGGTTGATCGCCAGTGAAGCATTCGTCGTTTCAAAATGGCTGAACGAGGAGAGCGGCACCTGCGTTCCCGTAACCGACTTCACATAAATGTGCGAGAGGTCGGTGGGGTCCTGCTGGAATTGCGGCCCCACTTCCAGCACCACGTGATATTGATTGAGCTGCGTAAAGATCGTTGACACCTGGCGCTGGCCAAACGCGTCATAAAGCGTGTCATCCACCACCTGCGGCAGGATGCCGAACCGCGAAGCCGTATCGCGATCAATCACCAGATCGGCGCGCAGGCCGCCATTTTGCTGGTCGCTGGCCACGTCGCGCAATTCCGGCAGCGTCCGCAGCTTCTCCACAATACGGGTTGACCAGTCATTCAACTCGGAAGCGTCCGCGTCTTCCAGCGAATACTGGAACTGCGTGCGGCTTACGCGGTCTTCCACCGTCAGGTCCTGCACCGGCTGCATATAAAGAACAATGCCTTCCACCTTGGCCAGTTCAGGCTGCAACCTGCGGATCACATCTGATGCGGTGGACGAGCGATCTTCATGCGGCTTCAGGTTGATCTGTATGCGTCCGCTGTTCTGCGTCGTGTTAGTGCCATCAATCCCAATGAACGATGACAGGCTGGCTACGTCGGGATCCTTTAGGATGACCAGTCCCAGCTTCTGTTGCCGTTCAGACATTGCAGCAAACGAAGAACTCTGCGCGGTTTCCGAGATACCCAGAATCACACCAGTATCCTGCACCGGGAAAAAGCCCTTGGGCACAATGGTGTAAAGGTAGAGCGTTAGCACCAGCGCGGCCACAGTCAACAGCAGGGTGGTGGTTTGGTGCTTAAGCACCCAGCGCAGCGTGGTCCCGTAGTGCTCAATTACTTTTTCGTAGAACCGCTCCGTGGCCATATAGAAGCGGCCATGTTTTGCCTGCTTTGGATTCTTGAGCAGACGCGCTGCCATCATTGGTGTAAGCGACAACGAAACCAGCGCGGAGATGATGATCGTAACGCTGAGCGTGACGGCAAATTCCCGGAACAGGCGGCCCACAATGTCGCCCATGAACAGAAGGGGAATCAGCACCGCGATCAATGAAACCGTCAGCGAGATGATGGTAAAGCCAATCTGTCCCGCGCCGGCCAGCGCTGCTTCCAGCGGCGAGTACCCTTCTTCCAGATAACGATCGATGTTCTCGATCATCACAATGGCGTCATCCACCACAAATCCCGTGGAAATGGTAAGCGCCATCAATGAAAGATTGTCCAGGCTGTAGCCGAGCAAATACATCACGCCAAATGTTCCGACGATGGAAAGCGGTACCGCCACGCTCGGAATCACAGTGGCTGCCAGGTTGCGCAGAAAGAGGAATATCACCATCACCACCAGAGCAACGGTGAGCATCAACTCAAATTGAACGTCCTTCACCGAAGCCCGAATGGTTTCCGTGCGGTCGGTCAGGATCTGCACCTTCACTGACGTGGGCAGGGCGCCCTGCAACTGCGGCAACAGCTTCTTGATGCGATCAACAACTCCAATAATGTTAGCGCCCGGCTGGCGCTGGATGTTTACGATGACTGCCGGATGCATCTGGCCGTCCGCGGCGCTGCCCATCCACGCTGCCTGCTTGTTGTTCTCCGCTCCGTCAATCACGTTGGCAATATCTTTCAGCCTAACGGGAGCATTGTTGCGGTACGCGACGATTACCTCTTTGTACTCGTTCGCTGATGTCAGCTGGTCATTGCTGTTGATGGTGAATGACTGGCGCTGATTTTCCACCACGCCCTTGGCCTGGTCCACATTGGCTGTTCCCAGCACCGTGCGCACATCTTCCAGGCTCAATCCGTAGGACGCCAGTGCGGTTGGATTCGCCTGTATACGCACCGCTGGACGCTGGCCGCCGCTGATGGAAACCAGTCCAACGCCCGTGACCTGCGATATCTTTTGCGCCAGCGTGGTGTCTGCCAGGTCTTCTATCTTCGTCAACGGCAGGCTGTCTGACGTGAGCGCCAGCGTGATGATCGGCGAGTCCGCCGGATTTACCTTGCTGTAGATCGGTGGATTGGGAAGGTCGCGCGGAAGAAACGTTGTGGATGCATTGATCGCCGCCTGAACTTCTTGCTCGGCGATGTCAATGTTCTGCTCCAAAGTGAATTGCAGCGTGATGACAGAAACACCATAGGAACTGGTGGACGTCATCTGCGCGAGTCCGGGCACCTGGCCGAACTGTCGCTCCATGGGAGCCGTCACGGAAGATGCCATCACCTCCGGACCTGCGCCTGGATAAAATGTGGTTACCTCAATGGTCGGGTAATCCACCTGTGGCAGCGCCGAAACCGGCAATTGCCGGTACGCCACAATGCCCACCAGCAACACACCAATCATCAGCAGTGACGTCGCTACCGGACGAAGAATGAATAGACGGGATGGACCACCAGTGGCCATCGAGGGGTTGGGTTCCGGGCTTGAAGATGAATCGTGTGCCATGAAGGATACTTATTGTCCGGGCGCCTGTGGTCCTTGACCGGCCTGCGGAGTCGGCTGCTGGCCGCCACCATTGCGCACTTCCACTTTGCTGCCGGCCTGGAGTTTGTCCTGTCCGTCCGTAACTACCTTCTCTCCGGACGCGACACCACTGGTAATGGCGGAAAAATTCCCCACGCTCATTCCCAGCGTCACCTTGCGCATGTCCACTGTGCTGTCTGGCTTCACCACGAACACATAGGTTCCCTGAGGTCCGCGTTGCACAGCGGCAGCCGGAACCACTGTGCTGTTCTTACGAACTTCCAGCAGCAAATGGATATTTACAAATTGATTGGGCCAAAGCGTGCTCTCGCTGTTCGAAAAGACAGCTTTGAGCTTACCCGTGCCGGTCGTGGTATCAATCTGGTTGTCAATGGTTTGCAACTTGCCGGTAGCCAGCTTGGTCTGGTCGTCACGGCCGTACGCTTCAACGTCAAGCGTTCCCTTGCGCATATGCTGGGAGACGCTCACAAGATTGTCTTCCGGAAGATTGAAAATTACCGCAATGGGATGTAGCTGCGTGATCACCAGCAGTCCGTTTGCATCCGCTGCGTGGACCATGTTCCCCACATCTACCTGGCGCAGACCAACACGCCCGCTGACCGGTGCGGTAATCCGCGTATAGACCAGGTTCAGCTTCACGTTGTCAACGTTCGCCTGGTCTGAACGTACGGAGCCTTCCAGTTGGCCTACAAGTGATTTCTGCGTGTCATTTTGCTGCTGCGGGATAATCCCCTGTTTGAACAATCCATCAAAGCGTTCTGCGTTGAGCTGCGCATCCGCCAGCGCTGATTTGTCTTTGTAGAGCGCGGCTTCCGCCTGGCTCAAAGCCACCTGATAAGGCCGGGGATCTATCACCGCCAGCAGGTCGCCTTTTGCCACTTCCTGTCCTTCGCGGAAGTGTACTTCCAGCAGTTGCCCATCAAGACGGCTCTTCACCACCACGGTATTGAACGCTTCAACTGATCCCAGTCCATTGATATAGACCGGCAAATCCTTTACTTCAGCAGACGCCACGCCCACAGGTATCACCAAAGCGCGGCCTGCTTGCTGGCCTTTTTTGCTGCTGCCACCCTTACCCGCTGCCTCTGCGTTATTGGAGTTTCCGCAACCCGTCAAAACAGATCCCACTAAAAGTAGGGACAAAAGGGCCCAAAAGCCGAGTGAACAGACCAGTACATTGAGTCGCGAACGTTTCAAATCCATATTCCTTTCAAAGGGGACACAAGCAGATGCCAGGTTGAGCTAAATAATGTACCAGAGCGGCTCAATTTTGGGCAGGTCGTGTTGCAGTCCACGAAAACTGGATTGTTGCTTTTTGCTGCGGCTTCCCCCGCCCATTAGATGCACCTGACGGTTCTGCCGAAAAGGCAGCGCTTTGTTCCCGCGCGATGTATGTCTATTGGACGACAACAGCTCCTATTTGGAGCATGTGTTTTTGTAAATAATTGTTAACAAGAGAGTTGCAGGATTTTTACCGATGACAAAAATCGCACAAAGTTGAATGCTGGTGCCCGCACACAATCAATCCCTGCAAAGCAAAACGCCCGAACTCGAAAGTCCGGGCGTGTCACTGATTCGTTTTTGATCGATTCATTACGGCTTGGGTTCGGTTGGCTTGTCGTCGGATGGCTTGTCAGTCGGCAACATCGCTCCCGCGGGCAGAGACCAGATGTCAACCAGCCGGCCTGAAGAACTACCGGTCTTCACCTGTAACCTCTGGCCATCAATGCCTTTGGACTTGGTGAGGTAGGTCAGGGCGTTGTTGGCGCGCTGGCCGGCCAGCCGGGTTGGCTCGGGATCCTGTGCGGCTCCTGTCAAAACCGCCATGCTGTTCGGATCCTGCTGCAGCTTTAATGCAACGTCATCCAGAATCGCCTTGGAGCGGTTATCCACGTAGGCGCTATTGGGCTTAAAGTCCAGAGACGTAAGCTTCTGGGCAGTGGGCACGGGCGGCGTGCTGGCTTCCACGTTGACCTTGGTGATGGCGCTGGCGCTTAGCTGGCGATCATCAAAGGCGGTTGCGCGGACCTGAACCGGTCCCTCAGCTGTCTCGGCCGTCTCCAGTGTCGCCTGGTTCCGATTGGACGAGAGCTTGCCGCGGTCAGCGACAAAGGCAATGCTGATAGGGCGGCCATCCGGGCTGGTGGCTTCACAGGTAATGCTGGAGCTTTCACCCACGCGAACCGTGGCTGGTGCTGCCGTACATGTGATTTTGGGAGCCTGCGGCTCAGCGTTGCTCGGAGTTGATGGGTTCAGAACTGCGCTTGGCTGGGTGGCAGAAACCGGCAGAACTGGCTGTAATTCCGGAGCGTCAGTCACGTCCATGAGTTCCACGCCATCACCCACATGGATGTCTTCCAGGGAAGCCAGGACCAAGGCTGTCGCGCTGTGCTTATGCACGCTCAACACCACCATGTCGCCCAGAGTGCGCCGGGGCAGGCTGGATAGATCAGTAAACTTGGGGGCATGCAACTGGCTGTCTTCTGTGGCGCTGGCCCTTAATGACATACCAGATTCCGGATCACTGTAGGTATAGGAATAGGTGCGCGTCGCGCGAAGGTAGTCGCCTACTTTCAGTTCCTTGTCTGAGCCAATGTTCAAGTAAACCTTGTTCCTGCTACCGATGAAAGAATCAAACTCATTGCCCAGAATGATGCGTCCCTGGGTCTTACCATTCGGCGGAGCATAACGGTCCAGCGTTATTTTGCGGAACTTGGGTGCTTTCCGGGTTTCAAAAGGAATAGCCAGGTCACCGGGCACAAAATCAGCACAGCTGAGCTGAGGCACCGCAATCGCCGTGTCTTTCTGTACGGACATGATTTTTACGTAGCCCAGTTCGAAATAGATGTCACCGGCTGCCTTAACGGCGCGATCTTGACCTTTATAGAGTTCGAAATGGTTCGGGTCCTTTACGTGCCGGACAATCTGATAAAGATCGCCCTCTTTCAGGCCGTGACCATGGAGATAAACAGTGTCAGAAATGCCGGCATAGCGCGTCTGGTCCGGGCTGTTCCATCCTGCTGCCACAAAGTTGCTTTCAGCAACCTTGTCTGAGGAAATGAAGCCCGAGCAATACATGTCGGCCGGTGTGGGAACTGTGCCCACGTCAAGAGCGGCCGTCTTCACGGGTGGCGCGGATTGACCTGACGGCGGAGCCTCTGCGGGCTTTTGCGCTAACATGGTGCCTGCCAGAACCAGTAATATCAAAGAACTTTTCATCTACTTAATCCTCCCGGACTGCGGCCGTTCATCGGACCGGTGGCAAAATTGCAAACTAGTCCGGTCTGCACCATATCACCGCTTTTCCAGCCACTTCAACTAAACTCTTATTAACTCAGCAGATACACCTAATTACAGAAGTGCATTTCCCATTTGAATTCGGGTCTTGCATCTGGGAAATTCGCTCACGTATGATGACCACCTTTGTCCGCTAACATGAGTGTTACCTTCAGTTCCGTTCCGCGATTCCTGCCCGCACGGCTACCCCGGGTTTGCGTGGCTATTGCCTCCAATAATCCCGCTGAAATGGTCCAGAAAGCGGACGTCCTGGTGCGGCAAAACCCCTTTGTTGAGTTCAGGTTAGACTATCTTCCCAAACCGGCCCTGGGTCTGCCCAAACTGCGGACTTTTGTGGAATATCACCCCGAAGCGCTCATTGTGGCTACCTGCCGCCGGGCTGCGGCAGGGGGCAAGTTCCGGGGCACGATTGCCGCGGAAATCGACATTTTGGCCAAAGCCGCCCAGTTGGGCTGCCATCTGATTGACCTGGAACTGGAAACGGCCGCCCAGCTCAAACCGGCTGATTTCACCAGGTTGCGCCGCCATGCCAACCTGATTCTCTCTTTCCATGACTATCGCGGCACCAGGAAGCTGGAAGAGACCTTCGCCCGGATGAAGCAGTACCCGGCGGATTTCTTCAAGGTGGTCAGTACCGCCAACTCGCTCTATGACAATGTGCACATGATGAAGTTTCTGGATAAGCATAGTCCAGAAAGCTCTCTGGTCGGCGTCTGCATGGGTGAACAGGGCATTATGAGCCGTGTGCTATGTGTGCGTGCCGGCAGCCAGTTCACATTCGCCGCACCCAACGTTGGTGAAGAAACTGCACCCGGACAGATTGCCGTGCGAACCTTGCGCGAGACCTTCCGCATTGACCAGGTTGATGCTGCCACCAAGGTCTACGGCGTGGCCGGCGACCCCGTCGCGCACTCGCTTTCACCCGTGATGCTGAACACGGCATTCCGTCGTGAGAACGTAAACGGCGTCTATCTGGCGTTGCATGCAAAATCCATTGAAGACCTGATGGCCTGCGTTCGTGACATTCCTATCGCCGGTCTCAGCGTCACCATGCCCTATAAAGAAGAGATCCTGAAATATCTGGACAAGACGGATCCACTCACCGCCAAGATTGGCGCGTGCAACACCGTTGTACGCGGACAGGACGGCCATCTCTACGGTTTCAATACTGACGTGGCCGGCGTGGTGCGTCCTCTGGAAACTCGGCTGCGTTTGCCGGGCGCAAGAATCTTGGTGCTGGGCGCAGGTGGCGCTGCCCGCGCCGCCGTCTTCGGACTCAAGGAACGTCAGGCGGAAGTCTACATCCTCAATCGCACAGCGGGTCCTGCACAGACTCTGGCCAGGCAGGCGAAAGCCAAGGCCATCAATCGCACCATGCTCAAGAAGATGGAATTTGACGTAATCATCAATGCCACGCCTGTCGGCATGGAAGGCAACCGCGACCCGCTTCCCATCACTGAGCAGGAAATGAAGGCCAAGTATTTCTTTGAAATGGTCTATTCGCCCGCTGAGACAAAAATGGTGAAGATTGCCCGTGCCAAAGGCATGCACGTGATTCTGGGATCAGAGATGTTTGTCCAGCAGGGAGCCCGCCAGTTTGAAACCTGGAGCGGCAAGCCTGCGCCCGTCACGGAAATGCAGCGCGTGGTGGAATACGCTCTGGCCCAGAGGGCCGCTGAGAAATCAACTGAGACCAAGGCCAGCAGTAAAAAAGCCGGCAAATAACTTTAGTGTTTTGCTGGTTCATTCTTTCGCCCCCGCAGCGGAAATCGATAAGCCAGCGTAAGCATGTGGCAATCCACCCCGGGATTTTCAACGGCTATATACGCGTTCGACATGTGCTGGAACATGTAGGCAAAAGAAATCGCGTTGCCGGATGGCAGCGGAAATTCCAGCCCCGCACGGCCGTCAATCGTGAAGTTGAGATGTGAGGCCTGCGGAGCCAGCGCAGTCTTGCTGAAATACAGGACCCCTCCCTGGATGCCGAAGAACGGCTGTACCTTTTTCCCCGGCAGGAAATTGACCTTGATGCCAACCGGACTTGCTCCAGCACCATAGTTCTTGCGTATCTCGGTGATGGTAGGAAAACTCCGCACTCCCTGGATATCAGTTCCAATGAAATAAGGCTCGCGCAGCAGCGCCACGGGGATGAGTTGCGAAGTAAGCGTGAACGTCACATGCTTCTTCCGGGAAAACTCATAGTTCCAGGCTGCTCCCAGCAGAAACAATCTTCGCTCCCGGGTTATGCCTTCCAGAAATTCATTGCCTACGGTTCCCACCATGTGAAGGCTGATGCTGTTTCGCTCAGGACTGGACTCGGGTGTTGAAACCCGGCTTCCATCTTGTCCAGCCATCCAGGGGTTAAGGGCGACTAGCAGCGCACAGACGAACATCCATCGACAAATGGCACGGCGACAGCGGGTGATCATCTGTTGCTGACGGTAAATGAGAGCGCATTCAAGCGCAAGCACTTAAGATGAAGAGGAACCCTACGAGCCGCATGTTACTGGCCTGATCGATGAGCGGCCAGGTTTCGATTAATATTTCCTCAGAGGAGATCCACCTTGAATCATTTATCCAGGCTCGCCTTTCTTCTATGTATTTCTTTCGGCATCACCGCATTCGCCCAGGACGTTATCAAAGTCGCGCCTGAGCACAATAAGGTCATCAAAGAAAACCAATACGTCCGCGTGATTGAAAACACGCTCGCTCCCGGCGAGAAGGACGCCATGCACACGCATGCCGCCGGCTGGTATTACGTGAAGCAGCCAGGAACCATGAAAGTGGTCCACGCCAACGGGAAAGTTGAAGTCTGGGAAGCGCAGGCCGGTGAAGGCGGCTGGTTGACCACGCTGGATCGTCACACATCTGAAAACACCGGCAAGACCACACTGGTCTATGTGCTGGTTGAGGTGAAAAGCGTGCCGGCCAGGGCAGCAAATTCCAAAGCCAGGCTCTCACCAGAAGCGAAGTCAAAAGTCCAGGAATAAAGATCCGGCAATAAAGCGCGTTCAGCCTGGAAATGAAAATGCCAATTCAAGGGACGCACCGGAGATTGCTCCTCATGCGCCCCAGGTTGGTAAGAAGCCAATCGCCCGAAGGCCCCTTACCTCACCGTTGAGACACGCAGAAGGCAAAGCCGGAACAAGTTATTGAGTGGCCTGACGGTCTGTCAGCGACAGCACGACGCCTTACCGCAAATTGCCGCCAGAGCACGGCCGCAAGTAAGATAGTCTTTCACGTCCTGAGCAGTTTGCCGGGGCAGCCGTATTCGTCATGAAATCAGACAAGATGACTCCAGAAAAGCCAGAATCCACCGGCCCTGCAACGCCGGAACCCGCCGCGACGCCGACTAACTTCGTCCGTGAAATCTTCATTGAAGACCTCAAGACCAACAAATATCAGGGTCGCGTGTGGACGCGGTTTCCTCCCGAGCCCAATGGCTATCTTCATATAGGTCACGCCAAAGCCATCTGCCTCGACTTTGGCCTGGCCGATGAATTCGGCGGCGGCACCAACCTGCGCTTTGATGACACCAATCCTGAAAAAGAAGAAACCGAATACGTCGATTCCATCCAGACCGACGTCCGCTGGCTGGGCTTTCAGTGGGAAAACCTTCTCTACGCGTCAGACTATTTCCAGCAGCTCTATGACTGGGCCGTTCAGCTTGTCAAAAAAGGCAGCGCCTACGTCTGCGACCTGAATGCGGAAGAGATGCGCAAGTATCGCGGCACTCTCACGGAGCCGGGAAAGAACAGCCCGGATCGCGATCGCAGTGTTGATGAAAACCTTGATCTCTTTGATCGCATGCGTAAAGGCGAGTTCCCTGACGGCTCGCGGACGCTGCGCGCAAAAATTGACATGACTTCGCCGAATCTCAACATGCGCGATCCGGTGATGTACCGCATCGTCCACGCGGAGCATCATCGCACCGGCAACAAGTGGTGCATCTACCCGATGTACGACTACGCGCACGGCCAGTCTGACTCGCTGGAAAACATCACCCACTCCATGTGCACCCTGGAGTTTGAAGATCATCGCCCGCTCTACAACTGGTTCATCAAAGAGCTGGGCATCTTCCCTTCACAGCAGATTGAATTTGACCGTCTCAATCTTACCTATACGCTGCTCAGCAAGCGGAAGCTGCTGCAACTGGTGCAGCAGAACAAAGTCAGCGGGTGGGATGATCCGCGCATGCCTACGCTCAGCGGAATCCGCCGCCGTGGCTACACGCCGGAAGCGATCCGCAAGTTCGTCGGCAACATCGGCGTGACCAAGACCAACGGCACCATTGATCTGGCCATGCTGGAGCACTTCGTACGTGAAGACCTGAACAAGCGTTCTCTTCGCGTGATGGCCGTGCTCAGGCCATTGAAAGTTGTCATCGACAACTATCCCGAAGGCAAGAGCGAAGAGATGGAAGCGGTCAATAATCCCGAAGATGAGAGCGCCGGCAAGCGCAAAGTTCCGTTCGGGCGCGAACTCTATATCGAACTGGACGACTTCCGTGAAGAGCCGCCCAAAGGCTACTTCCGTTTGTCGCCAGGAAAAGAAGTGCGTCTTCGCTACGGGTATTTCATTACGGCAAAAAGCGTGGTAAAAAATTCCGCCGGTGAAGTGATTGAGGTCCACTGCACCTATGATCCGGCAACCCACGGCGGTAATGCGCCTGATGGCCGCAAGGTGAAATCGACCATTCACTGGGTCTCAGCGGCCCATGCCATCGGCGCCGAAGTGCGCGTCTATGACAATCTCTTCTCCAACCCCGATCCAAACGATGTACCCGATGGCCAGGACTTCACCGCCAACCTGAATCCCAGCTCTCTCGAAGTTGTATTGAGTGCGAAGCTGGAACCGTCATTGAAAGAGGCGATGGCCGGCGGTCGCTACCAGTTTGAACGTCTGGGATATTTCTGCGCAGACACGGATTCCAAACCCGGCAGGCTGGTTTTCAATCGTACTGTGGCGCTGAAAGATACGTGGGCCAGGGTAGAGAAGAAGCAGAAAACCTGAGCAGATTTGCAGCGCATGGCCGAGACCCAATTGGTATTCGTCTACGTTTCCGCTCCGGGACTCTACGCTCTTTTCCGCTAATCTGAGCGCTAATCTTAAGCGCAGGAAACGCACTCACCCTCTGTCATGTTGAGCGCAGTCGGAGCGAAGGCGACGACGGAGTCGAAACATCCCGAGAATGCTGATCGCGCTCATGCCGCCACAGGGAGTTCTACCCAAATGTCCATGTTACTATCACAGGCGTGCGCGATGGTTCTATCTACAAGTTCTGGGTTTATATCCTATCCAGCCGATCAGGGACGCTCTATGTCGGCGTCACCGGCTACCTCGCTCGTCGCATTCACCAGCACAAGATTGACTCCATCGAAGGTTTTACCGAGAAGTATCAGGTGCATCGTCTGGTCTATTACGAAACGTTCGATCACGTCATGAATGCGATATCTCGGGAAAAACAACTAAAAGGTTGGCGCAGGCAGAAGAAAATAGCTTTGGTGGAAACCACGAATCCGCGATGGCAGGATCTTGCCGAACAATGGGGTCGCGAGATGCGATTTCGGGGACAATCCTTGGGGAAAACTCCCTGAATCTGTATTTTTGGTGTTCTGCATCCTCGGGATGTTTCGACTCCGCCGTCGCGTTCGCTCCGACTTCGCTCAACATGATAGTGGGTTAGAGTGTTCTTCTTGCGGAATTTTCCTGTTCAAGGAAACTGCGCCATCATCCGGCTCCCGAGACTTCGTCATAGTCGCCATCGGCGATAGCTGGGAAGAAGACCCGGCTCATCTCACCGATGAAGGCTGGAAGTCCTTCGTGCCGAGGCAGGAATCGTTTTACACGATTCGATGATTTGCTTACGTAAAATTCGGCGACATCTGAAAACTTGCCATGCCCGGACTATTGGCGATGGTTTTCTTACGGCTGAGCGCGTGCCGGTAAACCTCGTCGTATTGCGCGACAATACTACTGAGGCTGCGACTCTCAGTAATAAAGGAATGTGCCGCCGCACTCAGAGCTGAGCGAAACTCCGGATTAAGCGCCAGAAATGAAATGCGATGACCGAGATCGCGAGGATCCTCGGCATCAAACCACAGACACCCACGGCCGTCCGGACTCACGTCGCGATGCCGCGGAACATCCGCCGCCAGCAAGGTTTTGCCCGCCAACATGGCCTTGAGGCAGACCTCATTCGCCTTCTTGGCCAGAACTACATCCTCAGGAACGGTTGCCACAGCAATGATTGCATCGCATTTGATCCAGCTCTGTTCGGCGTCATTGGAATGGACAAGCTCAAGATTGTTCTGGATCGATAACCGTGATGCCAGTTCATTGAGCGATCCCCGGAAATTCTCCGGAGCTTCCAGCATCAGGCAGAGGCCGGGATGTTCCTGCAGGGAAATGGCAAACGCCTCCAGAAGTGCGCCGGTACCGCTGGGTAGCTTCACTGCGTCATTCGCGGCGAATTGGGGAACAAAGAAGTGGGTGCGTGGCTCGGTCCCATTTCCAAGCCTTGCCTCCTGAGTCTGGACCGCTCCCTGAGACGCAAAGTAACGTGAGACATCGTCTCCGTCATTTCCTGTGAGCGGTTCAGGAATTACAAAGATGCTGTCCTGCGCTGCACCCCGCTCCAGTGCGGCCTCCTTCATTCCGTTGGAATGCACCACCACCGCCGACGCGCGGGACAGGATAAACTGCTCCGCCACGCGAAACGACCGGCCCATCCAGCTACCGGCTTCGCAAAGCTGCGCGGCAATGGCCAGCTCTTCAATACATCCGGTCAGGTCATACACCACGCATCCGCAGGAGCGCACCGCGGCCATTCCAGCCGCGAATGCATGCGCATGCACCAGATCAGCGGACGTCTCCGGCTCGCATTCAAGGATTGACTTGCGCCAGTTGCGCACATCCTGCCAGGAACGGAGCAACGAAAACGAACGCACCTGTTCCTGTCCTGGCCGGGCAAGGTAAATTTCCGCGCTGCCCGCTCCCTGCGGCGTAACGATAAAAGGCCGCATACCCGCGGCGACCTGGCCTTCCACCACCGGCAGCACATCGCGCGCGTATTCGCAGGCGTGAATCACGCGCCATGCTGTCCGTGGTCTGGAACCGGGTGCACTACCTTGTTGTTGGTTTGCCGCCCCGTTTTTGCTGGCATGCCTGACGCCATTGGAATGCATAGTTCTTAGGAGACTTCTTTTTGCTCGCGTTTGGAGATTTCCGAATAACTGACCACGCGATTCCGGCCATTGTGTTTTGCGGCGTACAAGGCGGCATCGGCAAATTCGATCAGGTCGCGCTTAAACTGCGCATCAGTGTGATACACGGCTACGCCAATGCTGATTGTAAGATGCTGAATTTCATGCGGAGAGCCGGCAAAAAATTTCGACTGCTCCACCGCCTTGCGCAGTCGCTGCGCCACATAGACGGCCCCGCTCTCCGTGGTCTCCGGCAGGATCATCACGAACTCTTCACCACCGTACCGCGCCACCGTATCCACCTCGCGCATGTCCTTCATCAGGATTGACGTCACATCCCGCAGCATCTGGTCGCCCACGTGATGGCCAAATGTGTCATTCAGTCGCTTGAAGTGGTCAATGTCGATCATGAGCAGGGCAAACTTCTGCCGCCGGCGCTCAGAACGCTTGAACTCCAGATCGAGCTGCTGCTCAAAATAGCCGCGTGTCTTCAGGCCCGTGAGGTAATCAGTGAACGCGAAGCGGATCAGTCCTTCATTGGCGGTTTCACGGGTAAGAAGGTTTTCCGAAACCAGTGACATGATCCAGAGCAGTTGCGCGTCTTCACGCTGAAATGCTTGCGCCTTGCGGGTAAATAATTGCAGCGAGCCAATCACTCGGTTGCTGACAAATAACGGGATCACCAGAGCAGACGTGGCTTCCATCACTTCCAGTAATGCATCGGCCTGGCGATGATGGCCGCGCGATACCAGAAGTGGCCTGCTATATTGGACCACCCATAGATTGAGTACGTTTCCGGCAGATACCTCGCGGAAGGCGGGCTGGTTTTTTTCAATGCCCCGTACCAGTTTGAGATCCATCTGCTCCTGGCCTTCATCCCAGAAATACACCAGCGATTTTTCGCAGGTCGCGATTTCGCTCGCCATATCGCATAGAAGGTTAAGGGTGGCGTCCAGGTGCATCTGGAGCCCCGTGAGCATGCTCAGGCGCAAAACCACATTTACGTGTTCCCAGCGTTTTTGAATGGTCGCAGCATCCAACTCGGCAAACACTTCAACAACAAAGCTTTCCGGAGCGTATGGCGCTGGCTGCGTGGACTCGTGGGACAGCATGGGAACCCGGCCTTTTGCAATGAGTGCTGGAATCTGGAACTATCGACCTTTGCTCTATTGCTCAATTGCTCTATTGCTCAATTTAAGATGCGTGAGACTGGCTGCGCGGCCAACTCAGTCAGCAGAGAACCTCAATCAGCAGAGCACGTGCGGCTCGTAAAGAACCGATCACCTTGTTGGCCTTCCGGACATGTACCTGACTGCCTTTCACGGAATCAAAAATCTTGTGTTGCTTACCGGACACACTCATCAGGATCTAAGTACCTATCAAGCCTTGAGTTAGGCGGTAGTTAGACATCGAACTATTTTGTAGAGATGAAACCAGGATATTTTTACAGAGTAGATGAGAAAATTTTTTGCATCCCGTGCACAGTCTCTGTTGCATTTATTCCAGTGTCATCATAGGATGATCTTAGCGTTGGAAAACCCGCCGACGCAAAGATGGACAACTCACACGTCAACGTCCAGCGCGGATTTTCGCAGGCGATCGTCGTTAGACATTGCTGAATTTCGACCGAATACACCTATAAGACCGGCCCACTCACACGTTTTTCCGGACAGGAGAAGCACCCTCATGGCATGGTACGCGTACTGTATCGTTGAACAACAAGCTGTACAAAATGGTATCCGAGCCCGTCGCCCCGTTCCCGTTGAAAACCTAAAAGGTATTGCTGATGCACAAACCTTCGCTTATCCCAGCGGAGATTTTTCGGTCATCGTGAGCGAATACATTCCCACCGGCGACCTGGGACAGAAAGCGCTCCTGCAACATGCCCATGTGGTGAGCGAATGCTTCAAACGCACAACGGTGTTGCCATTTCGCTTTGGCACCGTCTTTGATACGGATGAATCGCTTCGTCGCGCCGTCCGGTTAAACCGAAAAGCCTTTAGCGAATCGGTGGTTAAACTCAAGGGCAAAGCGGAGATGCACCTGAAGCTGCTGATTAAGGATGGGTCGCTCCGAGAAGCACTTAAGGAAATTGAGCTTCCCGCCACAGTCGGCAGTGAATACCTTACTAAGCTCCGTGAAAAAGCCACCCGCCAGCGTGAACGTCAAACCAAAGCACGCGCACTTTCCGTTCAAGTCCATAAGATTTTCGATCCTCTGGATCAGGACGTCTGCTGCCGCAAAATTGATTCCGGCGGAATGCTCATCGATATAGCCCACCTCATTGACCACAAAAAGGTGCAGAAATACCAGAACCGCTACCAGATGGCCACCCGCCATCTACCTGGCGTTGAAGTCGTGATGAGCGGCCCCTGGCCCCCATATCACTTCATCTCTGGCAAGCGTTCCTCCTGACGCCAGGACATTTTCATCTCTGACAAAAAGGGCACTTCGGTGCCCTTTTTGTTGCTTTGGACACCCCCTGCCAGTTTGCAGTATCATGGTTAAGCACCAGAGTTGCTGCTTTCTAGGCATCCTCATGCCTGAAAATGGAATCAGAGTACATCTATATGCCGAACGGCGCTTAATGCCTGCTCGGTTGCTTTTTTCCTCAAGATGGTCCTCCAGGAGACCGAATGAACCACCCCAAGATTCGCGTACTGATCGTCGATGAGGATGCGGTCATGGCAAAGTATCTGGCTTCTCATCTCGGTCGCCGCGGCTTTGACGTCTCCGTGGCTTCCAGTGATCAGGAAGCAATCCGAGTTTTTCGCAGCCTGGATCCGGCCCTTGTTCTGGTTGATACCTCTCTTCAGGGCGCTGTGGGATCTGAAATTCTGGAACGCCTCAAGCAGATCAAGCCGGCGGTCTCTCTGGTTGTTCTATCCGCCAATCGCGACCCGGAGATGATCTTCCGTGCTTCCAAGCTGGGAGCCGATGACTACATCTGCAAGCCCATCGATCTCAAAGAACTCGACATGCGGATTGCCAAGGTCCTGGACAATCAGCGTCTCTATACCGAAGTCACACAGCTCCGCGAACAGGTCCGGCGCCAGAGTGATTTCACCATGCTCTTTGGCACCAGCCCCAAGATGATGGAAGTGAAGATGACCATTGAGCAGGTGGCGGACACCACCGCAACCGTGCTCATACGCGGCGAGAGCGGAACGGGCAAGGAAGTTGTCGCGCGTATGGTCTATTCCGAATCGTCACGATCAGAAAAGCCCTTCGTAAAAGTAAACTGTGCCGCCATTCCGCATGAACTGCTGGAAAGCGAACTCTTTGGCTACGAACCCGGCGCGTTCACTGGCGCCACCAGACAAAAGCTGGGAAAGTTTGAACAGGCCAACAACGGCACAATCTTTCTGGATGAAATCAGTGAGATGCATCCGGCCCTTCAGGCCAAGCTACTGCACGTTCTACAAGACCACGAGTTTTCGCGGCTCGGCGGGAAGCGCGATATTCAAGTGGACGTTCGCGTTTTGGCAGCCACCAACAAGCCGCTGGAAAAAGCCGTGGAAGAAGGCGTCTTCCGCGAAGATCTTTTCTACCGGCTGAACGTTGTCACCATCCACATTCCTCCGCTGCGCGAACGGCGTGAAGAGATTCCGGTTTTTCTTGAGTACTTCCTGGAAAAATACAGTGAACACTATGGCAAGAGTCCGGCCAAGTTCAGCGACTACGCCATTACCCGCATGATGGAATATCCATGGCCCGGCAATATCCGCGAGTTGGAGAATCTGGTGAAGCGCTACGTGATCGTGGGTAATGAGGCCCAGATCATCCGTGAGCTCTCCACGCACAAGCCGATTGTGAGTTCATTCGGCGGACAAGCTGGAGCCCTCGCCGCAGCCCCAGCCGCCAATGCTGCTCCGGCCATTCAATCCAACGGCAACGGTAGTGAGTTGGAAATGCCTTCTCTGCTGGAGATCGGTCGCCGCGCCGCCATGCAGGCCGAGCGGGAAGCCATTGAACGAGTGCTGGCCCAGACGCGATGGAATCGCCGTCAAGCCGCAAAGATTCTGCGCATTAGCTACAAGGCATTGCTTAATAAGCTCAAGGCAATGGAGGAGCAGAACAAAGGCCAAGCTAAGCACTCAGACGCTTAATAGTGGAATAGAGATACCAATATAACCGTGGTTATTTAGCCACAAATTTTTCTGCTGCTCTCCTCAGAATACGTTTTTCATAACTTCTAACCACAACAATTTAAAAGAGATGCTAAATGCGTCTATCTTTCCACAGCAAGGCTCAGTGTCTTTGGTTTGTGAGTTGCTTTAAAGGGAGTAACCAAAGAGGCCGTAAATTTTAAATGACTTCAACCTTCTTCCAAGCTATTCGACTTCTTTTGAATGAGCGTCTCGGCGCAAGCCGGCACCTCAGCATCTTGCATCGACTTCCCTGAGATACTTCCCTTCCCTCCTTGCCTCTTTAAACAAAGCGGTCCTTATCAGGACCGCTTTTTTATTTTCGTCACATTCATGTTGTCACGTCACTTAAACAATTCATATCGCGACGAAGGGTCCATCTGCGGCATCTAACCTTGGTCGCTGAATTTGACGGTAAATACTATGACGACTAAGATTGATTCCTCATCGAGAGACATGGAAAAGAAAAAGCTGGATAGCTTCCGAAAAAAACTGGAAGAGCGCCAACAATCCCTGCGGAAAACGGTCAGCCGGACGGAAGAGGATGGCCGGATTGCCGACCAGGACTCCGCCCAGGACATTGCCGATCGCGCGGCCAATTCATACACCAAAGAGTTTCTGTTTTCGGTCAGCAACAATGAACGCCAGGTGCTGAACATGGTGGAATCGGCGTTGCAGCGGATTCGCGAAGGCAGCTTCGGCGAATGCATCAACTGCGGCAGTGAGATCAACGCCAAGCGCCTGGAAGCGGTTCCGTGGACGCGCTATTGCATCGCCTGCCAGGAGAAGAAAGAGCAGGGGTTGCTGGAAGATGCGCAAGGGTAGGCGGAATCACAGCAGAAAAGCAAAAAGGAGATGCGAATCGCGTCTCCTTTTTTTTGATCGAAATTGGATGAATGATCAGTAGAGGTTGAACGATACTTCGATCCCCATCTGTACGGCAACCGGACGGCCTTCTCGCTTCGCCGGATCAAACTTCCAGGTCAGGACTTTTTCTTTTGCCTTCTCGTCCAGTCCCATCCCCAGCGAGCGTACCACCTTGGGATCGCGCACGCGGCCATCAGCGCCTACGATAATTTCCATCACCACCACGCCCTGATATTTCGCCTTACGCGCTTCTTCTGAGAATTCCGGTTCCGGCGTATAGATCGGTCGCGGCGCGCTTACACCGTTACCAATGTGGAACAGTCCCGGACCTACGCCGGGGCCACCGTGGCCTGAGCCTACGCCACCACCATCACCACTACCAATACCACCGCCAACGCCGGTACCGTTTGAAGGCACCAACAACTTGGACAACGGATCGCCAATCTGGCTGGTCTGCGGAAATTTCAGGTCAGCCACAACCGTGGGTTCAACCATAAGCTTGCTCTTCTGCGTTTGCAGCACCACGGGCGGGGTAAATTGCTCCTTGGCTGCTTTGGGTGGAATACCGGTTGAAGCTTTGATCTTGCTTGCGTCGCCGCCACCGCCACCGCTGATTCCGCCTTTGCCGACCTTCAACGGTATATAGGAAGTCAATTCAATTGCTTCCGTTATCTTGGGCGCAGAAAACTTGGGCTGGATGGTTACGTGATAAACCCAGAACAGCAATGCGATTGCTGCCGTATGCGTGATTACCGACAACAAGAAGTTCTCCGGACGCACCTGATAAGTTCCTGGGCCCGTACCCAAAAGCGTGGGCATGAAACCATCCTGGGGAGGTGCCTTCTCGAACTTTACAACTTCCTGTTGCGACGACTGGGTACTCGCGGAACCCGAAGGGACCGGAGCGCCGGGCTGCGGATTGTTATCGAGCGGAGACATGGTATCCCACCAGTATAGACGTCTTATGGTCCAATTTGGTTCCTAAAAGTGTAAGCCTGAACCTGTACTTCTGCCGATTCCGTTGCAAATCGTTCTTTTACTAACTAGGTGCCGCGATGGAAGATTCCGCCGAAGAAGCCCTTAACCGACCGCAGGAAGCCTTTCTTTTCTTTCGTTTTCGCGGGAACTACGGCTTTCAGGTCTGGCGCCACTTCCACTGCCGACACTGGTAGCTGCTTCTCTTCCAGAACGACTGGATCGACCTTTTCTTGCACGAAAAATACGTTAGGCAGGTCAGAAAACTTCAGTCTCGCCACCGAATAAGGCTTTACGCCAGCGCTGTTTTTGGCGCTGAACACAAACGGCGTGTCCACTTGTATATGCACCTGACCCGGACGATCCGCAGGCATCGGTGCGCTGGTATCACCGGCATTACTCACCAATACGCGTTCAGGGGTTGGCTTCGCTTCCGGTTGTTGTTGCGGCGTTGGAGGCGCCGGTGCTGCCGCCTGCATAACGGGAATATTCGGCGGACATCCGCATTCTTCATTTAACGGCGAATTCGTGTCCAATTTGCCCGCTTTGAATGAAGCTGCTTCCTGCGCCTTGGTCTTATAAACATTGGCGCTCAGCAATTCTGAAATCACTACGGAAGAGCTATTGCCTGAAAGGGTCTTTACGCAGGTATCGCCACGCTTGTTTACGCCCAGCGCAAAGTGATAGGTGCCAGGGCCGTTAAGCTGGATGCTGAAATCCGGCGTGAGAAGAAAATCGGAACCACGTTGCGCCATGGTGTAGTCCACTTCCACAACGCCGGATCCCATTGCCAGCATCAGTCCATAGGCGCCGGCGTTCACGCTCAGGCTGCTGCGTGGGCAAATCCTGATCTGGCCGCCGCGATACAACCGCAACTTTGCCGTGGCAATGCCGGCCGATAGCTCTGATCCCGCAACCACAGCCATGCCACTTCCCGCAGGCTGCACCAGCTTCGCGCCACTGTCCGCGGCAAATAATTCGCCAATCGCCGGAGCATTCTGGGTTTGAGCGAATGCGCATGTTCCAGCCAGCACAAATGCCGGCGTCAGCAGCGCCAGCCGCCTGGTCTTGTAATAAAAGATGTTCAGAACCCGTTACTCCTCGCTCATGAAATCGTAGCGGTCAATGGAGACGGCTACGCCCTGGCGGTCATTCTGTTTTTCCACCCGCAACACACGTCCGTAGCAATGCACACGAATTGGATCGGACAACGTGATCTCGGTGGGCAGGGTCATCACAAAATCCAATGGGGAGCCTTTCGCGATTTCGGATTCCAGATAGATATAAACGCCGCGCGAACTCACGTCTCTTGTCTGGGCCGTTGTTATCTCGCGTGCCTGGTCCACGAGCTTGATTGGCAGCTCTAAAGAGAAACGCCGTGTGGAGCGCTTTTCAGATTGAGGCTGCGCCATCGCGTAGTGGGCCTCCCATATTGAATGATTGCCGTTTGGGAGATTGTAGCTCAATTCCGTCAGTTTGCCATGCGCTGCTCTGCTTACATTGCCAGAAAGTTCTTTAACAGCAGTCGTCCTGACTCCGTCAGCACGCTCTCCGGATGAAACTGCACACCTTCCACCGGAAACCGTCGGTGACGCAACCCCATGATCACCCGTGTGCCGTCCTCGTCACGTGTATCTGCACTGATTTCAAGCTCTTGAGGAAGGTCCTTCTCAGCCACAATCAGTGAATGATAGCGCGTGGCCGTCAGAGGACGGGGCACATCCTGGAACAAACCGCGACCATCATGTTCTATCTGGCTGGTCTTCCCGTGCATGAGGCGCGCCGCCCTCACCACATTGCCGCCAAAAGCGGCCCCAAGTGCCTGATGTCCAAGACAAACTCCAAGCACCGGCTTCTTGCCTGCAAAATGACGGATCAACTCAATGCTGATTCCAGCTTCCTGCGGCGTGCATGGCCCCGGCGAGATCAGTATGTGGTCCGGCGACATTTTCTCCACGTCATGGACCGTCACCTGATCATTGCGGCGGACTTCCACCTTCTCGCCCAATTCTCCCAGATATTGCACCAGGTTGTAGGTAAAGGAATCGTAGTTGTCGAGAACGAAGACCATGGGGTTCTTGAGAAATTGGTTTCAAAAATGGTGGTGTTGTGAGTCTAGCCGAAGCGATAGCGATTGGAAAGACGACCGCTTTTTCATCGCGCAGAAACGAAAAGTAAGAGACACCGTCTCCCACTGTCATCTTGAGCGCAGTCGGAGCGCATGCGACGACGCAGTCGAAAGATCCCGAGGATGCCAGGTGTAAACATGCCGTGAGAGGGAATTCTCTCGAGACAAGGTTGGCGACATGAACATTCTCGAGAGTATGCCTCCGGGCGATGACGCGCGATGTCGTCGATCCCGGCGATCCCTGTCCCCCCGCCATTCATCGCACCTGATCCCAGTCATCCCAATTTGGCGTGGGTTTGAGCTCTTTTTCTTCATCCCGAGCAAAGCGAGGGATCCCTACAATCTTGAACTATGTTGGGAAAACGACGGCGACGATCTGTTTCCCGATCAC
>Ga0209863_10000126_pt1 | contig 47567 bp, 42 predicted proteins | sample OrgsoiDNA2013046_FD_185796 | JGI IMG/M metagenome (GOLD analysis project Ga0209863, IMG submission 185796) | Permafrost soil microbial communities from the Arctic, to analyse light accelerated degradation of dissolved organic matter (DOM) -... | ecosystem: Environmental > Terrestrial > Soil >...
ACTGGTGATCGAACTGATTACCCCGGTAGCCATGGACAAGGGCCTGCGCTTTGCCATCCGTGAAGGCGGCAGAACGGTGGGCGCTGGCACTATCAGCGAAATCATTACGTAAGAGTCTTCCCGGCACGGGGAGAATCAAAGACTAAAAGCTGAAGCGTTGCCTCGTTGGTATAACGGTGAAGCTCAGCAAATTTAAGTTCATGCGAGTAGGCCGTTGCTCTGGGTTGAAGCGAGCGGCAGGTCCAAAGCTAAAGGCTGGTTTTTTATGCGTGAAATAGTGACTCTACAATGCACTGATTGCAAAGAGCGCAATTACTCAACGACGAAGAACAAGAAGACTACAACGGGTCGCCTTGAGAAGCAGAAGTTCTGCAAGCGCTGCCGCAAGCACACAGGACATAAAGAAGTTAAGTAGCAATTGGCAAATAGCAATCGGCAGTTAGCGTGTCGAAGTGGCCGGGAGTGATGAATTTCAGGTCAGGCGAGACAGGGCTAACGGCTAATTGCTAAGTGCTGCTTCGGGGGGGCGTAAGCTCAACGGCTAAACTGCCGGTCTCCAAAACCGGACTTGGGGGTTCGAATCCCTCCGCCCCCGCCAGATTTGCTGGTGGGATTTAAGGTAGGTTAGGAAAATGGCAAAAGCAACGACAGTGACTCGGGAAGAGCAAAGTTTCGGTGGCAAGCTCATGCAGTTTCCCACGGTCACCAAAGATTTCCTCACAGACGTCCGCAATGAAATGCGGAAAGTCACGTTCCCGGCACGCAGGGAAGTCCAGGCCACCACGCTGGTTGTGATCATCACCGTAGTTCTGTTTGGTGCTTATTTCTTCGCCATCGATCAGACCATAGCCAGAGGCGTTAATTGGGTGCTACACCACGGTCGGTAATGTCGTCGGAAGCATCCGGGAAAGTTGAATTCCAGGTATGGAAGAGCAGAATACAGTTGGAGCGGCAAACTCACCCGATACGGGTCAGCCCGTCCCTGGCGAAACAGTCAATCCGAATATGAAGTGGTACATCATCCACAGCTATTCGGGTTTTGAGCGCAAGGTCAAAGAGTCGCTCGAATCGCGCATTATCGCGTTTGGGTTGACGGAAAAAATCGGCAAGGTGGTCATCCCTACCGAGCCGGTCACGGAAATCCGTAATGGCAAGAAGTACACCGTGGAGAAAATGTTTTATCCCGGTTATGTCCTGGTGCAGATGGACCTGACAGGCTTTCGCGCCGGCAGTCAAGGCGGTGAAGGTGATCACGTATGGCACGTGGTGAAGTCCACGCCTCGCGTTACCGGCTTTGTTGGCACGGCCAATGATCCAACGCCTCTTTCGGAAGAGGAAGTGAACCAGATCATTTACCGCGTGAGTGCCGCCAAAGATAAGCCGAAGATCAAAGTTAAGTTCGAGAAGAACGAGACGGTACGCATCACGGACGGACCTTTCGCCAACTTTAACGGCCAGGTGGACGAGGTAAACGAAGATCGCGCAACCTTGAAAGTAATGGTCACGATCTTCGGACGCTCAACCCCGGTCGAGTTGGAATTTGGACAGGTTGAAAAGGTCGCATAGCAGTCGAGGCGTCTGGGCACTAACAGAGATTCAGGAAAAGTAGAGAGCATATGGCACCGAAAAAAGTACAGACATCCGTAAAACTCCAGATTGAAGCCGGTAAAGCTACTCCGGCTCCTCCGGTGGGCCCCGCCCTCGGCCAGGCGCAGATCAACATCATGGAGTTCTGCAAACAGTTCAACGCTCGCACGCAGAGCAAAGAGATGGCCGGGCTGATCATTCCCGTGGTGATCACCGTTTATACTGACCGCTCTTTCACCTTCATCACCAAGACGCCGCCTGCTTCCATCCTGCTGAAGCGCGCCGCGGGTGTTGCCAAAGGCGCTGCCGCTCCAAATAAGGACAAAGTGGGCAAGGTGACCGAGAAACAGGTCCAGGAAATCGCAAAGCAAAAGATGCCAGACCTGAACGCTGCGTCGTTGGAAGCAGCCATTAAGAGCATCAAAGGCACGGCCCGCAGTATGGGCATTGAAATCGCCGGCTAGGTAGTGTTGCTCAAAACATTTTAGCTGTTAATCCATACCACGGTCCGGGCAACATTCCGGTACGGTGGGAGATAAGGAAGCAATATGAGTCGTAAGCCTGGAAAGAATGTCGCCAAGGCGCGCGCAGCAGTTGAGAGCAAGATGTATCAACTGAGCGACGCGGTGTCGTTGTTGCAGAAAGTCAAATTCGCAAAATTTGATGAGACTGTGGAAGTAACTCTCCGCCTGGGAGTTGATCCCAAGCATGCCGATCAGATGGTCCGCGGCACTGTGGTTCTGCCGCACGGTCTGGGTAAATCGAAGAAGGTTCTTGTCATAGCTTCGGGCGAGAAGCAGCGTGAAGCTGAGGCTGCCGGAGCTGACATTGTTGGTGGCGAAGAAATGGTTGAGAAGATCCAGAAGGAAAACTGGACTGACTATGACGCTGTGATCGCTACACCAGACATGATGAAATCGGTTGGTAAGCTGGGTAAGGTGCTTGGTCCCCGTGGCCTGATGCCCAATCCCAAAACTGGTACGGTGACGTTCGATATTGCCACTGCCGTGAAAGAAATCAAGGCCGGCAAAGTCGAATTCCGTACTGACAAGACCGCTCTGGTTCATGTGCCCGTGGGTAAGATTTCGTTCACGCCGGACAAGCTGATCGAAAACGCCACCACGGTCATTTCCAGTGTGGTTCGTGCCAAGCCCGCAGCCGCCAAGGGCAAGTACATCAAGGGAGCTTACATCTCCTCCACCATGGGACCGGGAATCTCGGTCGACACCACCGCAGTTGAAGCTGCGGCCAAGGCGTAAAGGATCAGACGATGGCAGTCACAAAAGCAAAAAAAGCCGAACAGATTGAGAAGCTGAACAGCCAGTTGCAGAAAGCCAGCAGCATGATTGTTGGCAGCTTTTCCAAATTGACCGTCGCCAAAGATTATGAACTGCGCAAGACTGTGCGTTCCGCCGGCGGCCGCTATCAGGTGGTAAAGAACACGCTGGCCCAGCGCGCGTCAGAAGGAACCAAGGTCGCCGAAGCCCTGAAGGGCCTGAAAGGTGTCAGCTCCATTGCTTATACCGATGGTGATCCGGTCGCGCTGGCTAAAGCACTCAGCAAATACGTGGATGACAATCCGGAATTCTCCTTTAAGTCAGGGATTCTGGATGGCCGCGTTATCAACCTGCAGGAAATCAAGGCACTGGCCACCATGCCTTCGAAGGAAGAGCTTTACTCGAAGCTGCTTTTCCTGATGAATGCTCCGGCGCAACGCCTGGTTACTGTAATGAGCGCCGTGGGTCGGGATCTGGCAATCGTAGTGAACCAGGGCGTGGAAAAGAAAAAGTTCAAGGAAGACGGCGAAGCTGCCACCAGCTAAGCCGCTCTTCTGACCTGGAGACGGATCTGTGCGGTCCTACTCTGGGAGAGTTTCTCGCTGTCACGCACTCACGTGGCGCTTGTCTGGGCGCATTGGAACACGATGGGGAAATGCGGCGAACCAGCACAAAAATCGAATTTATAAAACGTGGAGAGACACAATGGCAGATTTACAGCAACTCGAAGATCAGATTGTTGGGCTTAGCCTGCTTGATGCAGCCCAGCTTGTGAAAAAACTTGAAGAGCGTTTAGGCGTTTCAGCGGCAGCAGCAGCCCCGGTCATGATGGCGGGCGGCGGCGGCGCGGCAGCGGCCCCAGCTGAAGAAAAGACCGAATTCACCGTTGTTCTGACTGGCGCAGGCGCCAACAAGATCAATGTAATCAAGGCCGTACGTGAAGTCACGAGCCTTGGCCTGAAAGAAGCCAAGGACCTGGTGGATGGCGCTCCCAAGAACGTTAAAGAAGGCGTTTCCAAGGAAGAAGCCGAGACAATCAAGAAGAAATTTACCGACGCCGGCGCCACAGTCGAGATCAAGTAGCAATGGTGGGGGCAGCCCCGCGATTGCTTCCTGCCTGAGATCCGGTCCGGGTGGACTTAGTGCGTGCCACAAGGGTTACGGGTTTTCTGGTCAGCGGATTTGAATCTTAGGGAGGACTTCTGTTATCAAATAGATAACGGTAGTCCTCCTCAAATTCGGGATTTTCATGATGCAGAGCAAAAAGCAGCCACCGGCATGGCGTAAGTCAAGGCCGGAGGACTATTTTGTTCTGCGGCATTGTGCTTTTTAACAGGTTTGCTAATTGCAGACCGAGAACGGTCTAGTCAGACGGGCGCGGACAAACACAATTCAGGATTCACATGTCGCACCAGCGGCGTCAACGGGAACCCTCGTCTCTCGTTGGCATCTTTGTCTTTGTCTCTGCCTCACGAATAGTGCAGCTCACTACGCTGCATAGATAGCAGGTTTTGTTCTGGAAAAGCAAGAAATTTTCCGATCATGGCCTACCGGGTTCGCCTGCGAGAGCGAACTAGAACTGAAACAGGTTTAGGAGTAATTCATGCCGAACAAGAATGGCGCCTCCCGTTATCGTCTCGATTTTTCAAAAATTCCGGCAGCCCTCCAGATCCCGAACCTCATTGAGGTCCAGAAGCGTTCTTATGATCGCTTTCTGCAAATGGATAAACTGCCAAGTGAACGCGACGACAGCGGATTGCAGTCCGTTTTTCAATCCGTCTTCCCCATCACTGATTTTCGCAACGTCTCCGAACTCGCGTTCGTCGATTTTTCCATCGGCAACTGGGAGTGTAAATGCGGACACTTAAAAGGTCTGCATCACCTTCGTACCACATGCCGTAACTGTGGTAACACCGTTATTACCGATCCGTTTCACCCCGGCGATGTGCTTTGCGGCAAATGCGGCACCTACAACGCAAACACCCCTGACTTCTGCAACAAGTGCGGTGACCCGGTCGGCTTGCAGTTGAAATATGACGTAGCTGAGTGCGAAGAGCGCGGCATGACCTATTCTGCGCCGCTGAAAGTAACCATTCGCCTTACCATCTACGATAAGGACCCTGAAACCGGCAACAAGAGCATTCGCGATATTAAAGAGCAGGAAGTTTTCTTTGGCGACATTCCGCTGATGACCCAGAATGGTACCTTCATTATCAACGGTACCGAGCGCGTCATTGTCAGCCAGTTGCACCGCTCGCCCGGCGTGTTCTTTGAAACCGCGAACAACCGTACTTATTTCCTGGGCAAGATTATTCCCTACCGCGGATCGTGGGTTGAGTTTGAGTACGACCAGAAGAACGTTCTGTATGTCCGCATTGATCGCAAGCGTAAATTTCTGGGCACTATCTTCCTGCGTGCGCTTGGCCTTCGCTCTGACGAAGACATTCTGCGCACGTTCTACACGGTTGACCGCGTCAGCATGAAGGACAAGAAGTTGCGTTGGATGCTGGAGACTGGCATTGAACGCCCCACCAACCTGTTGGGTCTCAAGCTGGCATCGAGCATTAAAGACAAGAGCGGTCATGAGATTGCCCACTCCGGGCGCAAGATCACTCCGGCAGTGTTGAAGGAAATCCAGAAAGCCAAGATCACCGAAATCGACATCGATACCACGGATCTGGAAGGCGCATTCACCGCCGCCGACGTGATCGACATCAATACCGGCGACATCCTGTTGGAAGCGAACAACGAAATTTCCGCAGACAAGCTGAGCAAGATCATGGACGCGGGCATTGAAGAAATTCATGTCTTCTTCCCTGACCGTGATGATGTGGGCAACGTCATCAGCGCTACCCTGCGTCGTGACTCCGTCAAAACGCCGCAGGAAGCCCTGATTGAAATCTACCGCAAGCTTCGTCCCGGTGATCCGCCGACCCTGGACACAGCCACCGCGCTGTTCCATGGCATGTTCTTTGACTCACGCAAATACGACTTCAGCCGCGTGGGCCGCTTGAAGTTCAATATCAAGCTGTACGACAAGAACGAAGCCACTGACCTGGACAAGCGCACGCTTGATCCCGACGATTTCTATTCCACCATCCGCTACCTGCTTAAGCTGCGCAAGAGCATCGGCGCGGTGGACGATATCGACCATCTTGGCAACCGCCGCGTTCGCGCGGTGGGCGAATTGATGGAGAACCAGTTCCGCATCGGCCTGGTCCGTATGGAACGCGCCATCAAGGAAAAGATGTCCGTGTACCAGGAAATGTCCACGGCCATGCCGCATGATCTCGTCAACGCGAAGCCAGTCATGGCAGCGATACGCGAGTTCTTCGGTTCGTCACAGCTTTCGCAGTTCATGGACCAGACCAATCCGCTGTCAGAGATCACGCACAAGCGCCGTCTCTCAGCACTTGGTCCGGGTGGTTTGTCACGTGAGCGCGCCGGATTCGAAGTCCGCGACGTTCACCCGACTCACTACGGCCGTATCTGCCCGATTGAAACGCCGGAAGGTCCGAACATCGGTCTGATCAGCTCGTTGAGCTGCTACGCCCGCATTAACGACTATGGCTTTATTGAATCGCCGTACCGCCGTGTGCGCGATGCTCGCATTGTCGACTTTGTCACCGTCGTAAACGCCGGAGACAGCGACCACCGCGTGGGCGATCACATCGAACAGAAAGACCTCGACAAGACCAACGCCGATTTGAAAGAGCGGAAAAAGAAGGTCATCGAACACGAGCCGTTCTCCTTCTACCTTTCTGCTTGGGAAGAGGACCGTCACGTTATCGCCCAGGCCAACATTGAGCTGGACGAAAAAGGCCGCATCGTCGCTGAACTGGTAAACGCCCGTAAGGCCGGCAACTTCGTGCTTGTACCGCGCGAAGAAGTTGACTACATCGACGTTAGTCCGAAGCAGCTTGTATCCGTTGCCGCCTCGTTGGTTCCGTTTCTCGAGCATGACGACGCCAACCGCGCTCTGATGGGCGCCAACATGCAACGCCAGTCCGTACCTTTGCTTCGCGCAGAGGCTCCGTACGTTGGCACCGGCATGGAAGGTGTCACAGCGCGCGATTCCGGCGCTGTGGTTCTGGCTCGCCGTAACGGCATCATTGACTCGGTCGATTCGGAACGCATCATCGTGCGTGTGGAAGGTGAACATCATCCGACTCAGCTCTCCCGCGAAGTCGGCAGTGACATCTACACACTCACCAAGTTCAAGCGCTCCAACCAGAACACTTGCATCAACCAGAAGCCGGTGGTCAAGAAGGGCGACCGCGTTCTGAAAGGGCAGGTGATCGCTGACGGACCCTGCACCGATAAGGGCGAACTGGCCCTCGGACGCAACGTGCTTGTGGCCTTCATGCCATGGCGCGGCTACAACTTTGAGGACGCAATCCTGGTTTCGGAAAAGATGGTGAAGGATGATTACTACACCTCCGTCCACATCGAAGAATTCGAAATCGAAGCGCGCGATACCAAACTGGGCCCGGAGGAAATTACCCGTGACATCCCGAACGTGAGCGAATCTGCTCTGCGTGACCTGGATGAAAGCGGCGTGATTCGCATCGGAGCCACCATCAAGCAGGGTGACATTCTGGTCGGCAAAGTAACGCCGAAAGGCGAAACCCAGCTCACGCCGGAAGAGAAACTTCTGCGCGCCATCTTCGGTGAAAAAGCCGGCGATGTTCGCGACGCTTCACTCACCTGCCCTCCCGGTATTGAAGGCACGGTGGTTGACGTAAAGATTTTCTCGCGCAAAGGGCAGGAAAAAGACGAGCGCGCCAAGGCCATTGAGGCCCATCAGATTGAAAGGCTGGAGAAGAACCTGGCTGACGAAATCCGAATCCTTACGGACGAACGTTTGAAGCGTTTGGAAGCGATTCTGGGCAATAAAGAAGTGCAGGCTGACCTGCATGACGAACGCACTAACAAGCGTTTGTTGACCAAGGGGGGCATTCTTGATCGCGAAACGATTGAGCGTATCTCCACGCGCAACCTGAAGCGCATCAAGTACGCCGACAAAGACCCGCGTGTGAACGAACAGATCGACGAAATCGAAGAGATGACCTCGCGCCAGATTGACGTTCTGCGCAAGATTACCAACGAGAAAATCGGCAAGCTGCAGAAGGGCGACGAACTGCCTCCCGGCGTAATCAAGCTGGTGAAGGTTTACATCGCCATGAAGCGCAAGCTGAGCGTGGGTGACAAGATGGCAGGCCGTCACGGTAACAAAGGCGTGATTGCCCGCATTCTTCCTGAAGAAGATATGCCGTACACAGCGGAAGGCACACCAGTGGAGATCGTACTGAATCCACTCGGCGTACCCAGCCGTATGAACGTGGGCCAGATCCTTGAAACGCACCTTGGCTGGGCCGGCTATCATCTGGGTGAACGCATTAACGAGTTCCTGAAAGAGAATTCGAAAGAAGAAGCGGTTCGGCGTGAGCTGAAGAGCATCTTCAAAGACACTCCGTTCCTCAGCAAGATCGCCAATCTGGAAGACGACGAGCTGATGCATCTGGCTAAAACGTTGACCAAGGGTGTCTTCTTTGCGTCGCCAGTATTTGACGGCTCCCGTGAAGTTGAGATCAAGTCCATGCTGCGTGAAGCCAACTTGCCTGAATCGGGCAAGACGGACCTTTATGACGGCATGACGGGTGACAAGTTCGAGCAGCCGGTAACAGTGGGCTACATTTACATGCTCAAACTATCTCACCTGGTTGACGACAAGATCCACGCTCGCTCCATCGGACCGTACTCTCTCATCACCCAACAGCCGTTGGGCGGTAAGGCGCAGTTCGGCGGACAGCGTTTTGGAGAAATGGAAGTCTGGGCGCTGGAAGCGTATGGCGCGGCTTACATCCTTCAGGAACTGCTGACCGCGAAGTCAGATGATGTGTTTGGCCGTACCAAGATTTACGAAGCCATTGTGAAGGGTGAGGCAGCCATTGAACCAGGCGTGCCGGAATCTTTCAACGTTCTGATTCGCGAATTGCAGTCACTCTGTCTTGACGTCGAGTTGGTCAAGAGCATTGATGGCGGCCGTAAACAGGTCGCAGCGGCAGCCGACTAACCATCGGCTGCACGTCTCAACTCCAGCATGCTCACGGGCTGGGGTTGGGATCAGAATGAGAACCTATTTCAACCGGGAGCCGCCGCGGTGGCGTAAAAACCGCAGGAGGACACCTTGTACCGTTCAAGTCCATTCGATTTGGGAAACACGATCACTGACTTCGACTCGATTCGCATCAGCCTGGCTTCGCCCGATAAGATCCGGAGCTGGTCTCATGGCGAGGTGACTAAACCCGAGACCATCAACTACCGCACGTTCAAACCAGAACGTGATGGCTTGTTCTGCGCGCGCATCTTTGGCCCTGTTACGGACTGGGAATGCCTGTGCGGTAAATACAAGCGTATGAAGCACCGTGGCGTGATCTGCGACAAGTGCGGAGTTGAAGTCACGCTCAGCAAGGTTCGCCGTGAGCGCCTGGGGCACATTGAGCTGGCTTCGCCCTGCTCGCACGTCTGGTTCTTTAAAGGCCTGCCTTCGCGCATTGGTCACCTGCTGGATATATCTCTGCGTGACCTGGAATCAGTCCTGTATTTCGAGTCTTACGTGGTGGTTGAAATTGGCGATGCGCCGGTTAAAGAACGCGAAGTGATCAAGGAAGAACAGCGCTTCCGTGAATTAGACCAGCAGTTCCGCGCCACTGGCTTCAAGGCCATGATGGGCGCTGAGGCCATCAAAGAACTTCTCAAGCGGGTTGAGATCGAAGAACTGTCCGTCGACCTGCGCGAGAAGATGAAGCACGAGACGTCTCTTCAGAAAAGATTGAAGTACGCCAAGCGGCTAAAAGTTGTTGAGGCATTCCGCAAGAGCGGCAACAAACCACAGTGGATGATCCTGGATGTAATCCCGGTCATTCCGCCCGAGCTGCGCCCTCTGGTTCCATTGGATGGCGGCCGCTTTGCCACGTCTGATCTCAACGACCTCTATCGTCGCGTAATCAACCGCAACAACCGTTTGAAGAAGCTGATGGACCTTCACGCTCCTGAAGTCATCGTGCGCAATGAAAAGCGCATGTTGCAGGAATCAGTGGATGCACTGTTCGATAACGGCCGTCGTGGACGTGTCCTGCGTGGCGCCAACAATCGCCCGCTTAAGTCACTCTCTGACACGTTGAAAGGCAAACAGGGACGCTTTCGCCAGAACCTGCTCGGAAAGCGCGTTGACTACTCAGGCCGTTCCGTTATCGTCGTGGGTCCGGAACTCAAGCTCCACCAGTGCGGATTGCCCAAGAAAATGGCTCTCGAACTCTTCAAGCCATTTATCTATCACCGCCTGGAACAGACCGGTCACTGCACCACTATCAAACAAGCCAAAGAAATGGTGGAACAGCAGGAACCGATTGTCTGGGACATCCTGGAAGAGGTCATTAAAGACCATCCGGTATTGCTGAACCGCGCTCCAACGCTTCACCGCCTCGGCATTCAGGCATTCGAGCCGGTGCTGGTGGAAGGTAAAGCCATCAAGATTCACCCCCTGGTCTGCACGGCGTTCAACGCTGACTTTGACGGTGACCAGATGGCTGTTCACATTCCACTGTCGCCAGAAGCACAGGTTGAAGCCAGCGTACTGATGCTTGCGTCACACAACATCCTTTCGCCGGCGTCAGGCCAACCTATCACGGTTCCTACACAGGACATGGTGCTTGGTCTTTACTACCTGACCAAAGCCAAGCCAGGAGCAAAGGGCGAAGGGCGTGCCTTTGCCAACACCGACGAAGTTTTACTGGCACTGGAAGCTGGCGAAGTGGAAACGTTGACGCCGATTCGTCTGCGCTACACGGGTGAAGTCATCGACCTAACCTCAGCGTATGACGATCAGGACATCATCCACACCGAGCCGGTCGTGTTCCAGCGTCAGTTCATCAACACGACGGTAGGCCGCTCCATTCTGAATGATCATCTTCCCACGGAGATGCCGTACATCAACGGCCTTCTCAAGAAGAAGGGCATCGGTCAGGTGGTGAACTACACCTACCTGCGTTTTGGTCTGGAAACCACAGTCAAGATGCTGGACGAAGTGAAGCAGATTGGCTTCCGTTACGCGACCAAAGCGGGCCTTTCCATCGGCATTGATGACATGGTCATTCCTGACGACAAGAAAGCGCTCGTCAGCGAAGCCGAGAAGCAGGTCATCAACGTTCAGCAGCAGTACCTGGATGGCGCTATCACCAACGGTGAACGCTACAACAAGGTGGTTGAAATCTGGTCAAACGTGACGGAAAAGGTCGCCGACGAGATGTTCAACAACATGCAGGAACTGGATAAGGCCGGATCAATGAATCCGATTTACGTCATGGCCGACTCCGGCGCTCGCGGATCGAAACAACAGATCCGTCAGCTCTCCGGCATGCGCGGATTGATGGCCAAGCCGTCAGGCGAAATCATTGAAACGCCCATCACGGCGAACTTCCGTGAAGGTCTCACCGTGCTGGAGTACTTCGTATCAACGCACGGCGCCCGTAAGGGTCTGGCGGATACGGCGCTTAAGACCGCTGACTCCGGATACCTCACCCGTCGACTGGTGGACGTTGCACAAGACGTCATTATCAGCGAACAGGATTGCGGAACCGTGGACGGTATTTACGTCGGCTCCATTGTTGAAGCCGGCGACATCATCGAACCGCTGCGTGACCGCATCGTGGGCCGCGTATCGCTCGAGAAGATCAAGGACTATGAAGGCAGCGTTATCGTTGACGTGAACCAGGAAATCACTGAGGAACTGGCCAGTGCGATTCAGGCAGCCGGTATCGAGCGAGTGAAGATCCGCTCTGTGCTCACCTGCGAATCAAAACGTGGTGTTTGCATCGCCTGCTACGGTCGCAACCTGGCATCAGGCCGCACCGTGGAACTGGGCGAAGCAACAGGCGTTATCGCAGCCCAATCAATCGGTGAACCGGGAACGCAGCTCACGATGCGTACCTTCCACATCGGTGGTACGGCATCACGAGTTTCCGAGCAGTCACGTTTGGAAGCACGCAGCGCCGGTATTGTCCGCTTCATCAACCTGCAAACAGTTAAAGCCAAGAGCGGTAACCTGGTGGTAATGAACCGCGCCGGCTCCATTGCCGTGGTGGATGAGAAAGGCCGTGAAAAGGAGCGCAATGCCGTGGTTTATGGCGCCAAGCTGAAAGTCACGGACGGACAGCAGGTTACACAAGGCCACGTGATGGGCGAGTGGGATCCTTACACGTTCGGTATCCTCACGGAAATCGGCGGTACGGTCCAATTCAAAGACTTGCAGGAAGGCATTACGCTGCACGAAGAGGTGGATGAGGTCACTGGACTCTCCCGCCACGTCGTGGGCGAATCGCCGGATGAAAAGCGCCAACCGGCCATCATGATCAAGAGCAAGACGACACGGCGTTACCTGATGCCGTCGCGAGCTCACCTCATGGTGCAGGATGGCGATGAAGTTCATCCTGGTGATGTGCTGGCCAAGATCCCGCGTGAAACCACCAAGACCAAGGACATCACGGGCGGTCTGCCGCGCGTAGTTGAACTGTTCGAAGCTCGCAAGCCGCGTGAAACCGCAATCATCTCGGAAATCGATGGTGTGGTGAAGATCGGTGAAGTCAGCAAAGGACAGCGCAAGATCTATGTCGTAGCGGATAATGGTACAGAAAAAGAATATTCGGTGCCGAAGGGTGTACACATCAACGTGCAGGAAGGCGAGCGTATGCGCGCCGGAGAAGCCTTGATGGACGGCCCGCTGAACCCGCATGACATTCTTGCCGTACTCGGTGAGAAGGAACTGCAGTCTTACCTGGTGAATGAAATCCAGGAAGTCTATCGTCTCCAGGGCGTGACCATCAGTGATAAACACATTGAAGTCATCGTCCGCCAGATGATGCGCTGGGTGAAGGTGGAAGACGTGGGTGACACCGCGTTCCTGCTGGAACAACAGATCGATAAGTTCCGCTTCCGCGAAGAGAATGAGCGCGTGATTGCCAACGGTGGCCGCCCGGCAACGGGTCGTCCGCTGCTGCTGGGAATCACCAAGGCTTCGCTCTCCACGGAATCTTTCATCTCCGCGGCATCGTTCCAGGAGACCACCAGGGTACTCACAGAAGCCTCAATCCAGGGCGCTGTGGACCATCTGCGCGGCCTCAAGGAGAACGTCATCGTCGGTCGCCTTATCCCTGCTGGTACGGGCATGGAGTTCTACCGCAACGTGCGGCTGGCTCCGGAACTCGAACAGGCAGCGGCCAAGGTACAAGAGGAAGTCTCACAGGCATACGCGGAAGCAGAGCGTGCGCTTGAACTTCTCCGCCAGGAAGGCGAAGCAGAAGAGATGGCTGCCGAATAACGATTGTTTACCAACTAACAAACTAGAGACGGGCTGGAGAAATCCAGCCCGTTTTGCTTTTTTGCCAGCATAGCTTGGGGCAAAAGGCGTCCCACGAACCGCCGAAATTACCCGGGTTCCGACTTTTTTATAGACTTAGTCCAGCACTTAGTCCACAATGAAAAACATGGAAATTAACATCCACGAGGCGAAGACGAACTTCTCAAAGCTCTTGCAGCGTGTCGCTCTTGGCGAAGAAATCACGATAGCCAGGGCAGGAGTGCCTGTTGCCAGGCTTGTGCCAGTGAGAGAGACACAGGGCAAGCGTCCACTAGGGTTCCTGAAGGGTGAAATCTGGATGGCTGATGATTTCAATGGTCCTTTACCGCCTGACATTCTTGCTGGTTTTCTTGGTGAAGATGAACCAGAAAAGCCGATTGTGAAAAAAGCCAGCCAACCACGAACCAAACGTAAGCGGGCATGAAATACCTGCTAGACACGGCCATTCTTCTCTGGAGCGTGGACGCCCCGCAAAGACTCAACCTGCGGGCAAGAGAAGTCCTGGAAGACCGTGGTGAAGAGATTTTCTTGTCACCCGTTGTGTCCTGGGAAATCGTCATCAAAGTCGCAAGAGGTAAACTCACCCTGTCCCGCCCGGCAGGCGAAATGCTCAACATGGCTTTTGCGAGATTTGGGATGTCGTCCTTACCGGTTACCCATGCGCATAGCCTTGCGCTTGGTGAGTTACCGTTTGTTCACAACGATCCTTTTGATCGCATGTTAGTCGCGCAGGCGAAAAACGAAGGCATGGTTTTGATGACATCGGATGCGATCCTCGGGAAATATCCGATCGAGACATTGTGGTGTGGTAAATAGTTAGGTCACTGCATGCACTTTACCCGGTTACGACGCGCGTTCTGGCAGGCCTTCATGCATGGCCAGTTTTCCATTGCCAAGGCGGCCGCTTACTCGTCGATTCTTACACTCTTCCCGGCGTTCCTGATTGTTACGTCAATGCTTGAGGCGTCCAACGCGACGGAAGGAATCGTTCGCCAGATATCCGGGGCCGTAGGCTGGGCCTTGCCTCCGGGGCCAGACTCCATCGCACTCACGTTCTTCCAGACCAAGCAGCATCACGCCACGCGCATTATTTATTCGGCCTCTTTAGTCACGGCGTTGGCGGCATCTGGAGTCATGATTTCCTGGATGGAAGGCTTTCGCAAAGCATATAACCTGCCCAATTCGTGGGGATTCTGGCGGGAGAGAGTCGTTGCTTTCTATCTTGTTTTTCTCGCTCTGGTTCCGCTGGGCTTTGCCACGCTGCTTGTGGCTTTCGGAAATGAAATCGAAAGCTGGGTCCAGGCGCAGACCATGCACCTGTTCAAGCCTTTGATCATTCTGGTGTGGGACGGCGTCCGCTGGGCAATCGCCATGCTGACCAGCATCGCCTTCATGAGCCTGGTCTACCATCACGGAATCCCCAAGACGCAATCATGGCGGCGCGTGCTGCCAGGCGCCGTGCTGGCCACTCTTTTATGGTTTCCTGCCACCATGTTCTTCGGCTGGTACGTTACGCATTATGCCACCTACACCGTTGTTTATGGATCACTGAGTGCGGCTATAGCGCTGCTGGTGTGGCTGTACATTGTGTCTGTGCTGGTGCTGCTCGGCGCGGAATTGAATGCTCAGGTTTATCCGAAATTTCCTGAGCAGGGCGTTCCGGTCAATGATCGGGACAGCTTTTCGGCTGAAAGCGAAAAAACTGAAAGCAGGGTATAAGTAATAAATGAGCTCAATGAAAGGCCTTGACTGGGCATCCACGCATGTTCCCCGCAAAGCAAAAATAGTCTGCACGCTGGGTCCTGCCAGCAATACTGAAACAATGATGCGCGATCTCATGCGCCTGGGCATGGATGTTGCGCGGTTAAACTTCTCTCATGGAACTCATGACGACCATGCGCGCAACATTGACAGGCTGCGTCGAGTGGCGGCCCGTGAAGACCGCACCATCTGCATTTTGCAGGATTTGCAAGGCCCCAAGATCCGCACGGGACGGCTCAAGTACCGAACGCCAATCGCGCTGAAAAGCGGCTCGCGGATCATCATCACGCCCAAGGATATCCCAGGTACCGCCACCGTAATTTCGACCACGTTTAAGACCCTCGCCCTTGAGGTCCATCCCGGAGCACGGATATTGCTCTCAGACGGCCTGATTGAACTCAAAGTGGTCGCGGTTAAAGGTGACGAAGTGGAATGCGATGTGATCAACGGCGGCATGCTCGGCGAGCACAAAGGCATCAATCTGCCCGGCGCCAAGGTCAGCGTTCCTTCGATGACGGAAAAAGACGAGAGGGACCTGGAATTTGGCATCAAGCACGGCGTCGACATGGTAGCCGTGTCGTTCATTCGTACTGCCGAAGACGTCCGGGCAGTGAAGCGTTTTATACAGGCGCGAAAATCTGATGCATGGATCATTGCCAAACTGGAGAAGCCCCAGGCGATCGACGAATTGAATCTGGAAGAAATTCTGGATGTTGCAGATGGAGTCATGGTCGCACGTGGTGACCTGGGTGTCGAGATGCCGCCGGAGAAAGTCCCCGTCATTCAAAAGCAAGTTATACGGAGGGCTGCCGAGTGGCGCAAGCCGGTCATTACCGCCACGCAGATGCTGGAATCGATGATTGAGAACCCGCGGCCGACCCGCGCCGAAGCCAGTGACGTAGCCAATGCGATCCTGGATGGCACTGACGCTGTGATGCTGTCAGCCGAAACAGCCAGTGGTAAATATCCACGTGAAGCCGTAGCGATCATGGCCAAAATCATCGCCGAAGCAGAGTCGAGCGTGGAAGTATATCAACGGCGCCGCCATCATCCGCAGTTGTCTATTTCTGAGACCATCTGCGAATCTGTGGCGCACGCCGCCCAGGACCTGGAGATGAAGGCGATTGCTGTGTATACGGAAACAGGAAATACCGCCAAGCTAATTTCCAAGTACCGCCCCAAGACTTCCATTTATGCCTTCGCCGCCAACGATCACGTATGTGCGCGACTGAACCTGATGTGGGGAGTAAAGCCGATTGCATGCACCATGGGCATTACCAGCGAGGAAATGCTGAAGAACGCAGAGGGACTTCTGTTGCAGCGGCAGGCGGTGCAGCCTGGCGACGTCGTGGCGATCGTGGCTGGAACACGCAGTGCCAGCGGATCAACCAATTTCCTACGGCTGCACGTGGTGGAGTCTCAATTGCCCGAAGGACAGGAAAAGAAAGACCGGCGCAAACAGCCTCGGTCACAGCCTGTTGGAGGGCGAAAGAAAAAGTAGCAGCCGCTGTAAAGGCTAATTCACCCAGCCGGAACCGCCTTTGTCCTTTTTGTCTTTGTCGTCTGGTGGCTTGAAGTTACCGTACTCGTCAAAGTATTGCTTGGGATCTTTTTCATGTTTGCGCATGTAGACTTCAAACTTGCGTCCGGCGCGGCGGCGTTTCCAGCGATGATAATCGTTTTGCATTCCGTAGAAGCGTTCCGTTATGGCAAAGCTAAGCCCAGCCCGTGGCGCGAATTTAATATATAGATAACCGGCGAGAAGTCCGCTTAAATGGGCGATATTGGCTGTGCCCCCGGCATCGCCGATGGCTCCCGCAAGAGCGAGGAAGCCCAAAATGCCCACCAGGTACTTCAAGCGAATGGCGATTGGCAGTGGGAACATGTAGACTTCGCGATCACCGAACAGCATGGCCACCGCCATATAGATCGCATAAATTCCGCCGCTCGCTCCCTCCGTGGGGATGGTTGGGCTGAGGTGAACAAACCTCCCAATCGTGTACGCAATAATCACGGTGCCGATGCCAGCGCCGACGATCCCAAAGAGGAAGAACTCAGTGAATTTGCGCTCTCCCCAGTGCGTCTCAAGCATTGAGCCAAACATCCACAACATCAGCATGTTGAAGAAAATGTGCATGATGCTGGCGTGGATGAAGCCGTAGGTCAGGAGTTGGTAGATCTTGCCGTTTACGACGTCATAGCTGGTGAGAGAGAAATACTGTTTAAACTCCGCCACAGCGCCGCCAAAACCAACAGCCGCCAAAATGAGGCACAAGAGAAAAATGGCGGTGTTGATGCCCACGAGCCATTTGATCGCGCGTGAGAACGGTGGCAGAGAAAGCGATACTGAAGAACGAGCCATATATGAAATTCTCGGCTTATCTTTCCGGGTCCGGTATCACCACCAGACTCTTGTGTCCTTTGGCGTCGACCGAACGCACACCGAAGATCACGTTATCCTTTGATTCCGGCAGGTCGGCATTTGTGTCTGAAACACGAGTGGTGTTCTCTGCGGAAAAATCCGGATCCGTTGTTTTCCGCCATACCACTTCATAACCAGCAGCCCCCGGAGCAGCATCCCACTCCAGTTTGGAATCATTTTCCAGACCTTTTGTCAGCAATCGTGCTTTCACCGGCGATGCAGGAGAAGAAGCCAGGGTGGCCAAGGTAGCAGCGTTCAGCCTTGCGACATTGGCAACATATTCAAAGTCGACAAACTTCGGCAGGTCTCCGTATTCGATGCCCATCTCGGTCCTGGGGTTCTCGTGTTGATGGTGAAAATCTTCGCGATATTCGGTAAACCGGACCGCCGCAAATCCCTGGTTGTTGAAGGCCGAATGGTCGCCACCGCGCAAGTAGCGATCCCGCCTATAGATTAGTTTCGGCGAGAACTGTCCCAGACTTGAGTAGGTTTGGGAGACTTCCCAAATGTACCGGGCCACCTGCCTCGACGAAGAGTCGTTTTCGCCACCGACAGCGCGTATACGGTTGAGGTCCGCGTCAGACGCCGCAGCCGGGATGCCTTCAGAGAACACGCGCACCCAATGATTGTTTTGCTCGGTGTCACCGGGTGTCCGGTTACCACCGACGATATCGTTATTCAGCACGCCTTCAATCTGCCAGCCCTGCTCTTTTGCCATTTTGGCAAAGTGGGTGCTGCCATTGAGGCCCTGCTCTTCGCCGGCAACTGTGAGGAAGATGACGGTGGCGGGAAACTTATACTTGCTCATTACGCGTGCACATTCCAGAGAGACCGCCGTGCCGCTGCCGTCATCATTTGCCCCGGGAGCCACGTGTGTGGAATCCATTACGTCAAGGCTACGGGAATCATAGTGCCCGGTGACAAGGAAAATACGTTTTGTCTGCTCCGGATCAGTGCCCTTAAGGATGGCATAAACATTCTGGATTTCAGTGGGCTCTTTGATTCGATCCTTTGGTCCCTTGGATTGTTCAACAAAGGTGTCAGTCTTAACTTCCAGGCATCCGCCGCAGGCTTGCGAATAACGCTCAAATTCTGACTTGATCCAGTTACGGGCAGCTACAATACCTTTAGGGGAAGTAGCGGAGTCAGGGTTGTTGACGGAAATGGTGTTCCGGGTCCCAGACGAAACCAGCCTGTCAATTGTCTGCTGGATTTGTGAAGCTGAAACGTCATGAATGATATGGACGATAGCGTCATCTTTCGCTAATTTAGCAGCACCGGATTTTTTTTCAGGAGCTTTTTTCGCGGACGAGCCGGAAGTGGAAGAAGCTGATTTAGCGCTGTCTTTTGTGCTGCTGCTCTTTGCCGGAGACGTGGTCTTCTGGGCAACGGATAGGTGAGTCACGGACATCAGAACCGTCGCAACGGAAATCCAGCTCACTTTGGTAATGTGGCGAAAGATCAAGGGAATAACCTCATTGAGAGAACTTGACGACAACCAACAGAGATTCTAAATATAATGACGTGCCTGTTGCCAGCCAAGCAGGCTTCCCTTGGAAGGAGGAGAAATGGCGATTTGTCCAGAATGCGATACCGATCTGGATGTGGATGAAGAAGAACTCGAAGAGGGTGAAGTTGTATCTTGCCCGGAATGCGGTTCAGATTTTGAAGTGATTACTAAGAGCCCGTTGGAGTTGAACCCCGTGGATGAATATGACGAGGACGACGACGAAGCCGAGGCTAAAGAAGAAGACGAAGACGGTGACTACTAAACGGCCGGCGCACATTGTTGCCGCTGTTCTAGGCGTGGCCTTTCTTATTTCCACGGTCGCTGCAAAAGACGACCACTTGAAACCATATGGCCTTATTTTTGGCACCGCCTACGGCCCGGACGACCGCCCTCTATACGGCGTCCGGGTCATTATTCATCTGGCAGGCCATAAGAGTCCACATTGGGAGCTAATGTCTGATCATCGCGGTGAATTCGCCCAGCGTGTTCCTCCCGGACCCAGCGACTATGAGATTTCAGGCGAAGCCGTGATAGCGCCCATTATTGATGGCAAGCCGCAAAGCTCTAAAAAGAAGCAACTTAAGGGATCCACCCGGGTTCATCTTGATAAAGATGAGCGACAGGACATAGGCTTGCATCTAAACTGAGTAGAAGCTCCTTCGAAAATTAAACGTAAGAGGTGGTCTGGATGACACGTAGAGCCGCAGTGTTTGCCATGTTACTGGTGCTGTTGAGCCTGCCAGCTCTGGCGCAAAAGGACCAGGACATGCGCAATGTCACAGGCAAGGTACTCAGTGCCCAGGACCAGCCCCTGACCAAAGCAGTTGTCCACCTGAAAAACACCAAGACCCTTGTGATCAAGACCTACATCACTGAGCCTGACGGAACCTACCGTTTTAGCGCGCTTTCACCCAATGTGGATTATGAAATCTACGCGGAGAAAGACGGCTCACATAGTGACACCAAAACGCTGAGTGCTTTCGATAATCGTAAGCAGCTCACGGTCACACTGAAGATCCATTCAGAGAAGTAAGTTTGCCCCTATTGCGGAGGAACCAGTTTCAGCAGGGTGGCAGGATTGAGATATTCGCCCTGCCAGCGAACCGCAAAGTGCAAATGTGGCCCAGTGGATCGCCCAGTGCCCCCGCTTAGCGCCACAATCTGGCCACGATCGACTTTGTCGCCTTCCTTGACCTTGAACTCTGAAAGGTGGAAATAGAGCGTTATCAGGCCTTGTCCGTGGTCGATTGCTACACAATTGCCCTCGAAATAAAGAGGCCGCGCCAGGATTATGGTTCCTGCGTTGGTCGCATGGACAGGGGTTCCAATGGCTGCGTGGTAATCCAGACCTGCATGCTGGTTGCGCTTGGCTCCGTTGTAAAGGCGGAACGAGCCAAAGACGCCGGATGTGGGAGTGTCAGCCGGCGGCTGAAAAGGACCTGCCCACAATGACTGGCTGGCCGATGATGCGAAAGCTTCTTTTTTGACCTTCTGTTCTTCTTCGATGCGCGCCAGAGTCTCTTTGGGCGGCTCAACGTATTCAGACGCCACCTTGATGGTTGTGGATGGATAGACCGCCGCCGCGACGGTGATTTCCTGCTGATATTGCAGCCTACCCTTCCCAGATTCTGCCTCCAGATGCAGAGGATAGCGTCCCGGCTTGGTCGAGAGGGCTACTCCTGCAAGAGCAAACCAGCACTTACAGGCTTCGCTTTTGCGAAAGACAACCGAATGTCCCTGCCACTCAGCTTGCAACTGAGAAAGAGTGCCCGGCGCTTTCACTTTGAAAAGAACAGGCGCACCATTCACTAACCGGGCCGGCTTGTAACTAACGTTCCATGCCGAAGGAGTTTGCGCGAAGGACTGGTTACCGATGAACGGTACCAGTCCTGTTGCGATCACGAACAGGGTAATGGCTAACCGCAAGAACGGCATGAACCGCCGGGAGTCCATCGGACTAAGATTCACTCCACCGGCGGAAGATCAACGAACCATTGGTGCCGCCGAAGCCGAACGAATTCGACAACGCCACTTCCAGTGGAGCCGTGCGCGCGACGTTGGGAACGTAATCCAGATCGCAGTCCTCACCGGGAGAGACAAGGTTGATGGTTGGCGGCAGGACCTGGTCCCGTAACGCCAAAATCGTAATGCCTGCCTCCAGACCGCCGGCGCCGCCCAGAAGGTGGCCGGTCATGGACTTGGTGGAACTTACCGGGATCTTTGACTTCTCGCCAAACGTTCTCTTGATGGCCTTGGTCTCCAGCACATCGCCGAGCGGCGTAGAAGTTCCGTGTGCATTGACGTACTGCACGTCACTGGGCTGCAGCTTGGCGTCCTTGAGGGCATTCATCATCACGCGATAGCCGCCTTCGCCATTTTCGGCCGGTTGGGTGATGTGGAACGCGTCTGCACTCATACCGTATCCAATGATTTCTGAAAGAATTTTTGCTCCGCGATTACGAGCGTACTCCAACTCTTCCAGAACCAGAATGCCTGCGCCTTCGCCGATAACAAAACCATCACGGTCTTTGTCCCATGGACGGCTGGCCTTTTCCGGCTCGTCGTTGCGCGTGGAGAGCGCCCGCATGGCGGCAAAACCGCCAACACCCATGGGCGTAATGGCAGCTTCTGTTCCGCCTGCGATCATCACGTCGGCATCGCAGCGCTGGATAATTTTGTAAGCGTCACCAATAGCGTGCGCGCTGGTTGTGCACGCCGTGGCAGTGGCTTCATTGGGTCCTTTGGCGCCATACCGGATGCTGACATGCCCAGCTGCCAGGTTCACGATGGCCGCAGGGATAAAGAAGGGAGAAATCTTTCTGGGGCCACCGGCAAGAAGCGCGGCGTGTTCACGTTCGATAACATCAAATCCGCCCACGCCAGAGCCGATGTGGACACCTACGTGATGTTCGTTTTCAGGAGTGACCTTCAAGCCGGACATGGTCATGGCTTCATCAGCGGCAGCCATAGCCAGATGAATGAAGCGGCCCATCTTCTTAACTTCTTTTTTTTCGACGAAATTTAGAGGGTCAAAGCCCTTCACTTCGGCGGCGATCTGGCAGGCATAGTTGCCGGCATCGAAGTGAGTGATTTTCGCTACTCCGCTTTTGCCGGCAACAATGTTCTTCCAGACTTCGCTGCTGGTGTTACCAACGCCGCAGATCAGCCCCAGACCCGTAACAACAACCCGCCTCGCCAATCACTTGCCGCCTTTCGAATGCTTTTCAATGTACTCGGTGGCGTCTTTTACGGTGCGGATTTTTTCCGCGTCTTCATCAGGAATTTCAATGTCAAACGCCTCTTCAAACGCCATGACCAGTTCCACGGTATCGAGAGAGTCTGCGCCGAGATCATCCACGAAGGAGGCGTTGGCCGTAACTTCACCCTCATCTACCCCGAGCTGCTCAACAATGATTTGTTTTACCTTCTCCTCAACTGCTGCCATAGGATTGTGTCTCCTTCTTTCGCTCTGCTGAATTTTTACCCCGGAACCGCTTCACTGTTTTACTGATTTCGCGTTCTTTTGAATATAGGCAATTGCATCCTGCACGGTCACGATCTTGGTGGCATCGTCATCAGGAATTTCGAGGTCAAAATCCTCCTCAAAGGCCATGATGAGTTCAACCTGATCCAGAGAATCTGCTCCCAGATCATCTACGAATGAAGCCTCTGGCACCACCTCGGATGTTCCAACCCCGAGCTGGTCCGCGATGATTTGAGTGACCCTGTCCTCAACCATGGGCATGGAGGCTCCTTACAGCGTTAAACCGCTTAGTGTAATTGCTCCAAAAATGTTGTGTAAAGGGCACCCGGTGAATCCGCCCAGATACCGCAAAAACTAACCGGCAAATCCCCACTCATTCCCCAATGCGTTCAGATGCAACAAGAATTAATGCGGCCCGGCGCAGGCCGACAAATCCGCATAACACCGATTCCACATTCGATCACGGAAAGACTGAACAGCCCTCTTTTCTCTAAGCCGCTTTCTCACTCGTCCTATTGTATCGGGAGTGGACGTTTTCAACCCATTCCGGCCTCAAGTACAATATCCTCTTGCCAGCCAAAACCAAGCTGTTTCTGAAGGTTACCGCATGGATAGCCGCCCTGAAAACCCTGGGTGCGTGGGGTGTATTCATCCTGGCGACCGTTGATAGCGTTGCCATTCCAATCCCCCTGGACGCGCTGGTAGCTGGTTACGTGTACTCCAACCCCCATATGGCGTGGCTTTATTGCATAGCTGGAGCTGTAGGATCGGCAATGGGCTGTCTGGTCCCTTATGGACTGGGGCGCGCAGGAGGCGAGCTGTTCTTGCTCAAGCGCATTGATGAGGCACGGCTGCAACGAATTCGCGATCGATTTGAAAAGCAGGAATTTTTTGCCCTGATGGTGCCTGCCATGCTCCCGCCTCCAACTCCGTTCAAGCTGTTTGTTTTCTCCGCAGGCGTTTTTGAAATGCGGATACCGTCATTCCTGCTGGCGATTGTGACGGGAAGACTTTTACGGTTCGGAATTCTGTCAGTGCTGACGGTTATCTTTGGACCCCAGATCGTAACTCAAACCAGGTTCCTGTTGCGCAACCATATTGGATTTGCGCTACTGGGATTGCTGGTGCTGGTTGCGGCGATCTACCTGATTTATCACCTCATGAGGCGGCCTGTGGCAGCTGTGGTAGAGGAACTGCAACATGAGAAAGATACGTTAGACACGAAAATGCCGCGAGCTGAGTCATCCGGAAAGTGACTCAAGTCGCGGCACGGTTACCGTTAAAAGTTCGTTAAGTTATCAACTTGCAATGTCTTCGGTTTGCAGCTGTTCCATCATTCTGCGAACCGGCATTGGCTGGTATACGCAGCTTTCTTCCTGACTGAACATGTCACCGGAAAGAGCCCAAGCGCGGCTTCTGGATCCACCGCACATATCCTTGTACTCGCAGGTTCCGCACTTCCCTTTCAGGTTCTCCGGATTGCGCAGAGACTGAAAGATCGGGGCGTTGCGATACAAGTGAGCCAGGCTGTCCCTACGAACGTTTCCAGCCGGAACTTGAAGGAATTTGCTGGCCAGCACATCACCGTTGTGGGTGATGTAAATGGAAGCCATGCCTTCATTAATGGGCAGAACCCCAGGAATCCCAGTTTCAGAGAACGGAGCCAAGGCGCTGTTTTCTGCTGCAAGTGATCTGGATCTGGTCCTCTGCTGCAACACATACCTGCGATAGTGCTGAGCTTCAATGGTTTTGACCTTGAAGGGCACTTTCTGAGCCAGCATATAGATGGCCTGAAAGGCTTCTTCAAACTCGGTAGCGGAAGGAAGGTTTTTCAGCGAGTCATCCGGCCCGGGCACAGGGAACGAAACGCTCCACAGAGTAATTCTGTAGCGCTGCAGCAGAGCCCCCATGGCAGTGAGTTCAGCCAGGTTTCTGCGACCGATTTCCGTATGAATCTGGACGGGCAAACGGCGTTCATTCGCCCACTTGATAGCTTGCAGTGTACGAGCGAATGATCCGGGAATGCCGCTGATCACATCATGACACCGGCTATCAGCGCCGTTCAGGGTGAATGCAATCCGCGAAAGAGACGCCGATTTTAAATCGGCAATTGTCTGTTGCGTAACAACAGAGGCAGGCGTCAACAGCATGACTGGATGCAGGTTGCAGGAAGCGGCATACTGGACCAGGCTGAAGATTCCATCACGGCTTAAGGGATCATCACCCGCGAAAACAAATACGGGTGGTTTGAGTTCGGCAACGTCGCGGATGAGCTGCTCCGCTTCATTGTCATTTAATTCCAGCTTTGTACTAGCTGGCCGGAAGTTTTGGTCACGGCATCCGACCGAAGAGACACACGTCTCCCAAGTCGCAATGAGGGGCTGCGAATCCAAATCAATAATGTTGTTCATATCCGTCGTCTGTCCTGTAGATACAGGAGCGTTCTGCTATTGGGAATATCTTAGGAGCATCAGAAAGTCGGAGGATAAATTTAATATTAGGGTGACGGGCTGGGGTGCATTAACTGAAGGCAATAGTAATTTAATCAGTAGCTTAGCAGGATGTTAGCCGATGGTAAATTCTGGATATCTCAGGGAAAGTACTTAGCTTAAATTAAGGATTTTAATAATCTGTGCTCAAAATGGCACACCTTTTTAGGCGACAACGTCACCGTGACGAGTGGTGCGGATAACCGAAGACGCAAGTGCGCCCAGGCCAAAGAACATTGCTGAGAAGAACAGATCCGAAGCCAAACCGCGCTGGAAGAAGGGGATTGCGGCAACGTAAGCTGCGCTGAGGCCAGCAACGGTCTTGGGGTAGCCGATATAGCCGGCGGTCCAAACGGCGAAGTTGCTGATCAGGAAGAACGATACTGAACTAGACAGCGCGGCTCCTGCCACGTACAGCGGCTTTACGCGATTGGCGAGCAACATTCCAAGGCCGCATGCTCCGGCGTACCACGCCCAGACAATGGTCTGGTCCCAGGTCAGGGGCTGGTGATAGACCTGATAGTTCAGGAAGACATCAGAACCGATCAAAAGAACCACAGGCATCCAGAAATACTTGCGCGGCATGCGTGATCCGAAGAACAAGAGTGAGGCGCCAACGGGCGTGAAACCATGGGTCGCGAAAGTTCCCGTACCGGCCAGAACACGAATCGCAACAGCGAGAATAACGAACAGGTAAGCCAGCATGAAGCACCTCGAATGAGTATTGTCACTGTTTTAGCATGCGGGCGTCAACATTCGTGATGCGATAGGCCCTTGGTCAATTGCCGTCAGACGGTGGGGGGCCGAAAGCCATTTCCTGAATGTGCAGTTGCGGGTCCAGCAGTACGAAAGCCCGTAAAGGGCGCGAACGTCTGCCGCCGGCGGGAAGATGCGTGTCAACAAAACGCAGATCAGCAAAGGTAATCTGATATCCCTCATTGCCGGGGAGCCTCTGTGTTTCGGTAAGCGGGTACTGGGCCCAGTCAAGGTAAACCTGTCCCAGACGAGACTTCTTCGCGGCAAGACTGGCTGCTGTTTCCTCAGGCTTGTAGTGGATCACGGACTGGTTGTCAGGATCAATCTGGCCGCTGTTAACGTTCAACGGGAATAATTCAAAGGAGCTCTGGGTTTCGACTACGCCGTTCCATTCGAACGGATTCAGCGGACTGGGAAAGGCAGAGAGGCGTACCGCCTCCTGGTTGTGGTAGGTGACGGAGCGCATCATGGCGACAGCGCGGCGATGCTCAAAATCACGAAACAAAATGATCATCGCGAGGCAGGCCAGCGCGGCGATGGCGGCGCCACGTCCGCGCAATGGAGACTTTGCCGATCCTACTTCGTCAGAAACAAGCCGCAGAATTCCGGGAACGATCAAGGCAAGCAGCATAGCTGCCAGCATGACTGGATCGATGATGTAGACGATGTCCCATGCGTACCATTTGGGATTAAATGGAGCGAAAGGACGCACGCCATAGTTGTTGGTGAAGTCCTGGAACAGATGAACCAGGCAGCCAAGAATGGCGTAGAGGTAGAGCAGTTTCCAGTTGGGAGGGGACTTGGTGTCTCGCCCGCGAGCTTTCAAAAACGAGTAAATTCCCCACACCAGGGCGACGATTAGCGCTGCAAGTATCGGGGCGCCGAGGAGTGAGTGCGTGATACCGCGATGGTGCGCAAAGCCGGTGACGGAACCACCGAAGTACGCGAGGATATCGACGTCAGGCGACTCCGTGGCCAGTGTGAGGGTGAGTGTGGCCAGAGCAGTTTTGCGGTTCAGGCCGGCGCGACCAATGCAGGCGCCGGTCAGAAAATGTGTGAGTGGATCCAAATGTGAGTCTCCTCAGCCTGGACGATTCTACCTGCACTAGCTGACCGAAGGACGCTCAAGGAGGGTAGCAGGATCAGGAACTCTGATCCGACCTTGTCAACCGCAAGCATCTCTGCCATGATTTTGAACCAGCGATGTTTTCCAATACACAGGCTAAATCACCCAGGCTTCTTCTCTGTTCCAAGCAGGATTCCGGGTTTCTCCAGTCGCAGATGGCGCTCTTTGAGAGCTCGGGCTATCCGGTAACCACGGCCTTGACAGCCGAGGAAATAGAGTCGCAGACGTCCGCGGACGGATTCGACATTGCCGTGCTCAATCACACGCTGCCGTTTGCTGAACGGACGAGACTTGCCAGTAAGATCAAGAAACATGACTGGAAGAAGGGAGTGTTGATTCTACATGCCAGCGGCGCCAACGGGAATCCTCATGCAGATGCAGCCGTAGACTCCAGATCAGACGCCTCAGAAGTCTTGAACGCGCTCAAGAAAGTGGAGGTGCTGCGTGCCATGCGGGTGCAGCACGCTCATGAGGACCGGCGGCCAATAGTGGTGGTCGATCCTGATCGCAACTACATTTTCGCCAACGATCCCGCATGCCGGCTGGTGGGTTTTGACCACGCGGAGTTTCTGCAATTGCGAATCGACGAGATCGTGGTGGGCGGTTCGCAAGTGGTGCAGCCGTTGTTCAAAGACTTTGTTGCCGAAGGGACCCAGATGGGCACAATCAAGCTGCGACACCGTTCCGGCAGGATGATTACCGTTACATACGAGGCGCAGGTCCTCCCTGACGGATACATGATGGCGCGATGGGAGCCGGTCCCAGACGCCGACCGTCCAACGAACTCTACCGTTCGTCCTTCATCAAGAGACTAAAGCTTTTTTCCGCGATACTGACTTCGGCCGGAACCCGACCCAGCAGCTCACCATCGGCTTGCGAGTGGATTTTGGGATCGTCGAGCGCGGTGGAACGAAACCATTTTGAAATGACCAGGTCAACTTTAGGCACCTTCCAATTAAGGCCTGAAGCCACGCTGGCAAAATAGTTGGCGAAGTGAAGGATATTTCCTGTCCGAAAAAGCAGCAGCGCGTAATGATTGGAACTAAGCGACGAGCCGAGATTTACGAAATGCAGCAGCCCTGGAAAATGACGAGCCCGAATGGCCATGGCGAGCGTGATTTTTTCTTTGTGTCGTTGACCTGCCTGGTCCTCCCACTCAACTTCAAACATTGGAAATTGGCCGTGGGCAGCCATGCGGGCCATTTCCAGGAAGTAAGCATTGCGGCCAAAACGTTCTTTAGATTCTGCAGCCGTACGATACATGAGCTGCGCGTCTGATCCCACGCCGGCAGCGACGACAAAATAGCGGCGATCCGTGCGGTCCTTGAATTCAGAAGTAATGACCCCGGGATAGATCTCACGCGGCTTGTACTGGAGCAGAGCGCGCGCGGCAGCCACTGGATCCGAGTGCAGTCTCAGGTCGGTGGCCAGCAGGTTACCGCTGCCGAGGGGCACAACTCCGATTGCAGGTTTGGCCGACTCAATCTGCATCACGCCGTTCAGTACCTCATTGAAGGTGCCGTCACCGCCGCAGGCGAGAACGGTGTCAAAACCGGCTGCGGCTGCGTCCTGGGTCTGCTGGACGGCGCTGCCGGCGTGGGTGGTGGCCCAGGCCTCCGCCTGCATCCCGTTCTGGCGGAAAAGGTCAGCAATTCGGGATACCTGCCGTGTGCGTTGCTCACGGCGCTGGCCTGACGCGAGATTGTAGATAAGGCAGACCTTCTTCATGAGCGGACTGATAAATATAATCGTTGCATGGCTACCGTCGCCAAGAATAACGCCAAAGCCAAGCCAAAGATCTCTGAAGGAAAGGGCTTCGAACAGAAGATCGAGAAGCTGCGCGATGAAGTCCGTCGCCATGAGCACCTTTATTACGTGCTGGACGCGCCTGAGCTGGAGGATGCTGATTTTGATCGTCTGATGCAGGAACTGAAGGCGCTGGAGGCTGCGCACCCCGAGCTGAGTACTTCGGATTCGCCGACGCAACGGGTAGGCGGCAAGCCGCGCGAGGGCTTTCTGAAGGTGGCGCATTCGCGGCCAATGCTGTCTCTGGATAACGCTTACAACGAAGAAGAGTTGCGTGACTGGGACCAGCGCGTGCGGGAACTGGCCGGCTCGGACAAGATTGAATATGTCTGTGAGTTCAAGATGGACGGCATGTCACTGGCGCTGACCTATCGCGGCGGCCGGTTGCTATCCGGTGTGACGCGCGGTGATGGTTCGGTTGGCGAAGATGTGACCACCAATATCCGGACAATGCGCTCCGTGCCGCTGACGATTAACCCTGCGGTCCTCAAGAAGGCCGGAATCCCACCTGACTTTGAGGCGCGCGGCGAGGTGGTGATGCCGCTGGAGTCATTTAGACGAATGAATGACGAGCGTGAGCAACAGGGATTAGCCAAGTTTGCCAACCCGCGCAACGCGGCCGCCGGGACGATTCGGGTGCTTGAGCCGAATATCGTCGCTCAACGCAGGCTCGATTTCTATGCCTACTTTCTGCTGGTGGATGGCAAGTTTTATCCCGACCAACACTCGGAGGCACTCGACGCGCTGCATGCTGTGGGCTTCAAGGTGAATTCGCACCGGATAGCGGTTAAGACGATTGATGAAGCGCTGAAGTTCATCGCCAAGGGCGAAGAGCTGCGGGAAAAGCTGCCGTATGAAATTGACGGCATCGTGGTGAAAGTAAATGCGCGCCGTACCCAGGAGCGTCTGGGCTTTACGGGGAAGGCCCCGCGCTGGGCTATCGCTTACAAATACGCGGCTCGCAGCGGGGTAACGCAGGTAGAGGACATCAAACCGCAGGTAGGACGGACGGGGAAACTTACGCCCGTTGCATGGCTGAAGCCGGTGTTTATCGGCGGGACTACTGTAAGCCGCGCCACGCTGCACAACATGAATGAGATCGGGCGGCTGGGCGTGAAAATTGGCGACTGGGTGATGGTAGAGCGCGGCGGCGACGTGATTCCCAAAGTCGTGAAGGTGGTGGATGACAAGGAACATCCGCGCGGGAAGAAACAGTTCCACATGCCCGAGCGCTGTCCTGTTTGCAACAGCGAGATCCGCCACAAGGAGGACGAGGTTGATCACTGGTGCGTGAACATCAACTGTCCGGCACGGCTGCAGGGCAGCATCCTGCATTTTGCGTCGCGATCCGTGATGAACATTGACGGTATGGGCGAATCGATTGTGAACCAGTTGCATGAGGCCGGGTTGGTGAAGAACATCGCCGATATTTACGCGCTTAAGGACAGGAGGCCGCAACTGCTGGCACTGGAGCGGGTGGGAGAGAAGTCGATTGACAACCTGCTGGCGGAGATTGAGAACTCCCGCAAGCTGCCGCTGGAACGCGTGATCCTGGGCCTGGGGATTGGGCAGGTAGGCACGCGCACGGCGGAGCTGCTGGCGGAGCATTTTGGGTCGATGGATGCATTGATGGATGCGTCGGCCGAAGAGTTGCAGGAAGTGCAGGATGTTGGCCCGAGCGTTTCCACCAGCATCAGGGAATTCTTTGATGAGCCGCGCAACCGTGAGCTGGTGAAGCGATTGGAAGGCTACGGGCTGACATTCAAGGGCGTGAAGCGCGTCCGCGGTACGGCGCTGGCGGGAAAGACATTTGTTGTTACCGGGACGCTGGAGAAATATTCTCGCGATGAAGCCAAGAAACTGATTGAGGATGCGGGTGGAAAAGTGTCAGGCTCGGTGAGCAAGAAGACCGATTATGTTGTTGCCGGCGACGATCCGGGATCGAAGCTGGATAAGGCGCGTGAGTTGGGTGTGAAGGTGGTGGGCGAGAAAGAGTTGGAAGAGTTGTTAGCTTCAGAATCCCGAACGAAGTGAGGGATCCCTATCGTCTTTGGTTTTTATCCCGAGTGGAGCGAGGGAACCCTATTGCCAAAGGTGCTTTGTGGGCGAATACTCATCTCGTAAACTGCGCGACCGATTTGAGAGACATCGTCTCGCTTTCGCTCAGGAAATGAAAGCCAGATGGTAGGGATCCCTCGCTTTGCTCGGGATGTAAAACACTGATCCCTCGCTTCGCTTCAAGATTTCAGAAAAAAAGACATGACCCAACAAACACAAGCCTTTCGCGCTGCTCGCGACTTTCTCCTTCAACATCGTGATGACTACGGCGCTGCCTATGCTGGTTTCCAGTGGCCCAGGCTGGATCGTTTCAACTGGGCGCTGGACTGGTTTGATGTGATTGCCGCAGGGCCGCGTCGTGACCAGACGGCTCTGTGGGTGGCATATGAAGATGGACGGCATACCAAGCTGACTTTTGCCGAACTGTCCCGCCGATCGGCGCAGGTGGCTAATTATTTTCGGTCGCTGGGCGTGAAGCGGGGCGATCGAGTGCTGCTCATGCTCGGGAACATTCCTCCGCTGTGGGAGACAATGCTGGCGGTGATGAAGCTGGGTGGCGTGATTATTCCTGCAACGACTCTTCTTACTGCAGATGACCTGGCAGACCGCATTGCGCGTGGGCATGTAAAGCACATTGTCTGTGCCGCGGAGATGGCGCCGAAGCTGGCTGAGGCAACGAAGAGCTGTAACAGGCTTGCCGTGGGAGGGGAAGACGGTATCAGCGGCTGGCATACGTTTGAGAAGGCGTATGAATCGCCGGTCGATTTTGTGCCCGCTGGCGAAACGCTGGCGAACGATCCCATGCAGCTCTACTTCACTTCGGGGACAACGTCAAAGCCGAAGCTGGTGATGCACAGCCATACCAGCTATCCCGTCGGGCATTTGTCCACCATGTACTGGATCGGGATCAAGCCGGGCGATCTGCATTGCAATCTATCGTCGCCGGGGTGGGCCAAGCATGCGTGGAGCTGTTTCTTTGCGCCATGGAATGCCGAGGCTACGGTCTTTGTGATCAACCAGGCGCGGTTCAACGCCCGTAACCTTCTGGATATTCTGACCGGCTGCGGCGTGAACACTTTCTGCGCTCCGCCTACGGTGTGGCGCATGCTAATCACCGAAGATTTGAGTTCCTGGAAGGTAAAGCTGCGTGAACTGGCCAGCGCGGGCGAGCCGCTGAATCCGGAAGTGATTGAGCAGGTACAGAAGGCCTGGGGACTGACGATCCGCGATGGCTATGGCCAGACGGAGACTACGGCGCAGGTCGGGAATCCGCCGGGACAGAAATTAAAAATCGGGTCGATGGGCCGGCCGTTGCCGGGCTATCACGTGAAGCTGATGAACGTGGAAGGCAAGGAAGCGGACGAGGGCGAACTATGCCTGCCGCTGGATCCGCCGCCGATAGCGCTGATGCCGGGCTACCAGGGCGATGATGGCAAGCTGATTCCGATTGCGCCTCCGGTATATCGGACAGGAGACGTTGTACAGCGTGATGCTGAGGGCTACCTGACGTTTGTTGGACGTGCTGACGACGTGTTTAAAGCTTCTGACTATCGCATCAGCCCGTTTGAGGTGGAGAGCGCGCTGATTGAACATCCGGACGTGGTGGAGTGTGCGGTGGTGCCGTCGCCCGATCCGATTCGTATGGCCGTGGTGAAGGCCTTTGTTACGCTGCGTCCGGGAACACCACCGTCACGTGAGCTGGCGTTGTCTGTCTTTCAGCACAGCCGTAAAGTGCTGGCGCCATACAAGCGTGTGCGCCGACTGGAGTTTGTGGATCTGCCCAAGACGATTTCAGGAAAAATTCGCAGGGTGCAATTGCGGACCGCTGAAGCAGAGCGTAAGCCCGCGGACAAGCCGGTAACGGAGTATCGAGAAGAAGATTTTCCTGAGCTTCAGTAAGACCTTACCACTGATTTTCACTGATGACACTGATCTGAAAAACATCCAACGGCGGATGAACGCGGATCAAGAGCCAAACTATAGGAAAAATACCAAGGCATGCCGGGCGGTTGCTGAATGGACTTCTGGGGCCGAGCGACGGAGGTCGCGTTAAGATTTGGCTGGAGGCTGCCTGGGAAAAGAAGGAGACACTCTTTTTGAAAGTGTTGTAAGACAGGCCGCCTTAGCCGGGTCTTGCCGTGACCTCCGTCTTTCAGCCTTCGTCTTTCAGCCTTCTGGGGAGATCATGAACGAAAGTTAAACAGGCAGCCAGCAGCTTCAACCAGAATTGAAGAGTCCCAATCAGAGCCGGCGGGCTGCCTGCCTCAGGTGTTCTATGATCAGAGAAATAGACACCCGATGGGAGCGGCAGGTTCCAGGTTTTCAGCGCTTTTGTTTGTCTGGGCAGGTTAAGTTCCTTCTGACAACTGCAAAATGCATAGATCCTTCAACTCCGCCGTCGCGTGCGCGCCGACTCCGCACAGGATGACGAGGGCAACTTGTATCGTGGAAATTCCCTGGATCGGCATGATTGTGCAATCATCCTCGGGGTTCCTCTCTCGCCGTCGCGTTGCTCCGGCTTGCTCGGAATGACAGTGGGGGAGCGTTTCGTTATGCAGGATCAATCGATTTCTAAGTAGAAGAGTTCGAGAGTCATGTACCAACATTACGCGCACAAAAGTAAAGGCCACCGTGAGGCGGCCTTTTTGTTTGAGAGTTGATCGAGGACTACGCCACTTTGCGCTGGCTGCCGCAGATGGGACATTCGGCCACAAAGTCATCACGGCGTTCACGCAGCCTGCTCTGGAATTTGTTCCAGCGCGGCCCGTAGTTAGCGTTGAGCGGCTCGTTCATGTCTGAGTGCTTTTCAGCTTCGGGAACGTTGTCCGCGCGATACATACCAGGTTCAACCAGGCCTTCGCGGTCGGCTACCACGTCACCTTCAAGCTGACCGGCGCGCGGGGTGTGAGGCAGCACCTCATCTTTAACCTCGCCAATGTTGTCCTTCACTCGTTGACCGATTGACGCGCGTTGCGGGGGAATACGACTGTCATCAAAGCGAGGGTCATCAAGACGACGATCATCAAGACGACGATCATCGAGCCGTGCATCATCGAAGCGAGTGTCGGCTGCTCTCTCGCGGTCAGTGACAATCTTATTTTCCTGATCGATATTGCCGTCGACAAGATCGGTGCGCCTGGCGTCAATCGTGTTTCCGTTGATGTCACTGATTTCGGCTTCGCGATCAGCGAGAATTGCGTCTTTACGGCCAGCGATGGAAGGTTTCTTCGGCTCAAGAGTTGCTGAGCGGCTGTTTCCGACGCCGAGTAGATCATCTTCGCGGCCAAGGCGTTCCGGGGTGAAGTCCTGCTGCATGCTGGCGCGGCCTTCGTCGCTAAGAGCTTCCGTGCGGATGCCGGAAACCTGCTCCGGCGGCGGCGTGATCATGCGGCCGGTGGAGGTGTTGTACATGAGAGCGCCGTCTTTCCATTGATCTTCGTAGTGCTTTTCGTAGTCAGTCCAGTTGTCTTCGGATTTCAGGGCTTTCTCGTCATATTCCGGGAGCATCTGGATGCGTTCCTTGTCCAGCTCTGCATAAAATTTGTCTTCATGATTGCCGTAAGGTGAAACGCGATTGGCTGGGACCAGAAAGCTCTTCTTGCTGAAGAAACCGCCGGTTTCCACGACCACATAGCGTATGTCGCCGCTGGCGTGGTCAAAGATTACGTCGCCAATTTTGCCCAGTTTTTCGTCATTTACGCCGTAGACTTCGGCGCCACGAAGGTCGTCCGCATCCTGCTCAAGTTTAGTGTCGCGCAATGTGCCGTAATGAGGCATAAAACTCCTTTGCGTCAGGGTGAAATCCTGTCTGCTTACTAGCTAGGATGCGAAGGCCGTCAGGTATGCGGCCCATGCGGCTCTGCTTAGCGGAAGCAGCTTTGGAATTTTGCGCAATCTTAAAAAAAAGGCCTAAAATTTCGATTTAATGCGCTTATAAGTGGTCTCCAGGTCTTCAGGAAGAACGCGTGTTTCGCCGATCACGCTCATGAAATTGGCGTCCGCCATCCAGCGAGGCAGGACGTGCATGTGAATGTGTCCGGCGATGCCTGCGCCAGCCGCTTTGCCCAGGTTCATACCCAGATTCAGGCCGTCCGGATGGTAGAGTTCGCGGAGAACTCCTTCCAGTTTCTGGGTTAATTCCATCATTTCCTGGGCTGCTTTGGCGGGAAGCTTCTGGAGTTGGTCCATGTGCTCATACGGGACCACCATGACATGGCCTGAGGTATATGGATATGCATTGAGAATGACGAAGCAGGAGTCGCCCCGGTGGACGATCCAGGCGGCTTTGTCGTCGCCGAGCCGGGAAGCGGCGCAAAAAACGCACTGATTCGCCTTATCGTTCAACATATCGGGACCTGAGACGTAGGCATACCGCCAGGGAGTGAAAATAAAGTCCATACAGGGAATTTACCAGAACGGGAATGTGCGATTTTAGAGGAGTTACAGGGCTTCCGGTGTTTGACAGTGGTTTAGCTGGTTGCTATAGTCGAAGGAGTCTTATGGCCCTTATCAGGACTGCCGTAAGATCCGGCCGCTGGTATTTCCGCCTTCCAGCAAAGTGGAGGGAACACACCAGTGGGACCCTTTCAGGGTCCACCTTCAGCACGTCATACGATTCTCTTGTTTGAGTCCCAACGTGTTTTAGGCCCGGCAGGGTAGAGGAATGTCGGTCAAGGAAACAGCCCGCAGCGAATCAATACAGCCTGAAGCTGAGACCAGAAGTTCATCCGTCCCATCAGAAGTCCTGCAAAAAAAACCAACTATGTCCGGAAACAATACCCAACTCGAATCCACTGAGCAGCCCACCGCGGGTCCCGCTCACAAAGAAGAAACTCACATGGAAGATTTCGCAACCGCGCTTGAATCGTACACCCTTGAAACAGAACCGGCGCCAAGTGAAGACAATGTCTTCAAAGGCACCGTCATAAAGATCACTGCCACCCATGTCGTTGTAGACATCGGCTTCAAGTCAGAGGGACTGGTCCCCATTGCTGAAGTCACGGATGTCCACGGCAACATAAAGTTCCAGCCCGGAGACCCGATTGAAGTAATGGTCCAGCGGGGTGAGAACGAAGAAGGCTCAGTCCTTCTGTCGCACGAGCGTGCACAACGTGTGCGGGTGTGGGAGAACATCGAAAAGGCTTACCATACCAAGGAAGCCATCAAGGGAACGGTTGTAGAGCGCGTGAAGGGCGGAGTTTCAGTGGATATCGGCGTGAAAGCCTTCATGCCGGGATCGCAGGTGGATACCCATCCGGTCCGAAATCTGGACACCCTCAAAGGGCAGGAAATTGAAGTCCGCGTTATTAAGCTGAATAAAAAGCGCGGCAACATCGTGGTCTCCCGCAAGGCGATCATGGACGAAGAAGTTGCGGTCAAGCGGGAAAAGACGCTGGAGCACCTTCAGGAAGATTCGATTCTCACCGGTACGGTTAAGAACCTCACAGACTACGGCGCATTTGTTGATCTGGGCGGCATTGACGGCCTGCTCCACATCACTGACATGTCCTGGGGCCGCCTGACGCATCCGCGCGACCTGGTACACGTGGGCGACCAGATTCAGGTAAAAGTCCTGAAGTTTGATCCGGACAAGCTGCGCGTTTCGCTGGGCTTTAAACAGCTCACGCCTGACCCGTGGCTGGATGCCGCAGAGCGCTACCCGATCGGCGCGCGTGTTCGTGGCCGCGTGCTCAGCGTGACAGACTACGGTGCATTCGTGGAACTGGAACAGGGCATTGAAGGCCTGGTCCATGTGAGCGAAATGTCATGGTCCAAGCGCATGAAGCATCCTTCCAAGATGCTGAATGTGGGCGAAGAGCTGGAATGCGTGGTTTTGAACGTAAACTCCACGGAACGCCGCATCTCGCTGGGTCTGAAGCAGCTTGAGTCAAACCCCTGGGAGCGCCTGCATGAGAAATATCCGATTAACTCAACGGTTGAAGGCCGCGTGCGTAACCTTACCGATTTCGGTGCGTTTATCGAGATCGAAGACGGGATTGACGGCCTGGTACACGTGAGCAATCTTAGCTGGACCAAGCGCGTGAAGCATCCTTCGGAAGTCCTGAAAAAGGGCGAGAAGGTAAAAGCAATCGTGCTGGGCATTGAGCCGGAGCAGCGCCGCCTTTCATTGGGCGTGAAGCAGCTTCAGCCGGACGCCTGGGAGACCTTCTTCCAGACACACCGCATTGGCGATGTTGTCCACGGCAAGGTGCTGCGGCTGGCCCAGTTTGGCGCTTTCGTTGAAATTGCGGAAGGCGTTGAAGGCTTGTGTCACAACTCTGAAGCCACTGATTCCACCGGCGCGCCAGCCAAACTGGAAGCCGGACAGGAACATGACTTCAAGATCATCAAGATGAATGCCGAAGAGAAGAAAGTTGGACTGAGCCTGCGCGCAGTGGGCGAAGAAGCCAGCCGGGCAGACGTGGAAGCTTACAAACATCCTGCGTCAAGCTCCAGCGCGACTACCACTCTGGGTGACATCATCAACTGGAAGCGTGCCGGGAACGACCAGGAATAACGCTTTTTCCAAAGCAAAATAAATGGGCCGCCTTGATAATAGGCGGCCCAAATTTTTTGGGGGCGGCAACAAATACAAATAAAAAAGCGTGGCCGCGGTGGCCACGCTGGAGTGCATGGAGGAGACGAGGGTTTAGATCATTGAGTCTGAATGCCTGAGCAATAGCTTGTTGTGCGAGCCCTGAAGCAGTTCCAGCGTTGACTGCGCCTTCCTGAGCGCATCTGCCGTTCCGCCGTTAGCCAATTCATCCGTCATGGCTTCGATATCTACATCGAAATCCGCCATGGAATCGCCCAGGGAAACGAGCGAGTCGTCCATATCCGCGAGAGACGCGTCCAGGTCGGCCAGTTCTTCATCGCCATTGATAATGAGTTCTGAAGAATCTTTGGAGCGACGCTGAGGCAGATCGACAGTCACAGACTGTTCATGGTGGTCACGCACGATGCCGAGAGTGACTTTGCCTTCGCGATGTTTGCGCATCACTCGGGAAAGGTCGCCGCGGTCAGAAAGCTTCTCATCGGCAACGCGGACGATTACGTCACCAGCTCTCATGCCGGCTTTGTCAGCGGGGCTGCCTTTTTCCACGGAACGGACCAGGACGCCTTCACCGTTCTTGACGCCAAAATATTCGCCCAGTTGCTGGCCAAGGTTTTCAGTTTGCACGCCGAGCGCCGGCGTGAGATTGCGTATTACCAGAACGTTGGGAACATCAATGCGGTTGCCTAATTCCATGTCCGGCATTGGAGGTAGCGGAGGAATCTCAATGTGATTGCCGACGACAACTTTGTCATGCTGGGCAAGCTGGAGGTTGATCTTCATGGGATTGCCGTCTCGGCTGATGCCCAGGCTAACGGTGCGGCCGACCGGCGTTTCACGGATCATGCGGCGCAACTGCTCTTCACTTTCCACTGGCGCGCCATTGAAATCGAGAATCACGTCATGCTCTTTGATACCAGCTTTGCCGGCGGGAGCGTCCTGATCAACCATGGTGACTTCCACGCCGCGCTCTTCCTTGAGTTTGAGGGGAGCGACGCGGTCCTGTGTGATGTCACGGATATCGACGCCGAGATAAGAACGGCCGGGCGCGCCAATGTAAATAGCGCTGCTCCTGGATTGGACTTCATGTTGAACCCCTGGAGGTTGAACCCCTGGAGGTTGAACTCCCGGTTGAATTGCAGGGCCTGCATGAGAAAGGGGGAGCAGTCCGGCTACCAGAATTGCGGATGTAAAAAGTCGAACCATGGAAACCTCCCGAACGTGCTAGTTATTCTTTTGCCTTCTAAACTCGATGTTGCCGGTGGCAGTGTGAACATGCAGGATAGGGCCGCCGCCGTTGAGGCTTCCTTCAGCAAAAGCCTCACGCGGACCGATATTACCGGAACGGGTAATCTTCAATTCCGGAAAATCACTGCTGATACCTTCACCGCGTGCGATTTCAACCGCTGCGCGCACGGTCACGCCGAGACCATCTGGCACGTAAACAATGATGGAGCCAACGGACGTTTCCAGGCGTGAATCAGAAAACGATGTGCCCTTGGCCAGCGTGGCGATGATGGGTCCACTAGCGGTTTCCACCTGCATACCGCTGCGAATGGGGCCGATCTTGATGCCGCCGCCGCCGCTCTGAATCTGGGCAATACCGTCAATCTGGTTAAGGTCGATTGTGCCGCCGCCAGTAGCTGCTTTAATGGTGCCTTCGCACTTGTTGACCTTGATCCACCCGCCGCCGGTTTCCAGGTTCATCAATTTGGCGGAGCCGATGTTGAGATTGCCGCCACCTGAGCTGGCGATCAAACGACCGCCGACTGAACCGATGTGTATATTGCCGCCGCCGGTAGAAACGCGAACGTCTGTTTCCGTCTTGCCGATATCGATGGTGCCGCCGCCGCTGGCTACGTTTACCGGGCCGCCGATCTGGTCCAGTTGAATGTCACCGCCTCCGGTGCTGGCGTCAACTTTTCCAGAGATATTTTTTGCGCTGACCACACCGCCTTTGGTTTCAAGACTTAAGGCTGTGGTCTGCCGAGGTACCTTGACTTCAAAATCGATATAGGCGCGGTTGTAGCCTTCACAATCGGCGCGGAGAGTTGTGGTGTCCCCTGTGCCGATGGTGCTGTAACTCAAATGGCCCAGCTCACGACGCGCTGCTGCTTCCGATGACGCCCGCACGTGCTCGCGAATGGTGAAAACGATGGCATTCTGCTGCCCGCCTTCAACCTTGATGAAGCCCGCACTGGACTTGACTTTGACAATCTTGCTGGCGGGCATGGAGCCGGTAATTTCCTGGATCCACTCCCCTCCAGAGCGATACAGGCGCGAACTTGAGCTCGAACTGGATGTTTGCGCGACTGCGCTCAGGCCGGCTGCCAGAAGCAGAGTAGCGAGTTGGAGAGACTTGTTCATGGTTTTCTTTTCTTGAGTCGTACGCTTTAGTCCAGATGCGGCGTGCTCGCCAGGTAGCGTTGTGACTGGGAGCGGATAAATTGATTGGGATCGCGTTTGGCCAGCATTTCCAGAGCTTCGCGAATGCTGGAATCGGCCTTTACGGAATCAAGCAGTCCGATAGCTTCTGCTCGCACGCCAGCGTTGTCATCGTGAAGCAGCGCTTCCAGTACGGCATCACGTACGTGAACATCATTGCGGACATAACCCTTGAGACCGTCGAGGGCTTTCAAGCGAACGCCGGGGTTCTTATCGTATCGAAGAGCAGAAACCAGGGCGTCGCGGACGTCGTTGTCGCCTGCGTGGTCTTTGAGCAGATCAATAGAATCAAGACGAACGTCAGAGTCGCGGTTACTGTGCGTAGCCAGGAGAAGAAGCTGCTGAATACGGGGATCGTCAGCCGAACCTACCAAAGTTTGCGGATGCAGAGTGTCATACTTGATGGTGACGTTGTTCGATGTAGGATCTGTAAGAATGGATTCGAAGGAGGCAACGTCTACATCTTTCGTTGGTGCCGGGCCAGGGTCAACGATCGTGTGATTGTTGCTGGCAATCTTCCATGTGGTAATGGTTCCGCCTGCGAAGCCAATCATCAGAAGAGCAACGGTTAATGCGGGAGCCAGCTTGATCTGATTCATCCATCCGGCAAAGTCAAAGATAAACATGCCAAAAGCGGAGCGGTTCTGTTCGGCTTGTTCCAGAGATTCCTGCAATTGCATGCGGCTGGCGGCCAGGAGGTTGGGGGAAACCTCCGTGACGGGCATTGCCGACATATCGTGCTTCAGCGCGGTGAGGTTTTCCAGCTCTTCACGACAGCCAATGCAGCTACGGATGTGGTTCTCCACTTCGAACTTTGCGTCATCCGCAAGTTCGTCATAGATATAGAGAACCATGTTCTCTTTTGTCCAATCGCATTTCATAACCAATCCCCCGAAAATCTTTGTATCTCACGACCGGCGCATGGGCGCCAGCGAACTCCGTAACTTCTGTGTCGCCCTGAATAAAGTGTTCTTGGCTGTCTCTTCCGTGGTGTTCAACATCTCGCCAATGGTCCGCAGACGTAATCCCTGATAGTGTTTAAGCTCGAAAACCATGCGTTCGCGCGGCGTAAGTTTGGTGAGCGCCTGGGCAATTTTTGATCCCAGTTCGCGGCGCATGAGGTCGCGCTCTGGATTTGCGCCGGCACGGTCGTCAGAAACGCGATCAAGGAGGTCGAGTTCCTGACCGCTGGAATCCATGATGATTGCCGGATCTTCACGGCGCGTCTGGCGCTTGCGCAGATGGTCCAGACACAGGTTTGTCACAATGCGGTAAATCCACGTGTAGAAAGAGCACTCAAAGCGGAAATTACCGATGTGGCGATAGGCTTTGAGGAAAGCTTCCTGGTAGATATCACGGGCGTCAGGTTCAGAGCCTGTCAGATGCAGAGCCAGGCGCAAAACAGCCTGATCATACTGGCGCACAAGGGTTTCAAACGCAACACGGTCTCCGCGCTGAGCGGCGCGAATCAGCTCACTGTCATTTGCTCGGCTTAGGGCTTGACTCACCATGTCTCCCGCTGAATGGGAGTTACGTTTTTCACCGCTCGCGCCAACCGCCGCTTTTAAAACTGCAGTCTCGGCCGGCATTGAAGTGTCCCTGTAATCCTCTCTCCTTGCAATTACTTGGACGGGCCAAACAGCGATTCGTAAGCTGAGGGTATCCCATTTCCGGACACTTGGGAAAGCCTCAAATTGGGGCGTTTTTGCGATTTTATCCGCCAAAGCGCCACCCCCTCTTCCTGCCTCCTGAGATGGCAAAAGCCCCGAGAATACCGGGGCTTTCACAGCTTCTTTGGCTTAATTAATGAAGCTTATGCCTGTGCTTCAGCTTCCTTGGCCACAGAAACTTTCACCTTGCTGACCACGTCGCGATGCAGGCGAATTGGCACTTCGAAATCGCCAATGCTCTTGAGCGGTTCGGCAAGCTGGATTTTACGGCGATCGATGTTGAAGCCTTTCTGCTCCAGGGCGTCAGCGATGTCCGACGAGGTAACCGAACCAAAAAGGTGGTCCTTCTCGCCGGCTTTGCGATGGAAGCTGAGGCTGACAGCGTCAAGTTGTTTGGCCAGCGCTTCTGAATCTGCCTTTTCCACGGCAGAGCGGCGAACAGCTGAGGATTTCATCTGTTCGATCACGGACTTGTTGGCCTGTGTGGCTTCAATGGCCAGCTTATGCGGCAACAGGTAATTGCGGCCATAACCTTCCGCCACCTTCACCACGTCTCCGCGATGGCCAAGATTCGGCACTTCTTCTTTGAGAATGACTTCCATGTGATATCTCCAGATTCCTTGTATTTACCGGGCCGCAAACGGCAGCAGGGCAATGTTACGAGCCCGCTTAATGGCGGCAGTCAAACGCCGCTGATGAGGCGTACAGACGCCCGTGAGACGACGAGGAACGATCTTGCCACGCTCAGCCACAAACTGGCCCAGCAGGCGTACGTCCTTGTAGTTGATGTCATCAATCTTTTCCACGCAGAACTTGCAGACCTTCTTGCGGCGGAAAAACTTGCGGCCGCCTTCGCGGCTGGGTCCACCGGGACCACGATCCGGACGGTCCGGTCGATCGGGACGTCCCGCGGGACGCTGTGGTGGTGCTGCTGCTACTTCCTGATTTTCGTCTGCCATAACTCTCCTTGAAGCTGGCGCACACATTCAGGTGCGCCGAAAATTTTATTTACGCGTTGACCGCGGAGCCTTCATTTTCCTGCGCTGCCTGTTCTGCCGGCGGACGCTTGGTGCGGGCAGCACGCAGCTTACGGACCTTGTCCAGACGCTGCTGTTCTTCATCCGTGCGGACAGTGATGTACTTGATCACCTGCTCAGCCACGCGCATACGGCGTTCCAGTTCGTGGATCGCCTTGCCATCTGCCTGAAGGGTGAACAGAACATACTGGCCATCCTGGAATTTTTTTACGTCATAGGCCAGGCGGCGCCGGCCCATTTTTTCTGTATTCTGCAATACGGCGCCTGCGGTGGTGGCATGGCCCTGCAGAGTTGCGATCAGTTTGTCCATGTCTTCTTCCAGCACATCCGGACGCACAATGAACATCACTTCATAAGCTCGTTGCATTTTCTCTCCTGTCGCGGGCAATTTTGCCAGCGAGCTGCTGATGCCTTTCCCTGGCCAGCAGCGTTTCTCAAATTCTTTACTTACTTTCTTCTGCCGGATCGTCCGGCTTATTCTTGCGATTGAACCGGTTCATCGCTGTTGCGATTCCATCGCTCAAAATCACATCCACAGCTTTGGCCGTAAGGTCCAGTGCTTCATCCACGGCCGGCAACTGTGATTTCCTGAACGGCGCCAGCACATATTTGGCTCCGCCCTTTCCCGGACTGTCGGGTGCTATGCCGATCCTGATCCGGGCAATCTCTTCGGTCTGCATCGCGTTAATGATCGATTGCATCCCGTTGTGTCCGGCGGACGATCCGCGTGCGCGCACGCGAATCATCCCAATGGGAAGGTCCAGTTCGTCATAAATCACGATCAGGTCCTTCGCCGGATCAATTTCATACTTCCTGGAGAGCTCCAGCACCGACATGCCACTCAGGTTCATGTAGGTTTCCGGCTTGGCCAGAAGGATTTCTTCATTTCCAATTCTGGCCCTGCCGGTTAGAGCTTTCGCGTGGCGGTTATCAACCTGTACTCCGCAATTCTCGGCAATCCGGTCCACTGCCAGAAAGCCGATATTGTGCGGCGTGAACTGATATTCGATACCGGGATTCCCCAGCCCGACGAGCAGTTTCACGCAGGTTACTTCTTCTTCGCCGGTGGCTCGGCTTCTTCCGCATCCTGCTTGCCCTTCTTGATAACTTCAGGCTCGGCAGGTCCAGCAGCCACTGCTTCCGCTGTTGCGTCAACAGTTGCCACAACTTCTTCCTTCACTGATGTCACGTGGGCCACACCCTGATTGTCGTCAGTGATGAACTTCAGCGTTCCACCACGGGGCAGATCGCTCACGCGCAACACGTGGCCGTATTCCAGTTTGGATACGTCGGCATCAACGTGACTGGGAATGTCGCCGGGCAGGCACTCAACTTCCACTTCACGCAGAATCTGGTCCATGATTCCTCCAGAGGCCTTCACGCCCGGAGATTCACCCACCAGATGGATGGGAACCTTCACGCGGATCTTTACGTCCATGGCGATCCGCTTCAGGTCGATGTGCAGCAGTTGGCTCTTGATAGGTTCATACTGCCAGTCAACGATCATGGCCTTGGCTTCTTCGCTTCCGATTTTGAGGTCGAAAATCGTGTTGTGACCGGTTTTCGAATGGAGTATCCGCGTGATCTGCTTGGGATCCACACTCACCGCAACCGCGTCTTTCTTGGCGCCATAAACCACGGCGGGAATGCGGCCGCTCACACGCAGACGGCGGGCTTCATTCTTCCCGCGTGATGCGTCCGGCCTTGCCTGTGCTTCAACTACTTCCTTTGAATTCATCTCTTTTTCCTTCTTCTCTGCTTCCGCGTTGTTGGCCTGACCTGCTTAAACAAACAACGAGCTGACGGAAGTTTCTTCGTGAATTGACTGGATCGTTCGGCCCAGCAGGCCTGCGATCGACAGAACTTTAATCTTCGGTTCGGCTTGAGCGGCTGCCGTCAGCGGAATGGTGTTGGTAACCACCACCTCTTCCAGCTTTGACTTGGAAATCCTCTCAATCGCCGGACCCGACAACACCGGATGTGACGCGCAGGCAAATACTTTCGTTGCGCCCGCATTCACCAATGCTTCCGCGGTCTTTACCAGCGTGCCTGCCGTGTCGATGATGTCATCGATAATTAGACAGGTCCGCCCTTTTACGTCGCCGATTACGTGCATTACTTCAGCAACGTTCATGTCCGTACGCCGTTTATCGACAATGGCCAGGGCAGCATCAATCTTTTTGGCGAAGAAACGGGCACGCTCCACGCCGCCTGCGTCGGGTGATACCACGGTCAAATTCGGCAACTGCATCTTCTTGAAATGGTCCACCAAAACGGGTGAAGCAAAAATATGGTCCACCGGAATATTGAAGAACCCGGCAATCTGCGGCGCGTGTAGATCAACCACCAGGGCACGATGCGCACCTGCCGTGGTCAGCAAATCAGCAATCACTTTTGAAGACACCGGAACACGCGGCTTATCTTTGCGGTCCTGGCGGGCATAACCGTAATACGGAATCACCGTTGTGATGCGCCGGGCTGATGCACGCTTCAAGGCGTCCACCAGCAACAGCAGCTCCATCAGGTGCTCATCCACTGGAAAACATGTGGGCTGGACAACAAATACATCAGCTCCGCGAACGTTCTCCTGGATATGTATATATGCTTCTCCATCAGAGAAGCGGGTCACTTTAGCCTTGCCGCGCTGTAAGTCCAGAAAACTGCAGATCTCGTCGGTCAGTGGTTCATTGGCCGTGCCGCAGAAAATCTTGAACTTATCGTCCATGCGCGCGCGCTGGGGTTTGTGCTCGCTCTTCGGCTGAGTTGGTTGCTGCTTTTTCTCTGGTTTGTCGGTCGCTGTCGCTATCGTCGCCATGTTTGTCACCCGTTCGAAGCTGGTTTGCTACAACGGACTACGTTTTAGGTCCTTGGCCGGAAGGGGCTGGGGTTACAGATAACCTTCTGGGAACCTGCGGATCTTTCATTTTAAGGGCTCCGTCGCAAGCGACTTCGCCCTCGGCTCAGGTTCGCGCTACACGGCGCTCACCATTCGCCTCACCCACTTACATTATTTTAAGGGCTCCGTCGCAAGCGACTTCACCCCTCATGCGTTCAACATCTGGCTGGGCGGCTAGGAGTCGAACCTAGACAAAGTGCTTCAAAGGCACTTGACCTACCATTAGTCGACCGCCCAAAAGTCTTTAATTCAAGGGCTCCGTCGCAAGCGACTTCGCCCTCGGCTCAGGTTCGCGCTTATACGGCGCTCACCATTTCGCCTCACCCACATTCGCTGGTCCAATTCACCCGATATCGGCGATGTCGGCGATCCAGCTACCCTCCCAGCTCATCCCAAGATCTAAAGGACTTACAGGAATCATCCCAAGGGAATCCTAAACTCTTCGCCCGGGAAATCTTCTTCCAATTTCCGATTCACCCCGGGAAATCTTCTTCCCAATTTCCGTAATCACGGGCGATGTCGTCGATCCAGCTACCCTCCCGGTTCATCCCAAGATCTAAAGGACTTACAGGAAACATCCCAAGGGATCCTAAACTCTTCGCCCGGGAAATCTTCTTCCAATTTCCGATCACGGGCGATGTCGTCGATCACGCGCGATGTCGTCGATCACGCGCGATGTCGTGCGATCCAGCTACCCTCCCCGCTCATCCCAAGATCTAAAGGACTTACAGGAAACATTCCCAAGGGGGAATTTCGAGGGGGGTGCCCCTACCCCGGGTTTCACCCAAGGTCACCCAATTTCACCCAAGCCATTGCAGAATCTTTTCTACTATTTCGCCGGAAAAATCTCTCTCCAATACCGGTTGCGCGGCAGTGTTGTCGTGGCCTTTGCGGGAATGTCATTGTCTATCAATGCCTTGGCAGCCTTTTCTGCTGCAGCCTGGTCCGCAAAAAGCCCAAAAACAGTCGACCCAGAGCCCGATAGCGAGACGTACTTCGCTCCAGAGCGCTCCAAGGCGCGCTTTACCTCACGTATTGCGGGATGTTTAGGGAAAACGACCGTTTCAAAGTCATTTTCTATCCCGGTACGGACAAGGTCGAGAAGCAGTGCCTCGGCCCGGTCCCAGCCATTTTCTGGGACACCGGTTGGGGAAAAACTACTACCACTCAGCCACTCATAAACAGATTGGCTGAACGTATTTATTTTATCGGAGGCGGGCTGCGGCGTCAATTTCGCAGGCGCTGGATATCTCTTGTCCCATTCCGCAAATGCCGCCGGCGTAGAAACGCCGATCTCAGGCGTTGCCACCACACAGGGAAAGCTCGGAAGGTCTTCCAGCGCGTACACCTGTTCACCTCGGCCGGTACCCAGCACTGTTCCTCCAACCAGAAACAGCGGCAGGTCTGATCCAACTTCAGAAGCAATCCGCAGCCGTTCCTCGGCGGAAAGCTGTTTCTTCAGGACCTTCTCCAGGCCAAAGAGCGTGGCGATCGCATTGGATGACGCGGCGCCCATTCCACCCTGTACCGGCAGGTTTTTCTCAATAGTGATCTTTACTTTGCCGCGCATCTTCAGCGACCGCAGCATCTTGTCAGCTACCCGCCAGCAGGTATTTGTCTCGTCTGACGGTACGCGCGGGTCTTTGCAGTAAACCTCTATGCCTGTGCCGCGGCCCATATCCACTCGAACGATGTCCGCTAGATCAATCGTCTGGTAGACCGTGCGCAACTCATGAAAGCCGTCCGCGCGGCTGGCGCCGATGCGGAGTCCGATATTGATTTTTCCGAAGGATCGTACGGCAACTGACATGTCAGTAAGCCCAATGATAACCGATAAACGATAATGCAAACGTGCAGCTCACGCCCTCAGAACCATGATTTTTGCGACTAAAGTGAGCGGCTCTGGATTTCGACAGCGACGTCGTATGCGTTTAAGATAGCGGACGCCCACACCAGTTGCCGGATTCTCGCGATAAACGACGAGCGCGCGATGCTCGTCCTCCCCTGTCATTCCGAGCTCGCAGAGAGGACCCCCAAGGATGTTCAGCCATACATGTTGATGCAGGGAATTTCTGCGTTGATCTTCGCTTTCAACTTCAAATTTCCGACGAATGGCACTCAACCCCAGATGTCGAGCGCTCTTCCTCGGGGTGCGAATTCTCTTCATCATCACGGTGTCCAGCCGGGGACATGTTTTACATTTCAGACCGGGCACATACTTTACACTCTCGGTCCGATTTTTGGGGTTTGGTACTTCATTTTTGTCGTCGTAG
>Ga0209863_10000127_pt1 | contig 47111 bp, 41 predicted proteins | sample OrgsoiDNA2013046_FD_185796 | JGI IMG/M metagenome (GOLD analysis project Ga0209863, IMG submission 185796) | Permafrost soil microbial communities from the Arctic, to analyse light accelerated degradation of dissolved organic matter (DOM) -... | ecosystem: Environmental > Terrestrial > Soil >...
GATGCGTCCCCTTCCCCTGCACCCCTACCCCTCAACCATAAGGAAAAAGTGTCAGGGATGTGCCCGGTCTAAAATGTCAGGGATGTGCCAGTCCATTCACGTTCATCGACGGGATCGCACGTCATCGCCGAGATTGGAAAACCAAGGCAACAGACTGCCACTGATTACACTGATCTGACTGATTTTCACTGATGGGCAACATGCCCAAGAGAGGATGAGAACCGGGAAAGCCTTGGGATGAATCGTGTAAGTCCTTTAGATCTTGGGATGAACCGGAGAGGGGTGGCGCGAGAACGCATCTATCGCCGAGATCGCACGCCATCGCCGTCATCGCCGAGATCGGAAAAGCTGTGCAATTGGGATACGTTGGGATGGATCACTTATGTGCTTTGGAATCCTCAATCCTTCAGCGCGAAAGCAACGATCGTGTTTCCAGTTGTGGCGCCAGACTTTGCCATCTGTTGCAGAAGTTTTTCTTCGAGATTGTCTGGATCGGGGACCATCTCGCAGGCTGCAATTTGTTGCCTGGTGGCGCCGTGATAGCAAAGTTCACAGACCGCCAGACCATGTTCGGGGCCGGAGCGAACGGGAGGTCCAAAAGTACGGCAAGTCATCGGCCGCCAGGGGTAGAGGTCGCAGGTACCAGATACGGGGTCGAGTACGGGACAGACTTCATCGTCGGCAAATTCTTCAAAGGCGGCTTCAGAGTCGGCGTCGTCGAGAAGAAGACCTGTTTGCGGATCGCCCGGGAAATGTAACTTCAACCGGCCAATGGATTCGCGGGTACGTTCGCGAACGCGGGCAGCTCGTTGTGGGTCGGTCCGGGACAACTGTTTCAGGCCGTGTTGCAAACGCGCAGTATCCAAAGGCGAAATGGCAAAAGGACCGACACAGCACTGAGTGCATCCAGGACGACAGACAAGCCATGCACCACTTTTGCGCGTAGCCTCAGCCAGAGCAGCATCCACAATCTGCACCAGCTTTTTATCGTCATGAGGAAGTTGCGCCACACTGTCACCATAGCGTACGGGGAAGATCAAAGCAACGAAGCAGGCAATAAAAAACGGAGGCGCGGGCCTCCGTCTGGTCTTGAGAAAATGTTTTAGCTCTTGCTGTCAGACTTCTGGGCGCCGCCCTGCTTGCCCTTACGCATCATCTTAAGGCTGTCAACGGTGAGCGAGTGGTCGGTTTCATTCAGCTTGGCTTTGATGGTGACGTGGTGGCCGTCATGACCCTTCACCGCGTCAGGGTTGGAAATATCCCAGCTCTGCTTGTCTTTGTCATTGACGAAGGTGGTCTTGCCGCCATCGGTCTTGACCCAGCCGGTCAGGCTTATGTCCTTGCCTTTGGCTGCAGCTTTGGCTTCCTTGTTTTCCGCCTTGGCGACTTTCTTATCTGTCTTGGCGGCGTTGTTGTCTGACTGGGCGGCATCGCTGGTTTGCGCAAATGCGCTGATCGAGCATGTAACCAGAAATGCAAATGCAATGGTAAGTAGCGGTTTCATCTTCAATCAAGTCTCCGTTAAATCTTAAAATGTAGACAATGTGGGCATTTACTCTGATGCAGGAAGTTGCCCCAGAGTGATGGAATGGAGTGATGGCTGAAGAGATACGTGGGGCCTTAAACGGTGCTAAGGCCCATGTTTATGCTTGTACTTTCATTTTGTCGCTGAACTTTTGCTGAAACTTTTTCATCTTGGGTGAGATCACGAACTGGCAATAAGGCTGAGAGGAATTGTTTGCGTAATATTCCTGATGGTAATTTTCCGCCACGAAGAAATCTTTCGCCGGCTCAACGGTTGTGACCACTGGGGAAGGGAATGCGCGCGAGCTATTCAACTTCGCAATAGCCTCTTCAGCCTGCTGCTTTTGCTCTTCAGAGGTGTAGAAGATCACGGAACGATATTGTGTTCCCACGTCATTTCCCTGGCGATTAAGAGTGGTGGGGTCGTGAACGGTAAAGAAGACGTCCAGCAGTTCAGTGAAGCTGATGTGCTGTGGGTCGAAGTTGACGCGGACGATTTCCACATGGCCGGTATTGCCTTCACAAACCTGCTGGTATGTGGGATTGGGATTTTTGCCGCCCATATAACCAGACTCGACCGACTCCACACCTTTAAGCTGGTCAAAAACCGCTTCAATGCACCAGAAACATCCGCCGCCGAAAACTGCCGTTTGTGAGTTGGACATGCCTTTTAGATGCTCCACTCCGCTGAAAGTTCCACTTGCCAGAAGTGTAGCCTAAAAGCTGGTCTTAGAGTGATTTGCCGCTAGCCCGGCGGCCCTGCCAGCTTGTCTACTGATGGACTCTGGCCACCAAGCCATTCGGGATGGTGCGCAGTGGAATCAAAGTGAGCGGACGTTTTGAACAACTCGTATTCGCCTTTGGCTGCAAGCTTTTCTGTTTTCGCCAGGAGTGACGCCGTCTCCTCTTTGCTCATGGCTTTGAAGTTTTTAGCTACGTCAAACGCCTGTTGCAGGATCTGCTGGCTGTCAATTCCTGTGATAACCACGGAAGTTGGCAGACTCAGCGCGTAGCGCATGCATTCGGTCGCCTGCACAGCACCACTTTTCAGAATGATCTTGTCTCCCATGGACTTCATTCCCAGCACGCCAATCTTCTGCTCCACCAGTTTCGGTAACACCATTTTGCCGAAGCTGCGAAAGTGAGCGTCCATGACGTTGAGCGGCATTTGCACTGTGTCAAAATGGAAGTTGTTGCGGGCAGCCACTTCCAGCATATAAAGGTGTATGTGAGGATCTTTGTGACCGGTGAAACCAATGTAGCGGACCTTGCCGGCTTTCTTCGCTTCCAGCGTGGCTTCCATGGCGCCGTTTTCAGAGAAGATGCGGTCCGGGTCATCGAAACGAATGACTTCATGATGCTGGATGAGATCAAGATGGTCGGTCTGAAGGCGCTTCAATGACTCGTCAATTTGTTTGGCAGCTTCTTCTTTTGTGCGGCCATCCAGCTTGGTCATGAGGAAAACTTTTTGACGGTAGCCGTCTTGCAACGCCTTGCCCATGCGCACTTCACTATTGCCCTGGTTGTAGTCCCAGGAATTGTCCATGAAAGTAATGCCGCCATCGATGGCAGCACGAATCAGGCGCAGGCTTTCGTCGTCAGTCAGTTTGGGCTGTCCGATATGGAATCCGCCCATGCCGATGGCAGAAACTTTTTCTCCAGTCTTGCCAAGCGTGCGGTAGATCATTCCGCCGGACGAGTGTTGATCGGGAACCTGAGAGGCTGCTTCCTGGTGTGGGGCTGATTGCTTATCATTTTGTTGAGCGCTCATTCTTCCGCCTATCGAAGCCGCGATTCCGGTGAGTACCGCACCGCGCACGAATTCTCTGCGATCCATCCTGGTGAATCCTTGATCAGTCTTGTTCAAATGTTATGTAACGAAGTCTACGCGGCAATAATGTCTTCCGTGTAGCTGGTGTACTTTTCCGGTTGGGCGATTGGAACGCTAATGGGCCAGGGCTCATTAACGCCCATCAATGCAACGGCTGCGCCCAACAAAGCCATGTTTTTGCTGAAATTGACCATGTCATTCATGCGCTGGTTCGGATCCTGAGTGTTCCAGAAGTCGTGTATCACGGGAGAAACTCCGGCGAGAAAGGCTACGATTGCGGCAGCACCCAACGTTGGTTTGATGCCGAACAGGATGCTGCTCCCTCCGGCAATCAACATGACGCCAGTTCCAGCCACCGCCACTTCCGGCATCGGGACGTTTTTGGATTGCGCGTACTGCGCTATCGTCTTGCGTTCCTTAAGATGATTGATGCCGTTGTAGATGAAAAATCCGCCGAATGCCAGCCGTCCGAGCAGAAATGGGATTTTCATGAGGCTCCTCCAGAATTGAAATAGGAAAGTAAGCGATCTTGATTGGGGCAAGGATCACGAAACGTCGCAAGTCCAATAGGATTCAATTTTCCGCGGCAGGGTGGTCTGTTGGATTCGGATGGCCACGCCGAGACGCGCCGTGGTCTTTGTGCCATCTTGAGTGTTCCTCGTTCTTACTCAATGAGTACAGTTATGCTTGATCCGGAACCTTGATTCTGAATTAAGAGATATGATCTTCAGTATCATAAGCGGTCGCTGAAACGCTGGGATCGGCGGGAGGAAAGTGAAAATGCGGAATCAGGCGGGCAGAATCCTTTTGCTGATGCTGCTGTGTGCGAGTTTAATGACGCCGGCTTTGTCCAGGCACAGGAAATCAAACACAAAGCAAAGCCAGGGAAATTTTGATTATTACCTGCTGTCACTCTCGTGGGCTCCAAATTACTGCGCTGAGCATCCGGGAGACAATTCGCAAGAATGCAAGTCAGGTAATCACAAAGGATTTGTCCTGCACGGATTGTGGCCGCAGTCGAATGAAGGACAGCCGCCCATGAGTTGCACGCCGGCAAGTCCTGTGGCCGCGGACATTGTCCGCCATATGCTGGAGTATTTCCCCAGCCGCGGTTTGATCCAGCATGAATGGGAAAAGCACGGAACGTGCAGCGGCCTTTCTTCCCAGGAGTATTTTGCCAAAGTGGAACAGGCGTTTAAATCAGTGAAGCCGCCGGACCAGTTCAAGAATCCTTCCAGTGACAAGTCTTTCGCGCCGAAGGATGTGGACCAGAGTTTTGCGGAGAGCAATCAGGCATCCGCAGATGCTTTCCGTATCTCCTGTCACGCGCAGGAACTGGTAGGCGTGGAAGTATGCATGAGCAAGGACTTGAAGATTCAATCATGTGCCATATCATTGCGGGAATGCCCGGCAAGTTCAGTGCTGATGCATCAACTGAAGTGAGCGGCGCCGAGGACTAACGTTGTGGCTCGCGTAGGTATCAGAGCCAGTCGATGGCGCGACTCACGGCTTTCTTCCACAGCTGGTAACTCGCTTCGCGACGCGAAGGATCCATCTTAGGCGACCACGTGCGCTCCGCGGTCCACGCGTTGCGGACGTCGTTTAGATCGCGCAGCCATCCCACGGCGAGTCCAGCAGCGTATGCTGCGCCGAGCGCCGTGGTTTCATTCACTTTGGGGCGAAGAATCTTGCGATTGAGAATGTCTGCCTGAAATTGCATGAGCAGTTCGTTCACGACCATGCCTCCATCCACTCGCAGGCTGGTCATGGCGATTCCTGAATCTTTCTCCATGGCCTCAACCACGTCTCGTGTTTGAAAGGCTGTGGCTTCCAGGACTGCGCGCGCGATATGGCCTTTGTTGGCATATTGCGTAAGTCCGGCGATCACCCCGCGCGCATTTACGTTCCAGTAAGGAGCATAAAGGCCGGAGAACGCCGGTACAAAATAGACTCCGCCGTTGTCCTGCACAGACGCCGCAAGCTTTTCAATCTCAGAGCTGGTGGCGAAGAGGGAAAGATTATCTCGCAGCCACTGCACGAGCGCGCCGGCAATAGCCACGCTGCCTTCCAGCGCATAATTGGCCTCGGCGTTCCCGAATTTGTAGGCAACGGTGGTGATCAAACCATGGGTTGACGGAACGATCTTCGTGCCTGTGTTCATCAACAGAAAGCATCCAGTGCCGTAGGTGTTTTTGGCTTCGCCACTCTCCAGGCAGGTTTGGCCGACAAGAGCGGCTTGCTGATCGCCGAGAATGCCGGCCAGCGGGACACCTTTCAGAACGCCTTCAGCAATGTTTCCGTAGACTTCGCTACTGGAGGCGATTTGTGGAAGAATCGAGCTGGGAATGTTAAAGACACGCAACAAATCCTGGTCCCAGTTGAGCGTCTGGAGATTCATCAGCTGCGTGCGCGAAGCGTTTGTAACATCCGTGATATGCGTGCCTGTCAGGCGGAAGGCGAGATAGGCATCCATGTTGCCGAATAATATCTCTGCAGCGTCGGCCTTCGCTCGCAGTCCGGGAACATTTTCCAGCAACCATGAGATTTTCAAGCTGCTGAAATAGGTTGAGAGTGGCAAGCCGGTTTTCTCGCGAAAGAAAACTGAACCAAATTGCTTTTCAAGTTTAGCCACCGCCGGTTCAACGCGCGTATCCTGCCAGACAACCGCGTTGGCCACCGGTTCGCCGGTCTTACGGTCCCAAAGCACCGTGGTTTCTCGCTGGTTGCTGATGCCTATCGCGGCTAAATCTGGTGCGCGCAGGACGGATTTCCGCATACCGTCTTCAATCACTTCGAGCGTGCGTTGCCATATCTCCGCAGGATCGTGCTCAACCCATCCGGGTTGTGGATAAATCTGGCGATGTTCGCGCTGGGCGCAGCTTACGATGGTGCCGGCGCGATCGAAGACAATAAAGCGCGTGCTGGTAGTGCCCTGGTCAATGGCGCCGATATATTTGGACATTCCTCAGTCTCTCAACAAACGGGCTTCATTCTAAACTCATTGGCAGACAACGGTTTCTCTGATAGTTTTTCAGGCGGACATTTCCACACAATTTATCGTCATCCCAAACGTCATGAGTATGCAGGAGGACTTTCTCAATGGCTACTGATCCGTTGTCCCAGAATTTTTCCAACCACACGCGCTACGATCCGCCATTTCACTTTTTCATCATTCCCGTGGCTGTTGCCAGCTTAATCATCACAATTGTCCATGCGGTTAAAGTCCCGGCGGGAATTAATTTCTGGATGATTGTGGTTGCGCTTGCCGGACTCATGGCGGCATTCAAAATCCGCATTTATGCCCTGAAAGTGCAGGACCGTGTCATTCGCCTGGAAGAACGGCTGAGATTGCTGTCTGTTCTGCAGGAGCCAATGCGCTCTCGTATTGGCGAACTGAGTGACGCACAGCTTGTCGGTTTGCGCTTTGCTTCTGATCGAGAATTGCCTGCCCTGGTGCAGCGCGCTTTGGCGGAGCAGTTAAGCCGAAAAGATATTAAGAAGTCAGTGACTGACTGGCGTGCAGACGCCGCCCGCGTTTAGGCCACGTCTCCGGCAGCAACAGGTTGCATGCAGTTCCATCTGCTCTCCTGTACAATCTGCTACCTGTTGCTGCTGAGGAACATTCATGCATCGTAGATCAGTTCTTGTCCTGCTATGTGCCGCTTTCATTCTCGTTACTAACTCCGGCGCCTCGCCGGTAGCCGGCGATGACGATGCTCTCTACGGCTTCACTTCGGCTACCTCCCGCGCAGAACGCGACTGGGAAAACAAGTTCAAAGCCCTCCCCGATCCCGCCATCATGCGCGAGAACATGCAGCGGTTGAGCGCGCGTCCTCATCACGTTGGCTCGCCCTATGACAAGCAGAACGCTGAATGGATACTGGCTCAGTTCAAGTCATGGGGTCTGAACGCGGAGATAGAAACATTCGACGTTCTTTTCCCCACTCCGAAAGAGCGCGTGCTTGAGATGGTTGCGCCCACAAAGTTTGTTGCCAGGCTGCAAGAGCCACCAGTCGCCGGAGATCCAACGTCTAACCAGCAGGCCGAACAGCTTCCTACATACAACGCATATTCCATTGATGGTGATGTTACCGGTCCGCTGGTCTACGTGAATTACGGGCTGCCGAAGGATTATGAAGAACTGGATCGGCAGGGAATCTCGGTGAAAGGCGCCATCGTCATTGCGCGCTATGGAAATTCCTGGCGCGGCATCAAGCCCAAGGTCGCTGCGGAGCACGGCGCAATTGGCTGCATTATCTATTCCGATCCAAAGGATGATGGCTACGCACAGGGCGATGTTTTCCCAGCAGGCCCCATGCGCAATGAGAACGGCGTGCAGCGAGGCAGTGTTCTGGATATGCCAACCTATCCCGGTGACCCGCTCACTCCCGGTGTTGGCGCAAAAGGTAAAGTAAATCGTCTTGCCATCAAAGATGCGCCCACCATCACAAAGATTCCGGTTTTGCCGATCTCGTATGGAGATGCCAAGCCTTTGCTCGCGGCGTTGACTGGACCAATGGCTCCGGAAAGCTTTCGCGGAGGTCTGGCCATTCCATATCGTCTTGGTCCCGGGCCGGCGCGTATCCATCTTAAGGTGGAGTTCAACTGGGACATCAAGCCGGTCTATGACGTCGTCGTCAAGATTCCTGGATCGGAGGCGCCCGATCAATGGATCGTGCGCGGCAATCATCATGATGCGTGGGTGAATGGCGCGGAAGACCCCATCTCCGGCCAGATTGCTCTGCTGGAGGAAGCTCGCGCTCTCAGTGTTTTGTTAAAGCAGGGATGGAAGCCGAAACGCACTATCATCTATTGCGCGTGGGATGGTGAAGAGCCCATGTTGCTGGGCTCCACGGAATGGGCTGAGTATCATGCCGAGGAACTGGAAAAGCACGCTGCCATCTATATCAATACGGATGGAAATGGCCGCGGCTACCTTGGCGTTGAGGGTTCACACTCGCTGGAAAAGTTTGTTAACACTGTGGCTCGGGACATCAACGATCCCGAAAAGAATATCTCCGTCTGGAAGCGCGGACAAGCCGCGCGTCTGGTGAATGGCAGCACGGAGGAGAAAAAAGACGCTCGCTCGCGCGCAGATTTGCGCATTGGCGCGCTTGGCTCCGGCAGTGATTTCACTGCGTTTCTTGATCATCTTGGCATCGCCTCTCTCAACGTTGCCTATGGCGGCGAGGATGACGGTGGCATTTACCACTCCATCTATGACGATTTTTACTGGTACACGCATTTCTCTGACAAGGATTTCATCTACGGTCGTGCGCTCTCACAGACAGTGGGCACCATGGTGATGCGCTTTGCCGACGCAGATGTGCTGCCGTATGACTTCTCAGATTTTGCTGATACCATTCATCACTATACTGACGAATTGAAGAAGTTACTGAAGGACCGGCAGGAAGAAATCCGCAACCGCAACCAGGACCTGGATGACGGCGTTTACATCGCAATCTCAGATCCAAGGCGTCCGACCGTAGCCCCAAAGAAAGAAGATATTCCGCCTTTCATCAACTTTGCGCCTTTGGATAACGCGCAGGCTTTGCTTGATCGCAGTGCCGATCGTTACATGAAAGCAGCCAAGGCCTTCAGCAAGACAGAAGCAGCGTCGCAGGCTTTGCAGTCACTCAACAACAACCTGATGATGGCGGAGCGAAAGCTGACAAATCCTGACGGACTTCCGCGCCGCTCGTGGTATCGCCACCTGATCTACGCTCCAGGTTTTTACACAGGTTATGGCGCCAAGACTCTGCCCGGCGTGCGTGAAGGGATTGAAGAGAAGCATTACCCAGAAGCGGAGAAGGAAATTGAACGCGTGAGTAAAGCCCTGACTGATTATGCTGCGGTGATAGACGGGTCTGCCGCAACACTCGAGGAGATGGCCAGGAAGTGATGGAGGCAGGAAATAAAAGCGCAAGCGTTTCATCTCTAGCCGTTCGCCGAGGCACTGTGATGAGGCCTCGCGCCGTCCACGCGCGGTCAAAGTAACCACACGCGATGTACTCAAGCCGGTTTGGAGCGAAGCGACAGTTTAGGCGATTACGCCCCGAGGACGAACGTTCTTGCGGATGAACTCGACAATGGTGTCCATGGGCGTGCCTGGGTTGAAGATTCCCGATACACCGGATTTCTTCATCAGCTCAAAATCCTGTTCGGGAATAATGCCGCCGATCAGCAACAGAACATCGTCCATTTTGTTTTTTTGTAACAGGTCATTCACGCGTGGAACGATGGCGTTGTGTGCGCCGGATAGAATCGAGAGGCCAATCACATCCACGTCTTCCTGCAACGAGGAATTTACGATCATCTCCGGCGTCTGGCGCAGCCCGGTGTAAATCACTTCCATGCCGGCGTCGCGCAGGGCACGGGCAATCACCTTGGCGCCCCGGTCATGGCCATCCAGTCCAGGTTTCGCCACAAGTACGCGGATTTTGCGATCGTTAGTCATTAGCAACTCTTTACCGACTGTTGAACCAGAGATTTTACCATTTTCTGTGGAAAACGCATGTGATGAGCAAATTGGGTGGCGTAAAAGCCCAAGTGTTCTCCCAATCTAAACGATCAGGGTTTGGCCGCGCGCGCCTTCTTCGCTTTAATGACTCCCTTGGCCGGCTGTTTCTTCTTAACCGACTTCTTGGCTGCCACCACGTCTTTCAATTCAAGGCTTCGCCATAGATACCACGATGCAACGCTGCAGTAAGGATGCCAGCCCTTTGCCAGCTTCTCAATATCTTTGGCCAGCGGCATTTTGCGTTTCTTGTAAAGCTTTTGAATGGCCATGCGGATGCCCAGATCGCCGACGGGTAGAACGTTGGGCCGGCGCAGCGCGAACATCAGGAACATGTGGGCCGTCCAGACGCCAATGCCTTTGATGTCCGTCAACGCAGCAATCACTTCTTCGTCGCTCATGGCTGGCAGTTCCGCAAAATTTACCCTGCCGCTAATGGCGTGCTCCGCCAGATCGCGTATATATCCAATCTTCTGCTTGGAGAGGCCCGCCTGCCGCATGTCAGCTACAGTAAGTTGCTGTATGCTCTCCGGGCTGAGAACGCCACCCGCCGCGGCCTGAAACCGCCCTAAGATAGTTGAGGCAGCCTTGGTGCTCAGCTGCTGGTAGACAATGGCGCGAGCCAACGCTTCGAACGTGGGCTCACGATACGTCATTTTGCATGGACCGACGCGCTCGATAATGGATGCCAGCAGCACGTCAGAGCTTTTAAGGTGGTTGAGAGCTTTTTTCATGACTGGATATTCTAATGACGCCTCTAAAGATGCTGAGTTCAGACGCGCTGATTCTAAATTAGCCGCAGGCGCCGGCGCATCTGTGCAGAACGCAGATTTTAGTTTCCGCCGATCCCTGGCCCGCTTCTGGCGCGAAGGTCGCCGCCACTACGGCACGTGGCGAACGATTCGTGAATTGGCATCCAGCTTTAAAAGAGCGATAGTTGAACTCACGCCGGCTTACCGTCAGGCGCGTTTTGGCGATTTGGATTACGACCTCGAGCATGCGGTGAACACCACGCGGGCCACCGTCAGCTTTGGTACGCAATGGATGGCTACTCTTGCTGGCAGCCCGTACTATGCCAGCGATCCCTCGCTATTCGCTGAGATCATGCAAGCGATCGGTTCGCCGACGCCCAATACAGAGCTCAGTGAATATACCTTTGTTGATCTGGGATCGGGCAAGGGAAGAGCGCTCCTGATGGCGGCAGAGCAGCCGTTTAGCAGGATCATCGGAGTGGAGTTCATGCCGGAACTGCATCAGGCGTGTGTGGAAAATATCCGCGCATTCAATGAGGCACATGGCGAATCCGGCAGGCTGGAAGCTCTTTGTATCGATGCCCGGGATTTCCGGTTTCCGCCGGACCCGCTGGTGGTGTACCTGTTCAACCCGTTTCCGGAACCGGTGTTTGCGGCAGTGCTGGAAAATTTGCGTGAGTCATCGGCGGAGAATTCTCGGCCAATCTTCATCGCATATCGATATCCCGAGCTGGAACGCATTCTCATGGAAGCCACGTGGTAGGCGAAAATCGCCGGAAGGGAACAGTGGGTCATCTACGGGACTCTGGGGAGAGGTGACTGATTCAGTCGCACAGAAATGGAAGTTTTACTCGGCCACTCTTTGATCGCGGCTGCTGAATAGCGACAAAGATCAAGGGCGAGGCCGACTACGCGCCGAGCCCGCTGAAACAGGGGCCGATATAACGCAGCCACGAATCAGATTCGAAAGCGGTTTGGAGCGCAGCGACACAAATACCAGCTGCGACAGAAAACCTAGGTGATGCTCACTTCCGTGTAAATTCCGTACACTTCTTTCAAGGCTTCGCAGATTTCCCCTACGGTTACATACGCACGGACGCAATCAATGATGTACGGCATCGTATTCGCCTGGCTGATGTTTCCGTCTTTGGGGACTACGGGTTCCTGCGCGGCGGCGCGCTTCAACGCATCCAGGCGTTTGGTAACTTCGGCGTTGTCGCGTCGCGCACGTAGTGCTTTCAGCTTGGCTGTCTGGCGCTCACCAACGCTTTCGCCAATGTACAGAGTCTCCATCTGCTTTTCGTCAATGGTGAACTCATTGGAGCCGACAATCACTTTCTCGCGGGATTCCACAGCGCGCTGGTATTGATACGATGCTTCGGCAATCTCTTTTTGCGGGAAGCCTATTTCAATTGCCTTCACCATGCCGCCCATCGCGTCGAGTTTGTCGAAATAGTCGAAAGCGCCCTTTTCCATATCAAGCGTCAGCTTCTCCACAAAATACGACCCGCCCAGTGGATCAACTGTCTGTGTAACTCCGGATTCATAGGCAATGATCTGCTGTGTGCGCAATGCGATTCGTGCAGCCTGCTCTGTGGGCAGCGCCAGCGCTTCGTCGAATGAATCTGTATGCAGAGACTGTGTCCCGCCCATCACCGCAGCCAATGCTTGTATGGCGACGCGGGCAATGTTGTTCATAGGCTGCTGCGCGGTGAGTGAAACTCCCGCCGTCTGTGTATGGAAACGCATGAGAGATGAACGCTGCTGTTTGGCGCCAAAGCGATCCGTCATCAGGCGATACCAGATCTTGCGTGACGCCCTGAACTTTGCAATCTCTTCAAAGAAATCGTTATGTGAATTGAAGAAGAAGCTCAGGCGCGGACCAAAATCGTCCACGTCAAGACCGCGGCGGCGGGCCCACTCCACGTACTCCACGCCGTCATAGATCGTGAATGCCAACTCTTGCAGCGCCGTGGACCCTGCTTCGCGGATGTGATAACCGCTGATGGAGATGGTATTGAATTTGGGTGTGAATTTGGAGCCGAATTCGAAGGTGTCGATCACCAGTCGCATCGAAGGCGCCGGCGGATAAATGTATTCCTTCTGTGCAATGTACTCTTTCAGAATGTCATTCTGCAGTGTTCCGGAAATGTTCTTCCAATCCGCGCCCTGCTTTTCCGCCACCACCAGGTACATTGCCCACAGCACTGACGCGGGCGAATTGATGGTCATGGAAACCGTGGTCTTCTCCAGGTCAATGCCGTTGAAGAGGATTTCCATGTCTTCCAGTGAGTCAATGGCCACGCCGCACTTGCCCACTTCGCCTTCACTGGCTGCATGATCGGAATCGTAGCCCATCAGCGTTGGCAGGTCGAAGGCCACTGACAGTCCGCCGCCGCCCTGGGCCAGCAGGTATTTGTAGCGTTCATTCGTTTCTTCCGGCGAGGCAAACCCGGAGAACTGGCGCATGGTCCAGAGCCTGCCGCGATATCCGCTGGCGTGTATGCCCCGCGTGAATGGTGATTGGCCGGGGTAGTTCAGATACTTTTCGTAGTTCCAGTCCTCAGGCAGATCGGCCTGCGTGTAGAGCCTGCGAATCGGCACCCCGCTGATGGTCGTAAAACGGGCGTGACCATGTTCATCCAGGTTCACTCCAGAAGCGGCGCCAATCGGCTTCTCCGGGCCTTTTTCCAGTGCCGGGCCAAGTGTGGATTCCGCCCACTGTTTTTCACTGGCTGATGGATGTCGCCCTTCAAAGATTTCTGCAATCGGAGTTTCCGCTACGTCGGCTTGAGACTTGGGTTTTCTTTGGTCTGCCATAAGGTGATCGGCCATAAGATATTTTTATCGACCTTATCAATGATAACCGATTCGCCCCCTGAGGTAAGAGTAGTATCAGCGTCCAGCGATTCCCGAATCGCGGGCCTTTAGGGGCAGACGTTCATGCGCCGGAAGAGGGTCCCAAAGTCTCGACGGAATCACTCGTGATTCAGGGCGTAATCAGTTGGCGCTCTTTTGCGCTTCTGCCGGTGATTGTCGCAACACACTTTGTGATTCGTCGCCTGCGTTGATCTTGTTAAAAAAAGTCTTGAGTTCCGGATAGGTGGCGGGATCGAACATAATGCCGTTGAACTGAAGCAGCCTTTCCATCACCAGTTCCTTGCCGTTCATCTTCACTGCTCTCGCATATTTTGCCCATGGAAGCTTGGCTTCCACCGCTTCTGGAACGTTCTCCAGGGAATATCCATCCGGTAAAGTGATGATGAGCTTGTCTGTCTCTGCATAGGCGTAGTTAAAGTAAATGGGATACTTTCTGGTGGTGGCCTGCAGCCTGGTCTTCTTCCCGGTATCCAGCAGCACGGCGGGGAGCAGCAACCGTTTTCCGGCGGCAGATGCAAATGCGGGTATCGTGACGGAAAATGTTGCGGACAAAGGCGCAGTTGCAGTGGCCCAGCCCTGTGAGTCCGTTAACTTGACCACGCTGTCCTTTGGCAAGCGGTCTTTCAACTCCTGTTCCAGGTCCTTATTCCGGCCTGCCTCATCTGTTTCAAGAGTAGCCAGACGATGCTCAAGTGCCTCGATGCCGGTGAAACTCAAGATAACCGTGCCTTTAAGTTCTCCATCTGGTTGTAGATTGAACGTGCCAGCGCGTCCAGTAATGGCTGTGTCGTAGGAAAATCCGGGAACCTGGATGAGGTCGCCGGGACGCTTCATGTCCATTCCAGTGGTTGCCGTGTGCGGCCACCGTACCGTGCCATAAGGACAAAACCGTGTTCCCGGATCCAGGTATTTGTATTTCGTATCCCCGGGCAGGTTCACTCGGGCAATAATCGAATCAAGTTGGTTGAGAGACAAAACCCCCTTGTCAAATATCTTTGTTGTCCTGCTTGACGCAAGAACAACGGACGCGTCTATGCCGGCGGTTTGCGCCATCCCGACAAACAACGCGGTAATGTCTCCGGTTTCTCCGTACCCGTGCTTGAGAACGGCTTCTATGTTTTCGTTTTTCTTGAGGTGTTCCTTTTTCTGTTCCTGGCCGCTTCTGTGGTGTTCATAGGAGAGATTGGTGATGTCCTGCACCCGCGCATAAATCTTTCTCAGCTTTTGTTCCGGGTCCGTTTCCTTACCAATGATCTCGGCGGTCACCCTTTTTACTTCCTTCGAGTCCCCAATGAAGTACCTGAAGTATTGGGTCAGCAGGCTCCCATATTCGTACCAGTATGACGAAGACGAACTCACTTCACTCCCGCCATAGAAGAACTGTACTTTTAGTTTGTAGTTTTCCTCCGGAGGCATGAGTTCCTCCTTCTGGAACGCAGGAATATTCTCTGTCTCCATTTCTAGAATCCCGGAATGCTCCACCGGTCCTCCGGGAAATCCCGGAGTCATTTTCCATGCCACTTTACGGCCGCCGCGCCCGTCATAGCGGAACCAGAAATGCTCCTTCAAGGTGTAAAGATCGTTCTGAATAATCCAGGTCTGGTCGGGATAGCTCTTGTTATCGCGGTGAAGGCGATATTTGTATTCGATGATGCTTCCTGTTGTGACTTCTGGAAAAGCAAATGTCTTGCCCCGGATGCTGAAGCCCTTGCCTTTGATGATCGTCCTTTCATACGAGCTCTCGGAGAAAGGAACAATCGAGCCGTCAGGATGAATCGTCCGTGCTTCCAGTTCGTGGATTGATGTGCCCGGGAACACAGCGATCTCCACGTTCGCGCGCTGCTTGCCGGCCTCGTTGAGCACCTTCATCCGGCTGTAAAAGAACTCATCGTGCTCAACATCATCAATTTCGTCCGCGTAATACATCTGCACGGCTTCAGCACCGGCGGCATCTGGGATTTCTTTCAGCGCCAGGTCCTGAGGAGTGACCGGCAGCCACGGCCGGGGTAAGTCAGTTGCGCGTAGATAACCTGCAGCGGCCAATACCACAGCCGCGCATCCCAGCCACTTCCACAAAATCGTCCTCATGGGATGTCCCTTCTCAGCCCACTAACTCGTGGCGTCCGCATGCGCCTAGTTTGCTTTTTTCAATACCGCCATGTTTTTTTCGTCCAGGTTGATCTGCGAAAAAAGCTTTTTGAGTTCTTCCATTTGCTCCATCCCAACCTGGGTGGCGTTCAGCCGGTACTCACGGGTATAGCGGAGGATGCTTTCAGAGTTTTCCGTCTTGCTTGCATATTCAGCGAAAGGGAAAGAGACTTTCGCCGGTTCCGGCAATTCGTCTACCTGGAAGCCCTGAGGCAAAGAGATTTCCACGTTGTCACGATTCACAAACGGCGCGCGGAAGTCATATGCGTAATGGCGGGGCTTGTTGGGGTCCCACGATCCGGCCATTTCGCCAACCACGCGCGGGCGGACCAGCAACATGGAGCCAATGTTCTTGGCGTAGTGGGCGGAGGTGAAATTGAAGCGGAGGATCAGGTCCTGGTCAATGTCAGCAGCGTTGACCAGTTCGTAATGGTCCAGCTGTAAGTTGCTGATGGAGCCGCCAACCAGACGTTCGATGATCTTCTTACGGTCAGTGTCGCTCTCATTCTGCAGGAACATCCGGCCCTGCATCGCGTTGTAGCCGACATATCTCTCTTCCACGTCACCTTCGAGTGTACCGTCCGGCAGCAGGCGCAGCTTGGCGGTGCGGATAATGCCGTTCGATTCGGGCTTGCTGAGCGGCATATGAATCAGTTCGCCGCCCTGCTCACCCACCAGCAGGCCATAATTGTCCTGTTCGTAGGGAGGAATCTGCCCGAAAGGCACAAAGTCATTGGTGGGATCGAAGATTAACAAATGCCCCAGCGTGGGATGCTCGTACATGGCGGGCATGGCTTTGTTGTAACTTGCTTCCGGCAGTGAGATGGCCAGGATCATGTGATTGAAGCCTCCCACGGTCGGCGGCGAATCTTTGGTTACTACACCGCGGGTGGCGTTCACGATGATGTAATACGACTTCACGCCGATCTGTCCGAGCATGGCGCTCAGAATGGTGGCTTTGTCTTTGCAATCACCATAGCGATGGCTGAAGATATCGGATGCGCTGTGCGGACGGTAGCCGCCCACGCCAACCTCAATGGCCACGTAGCGGACATCGTGCTGGGCAAAGCCGGCAAGCGCCTTGATGCGCTGCATCAGGGGAAGATTTGCCGGTGCAAGGTCCTGCACCTTCTGGGTCAGGGCCGGGCTGGGATCTCTCATGCTGGCCGCAAGCTGTGTGTACCAGGAACCAAACTCTGACCAGTTGCGGTAACTGCGCGCGGGCATCTTCTCATTGAAGAAGGTGAACACCACTCCGCCCGCTAGTCCCTGGGCAGGTGGCCGGTGCGGCTCATTTTCAATTCGTGGAATGTCGGTCAATTGCCACTGAACCGCGCCATTTTCTTCCGTGGCCTTTTCTTCCTTGTGGTTCTTCCAGTCTGACTTGAAGCGCCATCCAGAGGCCATGTGCAGCTCATAGCGTGATTGTTCCACGGGCTCAGACTCCTGGAACATCCACGAATCCTGTAACACGTAAGGGCGCACTTCCTGCTCGAATTCAAAACCCACCACGGTGCCAACATCGGCGCCGGGGACGCGCACCGCTTTGATCTTCGCGTCGGAATAGACTTCGTAGGTGCTGACATTGTGCTCGGTAACGTCCCCCGGCTTGGTTTCGAACTCCTGGCCTTTGCTGGTAATACTCCAGCCGCGCAGATAGTTCACTTTGGAGTCGCCGTTGTAGGGCACGTAATAGATGGCAGACTGGTCACGCCCTTCCGGGCGGAGGATTCTCACCACGCGGCGTCCGCGACGAACCAGATCACCGTTGTCCTTCACCAGCGTGACGTGGTCGTCCAGCAGCACGACTGCATTTACGTCGTCAGCGTAGGGTTTGGCTGGCTGTCTGGCCAGATTACGCAGCCACAGCGGCGTTTCGGCCTGCGCGGCGCCACAGAACGCGGTAATCGCGGTAACTAGAAAGAGAGCGCTAATTGCCTTTTTGAGCACTGGTGCTGCCTCCTGCATGCAGTATGGCTTGCTGTTCATCACCGGATTGGACCTTTCCAAAAAACGTTTTCAGTTCCGCGTATTTTTCCACGGGAACAAAAATCGCGTTAAAAGCGAGTTGCCGCTGTGTGACCAGCTGGAGCCCGTCAAATTTACTGGTGTTCTGGTAGCGCGCGTAGCCCAGCTTGGCGTCCTCAGGCTGGGGAACATTCTCCAGCGTAAAGCCGGTGGGGACCTTCATGATGACAACGTCATTGTCAGTGAATGGATAGGGGAAGTACACCGGATACTTGCGTTGTGAATGGGCAAACGCCTGCCTTTGTTTCAACTGAAAGAGAAACGCCGGGACCAGTAGCCTTTTGCCTGCGCTGGTGGCATAGTTCGGCACTTCAAGGCTGAAGCGCGCCAGCAACGGCACATCAGGGTCTTCCCAACCCTGGGCCGCAGACATCTTCACGATTGCCCCGGCAGGCAGCCATTCCTTCACTTCGTCTTCCAGGTCTTTCTTGCGGCCGGCCTCATCGCGGTCGAGCGCATCTAGCCGGTGCTCCAGGGCTTCCGCTCCCTTGAATTCCAGGGTAAAGCTCCCTTTGAGCGTGCCGTCCGGGGAGAGTTCCATTTGCGCTTCCCGATGCGTCACGGACTTGTCATATCCCATGGATGGCACTTTCACGAACTGGCCGCCCTTGCGATCAAGCTTCAACGCATCGATTTCCGAGTGGTTCCAGCGCACGGTGCCGTAAGGGCAAAATCGAGTGCCCGGTTCCAGGTAAAGGTCCTTGCCGTTGATATTGACCGCGGCAATCCGGTTATCGATCTGGCGGCGGGACGTCCAGTCATGGACAAAAAATTGGCGCTTGCGATCGGGAACCATCACTACGGAAGCATCGAAGCCGGCGGCACGTGCCATGGCGACGAACAAAAGCGTGAGATCTTCGCTGTAGCCATAGCCATGGGACAGCACGTCAGCCACATTGCTATTCTTCTGGATGTGCTCGGCTTTGCGCTCCTCTGCCGTGCGGACGCGCTCGAAAGTCAGGTTGCGCATCTGCTGCACCCGGGCATAGATCTTGCGCAGCTTCAGGTTGGGATCGGTCTCATCTCCGATGGCCTTGGCTACTGCATCCTTGACCCCATGGTCGCGGCCCATGAGTCTTTCGTAAGATTCAAAGTTCACTTTGCCGATCTCGAGCCATTCCTTGTCTATATCAACCTTGCCCCTGGAGCCGTAAAAAAAGATTACCGTTGGCTTGAAATTGTTTTCCGGCGGCATGAATTGTTCGGCGTCGAACGGCGGAACGTTGGTCAGTTCCAGGCCGGCATCAGAGCCGCTCTCCCTGATTGCTTCTTCGATGTCTTTCATGTTGAGCATCACGTGGCTGACGCGCTGGCCGCCGGAATCAAATGACATTCGAGAGGTACTCTGATAACGCGATCCCGTGTCAGGCCGGTAGTAGAGACTCTCTTTCACCGTGAATAGTTCGCTTTGTATGTCCCAGGAATCTGACACCGGAATCTTGAGATCAATAAGCTCAGGAATTTGTAAGATAGCGCGATACTTGTATTCGATAATGCTGCCCACGCCGACTTCGGGCATGCTGAACGCCTTGACCGCCAATTTGTTTCCCCGGCCCTTGAAGACCACCTTCTCAAATGGCTTGCCCGTGAACTCCACAATGGAACCATCGGGCTTGATCGTGCGGGCCTTGAGGTCGGTAATGTCCTCCACAAAATCACCAATCGTGAGAATGGGAATCTCCACGTCGGCGTAGGTGTGGCCGCGGTCGTCAGGGTTCAGCGCCTTTTCGTTCATGATCTTGATGCGCTGATAAAAGAAGCAGGAAGCGGTATTGTCGTCGATGTATTGGGCGTAATAGAGCCGGACGGCAGCCGCGCCTTTGTTCCCCGCAACTTCCTTAAGCGCAAGATCCTGCGGTGTTACCGGCAGCCAGTCTTCCTTCTGCGCTGACAATGCTGATGCAACAAACAGACAAACTACCAAAGGGAAATACCGCATAGCACGCATCCAAACACCTCGAGAGAATGATTCAAATGCTCAAACCTGATGGGCCTGACGACATCAGGCAACGCATGAACACAAAAGTCAGGCTTTCGCTATTGTCGACTAATTTGCCTTCTTCAATACCGCCATGTTTTTCTCATCCAGATTGATCTGCGAGAACATCTTTCTCAGGTCGCCAACCTTGTCCAGGGGGACGAGTGTCGTCTGCATTCTGTATTGGCGCGTATATTTCAAGGTGTTGCCCACTTTCTCAGTTTTACTTGTGTAGTCGCCAAAGCCGAATGACGCTTTCGCCGGTTCTGGAAGTTCGTCCACCAGGAAGCCATCTGGCAGCGTGATCTGCACTTCGTCGCTGCGAATGAACGGTGCTTCAAATTCATAAGCGTAGTGTCTTGGCTTGCTGGAATCGTAGGCGCCTGCCATTTCACCCATTACGCGCGGACGCACCAGCAGAAGAGCACCGGCATTTTTAGCGTAGTGGCCGGCGGTGAATTTGTAGCGTAAAACCAGGTCCTGGTCGATCTTGTCCACGTTCGCAAGATCAAAGCTGTCTACCTGCACGTTGGTCACGGTGCGCCCTAGATAGTGTTCAATGGCCTTCTTCCGGTCTTGCATGGATGCTTCTTCAAAGCCACGCCCCTCCGAAGCAAAAAAACCGGACCTTGTTTCTTCCACTTCGCCTTGCAACGTTCCATCGGGCAACAAGTTGAGTTTGGCAATTCGCTTGATCTGGTTGAGTTCAGGTGAGCTTACGGGCAGGTGAATAAGTTCGCCGCCACTTTCCGTCAACAACAGGGCGTAATTGTCCTGCTCAAAGTACGGCAGGTATCCGAAGGGAACATATTCGCTGGTAGGGTCAAAGATCAACAGATCACCCAGCTTGGGATGGACATAAATTGAGGACAGGTCTTTCCTGCTCACGCTATCAGGTAGCTGGATAGCCAGGATCACGTGGTTGAAGCCCATGCTTGCCGGAGACTTGTCATTAAAGACACCGCGTTCCGTGCTGATCGGCATTAGATAGGACTTTACGCCGATCTGGTTCAACATCGTCTTCAGCAGGGCTGCCTTGTCTTTGCAGTCCCCATAACGATGGGTGAATACGTCAGACGCCTGGTGCGGCTTGATTCCGCCGATCCCGATTTCAATGGCAGCGTAGCGTATGTCTTTCTGTGCAAACCGTGACAGGGCTTTCATCCGATCCAGCAAAGGCATGCTTGGCGGCGCTATTTCCGTTACTTTCTGCTGCAATGGCGAACTGGAATCAAAGACCCCGGCCATCAGTTGGGCATTCCATGCGCCCAGTTCCGACCAGTTGCGATAAGTCTGGCTCTTGAATTTTTCCGAGATCATCGAAACCGTCATGCGCCCGGCCAGTGCCTGGTAGGGCGGTTGGTTGTATTCAAGTTCAATGGCGGGAATGTCCGTTAGTTCCCATGTGTAGATTTCTCCCTGAACGCTGGGCTTTTGGTCCGGATAGTTTACCCAGTGCGTGTCAATCTCCCAGCCGGATGGCATGCGCAACGTATATTTTGCGTGCTCTGTCGGAATTGTTCCTTGAAACCCCCAGGCGTCACCAAAAATGAATGGACGATGCTTGCGCTCAAACTCAAAGCCGACAAAGCTGCCCACGTCCGCGCCCGAAACGTGCAGGATTTTCTCCTTGGCATCGGAATAGATTTCATAGGTGCTCAAGTTGTGCTCGATGGCGTCTTTTTCCTTGGCTTCATATTCCTGGCCCTTTGCCGTGACGCTCCAGCCGCGCAGAGAAGTTACTTTGGTGTCATTGCTATAGTCGATTGCGAAGGTTGCATACTTTCTGCCTTCAGGGCGAAGTATGCGGAAAACCACCCGGCCATGTTCAACTATCTCTCCCTTGTCACTCACCCTGGTTTCGTCTTCCTGCATGAGGACAACGGCGTCCACATGGTCTGCATAGTTCTTCATCGTCTGGCGCGACGCGGCTCGCAGCCATTCGGGCGTCTCAGCCCAGGCATGAAAGGGCGCCAGGCCCACAATCAGAATCAGTAAGAGTGCCGGATTAATTAGTTTTTTCAGCATTGGTCGTGACTCCCATCTTAAGAACAGCCTGTTGCTCGTCGCCCGCCTTCACTTTGGACATGAAATCCTTCAGTTCCGGATAGCGTGCCAGTTGCACAAAGACCGCGTTGAATCCAAATGCCCGCTCCGCGATGAACTGTTTACCGTCATAGGCCGCGGCGGTCTGGTAGCGCGCAAAATCCAGACTCAAGTCCTGTCTGGGAGGAATATTTTCCATGGAATAGCCGGAGGGAAGTTTAATGGAGACGCGGTCGCGTTCACTGAACGGATAGGGAAAGTAAACGGGATATTTTCTCTCCACGTGGTTATACGCATCCTTCTGCTGCGACTGAAATAGCAGCGAGGGCAATAGGACTCTTTTACCCGCCACCACCGCATAATCCGGCAGTTCAAGGGTGAAGCGGGCGACAAGAGGCTGGTACGGAGAGTCCCAGCCCTCAACTTTCGCCAGTTTCACAACGGCGCCGCTGGGAAGCCAGTTTTTCAGCTCATCTTCAAGGTCTTTTTTTCTGCTGGCCTCATCGTCACCATTTGAATCCAGACGGTGTTGCAAGGCTTCCTGCCCACTGAACTCAACAGAGATGTCGCCATGCAGAGAGCCGTCTTCAGATAGCTCCATAGTGGCGATCCGCCGCGTGAGTGACCGGTCGTTGTTAAAGCCGGGCACCGTCACGAAGGAGCCACCCTTTTTGTCGAATTTCAGCGCCTCGGTCGAGGTGTTAATCCAATGCAGCAACCCGAAAGGACAGTAACGAACCCCCGGCTGCAGATAAATCATCTTGCCGTTTAAGTTCACCATCGCCACTCGGCCTGTGAGGTTGTCCAGAGTCAACAACTTGTCTGAGAAGAAATCTTCACGTCGGTTCGATGCTAGCAGCAGGGAAGCCTCAAAACCGGATGCGCGGGCCATACCCACAAAAAATGCCGTTATGTCGTCGCTGTCACCATAGCCGCGCTTCACAATATCGCCCAGGTTTTCGTTGGTCTTGATCTTTTCCTTCTTTTTCTCCTGCTCTGTCATCTGCCGTTCAAAGCTCAGGTTTTTGACCTGCTGGGCCCGGTCGTAAAGCTTGCGCAGCTTCTTTTCCGGATCAGTCTCCGTCCCGATAGCTTCCGCGGCCGCTTCCCTGATCTCTTTGCGGTTCCCGATATACCGTTCGTAATATTCATTGAGGTACTTGCCGACTTCCACCCAGAATTTATCAGAGCCGGTGACCTGATACCCGAGATAGTAAAACTGAAATGTCGGCTTATAGTTGCGCTCCGGCGGCATGTTGGTTTCCACTTCAAACGCCGGAATGTTGTCCCACTGCATTTCCCATCGTCCGCTTTTCTTTACGGGCTGGTGGTCCTGAGTGTTTCTTCCTACCCAGGAAAGGCCCTGTCCAAAGTGACCTGGTTCGAAACTGACAAACTCTTTTACGGTAAACAGATCGTGCTGCAAAACCCACGTATCAGACCAGTAGTTTTCGAGCCGGTACTTGTACTCAATGATGCTGCCGACCGTGACGTCCGGCATAGTGAACGTCTTAGCTGCCAGCTTGAAACCGCGGCCTTTGAAGATTGTTTTGTCGAATGGCTTGCCGGTAAATTCCACGATAGACCCGTCCGGGTGGATGGTTCGGGCCTTCAGGTTGGTTACCTTTGAATCGATGTTGCCGCTGATCTCCACATCGGCATATTGCTTGCCGCTATCGTTCAGGACCTTGATTCGCTTGTAATAGAACTCATAGCCTTCGTCATCGTGCAACTGGTTAGCGTAATAGAGTTGGATCGCCGACGCGCCCGGATTGCCGGGAACTTCCTTGATTTGTTGGTCTTGCGGGCTGAGCGGCACCCAATCCTCGCTCTGGCAAAAGCCAAGAGTCGAAGCCGAAAGCAGAAGGGCCAACGTTATCCAATACAGCGGGCGCATGAGTTCACCTCAATGATCAGGGCTAAAAACAGTAGTGTTCTGGGGGTAGTGGCCGGAAGAATATATATCAACATACCTTGGTTCGGCCGACTTTGCCAGACTATTTCCACACATCCACTAGTTGTGGGTCCAGGGCGAAGGTGATCTCCGTGTTTACCCTATTGACTTACCTACTGGAATTGGCTCCACCATCGGCCTCGCTACGGTGCAGGATGGCGTGTCCAGCGCCGAGAAAACGGTAGCGCCTGGATGGCTTCGATAGTTGAAAACAAAAAAGACCCGGCTGGTTTTCCAGTCGGGTCTTGGACAAAAAAGAATCTACCTTTGCCTACTTTGGCGGCGGCTGGGCAGGTGGTGTCTGCGGTGTAGTTGTCAGTTCCTGGATGGCAGTCTTGTTTTGCACCGTGCCTGGAATATTTGGCAAAGTTCTAACGCTTCCCGTAACCGCTTCATCAATCTTGATGTTGTTGCGGTCCAGGGTCTGGGCCGTATCTTTATCAAGCTGGACGCGGGACTTGGCATAGTTGGTCATGGCGGAAACCAGGTTTGATTCCGCCTGGGCCAGGTCACGTTCGTCCTGCAGAACGGCGAGGTAGGTGGATGCACCCAGGTTGTATTTCTTCTGTTCAGCGTCCAGTGTCTGTGCCGATAGCTCGCGCGCCTGCTGGGCGGCAGCCACACGGGCCCGGTTCTGCTCCACCGTGAACGCGTCATTACGAACGTTGATGGCGATCAGGTTCTCCTGCTGTTTCAGATTGAGCTCTGACTGTCTGTATTCAAGCTGAGAACGAATCTGCGTAGCTTGAGCGGAACGATTGCCGAGCGGAATCTGAATGTTGATCGCCACGCCCTTATCCGGAGCTGATGAGTTAAACAGATTGCTGAAAGCGTCGCCAAACCCGGTGGGTGGGACCGGTACTAACGGCTGCCCGGAGATGTTTACCTGGTTGGGATTGAAAACACCGGCTATGCTCGAAGCACCGTAAAAACCGATCAGATCAACGGTGGGCAGCAAGCCATTATTCGCACCCTGGATGTTGATCTGGCTGTTCTGCAGGTTGATCTTAAGCTGGCGGTAATCGGGCCGGTTCGCCATTGCCGTCTGGATCAGCTCTTCCACACGCGGCAGATTTTCCTGGGCGGGAAGTTGGACCGTGTCAGTGGGGATCACCTCAGCCGTCAGCAATGGCGATCCATTGGGAAGGCTGCGCGTGAGCGCGTTCTTCATCGTTAACTGCTGCAACTGAAGATTAGTCTTGGAGATGATCAGGTCCTGCTCCGCGCTGGAAACCGTACTTTGTGCGCGGACAACGTCAAGCGGCGCCAACGTCCCGATCTGCACCTGTTTCTGGTTGTCTGACAGCGTCTTGCTGGCCAGGCCCAGCGACCGCTCTTTCACCTTCATGTCTTCGTAGGCATTCACCAGGTCCCAGTAAATTCCCTCGATCTGGCTGACGGTGGAGATAACCTGCTGCCGGAAACCTTCTTCCGTAATCTTCTTGCTGTTCTTTGCCTGACGAATGAGACGCGTGTTGAGAGTGGGGCCAAATCCTTGCAGAAGATGTTGCCGAACCTGGGCGCGGAAAGAGGAACTCAAAGTTGGGGTGAATGAAGCAAATGGGTTGGTTGAGGTTTGCCGCGAATTATCGTAAGTCACGGTCAGCGATGTTCCCGGCGAGAAGCCTTGAAAATAGGTGAAATTGCCGGTAGTCGTATTATTCCGGTTGTTCACACCGCCATTAAGAGCGCTTGAGGAGACCGCAACTGCGTGCTCCAACTGCAACGTCCCACTCAAAATCGGATCAAAGCTATCCGGCAGCGGACCTGCGCCGCTGGTTGATCCCACGATACCGCCAGCGCCTGTTCCTGCTCCGCCGGCACCTGCGGTTGTTCCGCCGGCGCCAGCGCCCGTTACTCCGGAGCCAATGCCGCCAACGCCGCCACCCGGAGTGTTGGAAACCACACCGGAGTTGACGCCCAGCGGTGAGCCGCCTGCCTTGGTGCGCAGAATGTCAGTATCGGCGATCGGCAGGTTATAACGCGCAATCGCTATATCAAGATTGTCCGCCAACGCGATGGCGATAGCGTCATTCATCGAAAGCATCAGCTTGCCGTTCTGGATCAGCTGCTCGATCTTGGGCGCATTGGTAAATGCTGGCGCCGGTACGCTCCGCGGTGCATAACGAGCAAACGGATTTGGGAGTAGCGCCACCGGTCGGGAATAATCGACTCCTGTAGGCGTAGGCAGGCTGTGTTCCTGCACATTGGAACCTGTTGGCTCCCCGGCACCCTTCTGCGCGTTTGGAGTTGAGCCGCCACCTTGCTCCACGGCCGGTTGAATCGACAAGGACGTATTTGTCTGCTGTGCCCCTGCGGTCAACGTAAAAAGGCAGACCAGTGCTACCAGCTTCCCAATGAAGCTATTGCGAATAAAAGCCACGGACATTCTTTATTCTCCCAACTCAAGCAATTGTGGTTCGCGGTAATGTATAGAGACTGGAAATCCTGTTTTCCGTCACCTTGGAATACGTACAAGCCTCACCTGAAGTTCCAGATGCTGAAACAGTCGTAAGTGGCGGAAACCCGTTAGTATATCGGCTTAGCAACAGCTACGGGCGTTAAAAAGTGTTTTCGCGCAAACATGGCACGTAATCTAAAAATCATTTTGGCCTATGATGGCCACGATTTCGCCGGATGGCAGGTGCAGCCGGATCGTCCCACCATTCAAGGCACGCTACTGTCCGCAATCGAACACTTGACCGGTGAAAAGACGCTTCCGCAAGGCTCCGGCAGAACAGACGCCGGCGTGCATGCGCTGGGTCAGGTTGCCACCGTCTCCATTGAATCGCCCATTCCAGCTGACAACCTCCGCAAGGCACTGAATGACTTTTTGCCTGCAACCATCCGTATCCTTTCCATTGAAGATATTGCGCCTGACTTTCATGCGCGAAAAAACGCCCGGGCTAAAACCTATCGCTATCGAATTTATCGCGATGAGATCTGTCCACCCTTCCTGGCCCGCTACGTCAGTCACCACCCTTATCCGCTGAATGAAGATCAAATGGCACAGGCTGCCGCGCTGGTGCTTGGAACCCACGATTTCACCTCGTTCGCAGCGGTCGATCCTGAGCGTAGAGATGTTCCGGCTGGTACAAACGATTCGAAATCTCAGTCTGAATTCGTCGCCCCCACAAATATCCGCACCATTTTTTCTTCGCAATGGAGCCGCCTGGGGCCGGAACTTGTTTACGAAGTAAAGGGCAGCGGCTTCCTTCATCACATGGTGCGTAACTTGGTAGGAACATTTCTCATGGTGGGCAAGCGCGGGCCAGCCGCCGTGGACATACAAAAAATTCTCGCGGCGCGGGATCGCTCTGCCGCCTCCGCCACCGCTCCGGCCAGTGGCTTGCTTCTGGTAAGCGTAGAATACTGAGCTGACTATGAACACCGTCTCTGCCGCAGCCATTCCGCGTTCGAGTAGTGAAATCGCCGTTACCAATCCTGCCACCCAGCAAGTGATTGGGACCGTGCCGGTCGCCGGCGCGCAACAGGTTGCCGAAGCCGTGGCCCGCGCACGTGCCGCTCAAGTCCGCTGGGCCGCCACGCCTATCAAGGATCGCGTCGCCGTTCTGAAGCGCTTTCAAAAGCTGCTATGCGAACAACAGGACAAAGTAGCGGAAGTGGTCACCCGTGAAGCAGGGAAGCCGGTGGCGGAAGCCCTGTCCACCGAAGTGCTGGTTGTGCTGGATGGAATCAAGTTTCTCGTCGACAACGCCCCGGAGTTTCTTCTTCCGGAACGCGTGCGCCACGCCAATCCCATCATGAAGCTCAAGCAGGGAACGCTGCTGCGCCAACCATACGGCGTTATCGGCATCATCAGTCCGTGGAACTATCCCTTCAGCCTGCCATCCGTGCAGACGCTCACGGCGCTGATCACCGGCAATGCGGTAGTGCTCAAGCCTTCAGAATTTACGCCGTTCTCTTCGCTCGAATTACAACGTCTGCTTCGTGAAGCAGGGCTGGATCCGGAGCTCATGCAGATTGTTACAGGAGAAGGCGCTACCGGCGGCGCGCTGCTGGATTCGGATATAGACAAGCTTATCTTCACGGGAAGCGTTGCCACAGGCAAGAAAGTGGCGATAGCGGCTGCTGCCAGGCTGCTTCCGGTTGTGCTCGAACTAGGCGGCAAGGATCCAATGATCGTATTGGAAGATGCTGACGTGGATGTTGCTTCCAGCGCCGCAGTCTGGGGAGCGTTCATGAACTCGGGACAAACTTGTCTGTCCGTTGAGCGCTGCTACGTGCATGAATCCATTTACGAACCGTTTCTCCAGGCTTGTGTCGCCAAGACAGCGAAGTTGAAGCAGGGAAATGGCAGCGACCCATCTACGGACATTGGTCCCATGATCCATGAACGGCAACTCCGCACCGTGCAGAATCATGTGGATGATGCCATTGCCAACGGTGCGCGACTGCTGGCCGGTGGCAAAGCCGCCACGCAACTTGGCCCTTGCTTCTTTGCGCCTACGATCCTCGCAGACGTCACACACTCCATGAGCGTGATGCGCGAAGAGACTTTTGGCCCGGTTTTGCCAGTTTGCAGTTTTCGCAGTGAAGAGCAGGCCATCGCCATGGCCAATGATTCAGAGTTTGGCCTGGCTGCCAGCGTCTGGACGCGCGATCGTTCGCGTGGCGAAATAGTTGCCGACCGTATCAACGCTGGCACGGTCATGGTGAATGACGTGATTGCCTGCTTCGGTATCAGCGAGGCACCACATGGCGGCGTGAAAGCCAGCGGCATTGGTCGTACCCACGGGACTTTTGGCCTGGAAGAGATGGTGTGGCCCAAGTATGTGGATTCTGATCTTCTGCCACGCATGAAAAAACTCTGGTGGTATGGCTACGGTCCCACGTTTCGCCATCAAATGACTGGGTTTATGAATCTTCTTTTCGCGCCTCACTTAACAAAGAAGCTGTCAGGAGCACTGAAAAGCACTCAATCATTCCTGAAACGCAGACCTCTCTAAAGTAAAATATCTGCAAAGACGCTTTGGAGTTTAAAAAGTGGCGCTGAAACATTCTCATCTTATCTACGATTGGAACTCCGTTGCAGGCGGGCAGTTCCAACCCGACCACGCAATATTGCTCAATGACGAATCTCTGCGTGACGGACTTCAGTCTCCGTCCGTCAAAGACCCAGCCATCGAAGACAAGATTCGAATCCTTCACCTCATGGAAGAGCTGGGCATCAATATGCTTGATATCGGACTGCCCGGTGCTGGCGCGCGTGCCGTAGCGGACGCGGAGCGGCTGGCACGTGAGATCGCCGGCCATCGCATGAAGATCAAGCCAAACTGCGCCGCCCGCACGCATGAAAATGACATTCGTCCGATTGCGGAGATTTCCCAGCGCGCCGGTATCGCCATTGAAGCTGCCACGTTCCTTGGTTCCAGCCCCATCCGGCGCTACACGGAAAACTGGACTGACGATTTTCTGCTCACCACCACCGAGAAAGCCGTAAAGTATGCGCGGTCTCTCGGTCTGGAAGTAATGTACGTCACCGAAGACACATCGCGCTGCGATCCTGAAACCGTGAAGCGCCTTTACTCAACCGCCATCAACTGCGGTGCAACGGCGATTGTTGTCTGCGATACCGTCGGCCACTCCACTCCGGCCGGCGTGCATGCGCTGATCAAATTCGTGATTGATGAGGTCGTGAAGCCTTCCGGTGAAAAGATCCGCGTGGATTGGCATGGACATTCTGATCGCGGCCTTGGCGTGGCAAACTCCCTGGCGGCACTGGCTGCCGGAGCGGATTGCGTTCATGCCACCGGGCTCGGCATTGGTGAACGCGTCGGCAACACCCAGATGGACCAGATGCTGGTCAACTTAAAGCTGATGGGAGTTCCGCCATGGGAGCAGCAGGACCTTACCAGGCTGAAAGATTATTCTTCGCTCATCTCCGAAGCGACCGGCGTTCCTATTCCGCGCAACTATCCAGTCCTGGGCGAAGATGCCTTTCGTACAGCAACGGGAGTACATGCCGCCGCGGTTATTAAGGCATTTAAAAAAGGAGATCGGGAACTAGCCGACTCAGTCTATTCCGGTGTACCCTCTCATTACTTCGGGCTGGAACAAATCATTGAAGTCGGTCCGATGAGTGGAAAATCGAATGTGATCTTCTGGCTGGAGCGCAAAGGGTTTACTCCAAGTGATGAGTTGGTGGATCGCATCTTCCAGAGCGCCAAAGCTTCTGACCGGTGCCTGACGGAAGGCGAGCTTCTCGCCTTTTGTTCGGATACTTCGGCCAGGGTTTAGTGGTGTCAATGGAGATTGGAGCCATTACTAGTTTGGAACTAAGGTGGCATTAATCCAGCTTGCAACTATCATGGGAACAATGGGTTTCATTGACTGACTGGGGAATCTGCCTACAGCAAGGTTCCCTCAATAAGGAGACTGCATGAAGAAGTTTTTCGTTATCGCTTGCACACTGGTGTTGGGCGCGAGCCTGTCATTTGCTCAGGCTGCCCAGGGCGGAGATACAACCAAGACCACCACCACCACAACAACCAAAAAGAAGACCACCAAGACCAAGGCCCACAAGGGCGGCAAAAAGAGCAAGAAGAGCAGCAGCAGCACCACCACGCCGGCCCCCAAATAAATTCGGGTACAAGGATTTTCTGAGAAGCGGCCACTCTGGCCGCTTTTCTTTTTTTCGGGTGCCCTGCTTTTCTTTGTACAGCTCTGCTTTCCGCGCAACTCTTTCAGCAATCCTCGGTTATATCAATTGGGTACACACCCATTATTTTAAGGAGAATGCAATGAAGAAGATCCTCATGACGATTTGCGCGCTGACCTTGGGCGGCGCTTTTGCAGTGGCACAGGCGGGCGGAGCAGCGGGACAGAGCAGCAGCTCTACTCCTCAGGCCGGTTCAACCGACCAGACCACCACCAGCCAGACAACCACCACAACCAAGAAGACCAAGAAGAAACACAAAAAGGGCAAGAAAGCCGCGAGCGGTGATGCCTCGACCCCTGCAGCTTCCCCTTCACCTTCGCCCAAGCAGTAAGACAACTGAGTTTCAAAATGAATAAGGCGGCCTGTTAAGCAGGCCGCTTTCTTTTTTCGCGTTCATCTGGTTTCAGGATGTTGGTGATTACTCTCCGGTATAGTATTGACTCACATCATGCCCAGCCGGCCAGCCGAAACCTCTGCCCATCCGCAAAAGGAAATCGCCAGACTTGCGGAAATGAGGGCTGTCCACGCGGCTTTTCTTTATCTTCATAACCAGGAAATAGAGTTTCGCGGCTGGCAGCGCGAGCTGACTGAGATTCCCGCGCCCCCTTTTGGCGAAGCCGCCCGCAGCCAGTGGCTGGCGGAAAGATTCAAGGCTATCGGCCTCGAACAGGTGCAGATCGATGAACTGGGCAACGTTTTTGGATACCTTCAGCCACCCTCGGCCCGTCCCGTACTTGGAATGAGCGCTCACCTGGATACAGTTTTTCCCATGGGGACAAAACTGGAAACCCGCGAAGAAGGCAATCGCCTGTTTGGCCCGGGAATCAGTGACAATGCAGCGGGTGTAGTGGCGATTCTGGCGCTGGCGTCGGCTCTTAAGCGCTCAGACCTTCGTCTCTCAACGAATATTGTTTTCATCGGCAACGTCGGCGAAGAAGGCGAGGGGAACCTTCGTGGCATGCGCCACCTTTTCTCATCGCCGCCATGGAAAGAGACTCTGCAGTCACTTCTGGTCATCGACGGTGCAGGCACTGACACCTACGTTACCCAGGCCCTGGGCAGCCGCCGTTTTGAAGTGACATTTCGTGGCCCCGGCGGGCATTCCTGGAGTGACTTTGGCATTCCCAATCCTATTTTGCTGCTGGCGCGCGCGCTGGCCCGTTTCAGTGAAGGCGAAGTCCCGCATTCACCGCGCACCACGTACAACGTGGGCGTGATTCAGGGTGGAACATCGGTCAACTCCATTCCTGAGTCGGCCACTGCCCGCGTGGATTTGCGTTCGGCATCGCGCGAAGAGCTACAGCGGCTTGAAGCAAGGCTGCATGAGTGCATCAACGAGGCATGGAGTGAAGTCCCGCTGTCTTACCGCGCGGGTGATGCCAAGGTGCGCTTTACCATTGAGACCATCGGTGACCGCCCGGCAGCCGAGTTGTCAGAGCACTCGCGCATGATTAAAGTGGTTCGTGCCGTGGACGCACATCTCCGCATCAAGTCGATTCCTCGTCTCGCGTCTACGGACGCCAACGTGCCTCTTGCGCTGGGCAGGGAAGCCACCACGATCGGCTCCGGTGGCGATGGCGGCGGCGCACATACCTTGCGCGAATGGTATGACTGCACTAATCGTGATCTGGGATTAAAACGTATTCTTCTGACCGTACTGGCTTTAACCGGAGTGGATGGATGAAATCATTCTTTGTGCTGTTAACAGGACTTGCCGTAATCGGACTAACCATGACAAACCTTGCAGAAGCACAAAACTCAACCACAGCTGACGTGATTTTTGTTAACGGCGATATCTACCAGGGTGGCCCTCCCCACGCTGGTGCCGTGGATGGCGCGCGAGCCCAGGCCATCGCCGTTGCCGGCGGCAAAATCCTCGCCGTCGGTTCCAACGCAGATATCCAGAAACTCAAAGGCCCGAAAACCGAGGTCATCGATCTCGGCGGCCACTTCGCCATGCCCGGATTCAATGATGCCCATGTTCACCTTGGTGCCGGTGGCTTTGAAAAGCTGAATGTCGACCTCGTCGGCACGAAGTCACTGGCAGATATGAAAGACCGCATTGCTGCCCGCGTAAAGACCGCAGCCTCGGGCGAATGGATTACCGGCGGCGGATGGGACCATACACTCTGGGATGTGCAACAGACTCCGACCAAAGCCGATATTGACGCAGTCACGGGCGATCATCCGGCACTTTTCCGGCGCGTGGACGGGCATATTGCCATCGCGAACAGTGCGGCGTTGAAAACAGCAGGCATCACTGCCGGTTCTCCTGACCCGCACGGCGGCAAGATCGACAAAGACGAGAAAGGCGAGCCCACTGGCATTCTGCGTGAGACCGCCATGAGTGCCGTGAATGACAAGATTCCTGCGCCTACCATGTTGCTGCGCAGAAAAGCCGCTGAGCTGGCACTTCAGGACGCAGCGCAGCATGGCATTACTTCTGCCCAGGACAACTCTGACTGGGAGGATTTCCTCACTTACGAGCAGATGGAAGTAGAAGGCAAGCTGACACTGCGCATTGCAGAGTGGCTCCCCTTTGATGCTCCGGTTGCAAGACTCACTGCTGCCCGCGACCATCGTCCTGCCGGTGATTCCATGCTGCACACCACCATGCTGAAGGGATTTATGGACGGCTCTCTGGGCTCGCGCACCGCAGCCATGCTTGCGCCCTTTGATGATGATCCGAAAAACGCCGGCATCCCTCGCTATGAACAGGACAAGCTCAATCAAATGGCGGTGGAGCGCGCCAAAGCCGGGTTCCAGATCGGACTGCATGCCATCGGCGATCGCGGCGCGCGCATGGCGCTGGATGCTTTTGCACAGGCGGAACAGCAGACCGGCAAAAAGGATTTCCGTTTTCGCATTGAGCATGCCCAGGTGGTTGCGCCGGAAGACTACAAGAGGTTCAAAGACCTGGGCGTCATCGCCTCCATGCAACCGAACCATCTTTTAACCGACATGAACTGGGCGGTGTCCCACATCGGCAAAGACCGTGCCCTGCATTCTTATGCCTGGAAGGAGTTTCTGGATAATGGCGTAGTGCTGGCTTTCGGTACCGACTATCCGGTCGAGCCGATCACGCCGTTCCGCGGCGTCTACTGCGCCGTCACGCGCAAGAATGAAGCCGGAACGAAAGAATATTTCCCAGAACAGAAACTCAACATCCATCAGGCCATTGCCGCTTATACAACGGGCGCAGCCTACGCAGAATTTGCCGAGAAAACAAAAGGACAGTTGGCTCCCGGCATGCTCGCGGACATAGTGGTCCTGGATCGCGATATCACCAAAGTCGCCCCGGCAGAGATACTCAAGACGAATGTTTTACGGACAGTGGTCGGCGGCAAGACGGTCTATCAGGCGAAATAGCAGGCTATCGACGCAATCAATCGCTTACGTCGACCCTCTCGCGCGCCAGGTTCCTGCGTTTGCGAGAGTCATTCAGCAGCCAGGCCATGTAAAACACAATCAGCAGGTTCGTCAAAAAGATGCCCCACTTTAATGCGGTAGCGTGCCGCAGGAGCTCAAACATTTCGTACGGCAAGTACAGGGCGCCGGATAGAAGAGCAAACCACTCCGCCCATTCTTTTTTCTTCCACAATCCTACGGCTTCCGTGAATCGGACCGCGGTGTACGCAACAATGATGCTCACAAACATCCAGAGATTTTTGTCCGTAATGCGTCCGGCCGCGCGCAGTATGCGTTGGGCAAAATGGCGGTCAGGGGCTATGTGCAGGGCATCCAGCATGTGCTCCGCCACTCGCACCATGTCTTTATGGATCAGGGTCAGCACCCAGATGGCGATGGCCAGCGCCGTCAGGCCTTTCAAGGCCTCAAAGATGGCGATACCGCGCAGTCCGAAGTTGCGGACAAAAAAGCCTTTAGGATGAGAGCTCATGGATTTATCAAAAAGGTATGATGCAGTTGCCAAGGGATTGTAAAGCAAGTGGTACGAAGGCGCTATTGCGGAACTCTGCTCAAGCCGAATAGCTCCCGGATTTTCGTCTCACGGTAGAGGAAAATCTTTTGCACATCTGATTTCACCATCACGGCATGCGCGATCCTTCCCAGCGGCCCCAACGGCAGTTCATATAACACTTCATCCACAATGCGGGTTTTATCACCTTCGGCAATAAACTTGTGTGTGTGGTGCCACAGTTTGTAAGGGCCGCGGGTCTGGAAATCGACAAACTGTGCCGGCGGATTCCATTCCCTGATCTCGCTGGTCCAGCTCAAAGGCAGCCCGCGGACGCGCAACTTGTAGTTGATCAGCGTGCCTTTCCGGACTGGTTGCGGATTCACGCTTTCGATCTTGAAATGCAGCCAGTCAGGCGTGAGTGTTTCCAGGTTCTCCGCGCGCGAGAAAAACTCGAAGACCTCTTCAAGCTTGCGCCGTACAAGCTGCTCGTGCACCAGTTGGTACGGCTGCGGTGCCATCTGGGGTGCCCTCTATGCCCGCGTCGATCTGAATAGCGCAAACACTGCTCCCTGCGGATCGGCCACCACTGCCATGGTGCCCACGTTCGGGATGGCAGTGGCGGACATCATGACTTTGCCGCCTGCCTGCGAGACATTGGCGACACCTCCCGCTACATCTGCTAGCGCAAAATAAAGCATCCAGTGCGGTGGCATATCGGCGGCTCCGGCCCTGTCTCCGGGTGGCATGCCTCCAATGAAATGTTCGCCGTTCTTGATATGCAAATAGCCGGAAGGATCGCTCGCGGCCTTGCTTACCTGCCAATCGAAGATCTCTGAGTAGAATCTCGCCGCGCGTTCCGGATCAGTCGTGTTCAGGTCCGCCCAGCAAAGAGTGTTGTTGCCGCTGGCGCCAATGCCGGAATGCTTTTTAGCCTGCCAGATGGAAAACATGGCGCCGGTCGGGTCCTGGAACACCGCCATCCGTCCGATGTCCATTACCTCAAAGGGAGGCACAATCACGGTGCCGCCGGCCTTGGTGACCCTGGCTGCCGTGGCGTCCGCGTTCTCCACCGCGATGTAGAGCATCCAGTGTGGAGGTACGCCGTGTAGGCGCTGGTCTTTGCGCAGCGTATAGCCTCCGGCCATGTCCCGGCCCTGCAACTGAAACATGGAATAAGCTTCCCCGGGAGCCATAGGAAAGTCAGTGACCTGCCAGCCAAGTACCCTGAAATAGAAAGATTTAGCTGCCTGCTGGTCCGTGGTCGCCAACTCGATCCAGCAGAAGGAGCCTGCAGCATGCGATCGGATATTCGCCATGCATTCGAGTATACGCCCGCGGCTGGTCCCCTGATGTACACTGCAAATCGCCATGATCAAAGCAGTGTTCTTGATTCTCTTGATGGTTCCCGCCACTCAGTCTGCGCTCGCCCAGTGCTGTGATACCTCCACCTCAGACAAGCAGGAGATTCTGTGGAAGAAGTTACAGTACCGGATCGAGCGCATGGATGCAGACCTGGATGGAGTGATGGCCGTGGCCATCAAAGACCTGGCCTCCGGCAAAGAGTTCTTCCTGCATGGCGATGAGGTCATGCCGCAAGCCAGCTCCATCAAGATTGCCGTTCTGGCTGATCTTTTTCTTCAGGCGCAGCATGGCAAGCTGAAGCTGACGGATGAGTATGTGGTGCGCAAGGAAGATCTGGTTTCAGGCAGTGACATCATGCTCGGGCTCACACCAGGAGTTACGCGACTCACGCTGCGCGAACTGGCCACCATGATGGTTGCCGTAAGTGATAACAGCGCAACCAATGTCCTTATCAACCGGCTTGGCATGGACGATGTGAACGGCATGCTTCAGGAAATCGGCCTCAAGAGCACCCGCTTACGACGCAAAATGATGGACCTGAATGCGGCCAGTGAAGGTCGCGAAAATGTTTCCACGCCGCGGGAGATGATGACGTTGCTGGAGAAAATCCAGAAAGGCAAGCTGCTCAACAAAGAGATGACCGCGGATTTCTTCAGGATTCTGGGCACGCACAAAGAGAGCTCCATGTTGCAGGGATTGCCCGATGATGCAGTCGCGGCCAACAAGCCAGGTGAACTGGAAGCCGTGCGCAATGATTCAGGAATCGTGTTCCTCAAGAACAGGCCGTACATTCTCTGCGTGATGACTACATATCTGAAGGACGAGAAAGACGGTTCGGCGGCCATCCGCAAAATCTCCGAGCTGACCTACAGTTACTTTGACCGCGTGTCCCGGGCATCAGAGTACGGGCGTGTGGTTTCGCCCAAGTAGTTCACAAAGAAGTAGGTAGCAAAGAAGCAGGCGGCTGCATTTAAAATAAAGTCATGGGTCGTCAGAAACTGTTCGCTTTTGTCTTCGCACTCGCCCTCGGTGGACTGGCTCTCGCGCAATGGAAGCCCGCGCCGCTGGAGCGTCCAGCGCAGCTCAATCCCAATCTCTACCACGCCAGGGCGGACGCGCCTAAAGAGATCCAGGAAGCCAGGCTGCTGGCACAAAAGCAGAACAAGCGCGTGTTGCTGGTGTTTGGGGCCAACTGGTGCATTGACTGCCATATCCTCGATCGCGCGTTTCACCAGCCCCGTGTGGCGCCGCTGTTAAACGGAAACTTCGTGGTGGTGCATGTGGACGTGGGCCAGTATGACAAGAACCTGTTGTTGGCGAAGCAATATCACGTCGATCTGGGCAAGGGAGTGCCTTCCGTTGCCGTGATTGATGCGAAGAATACGCTAATCACGTCCAGCACTGAGTTTGAGAAAGCCCACCTGCTCACGGAGCAGGACGTCATCGATTTTCTAGACCAGTGGAAACCTAAAAAATCCTAGCGCTCAGCCTGCGCCGGCCGCCAGCATCTTTTCCACTTCGTTTACAAACGCGTGCGGCCCTTCCTGTTTGGGAATCACCTTGTCCGGGCATTCATGTTTAAAGGGAAGCAGGTTGTCTTCCACCTGGAGCATCACTTTTATGTGCGGGTGGGCTTCCCGTATTTCTTCGCAAAAGTCCAGGCCGGGTTTGGCAAAGTGGCCAACGTCTACAATCACCAGCGTGTAATCTTTCGCCGTGAGAAGCTGGCGGGCATCATTCAGGCTCAAAGCTCCGTGAACGGTATAGCCGCGCATGCGCAGCATCAGCATGCGCAGGTTCTGGACAGTAGCAGTCCCATTCACAAGAAGGATGCTTGGCTTAGGGCGTGCCGCACACATTGAGGAACCTCTGGTCTTCTGGATCGGATGTTTCCTCAGAGTAACTGGCTGGTTTCAGAACGTCTATCACCTATTCTCTGTAACCCTCTGCATTCTTTCGCCTGTTTTATTTGAGCCGGCCGTCAAACCACTGCATCACGCGTTCAATCACATCGCGCTGATGTTTCGGATCGGCAAAGCTGTGTCCCTCATGCTCATACACCACCAGTTCGGTGGGAACATTAAGCGTTTTCAGCGCATGCCAGAACTCGTACGACTGTGGCGTGGGGCATTCACCGTCACTATCGCCCACCACCACCAGAGTCGGCGTCTTTGCCTTTTTAATGAACGTGATGGGCGAACTGTGCGCATAGACCTGCGGATCGTCATAGACTGACGCGCCGAAGAATGGAATCATCCACTGGTCGATCTGATTTTCACCGTAATAGCTTTGAAAATTCGCCAGACCTGCGCCAGCGACAGCGGCTGCAAAGCGGTCCGTCTGCGTGACCGCCCACATCGTCATATACCCGCCGTAACTCCAACCGGTAATGCCCAACCGATGTTCGTCCACGGGCGCCTGCTTCATCACCTGGTCAACGCCGGTCATGATGTCGCGAAAATCGCCATAGCCAAAATCTTTCACATTGGCGCGCGTGAATGCTTCACCCTGGCCAAAGCTTCCGCGTGGATTGGGAAAGAAGACAAAGTACCCATCAGCGGAAAGCGCCACGGCAAAGCTGTGCGGCCCCGGCCATGATGAGTGGACCATTGCGCCCGGACCTCCATGCACTGAGACCACCATGGGGTAGCGTTTCCCGGGATCAAAGTTTTTCGGATACAGCAGCCATCCCTGAAGATTGAAGCCGTCATTTTGCCAATGCACGCTCTTGGCTTCGCCCCATTCCGGCTTGAATGCCTGATTTACGTACGTGAGCTGCCTCCACTGGCCAATCACGCCGGTCCAAATCTCAGGAGGCTTGCCCAATGACTGCCAGACGACCGCCGACATCTTGCCATCCTTTGCGAGCGATACAGCGGTTCCCCAACCGTTGGCTGTAATCTGCTCCGGACCGCGCCAGAGCGGTTCGATCCTTCCTCCGCCAACGTCCACGGTTGCGAAGCCGCTATCTCCCTCTATTTCCTGCCCGAAGAGGATCGTTCCCGGGCCGCTCCATGTCAGCCAACTGGCAGAAGCTTTCATGTCCGGCGTTACGTTTCTTGCTTCACCGCCATCCGCGGAGACCACAAAGATGTCACCACCAACGGAAGGTTCGTCGCTCATCAGTCCGGAGATGAAGGCCACGGACTTGCCGTCGGGAGACCATGCCGGGTTGGCGATTTGCAGCGTCGGCTTGTAGATGGATTTCATCTCACCGCCACTCGCGCTTACGGTGTAGATCTGTGCGATATACCAGTTGTTGTCACCATTGCCGTGTGCCGCCGTAACAACGAAACGTTGGTTGTCGGGTGACCAGTTGAACTCGTAGACGTACATGTCAGCCGGCGAAATCTGCGTCAGCCTGCCATCGGCAACATCAATCACCACGAGCCTTTGTTCGGTGACGGCGTCTTTGATTACGCCAGTCTGCGCGGCTTCCGCTACCAGCGGTCCCGCAGCGCGATTGGCATTCTCCGTAAACAGGATGCCGAGGCGTTTTCCATCCGGCGACCAGGTAGGCGCGGCAAGCAATCCTTTCACGTTCGTCAGTTTGCGGATCTTTCCGGAGCCAATGTTCACGAAGTAGAGCTGCGCCTGTCCGGCGCTGGCGGCGTCTGAAAGGAAGGCGAGACTGCGTCCATCGGGTGACCAGGCGGGCGAATCTTCAGAAGGAACCTCGGCTGCGCGTGACCCGGCAGCTTTGCCGGCGGTCATACGACGCGGCTTGCCCTGGGTTGTAGATGCCTGGGTGGTAGACGAAACATACAAACCGGATTTTCCTGACGTTGTGGTTTCCACAAACGCCACACTCTTCCCATCGGGAGAGATGGCCACCTGCTCAAATCCATGGCCTGAGAACAGCGTATGCATTAAAGCGTCAGACGCAGGCTTGTTCGCTGAACCCGAGTCTCTCTTTGGAGCGGCGTTCGTCTGCGCGACCGCGGGAGTTGTTGCCGCCAGAAGAGCCGTTAAAGCGGTCAATAGAAAGATAGCGACCCAGATTGATCTCGCGCTCTTGAACAGTCTTCCGCACATATGCATTCCTCGCAGTCATCAAGCTCTTAAAACGCAACTATACAAGCCGCATGGAACGCCGGGCAACCAACGGCACGCGGGTGTGATATTCTCTCGGCATTCATGCGTACTAAATACCTGCTATCTACTTTCGTAATGATCAGCCTGTTGTGGGCGACAGGCACAGCCCAGCAACCGGCCAAGCCCGCAACCAAGGCTCCCACCAAAAAGACAACTGCGCCCAGCCAAACCTCGTCCGATGAACAGAGCGCGGCGGCCACGGTGGAAGCCACCATGAACTGGGAAAGGTCATCTTCGGTGGGCGTAAAGTCCTCAACCTCGCTCATCAAGAAGGCAGAAGTGCAAGGCCACCAGGTTTATGAATATCGAGTGAAGGTTACCGGGGCGCCGCATAACCTCATCTACAAGCTGATGGCGTGGCCCGTGACCATTGCTCTCCCGGCAGGAATGATGGATGGACTCGTAATCGCACAGGATGGAACTGTGGGCTGTCCTGCCGATTCCACCAACACCTGTGCGCAACGCTTCAAAGGCGCTGAACTGAAACTCACCTATGCAGCCGCCAAAGGCGAGATTTACCGCCATGCATTGGTCTCACATGACAATAAGGTCAGGGCGTTCTTTTCCATTATTCCTGACCCGATCATTGCTACTGACAAAGCGTGCAGCCTGGAGGCGGTCCGGCTGAGTCCCAACTTTGAGCTGGTTGCCATTCGTGGCAAGGGCTTTGAGCCCGGCAGTGATGTGATTTTTAAGACACAATCATTTCAGGAAGTGCATACCTTGCCGGTGCAACCGGACAAGACCGGCCACTTTCATGCCCAACTGACGCCGTTTGTAAAAGGCCGCACCTCAGGAACCATCGAGGTCAGCGCCACGGGCAAAAGTTGCGCTCCGCACCTCTCGTTTGACTGGGGACAACAGCCTTAGGCCCTTTGCGCGGGCGCGGATTGGTGTTTCGATTTTTCCGCACAATCACATATACTTAAAAGTCTAAGCACTCAATCCAGATGAGTAAACTAGACGAGATTCTCGCTGCGACCCGCGAACGCGTGGAGCGCTCCCGCCAGACCGCAGACATGCGCGTGCTGGAAAAGCTTGCAGCGGCGCACGAGCCTCGCGGCTTTCGCAAGCGACTCCAGGCCATGGCTCAACTTGGCCCGGCGGTCATCGCGGAGTTGAAGAAGGCGTCGCCATCCAGGGGCGTGATTCGCGGAACGTTTCCGGTGGGAGTGCTGGCGAACCAACTGGCGCGCAACGGCGCATCTGCTCTCTCTGTGCTCACCGACGAACAGTTTTTTCAGGGATCGCTGACCAATCTGCTGGAAGCTTCCGCCGCCACCGATCTCCCCTGCCTGCGTAAGGATTTTATTGTGGATGAGTTTCAGATACTGGAATCGCGCGCACATAAAGCTGACGCGATATTGCTGATCCTGGCTGCGCTGGATGATGCCACGTTTCGCAACCTGTTGGACCGCGCCGAATCCATGGACCTGGACGTGCTGTGTGAGGTTCACAATATGGAAGAACTGAAACGCGCGCTGGAAGGCGGCGCTGACGTGATCGGCGTAAACAGCCGCGACCTCAAGACCTTCCATGTCAGTCTGGATACTTTGATCGAGATGGCGGAGAGCATTCCCAATCACGTATTGCGCATTGCTGAAAGCGGCATTGATAAAGGTTCTGATATTCGCGAACTGCACACCGCCGGCTATCAGGCCTTTTTGATTGGCGAAGCGCTCATGCGCGCCGAGGATCCCGGTCAACGGCTTCAGCAACTGCTGCATGACGCCGGCTGGTACTCGCCCTCAACTTCTTCCTCTCCCCATTGGCGTGGCACAGTCCAGTAAGCCAACGAACTCTTTCTTCGGTCTGACAAATCAACCTATGCGCACATGGATTAAATTTTGCGGTACCACGTCTCTGGCTGATGCTGAGGCATCGATTGCGGCGGGAGCGGATGCTGTTGGCTTTGTCTTTACACCCAGCAAGCGACAGGTGACGACTGAACAGGTAAGGGTGATTACACAACATTTACCGGAAGAGATAGAAAAGATTGGCGTCTTCTGTGACGAGACGGTAGAAAATATATTAGCCACGGTCATAGTGGCAGGGTTGACCGGCGCACAGCTGCACGGAAACGAACCAGCCGGAGATATTGCTCGACTCGCGGAGGAGCGTAGAGGTGACCGGCGCTTCTGCATTACCAAGACGGTCCTTATCAAGGACAGTTTTCGCGATGAGCTGCAGCGTGTGTTAAGCGAGGTTCGCCCGCCGCACCGCGTATTGCTTGACTCCGGCTCAGGCAGCGGCAAGACTTTTGCCTGGGACGCCGTTCAAGAGCTTGTCCGCGGCAGCGCGGCCCACGTGATTGTGGCTGGCGGCCTTACGCCCGGCAATGTTGGCGACGCCATCAAAACATTTTTGCCCTGGGGCGTAGATGTAGCGTCCGGAGTTGAAATACAGGCAGGTCAAAAAGATCCGCAAAAGCTGAAGGCCTTTGTGGATGCAGTACGCAAAGCGGAGAACAAAAATGGGTAGCGCGGTATTGAAAACCAAGCCACAAGCCGGAAGGTTCGGCGTCTATGGGGGCAGGTACGTTCCGGAAACGCTGATGGCGGCGCTGGAAGAGCTGGAAGCGCAATACAACAAGGCGCGTAAAGACAAAAAGTTTCAGGCGGAGTTTGCGCGGCTGTTGAAGGAATACGCCGGACGGCCAACGTCATTGTTCTTCGCCCAGCGGCTCACCCAGGAACTGGGCGGCGCCAAAATCTATTTGAAGCGTGAAGACCTGCTGCATACCGGCGCGCACAAAATCAATAACTGCATTGGCCAGGCGCTGCTGGCACAGCGTATGCGCAAGAACCGGATCATCGCAGAGACTGGCGCAGGACAGCACGGCGTCGCCACGGCTACCGTCTGCGCACTCTTTGGCTTTGAATGCGTGGTGTACATGGGCGTGGAAGATATGCGCCGCCAGGAGCCCAATGTGTTTCGCATGCGGCTGCTGGGCGCCGAAGTGCGCGGCGTGGAGTCCGGATCCAAGACCTTGAAAGACGCCATCAATGAAGCCATGCGCGACTGGGTCACCAACGTTCGCTCTACGCATTACATGCTGGGCAGCGTGCTGGGCGCTCATCCGTATCCGACCATGGTGCGTGATTTTCATTCCGTGATTGGTCGTGAAGCGCGTGCGCAGATCCTTAAGCTGGAAGGCAAGCTGCCAACGCAGATTATTGCCTGCGTCGGCGGTGGGTCTAACGCGATTGGTATTTTCCACGAGTTCATCAAAGACAAAAAAGTAAAACTCGTGGGCGTGGAAGCCGGCGGACGCGGCGAGAAACTCGGCGAACACGCGGCACGTTTCCGTGGCGGCGCTGCCGGTGTATTGCAAGGAACATTTTCATACGTGCTACAGGACGCCGCCGGACAGATTGCCGCCACGCATTCCGTTTCCGCTGGACTCGACTATCCATCGATTGGGCCGGAGCACGCCGCGCTGGCTGATTCAGGTCGGGCCGAGTACGTGGCCGCCTCAGATGCAGAAGCGCTCGCTGCCTGCTCACGGCTGGCGAAGACGGAAGGCATTATCCCGGCGCTGGAGTCTTCTCACGCCGTGGCGGAATGCATCAAGCGCGCGCCGAAGATGAAGAAATCAGACGTGGTGATTGTCAACATCTCAGGCCGTGGCGATAAAGACATTGGAATCCTGAGAGAAAACCTGCAAATCGGATAACCGGAATGAACACGGAGAGAGCCATGGCGCACAAACATGAAAAAACCAACAGCCGTATTCATTTCGCCCACCAGCCAGGACTCGTTGCCTATGTCACCTGCGGCGATCCTGATTTGAAGACAACCAAAGAGATTGTGCTGGCAGCCATCCGCGCCGGCGCAGACGTGATTGAACTGGGCGTTCCCTTCAGTGATCCGGTGGCCGACGGTCCGGTGATTCAGCGGGCCAGTGAGCGTGCCTTGCAGCACGGAACATCACTGCTGGACGTTCTACACATGGCCGGCGAGGTCCGCCGGCAAAGCGATGCGGGCATGATTATCTTTTCCTATCTCAATCCGGTGCTGCGCCTGGGGATTGAACGATTCGCCGAAGAATGCGTGCGTGCCGGAGTAGACGGAGCACTCATCATCGATCTGACGATTGAAGAAGCCGGCGAATATCGCCGCGTGATGGCAGAACACAAACTGCACACCATCTTTCTGGCTGCGCCCACCAGTCCTGACGCGCGATTGAAAAAAATCGCCCAGGCATGCAGTGGATTTGTTTATGCGGTCTCTCGCACCGGCGTTACCGGACAGCAGAAACAGGTTGCCGGCGATGCGGGTGATCTGGTGAAACGTATCCGCAAATATACCAAGCTGCCGGTTGCCCTGGGTTTCGGAATCGCGAATGCCGCGCATTTTCAAGAAGTTGGCCGCATGGCAGATGCAGCCGTGGTCGGCAGCGCGATTGTGCAGGCAGTGGAGCAGAATCAGGGTCGCGAAGCCGAGGCGGTAGCAGAGCTGATTGCGTCTCTCCGCGGTAAGGTCGCAGCAGCCTCACGAAGCCCCCGCAGCTAACATAATTAAGATATTCGTCGTGTATATTAATAAGGTTAAGTTTAAGCCGTAAACACCTTCTGCTTCGAAAGACCCTTAGCCCCATGGATATCATTGATTGGCGACAGAAGATTGACGAACTGGATCGCCGCCTGGTCGATCTGCTGAACGAAAGAGCCCACGCCGCCCGTGAGATTGGCAAACTCAAACGCAATACGAGCATGCCCATCTATGAACCTCACCGCGAAAAGATGATCTTTGAAAACGTGCGCAAGGCCAACAAAGGGCCGCTGCCTGATGCTGACATACACCATGTCTATGAACGCGTGATTGAAGTGATGCGCAACATCCAGAAGTGCGAGATCGTGGCCGCGGCCGCTGAACAAACCCAGAAGAAAAGCGTCTGATTTTCTGTCGCTCCGCTCCAAACCGCTTTGAGTGGTTTGACTCGTGGGGACATCGCGGAGGCTCCTGTTGCAGCGGGCTCGACGCGCGTGGACGGCGCGAGCCCTTATGAATACTCTCCCCCGCTGTCATTCCGAGCGGGCAGGAGCGTACGCGACGGCGAGAGAGGAACCCCGGGGATACAAATCGTGACAACGACGCGCCAGGGAGTTCCTACGAAACAAAACTACCATCGTCATCCCGAATCCCCGTCAATGAGCCAGCGCTTTCTTCAGCTTGGCGAATAGGGTGAGGGACCTTGTGTTTTCTATACGACGACGAAGCGCAAGGTCCCTCCGTCCTACTTACGCGCTGATGAATGCGCGCGTTCGCTTCACGGGCGTCGGGATGACGAACCTATTTTTGTTTCGAGTAAACTCACTGAATCGGCACCCTTGCTGTGTGCATGCAGTTGCCACTCGTTTCATCGAGTCCCTCACCCCTTGTCACCCTGAGGGAAGTGCTATCGAATGTATAAAATAGCTGCACGCCCGGCAGGGAATGGAACAACTTCAGTCACGCAAGCAAAGGGCGTGTCTCTCATAATGCCTTTCAAGCAGATCACGATTATCGGAACGGGACTCATCGGCGGATCGTTTGCCCTGGCGATGAAAGCTGCCGGTGTTGGCAGCAAGGTCATCGGTTGTGACCGGCAACTGGTCCTGGACCGCGCTCGCGGCATGCGGGCCATTGATACCGGCACGGAAGATCCGGTGGAAGCCATCCAGGGCAGTGACCTGATTGTGCTGGCCACGCCGGTGGGCGGAATCATTGACCTGATTGAGCGCATCGGTCCCCTGGCATCGCCAACCGCTCTCATTACCGACGTCGGCAGCACCAAGAAGGAAATCATTGAGCGCGCACGCTCGGTGTTTGGGGTGGAAGCGATTGTGCGCTTTCTTGGTGGACATCCCATGGCAGGCAAGGAACACGGCGGCATAGAGAACGCCGACTCCAAGCTGTTTCTCAACGCTGCATGGCTTCTGGTGAAGCAGCCCGGGCAGGACATAGAACATGGCCGCATCAAGTTCTTCCGTGAACTGCTCGAAAAGATTGGCGCGCGGCAGATCAGCCTGGAAGCGGAGAAGCATGACCATCTTTGTGCGTGGGTGAGTCACGTTCCGCAGATGATTTCCACGGCCCTTGCGGCTACGCTGGTGGAAGAGTTTGCTGATAGTCCTGACCTCCATGCCATTGGAGGACGCGCCCTGCGTGAGATGACGCGCATTGCTTCCAGTCCGTACTCGATGTGGCGCGATATCGCTTATACCAACGAGAAGAACATCGGCAAGGCATTGCACCAGTTGGAGCAGCGCCTGGCGCATATACGGGAAAACCTGAGGACGCCGGAGTTGCGCGACGAGTTTGAACGGGCCAACAGTTTTGAACTGGGAAATAAAGATGTGGCTGCAACGGTGCTGGTGGTGCCGGGATGGCAGAACTCCGGTCCGCGGCACTGGCAGACGTTGTGGGAGCAGCAGAACCCGATCTTTCTGCGCGTGCAGCAGAAAGACTGGGACAAACCGCGCCGGGAATGGTGGGTGGAACGCATCACGGAAGAAGTGCAGCATGCGCCCGGCCCGATTGTATTTGCCGCGCACAGCCTTGGCTGTATCGCCATTGCGCACTGGGTGGAAGCGCAGCCGGAACTGGCTCAGAAAGTAAAAGCCGCGCTGCTGGTGGCCCCGGCGGATGTCGACCGTAAAGACACGCCGCAGCCGATTAAAAACTTTGGACCGGTACCAATGAAGGCCCTGCCGTTTCCTTCCACAGTCGTGGCCAGCAGAAACGATCCTTATCTTGGCATGGACAGGGCAAAAGAGCTGGCGCGAATGTGGGGCAGCCGGTTGGTGGATATCGGCATGGCCGGACACATCAACGGTGACTCCGGCCTGGGTGACTGGCCGGAAGGCAAGCGACTGCTCAGGGTGCTGGCGGAAGGGGATGGGTGAGCGCGCAATCGGGTGAGCGGATGATCTGGTGATTTGGTGATTTAAAAACGAGAGGCATGAGACTTGGCCCGCAGTCGGCAACAGGCCGAGTACAACGTTTCCCGGACACCAAAATATCCGAGAGTGCTCGAGATCGACGTTGCCCAGAGCTCGAAGGGCGACACAGCCTAGCCCCGACCGTGAGGTCGGGGTAGCTGGAGAGAATGATGTTGAGCCCCGGAGGGGGCGACACAATGGGTGAAAGAGATGGCAACACCATTGTTACCGACAAATTTGTGAAGAAATCGTTTGCGGACGAGCTTGTTGGCTTAAGGAAAAACAAGGCGCTGAGTTTGATCCGAGGTATGTTTTGATTGGTGTCGCTCCCTTCGGGGCTCCCATTCATACCTGCCTTAACCCCGACCTCACGAGGTTGTTACGAAACTCTTGACGTGAGAACAAAGCGTGAGAAGATGCGAGCAGGAGCACGGAGCAGAGCATGTCTTATATCCAAGGCGTGGGAAGG
>Ga0209863_10000128_pt1 | contig 46822 bp, 41 predicted proteins | sample OrgsoiDNA2013046_FD_185796 | JGI IMG/M metagenome (GOLD analysis project Ga0209863, IMG submission 185796) | Permafrost soil microbial communities from the Arctic, to analyse light accelerated degradation of dissolved organic matter (DOM) -... | ecosystem: Environmental > Terrestrial > Soil >...
GAGCGCTTTGACAGCTATGGTATATTCCTTTATTTCATTCACTTTATCCTCAACAGTCTCTGTAACAACAAATCGCAGGAAATTAGATAAAACCGGAGATTTTTTAAAAGCCTTAGAGGAAAGAATACGTTCCAGTTCTTCTTTTACTAAAGCGGGATCCGGCGCTGGCATAGGTTGCGGTTTTATGTTCTGCAAACAAACATGTTACGGTTAAATAGCACTTGTAACTTATTTTCCTAAAAGTACCCATTTACCTTTAACGGGTAAAATCGCTTCTAAAGTTCAATTGTATGAATATCAAGCATGAAGCAATCCTTTCGCGGTTTCCTGAATATCGTGAAAGGCTGGAACAGCGAATTGAAACGGATGAAGATTTTAAATGGCTTTGTTCAGATTATGAGCAGTGCATGGACATGCTCAAGTCTTTGACAAACGAACCGGAACATACCAAACTGGCAGAATACCTGGAAATAAAGATTGAATTGGAACAAGAAGTACTTAAATACCTCTTCGAGTGAACGCTTCCCTATTGCCCCTTGAAATCGGACACATTAGGAAATAAGCAATATATTTAAGGCCTGCTTTTGCTCCGTCCGTACCCCCTGCGCTCGAATACAGAAAAACCATCAATACACATTAAACATGTTTACTATGAAAGTGAAACTTATCATGTTAACCATCGGCATAAGTGCCGTTACTGTTAGTTCATCCCTGGCGCAAACGGGCGCTGCTTCCAGTGTCTCATCCGAAACACTAAAATCTATCTCTATTCCTGATAAAGTTAGCACTTCAATTGGTGAACTGACTTTCTATGACGGTGCCCCGACAGGGAACACAATTGAAAAAGTATATGATAATCTGGACCGCTCCCGCGCGCTCGGCGTGTATCTGGACAATCTGGGTGCTGTATCCATTTACAGTGTGTTGAAAGGTCTGGCTAACCAGGGTGCTGATGCTACTAACAAGATCGCACTATTCGAAAATCTGATGGATTCAAAAACGCTGGTTGTAACGGCAAATACGTCGACGCTGTATGCTTACTCTGGTACAGATCTGGCAAATGACGGACCAACGGTCATTGACGTTCCGCCGGGCATGCTGGGATTTCTTGATGATGCCTGGCAGCGATTTGTAGGAAACATCGGTGTTACCGGTCCCGACAAAGGGGCTGGCGGCAAATATCTAGTTATCCCTCCGGGTTATACCGGTCAGGTGCCTGATGGATACTTTTTGCTGAAGCCAATGACCAATAAAAACTTTCTCTTTCTTCGGGGATCCATTAAAAATGGTCTGACAGCTGCAGCCGACAACATAAAATCAAAGCTCCGTGTGTATCCGCTAAAAAATGCCGCAAACCCTGCACCGACACAATTTGTAAATATGTCCGGAAAATCTTTCAACACGGTATTTCCGAACGACCTTAACTATTTTGAATATTTAAACAGCATCATTCAGGAAGAACCCATTGAGGCAGTCGGACCAGAAATAAGAGGCAGCATCGCGTCTATCGGCATTGTCAAAGGCAAACCGTTTAACCCGGATGATCGCATGAAAAAAATATTGACTGAAGCTGGTACACTCGGAAACGCCACTTCTCGTGTCATTACATATTATCCGCGCATTGGAGGCGTCGCGATCTATCCAGGCACCAGCAGTAACTGGATCATGTGCTACGCGAATAAAAACACTTCTTTTGAGGCAGATGGAACCATGGATCTCGATGCGAGAACGCTGTTTTATTTTAACGCAGGCGGCGTAACACCTGCCATGGCTTTGACCATTCCGGGTGCAGGTTCCGATTACGCGATGGCAAGTCTGGATTCAAAAAAGGAACCCTTCGATGGATCTAAAACGTACAAGCTTCATTTGCCACCCAATGTACCGGTGAATGACTTTTGGGCAGTCACAATTTATGATGTGCAAACACGCTCACAGCTGCAAACAAGCCAGCTCTTTCCAACAGTAGGCAGTCTGACCAAAGGAATTGCGAAAAATGCAGACGGTTCTTACGATATTTATTTTGCGCCAAAAGCGCCAGCTGGCAAAGAAGGAAATTGGCTACAAACTGTGCCGAAAAAAAGCTGGTTCATATTGCTGCGCATGTACGGACCCTTAGAACCATGGATCAATAAGACATGGCGTCCGGGAGAAATTGAAGAGGTGAAATAAAGTAATTGGATCTACCCGCGTAGAAAAAATGTCACTGTTAAATATTAACTATAACTCAAAATCATGAAAAGAAATTTATTTGCCATGGCAATAATCATATTGTCCATTTATGGTTGCACTGGTGGATCGAAAGAAAGTATTACTCCGGAAGAGGCTCGTGCCATCGCCAAAGAAGCGTATATATATGGCTATCCGCTGGTTGACAATTACCGGGTTGGTTACAGCTATTATATTGATAAGAATAATCCGGAATTCAAAGCCACCTGGAACCATATTACAAACATTCCGAACGTTTATACCCCAAAGGATAGTGCAGTTCAAACGCCGAATTCAGACACTCCCTATTCCTGGGCAGGCCTTGACCTCCGTGCAGAACCTATTGTACTTACGGTGCCCACGATAGAAAAAAACCGGTATTACAGTGTACAGTTCACAGATGCCTACACTTTCAACTTCGCTTATCTGGGAACACGCACGACCGGCAACGATTCGGCTGTATATATGGTGGCGGGGCCCGATTGGAAGGGCGAGACCCCCAAGGGAGTAAAGAAAGTGATTCAGTCTGAAACCGATTTTATAGTTGTCGTTTGGCGCACGCAATTGTTTAACCCGGCAGATATTGACAATGTAAAAAAGATACAGTCGGGTTATAAAGTACAAACGCTTTCGTCTTTCCTTGGTACGCCTGCGCCTGCTGCTGCACCCGTGGTAGAATTCATGAAACCGATCAGCCGCGACGAGCAAAAGACCTCGCTTCAATTTTTCAACCTGGTAAACTTTGTCTTGAAATATTGCCCTACCGATTCTACAGAAGTTGAACTCATGAAACGATTTGCCCAAATTAATGTGGGGGGCGGGTTGACGTTCGATAGCACACAATTTACTCCTGAAATAAAAACCGCCATAGAACAAGGGAGGGCGGATGCGTGGCAGGATTTTGCCGGCGGATTGAAAGGGTTGGAAGATGGAAAAGTAACTTCTGGCGAGTTATTTGGAACACGCGAGTTCATGAAGAACAACTATCTGTATCGTTGGCTGGGAACCATTGGTATATACGGCAATTCCAAGCAGGAAGCGATGTATCCGGCTTATTTCCTGGACTCCAGCGGAAAGAAGCTGACAGGAGCCAATCACTATACATTGCATTTTGCTCCAGGAAAATATCCCCCTGTAAAAGCATTCTGGTCTCTGACGATGTATGGATTACCTGCAAGCCTTTTGGTAGCAAATCCAATCAACCGATATCTCATTAATTCACCAATGCTTCCTGAGTTAAAAAAAGATGCCGATGGCGGTCTCACCCTCTATATACAGCACGAATCACCAGGTAAACAGTTAGAATCTAACTGGCTTCCTGCACCGGAAGGCCCTTTCTCAGCATACCTGCGTATGTATTGGCCTGATGTGGCAGCACTTGACGGAAGTTGGATCGCGCCAAAGATGGTACTGGTGAAATAAACTGATGAAAGTAAAAAGATTTGAGGGAAATTATAACGGGTATTGAAAATACTCTTTATAATTTCTCTCTTTTTTAGTGGAACAGAAGGGCATTGGTAATACATGGTCATTTCTTTAACAGTTCATCCCTTTGCTGCCAAATCTCCCGAATACGTTGACCAGCTTGTTCAGGCGCAATCTTGATATACCGATAAAAGTCTTTAAGACTTTTGTGTCCTGAAATCTTCATAATCAATTCCACCGGAGTACCTGCTAAAAACTCATTGGTACAAAATGATCTTCGGCAGGTATGTGATGTTATCCAGGCATATTTTGGTCGGGTTTCGAAAACTTCTTTATTCCCTTGCATGTATGAATGTTTAATCTGTCGGTCAAGTCCGGCAAGTTTTCCAATCTCTTTTATAAACAGATTGAATTCCGGATTAGAAGTCTCAATATTTCGCTTGGAAATCGATCTTTGAAAAATCTCAGAAGCTTCAGTTCTTAACGGTACAACTACCCAGTGTTTAGTCTTTCCCTGCTTTTTATATAGCATATTATCTCGCACATCCTCGGGTTGAATCTTTGAATAATCTGAGAATCTTAATCCAGTTAAACAGCCGAAAACAAAAAGATCCCGGTGCAATTCCAAATTTGGATCTTTAGCCAAATCAACCAATAATATTTTACTTATTTCTTCAGCGTTCAGATAAATGGCATCTGAGTCTTCTTCATGGATTTTGAAACCGGAAAGATCCAAGGTTGGAATTAATTTTTTTGCTTGTCTGTTTTTGAGGAAAGTAATCAGTTGTTTTACATTTTTTCCAATAGTATTAACTTTCATACCTCTTATTGGGTTTTTCTTCCGGAATTGCATATGGCAATAAGTAAGATAATGAACGTATTCTTCATAAAATGACAGATCGATCTGGCTGAATGTAATTTTCTTCTTACGGAAATCCTGAAATTTTTCCAATACCATTTTCAGATTTTTTAATACATCCATTGTTCCCCTGGAAACTGTACTTTCCTTAGATTTTAGATACTGATCAAATTGGAAAAAGAAATCAAGATTTACTTTTTCATTCGATTCGGTTTTAAAATTAGTTTTGGATCTTTCGATTCCGAGGTTATTCAAATCAAAGTCAGGGGAAAAAGTATTTTTGACGAAACTTACAGGATCTGTATAGCCTATTCTAATGGCAAATTTTACGATATCCTCCGCCATTCGATACATTCTATGAACCTCAAGATTAATTTTTTGAGGAACACCATACTCCGATGGCAAATTATCTGTAACGCGGTTTCGTTTTTTATTCCAATACTCTGGTGGGATGGCAATTTCAGTATTCAACAATGTCTTGTCGTGCTCGCTTCTGCAGTATTGGATAAATATAACCGAGGTTCCATCTTTGCGCATTTTAGCAGCAGGACAGATTGGTTTGATTGGTAGCAACATAATTTAATCGAATTTTTAGTCGAATTAAGTATTGTTGCCCTTGGTAAAGGTAGAACGCCGCCTAACATCTAGTTGTTATAGAATATTGAAATACAGGCAGTTAATTGTAAAATTAAATAAAGTCAGGAAAGGATAATTAGTCGAATAAACATGCCGTCCGGTCCGCAGTAATTCTGCTAAAACCCGTGCTCAGTTTGAGTCGCGGGTTTTTTCATTTTAGCAAGTTGTCTCTTCAGTTGGCACCCACATTCATAAAAAAATAAGTAAAATATGGCGCGGATTACCTATCTCTTTGGAGCTGGAGCGAGTTGCAAGTGTCTTCCACTGGTAAAATTCATTCCCTTTAGCTTTACACGCAAACAACAGAATGATTAAGTCGGCTTTGAATAATTTCCCACCATATAAATAATCTCTCTCTCCAATTCCAGGTATGTATGCGCAAATTCATTTTCCAGTTCTCTGTCCTGGATTGATTTTTTTCTGCAGTTCTCAAGGCCCTGAGCGGTGGTCAGGTAATCTTCAACCAAAGTCTTGAAATCGTCATTAGTTTCGTACAATTCCGTGATTGATCCTCGGTGATCGGGCAATTTCTCCAATACATAGTCGAGGTTTTTCTTCATGTCTTAATAGATAACAAGATTAAGTAAACTGTCCATGCCAGATAAGTGTTTCGCGGTGAAGTAACCGTTTAAAAAATTTCAACCCATAATTTTCCCCAACAGGCTTACCAGAATTTCCTTCAACGGGACCTGCTGAGCAATAACAGGAAGGAACGGTAATATCACAGCGGCAGTGAACGAAATCAACAGGGTTTTGTCGATCAATATCACTTTCATATCTCTCGTTTTCTCAAAGCTTCCTATCAAATCGACATGCCAGGATGCATCCGGTTTTTCCTCACCTGTCAAATAAAAATCATTCAACTCTCTTTCATATTTTCTTGCGAACGGCCAGGACTGCAAACTGTATAACATGAAATATTTACGTTTTACTTTCGACAAAAGCGGTAAAAGTTGCATCAGCGGTAAAATAAAAAGCAAAAGAACAAACAAGAGGATAGAGCCTATGACAATCTTATATTCGACAATCGAAACTCCCGAAAAAATAATCGCATTGTTCAAGACGCCTGCAGTCAACGCTGAAAAAGCCAGCGCTATAGGAAAAAAGCCGAGCTGGGTATATTGCAAAAAACCAAGACCACCCGCACCATCGGGATGAAGCGCTGAAAGATTCAGATTTATTCTTGAGATTTTTCTTAAGAAGATAATCCAGACCAAAATAGTATACAGCCATCTGTAAAGGAGTATTTGTAGAACAGGCAGACTCAGGGCCAAATACCACCAACCGGCCACCGTGATTTTCTCATTCACCAAATGCCAGGGAGCATATGAATGGGTCATATTAATCCGGTTTGTTTCCTGAAAATAAAAGGAGGAATAAACCAACAGTATAATGACAAAGTCAATGACTTTCGAACTGCGCAATTTTTCAATACTTTCCATAACCTTTTCAAAAGCAAGCTGATTATTTACATCTACTATTTTTGTTTCATGAAAAAAACTAATTGTTTTATTGAAGCTATTGTTGAATGATCGTCGCGTAAAAAGTAAAATCGGCATTACAACTAAAAACCGGACATGTGTTGCAATGTCGCGGATGAAAAGCAAGTAGAACTGATCCCAGCCCAATTTGAACAATGACAAACCAGCGATCGGCAACCAGCACATGATCATCAATCCGAAAACAAAAAATATCTGTTTCCGTATTGGCTTACCTTCGAATTTGGAACGGTCAAGGATTTTCCAAATTATTCCGCCCGAAGCAAATGCGTAGTCTTTCATTGTTGGCACCTGATGCAGTTTTTTATTTGCAAAGGCTGGAATCAAGGCTATCCAGCATTATTTAAGTTCCTGAAGCCGCTACTTTAATTCTTCCGCTCCTGGCAGCAGCAGCGAGTGCATTGAAATCTTTCTCTGTTTGATCAGCATATAAAACTCCAAATCGCACCATAGCATCTTCTAACTCACCACTATTCCCAATATATCCGGAAATCATAGCAGCATCTCCCGACTTGGCATGTGCCAGCGCCAGGGACCATGCGCACAGGGTACAATATTGTGAAAAGTTTTCAAGCTTTACTTTTCCCGGATCAAATTCCGCCCCGCCCTTCATATCACGCAACTGCCTGATGTAAAAGTGAAATCCATCTATTTCACCCCATCCCAGAAATATATCCGGTGCACTCTGGAGCAGCCGTTGTCCCGCTACAACCCGTTGTCCCGAATTTGAATAATTGGATTTCCCGACATATGGTTCCAATACCGAAGCTTGTGCTTCCTTTACCTGTAGAAATAAAGGATCATCGGAACTATTCCCGGTTAGAAAAATGATCCAGCAGCGAGTGCCCACGCTGCCTACCCCGACTATTTTTCTGGCAATATCGGTAATCGTATAATGTGAGAGCAGCTGTTTTCTATCGTCAGATAAAGAATGGAAATAGGATTCAAGCACTTGTTGAAGCGCCTCATCGATAGGCTTGCCCGCCTGCGTATGTGTTTCCCTTACAATAAAAGGCGCATTTACCCGGAGCCGGTATTGATCTCCTACCAGGTCTGTCATTTTCCCTAGCACCTGCAAATGCGTTCGCTCGCGGGCTTTGTCCGTTATTTTTGTTAACCGTTTACGTTCAGAAGGAGTGAGCGTTCTCAGAATATCTTTTTCACTGATCGTCGTGTACCATAGTGCCAGATTTCCTTTGTAGGCAAATTCTTTCATACGATTCCGGTAACTGCTTACCGCTGCACGGACCCCGTCTTCACAAAGAATTTTGTCCGCTCCTAAAAACCGGCCGCTGGACACAATGCTGGCGACCAGTCTTTTCAAATCCCATTCCCAGGGCCCCGGCAGGGTTTCATCAAAATCATTGATTCCGAAAATAAGATTCCGTTCTGCAGACGCGAATACACCAAAGTTTGCCACATGCATGTCTCCGCATACCTGCACCTGGATGCCACAGGTTACCGCACTGGTTGCAAGATCTGCTGACATGATCGCAGCTGCACCGCGGAGAAATGCAAAAGGAGAAGTAAGCATTCTCGCGTAACGGATGGGTACCAGGTCCGGTAGCCGGCTTTTACCCTGTTCTTCAAGAATGCCAACCGGATCGGCACGATTAGGATCAGCTTTGTAATTTCCTTGTTTGGCACGCGGAAATTTATCGCGCAGCGTTTTGCCGGCTGTTATGCGCTTTGTTACACTTAGTTTTTCTGATTTTAAAATATGTAAATGACCTTTTTTCATAACTGATAAGGTGACCACAAGGTTAAACTTCTTAAACATAGCAATTGGACGTATTACGGTGAAGTAACCGTGAAGATTTGAAGACAATGGATTGGATTACAGCTCTTTCTGTATACTCTGAAGTCCGGAGGCGTTTTGCATTTGAAAATGCATTTGAGGATAGTGAATGCTGGCAAATAAACCAGTTAGACATTTTCTTCTTACCTTAACTTCCCATTAACGAAGAAGCCAAAACCAAGCCTATCCCATGAGTGAAAGAACGAATTTTTCCAATGCTGTCATTGGGGATCAATTGAACCGTATTTTATCATCTCCTGGATTTAAGGGTTCAAGGGTTTTATCCGGATTTCTGGAATTTGTTACCAGGGAAACACTAGCCGGAAGACAGCAGGAAATCAAAGAATATAGCATTGGGGTTCACGTTTTATTTAAAAAAATGGATTTCAATCCCCAGCTGGATTCGATTGTACGGATTCACGCAGGAAGGTTGAGAAGAGCTTTGAATGAATATTACCAAATATTGGGAAACCAGGACCCTATACGTATAGATATTCCCAAAGGCTGTTATATTCCGGTTTTTGACTCACAGAATGTTGTTCCAAAAACAGAAATACCAAAAAAAATATTGAGTGGAAAAACTAAACCGGTGGTTGCGATACTTCCTTTCCGAAATATCAGCCGGGATGGTTCACGCGATTTTTTTGCTGATGGTCTGGGAGAACAACTGAGTACCGATCTAACCCGTTTTCAGGACATCACCGTAATTTCATATTATTCGTCCCGCTACGTTGCCAGCAAAACCAGCGATCTTTTAAAATCGTCCAAATTGTTAGGAGCTAAATACTTACTCACAGGAAGCCTTCAAAGCGATAACAAACACCTTAATGTACGGGTACAGTTAATCGCAGGTGAAACGGGAGAACAATTATGGACAAAGTCATTTGAAAGAAATAATACAGCCTCTGCTATTTTTGAAATTCAAAATGAAATTGTCCGAAGCATCTTAACAGAAATCGGTGGATACTATGGAGCCATTTTCAGGGATATGATGAATATTCCACATAGTGAACGGGCCAATGGCACTGAAATCTATGATGCCATCTTCTGGTATTATCACTATCAAAAAATCTTTACAAAAGAAGTACTTGAACAAACAGTCAATGCGTTAAAGGCCGCGGTGAAAGCAAATCCCAACTACGCCCTCGCCTGGGCCATGCTGGGAGAACTTTACCTGGATGACAAGGCCCTGGATTTTGGGAACATTGAGAACCCTATGGAAGAGGGATTAAAATGTGCCATGCGTGCCGTAAAGATTGATCCGGATTGTCAACACGCTTATCAGGCATTGGCCTGGGTCTATTTATTTTATCATAACCGGGAAGAATGCCTGAAGGCTGCGGAGCAATGTATAAATATCAACCCCAATGCTTCCGATTATGTGGGGGCCATGGGTTTTGCCTTGATTTGTGCGGGTGAATTTGACAGAGGTTTTGCTTTACTAAATGATTCGATCAGGCACAACCTATATGGTCCCTGGTGGTACAATACCGGGTTCGCATTTTATTTTATGCATAAAAAAAATTACACCCAGAGTCTTTACTGGTCGGAGAAAATGGACAGGGAGGATTTGTTGTGGGATTCTTTGATGAAAGCAGCTGCACTCGGGCATTTAGCCCGTTACGAAGAAGCGGGGAAAAACATATGCAAACTGTTACAACTTCTTCCCGATGCGGCCGACCGTGTAAAAGATATTACAGAATCATTTTTGCTCTCACCTGAGTTGAATAACGAAATTTTCGAGGGGCTAAAAAAATCCGGATTAAGCAGCAACCCTGATATATCAGACCGTGAATATTCAAAAAATCATCCGGTCATTAAAGTCTCCGAAATATAAATCATTGATAGAAGTTTGGTAACAGGGCAGTATACTGGCTAGAAACTAATTTACTGATTTCTCTTATCGTATGGGAAACCATCGAGTAGGTACCGAAAGGATCAATCAAAGCCGGCAGCCACGCGGATTCGCAGTGGATCACTTCCACGATGTCGCTCCTGCAAGCGGCCAAAGGTTCTTCTGATGAATAGAACTTGCGGTATTGCCAGCGGCTTTGATTGGAACCTACACCAAGATACTGCTAGTCTATTCGGATTATGCAGAAACAAATTAGTAGCGAATAAAAAATTACTAAGTCTGTCAGCGTTTGGTAAGGAGAAGAAAAGTAATCAAAGGTAAATGAAATGTCGTGAACAAGATAGTACTCTGCTGGAAAATCCATTTAGCGCAAAATAGTCAATTAAAGTACCAGAAAGTGATAACCCTTAATACTCAAGTGTTTTTTCAGTAAAAGTTACAAATGATGAAACTATTCAAATCACCGTTACAGAAAATGAATAAGTATGAGTGTAAAATAGTTATAGTAATTCAATACAATTCACGTCCAGAGTTGCTTTCAGAAGATTGAATCTTCCTAAAGTTACCGGATTTTTATGTCATTTCTCCAATAGTCTCTTCAATATTATTAAAATAAATAAATTATAGCCAATCTGGATAAAAGTAAATAAATCGAAAAATGGTCAATTTTCCACTTGATAGGGGTCTATAAAATAACTCCGATACTTGTCTATGCAATATTTTTTGTCGACCGTTTCGATCTTTAATTTTTGACTAGTGACAAGCTTTTTGATTTTATATAATTTCACATTCTGCATTTTCAGATCTATATCATCAATAGTTATATTTCCCAGATCCGCCTACTGAACTTTTCCGATCAGTGTTTGGCCGTTCTCCAGGACAATGGCATCCTACTTGTGAAAAAGATTTGTTTGATATAAAACACATCTTCAAGTTGAGCTGCTTTACTTGATCTCCCTTGAATCAATTCTTAGGGCGGTAATACTGGCGGTCGCAGGTTAAAATAACTTATTTCCCAAAAACGTATCCTAAAGTAAACACAAGACCAAAATCCTGATTTGAAAGAGATCCTTGAGGAGGGCGGTTATCATATGAATAGTAAAATACCAGACCCGTCTGGAAATCCTTTAATATTTCCACACTCACATTTAAATCGGCCTGCATTCTGATACGTCCCCAGTCGGTTATACCAGGATAAATGATGTAGTCTGCATCTATGGATAGTTTTGGAGTAGAATAATAAAACCTCTTGTATGCGACTTCAAATAAGGCATTCAGGTTGCCCGTATATTGACTTGTTTCTACCGACTGTTCCTGATTGTATGATAAACCGCTTGAAAAAAATAGCCGATTATGATTATCTGCCATGGGGTTTAAGCCGACTACCCCGCTCACCAAGAAACGGCTGGCCAATCCCAGTTCTGTATTTTGCTGCCAACCCAATGATGTACCCCAGTAAAATTTTCTGCTTAAATATCTCTTGGAACTTGCAATTACATCCTGCTTCAAGGTTAAACTGGTGTCTTTCCCATAATTCGTAAGGATTGAATTTAATTTGAGGCCTATTTCGAGCTTAGGTATTTTATATGTAATGGTACTGATAAAATTAGATTGGAAGATCGCATTTGATTTAGTATAATTAAAACCCCAATTTACATCACCAACTAACCTTTTAAGAAACCGGTCTTTAATTGGTATGATTTCCACTATATCATCCAGATTGGCAATGTGGTATGATAATAACAAAGAGTCCAACCTACTAACTACCAGGTTCCCACCAATCAGTGTGAACTCAAAAACTTTTTGCGAGGCAATTCCTTTTACTTCCTCCCATTTAATATTAATCGTTCCAGGCCCATCCATTTTAAAAGATAGTATACCAAGTTTCAAGCTAAGAATCTCGCCTGTAATATTATCCCCATTTTTTAACTGTACTTTATCTGTTTTCTGGCCTTGGACAATGAAGCAACACCCAACAAAAATAAAAATTAAAATGAATTTTAGAATTTTCAGTTTGCCACTACTTTTGCTGCTATTGTATTCAAAAGCATATAAAATGAATTTCAAAGAAAACCTTAACATAGCAATTTAATATCTTATAAAAGTCAGAATTATCGGGTGAATATGAGAATAACCTGAATATGAAATGAACTGATCAAGCAGGTTGAAAACTTCCTTTTGAGCTTTACAATGGTCCTGATAGTTGTCTGGTTTAGATTCAGTTTTCGATAATGTTGAAAATCATTAAACAGTTCAACGCCTGTAAAAAATTGGGACGGATCTTCCCCCGTTGCGACAGCTTTAGCATTGTCCGTAGTGTCCGCTGCAGATTGCGCATTTAGCTCATATACTTGAAGCAGCAGAATAAATATAAGTACACCTTTTTCATTCCATAATACTTTTCAGATGAAATAAGCCCAGAAAAACAGGCAAATTACACCCTGAATTTTATCTTCTTCTGCTCCCAGTTCTTCCCGCCTTGTTTCCAGAAGGTGCTGCTCCGCTATTATACTGCCTAGTCTCCGCATTTCCACGCTGCCTGTTTTGGTAGTCCTGGTTCAGATTCTGGTTATTCATATTCTGTCCTCCGGTTGGCTTTGTACTCGTTTCGGTAGCTGATGGTTGCGTCCTTGTGTTTTTGGTTGCAGCTCCATTATTTTGGATAGTAGTGTTTGTTTTGGTAGCCCCGGATTGAGGCTGCGGTTTTGCGGGAGTCTCCCAGCTGCCGTTGTCATATTTCTGCCAGTTGTCGTCTGTTTTTTTGTAAACATTTCCGTCTTTGGATGCATATACATCACCTTCGGAATTTTTGGCCACCATGCCGCTTCCATTGCTGCCACTACCGGCTACAGCTTTCCCTCCTGAAGATGTTCTGACACCGGCAACCGTACCTTGTGAATTGGTCTTATGTGCTGTTTGCGCATATTGTCCGTTACCATTGGTAACCACACTTGTCCCCCATTGTCCATAGGGGCTCGAACCCTGTCGGGTAGCGGCTCCGGCACCGGTATAAGGATTGTAAGCCTGCGCCGCCGACCTGGTACCATAAGGCGTGGAGACCGATGCACCTCTCGCATATGCACCTGTATAGGGATTGTATGCCTGCGCAACGGTTGCACTGCCATATGCACCATAAGCCGTAGCACTTCTGGCATAAGTTCCTGTATATGGATTGTATGAAGCATGATAGGCTACCCCGCCATAAGGGTAAGGATGATAAGCATATACTCCATAGGTCATGGGATAGTGATAGTAAACCGGATATCCATAGGGAGGATAATAATAGTATGGTGGATAATAATACCCGGTGCCGGATGTAATGATAATACCGGCAGCCACACCCACTACAAAAACACCCATATATCCGGAAGTATAACTCGAGGTTACGGTACCGGAAGGAGTAATGGTTTGTGTTACATAGGTAACATTATAAACAGGTGAACTCGGAGGCATCGAATAAATAACCTGCGGAACGGAACTGGCCGTCTGCCAGGGTCCCGTGGGTGTACTGGATAAAAACCATATCCCCTGAACGCAGGCATAGTACTGATTACTGCTCACTTTGATTACTTTATCTGAAGTATTGACCGCATAAAATAAATCGGAACCTTCAATCGCTGTGAATGTTGGTTCGCCGGAATAAGTGATGTGAACCTGTTTGGCCGCTTCCGCCGCATTCACTTCCACAGTAGTCGGAATCTGTGCAATCATCACTGCATCCTTAGCCTGATTCGTACCAGGAACAAAAGATAAAATCGCAGAAGCAGGATTGGATTCCGGGATTTTGGAAAAGTCAGCAGGCAGGTTTGGGGTAGCGAATATCCAGGGACCATTCAGACTGGGCGAAGAAAACCAACGGCCGGAGGAGACAAAATAAAATTGATTGTCGCTGCTGCAGAAAAAAATATCGCTGTCTGTATTAGTAGCATATTTTAGTGAAGTCCCTTTAACTGTTTTATACGCTGGTTCACCGTCAAACAGAATCAATTCCGCAACCTTTACGGAATAAAAAACTTCCGGTATTTTTTTATTGGGTTTAGAAACGGCAGGGATCTTTCCTTTCAGGTTTGTCCAGTTTGGATCAGCAGCCAGATCCTTTAGGGCCTTTGGTAAACTATTCGTAAATGACCAGGGCCCGCCGGGTTCTTTTCCTTTCTGCCATTCCAATCCATCATACAGGTAATAGGTGCTGCCGGGTATGTCAAAAAACAGCAGGTGACTGGCATTGATCACAAATTCAATATTTCCCTTGCTGGCTGTGGCTTTTACCGGTGCCCCATCAAGCTGTAGTAAAATAGTCGGTCGCTTGCTTACGAATATAATCGGAGGATCGTTATTTACCCTTACGGTGGTGGAAGGTTTTTCTTTTTCTGTACCAGCCACTATTTGTTCCACTGACATGACCAGGGTACGATCGGGAGTAAGAAAAGAACGGACAATTTTCCCCATTTTTTCTGCATTTTTTTCATCCAGGGAAGGAAAATGAATTTGTGTCATGGACATACTGTCAATGACCACCCGATGCGTTTCCATATTAACATCAGTTGCGGCTTTCATATATACTACGCCTAAAACCTCTTTCCCCTGGTAAGGTTTTAATGAAAATGCCATACGAAAATCCAATAGCTTATATTTTTCCCAGCTTTGAATCTGTGGCTCATACATGACAATCACCGAACCTCCGTTCGTTAATTGTCTGGGCCATTTTACATCCTGGGTTCTTCCACTGAAAGCAAGACAAAAGGTGACTAAAACAGATATCAGTATGGTTTTCATCATATTCAGTTTATAACTTAATAATTTAATTGCTTAAAACAGTCCTTTTATACAATGCCTGCACATGGCGTGCATTGTCTCCTTCCATTTTTTCAATAAAATTTATTTGCTCCGGAGAAGCATCGAGAATATATTTTCGTATAATCCAGTCTACACTTTCCGTAAATGGTGGTGTTGTTAGTGATCCTTTATAGCTGTAGTATGATCCCGATTCGCTTTTTGAAATATTATTGAATAAATCATCTAAATTAACGCTTCCGGGCCGGAGGATTTCTTTTTTGTTTTCCTCCCCGGGGATTGCCTTTAAAAATTCTCTAAGGAATTTATTTTCACGTCCCATTTTAAATAGAATGCCGACTACCAGATATTTTGGGTCTTTCCCTGAATTCGAATCCGATAGTATATTTACAATATGTATCTCCATCGGGTATGTCAACCCATCAATCAAATGCTCCGAAGGTGTATGAAAATGAAATTGTTTGGCATTATAAGTTTTGCCAGCTGCAATTGTAGTACTGCCTTCTTTGAAATCGATCTGGATGGTATGCCCCAAATTCTCTGCAGCAGTTACTTCGATATTAAAATTAATAGAGATTTCCTTTGAACCATTTTTTTGTACCTCGTAAGATAAAATGTTAATGGGAGACTGAGCCAGGCCGTCATCAAATTTAGGTAACGCATATCCTTGCTCTGATTTGGTTATCGCATCTGGTGCTTCTGATTTCACAAGGTTGCCTCCTTGTGAGGAAGCTGTTTGTATGGCTTCTACTATTACCGGACCTTTTTCTTTAATTTCCTTGTCAGAATGTCTGCAAGCCGGAAGAATAAAAACAAAATACAAAAAACAATAGATAGAATATTTCATAGTAAATTTTTTGTTGAGATCGAAAAGTACATCCGATAATGTCATAGATGTTGGAATTTACCCTCAGAACCAGGCATATTGATAAGCAAATGTAACAGCTGTATAATTTTGTCCTGCTCGGGTTGCCACACCGGTGTTAAACATAAGTTTGACAGACTGTTGTTTGTTGGAAATGGGAGTAGAAAACCCGCATAACATTCATAGAAGAGCCTCCCTTCCCTATGTGAAACTCCTATTTCTGGTTTAATTCCCCAGCGGTTGGATCCGATATTGATCAACTTATCACTATAGTACTGACCGATCGGAACCGAGAAAGCTACACTGGCACCGAGCACAGTATGCTCCTGGAATTTTTGAAAATCTTTTGGAGCTAAAACGGGCGATCCTAAAAGATTGATACCAAATTTTATTCTTGCATCTCCAAAACCGTTTCGGCTGGCGGCTGTGTCGACTCCGACAACATTGGTTGTTCCGTTTAAAAAAACGTATGGTAATCCGGCAGCAATCCGCCCGAGTTTTTTGAACACAGAAAAAGTCTGCACATATCCGAGGCCGATGATAGACGCATTGACGTTCAGGTTCTGCACGGGTGAATTCAAACCGGATACAACATCTCCTCCAGAAAAAGTATAAGCTAACTGAGCCGCATGCAAACCTACGGGTACCACGGAATAACTTCTTGGTTCCATCTCCTGGGCATAAACAGAGATAGAAAAACATATCGTCAGTATGCCGATGAACATCGTTTTCAGAATAGAACAATTTAACTTATAGATCATTCGGCTCCATTTTTCTCTCTGTTTGGCAGATCACCATGAACAAATATTTCCTGCTGCGAAATGGGGAAAGCGATCCCCTCTTTTGCAAATAATGTCTCAATTTCTGAAATGACTTCGCTTTTTGCCATATCCCAATTCGATTTTACCCAGAACAAAAGTTCGAAATCAATCGAGTTTTGATTAAATCCTTTTGCGAGAACAGATGGGGTTGGATGCTGAAGGATATTGTTGTTATTTCTTAAAATTTCCGTCAGCAAATGATTCGCTTTTAGCAAATCGGTGCTGTTAGCAATACCTACAATCAAACTATTGCGTTTTATCTGTCTGGACATGGACCAGTTGATAAGGTGCGCACTTAACAAATCCCCATTCGGAATGATCACACTTGCGCCGTTATACATGTTAATAATACTGCTTCTGAAACCGATCGATTTCATGGTGGCCATACCTCCATTTAACTCTATTATATCACCCACTTTCACAGGTTTCTCAAATGCAATGATGAGTCCGCTGACCAGGTTGTTCACCAGACCCTGTAATCCGAGACCAATACCGACACCCAAGGCACCAAGAATAATCGTGAGCCTGTCAAGCGGAATACCTGCGGCAGCAAATGCCAGGAAAATACCGACACTTATAATGAATATCCTGATCAGCAGCATCCAGCTTCCGAGATTTGCCCGCGCGGGTTTCCTATCTAACCCGGGAACCGGTTCGGAATCTGAAGTAAAAAAAGAGATTATACTCGAAAGAAAAAATGAACAGAACAGAATGAATATGAAGAGGAATATACTACTGATGGAAAAACTATAAGCACCGAGGGTACGCTCGTTTGTAAAAAAATCAGATAAAGGCTGAAAAATCAATTTGAATATATAGAAATTTTTTCCAACCAAAAATAGCCAGCCTACGATCAGAATTACCTGAAGGGTAATTGGTAGCTTGTCACCATCCTTTTCAAGATTGTTATTCAATGAATTTCTGTCCGGAGACTTATAAATTTGTGAGCACAGGTACCCACCCTGGTTAATTAACTTCGCGATCCAGTATAATAATACCGCAATGATAACTCCGCTATAACCACCTATTAATAAGGATTTGGAGAGATTATATCTGCCAAATATATTCAACCATATAGACAGCGTTTCTGAACATATTACAAATGCGATAATATATATAATTGTTTTTTCTCCGGGTTCCCGTTTTTGTTTATTGAATAAAACCCGTAGCGCATCTGCAACCCCGACCAATGACAGGATCAGCATGCCCCACCTTTCCTGTCCGGATGCCTGAATAATGAAATTGTCCATCCCAGCCAGAATAAATAAAACCGACATGATAAACCAATGCCTGAGCCGGTAAGCACTGAGATATTTTATAAAAATGATGGTAAGGCAGAAGACCGAAATGATCCATAAACAAAAGCTGAAAATGAACGGCGGATCCGGAAACAGGAATTGAAATACGCCAAACACAATAATGATTGCCGAAAGAATTGGATGCCTGATTACGATTTGCCCGCCGGACAGGGGATCCGATTTTTTTTCCCGAGTCAGTTGACGATTAAGGGAACGTAAAAAAATAAAACATACCAATAACAATATGAACATTGTTTCTATCAGACCCAGATTATCCCGCACATAAAAGCCGAACGCCAGCTTCCCCTTTACAATAGAAAAACGGATAATTTGTCCAAATGGACGTGCGTATCCGGTATCGATCCAGATATTGGCGTACTCCCTGTTCATGATTCCGGCTGCGATATCTTTTATATACAGTTCGATTTCTTCAAGGTCAAGCTGTAACTGATTGACCATAACATCTACCCTGAACTGCAGTTCCTGCACACTTCTTAAAGATCTATTCAGGTTGTTGTCAACCGTACTAATTTCAGTCGTGATCACCGCCACTTTCTTTAAATATTTTATTTGTTTGACTGTATCTGACGGTATCAAATAAATCGAGCTGTCGCTGTAAAGTGAATCCATTTTAATTCTAAAACGAATAAGTCCTGAAGCATAATTGTCAAGCGCCTCCTTTCGCTGTGTCATGATATTAAGCATATCATTTATTATGATTGCTGATACGGATAAATTACGCTGGGTTTGTGAAGTCCCTCTGTTAACAAAAATGCCCTCTTTTGCAATGGTCAGCGTTTGGTTTGTCAGGGCCAGCTCCTGACTTAATCCTGTCGTATCAATACCATTTCTTAAATAAATTTTCAGACGTTGATTCTCTTTTCTGATTTTATCGAAAACAAGATCCTGTTGAATTGAAATCCTGCCCGTTTTATAGGCCTGTATATTTTTTTGCGCTTCCTGTATATTGATATCGCGCAGGATTTCGGCCCTGTTAGCCGTATCCAATATTTTATTCGGAACTGTGGTATCACTGTTCTGTGCTTCTGCAAAGAAACTGGTGCCGCAGTAAATGAAGAACAAAAAGTAGATTTTCCAGCGGAGGAATGAACCAAATATCAATTTATTAAATGTCGGCATCCTTTAGTTTTGATATCGCTTTACTTTTGCTGTGGAACGGTAGGTATCTCTGAATATAATTTGTATTTAACGGCAGTAGCAATATAGTCTTCCGCCATATAAAAATTGAGGGCAACTGTTGCTGAGATATCCCTTTTTATAATATCCGCATATTTTTCGCGGAGCCCGACTTCCGACTTTTGAATGGCCGCACTTTCTTTCCACAGTTTTTCAGCTGTAACCTTATCTAATTTTTGATAAGCACCGGCATATTTTTCCAGTAGTTTGACTCTCCTGTCTCCAATGGCCGAGCGTTCTGTTTCGTATTTATTGTAAATCGGCCAAAATTTTGCCGCACTGGAATCGGGAAGTTGCATAAAATTAGCAACCGCTGTTTTTTTGTCAAGTTTAAAGGCGCTGCGTACCAATTCTATTTCCGTTTGCTGTGCATAACCAAACATACATGCGAAAATCAAGACCATCGGCACAAGAATTCTCTTCTTCATTTTTTGTTGTTTTATTAATTATTAAAAAGTTTCCTGAATATTGAAATACAGACCGCTGGACCCACGGCCTCTTCCGTAATCGATACAAATATTCGTCCTGTCTTTCATGTTCATTTTTATTCTCAGACCGACTCCATAACCGGGTGCAATAGTATTAAAGACATCCTGACCGGTTGTCGGACTGCTGGCTGTCGTGCCATTAATAAATGCGACGGCTCCGAACAAACCATTCCGTGAAATCGGCATGCGGAACTCGGATTCTCCGTAAACCATATTGACTCCCCGGAATCGGCCCTGTACATATCCCCGTCCTGACCTGCCATATGTGTCCCATCCGATCGCTGGCAAAGCCAGGTAGGGAACTTTGCCGCCGGTAACGAATGTTCCCCAGGTCCAAAATGCCAGCACCAGTCCGGGCTTGCTTTTATTAAGGGGAATATAATTCCGCAAATCGGCATAGAGCATTGTACTGTTTTGGGAACCGCCAAATATTTTTTCATTCACGCGAAAACTCAGGTGGAGATAACTGCCCTTGTATGCATTGATCGGATTATCGCGACTATCCTGCGTAATCTCCAGGTATAAACCGTTGGTGGAATAACGGGTGGGATTAAAGCCATATTTTTTAGAATAGAAATAATTGGATGTTATAACCGGGTTCGGCGTATCCAGTTTCAGGGTCTGGTCATCGATTTCAAAATGGTCATCAATACTGACTCCTCCTCCCGCAAACCAGTGCGGAAAGACTTGTTTTTGTATCGTTTCATAAAACCGAATGTAATTGAATCTCATGGGTTGTGCAAGGCGCGACTTGCTGACATCTATACCGCCGATATTAAAATCTGCTGTAGAATTAAGATCATAAATTCCTAATCCGTATGTTGGTTGTGCAAAAAATAGTAAACGCGCATCTCCTGAGAAATACCATTTGTTTCCCGGCAAATAAATATTGGATCTGATGCATAACATGATCTGTTTTTCCGTCGTCAATGATAGGGACATTAACGCGGAGGACAATTGTGTGTTTTTCCGCGGACCCAGTAAATTGGTGACCCCCACTGCTGCACCGATTACAAATCCATTTGCCGGCCCGTAACCAATAATGGGAAGCAGGGACATGTTCCTTACGCCCGGAATCAGCGAGTCTGTTCTGGCTGGCCCATTCTTATGAAGCAAATTGCCGATGATGCCAATTAGGTCAACCGGATTCACGGTATTCTGATTTGCTGGGCGGACCGGTGCTTGCTGTGAAAATGCAGAAATCATGGTAAGCGACAATATTGATAAAAGCAATATTCTATTGCGATGGGTATTTCCAATTTTCGACCAGGCATTCATCATTCCTCATCTATTGAAATTGTTTCCTACTCCTGTGTCGCTTTCTCCGTTTCATCTATTTTTTTTAAAGCATCTTGTTCCTTCGCTGTGAGTTGAGTTGGTTTCGTATCAATCGTAACTTGGATTTAAGCTACTACAGAAAAGAATAGTCAAAAACCTCTTAATATTGGTATCCAATCATTTTCCTTACTGAAGCTTTTTAGCATAATTGGTATTGGAAATCATCAATTTCATCTTTTTTGCCGGCAGGTCCAATTCACCACTGTCAAAAGCGGTTAAACCATTACTAAAAGTCTTGTAATTAAATGTTCCGGCAACAGCATCTCCATTCGTCAGCGTGGAGTGAAAACTTTGACTGATATAAGCAAGTGTACCTCCACTTAAATTCACAGTTGCATTGTCATTGGGTTTATTTACACTTTTCCCTGCAACCGTTATGGTATTGCCTGACTGCGTAATATTAGCGGCGTCAAAATAGTCCACCATCTTGCCTTTTGACATATACAGGTATCCAACACTTAGTTTTACAGCTTCGTCTACATACTCTTTTATGTCGTTAATTTTACCTTTGGCAATTTTTCCACGGATACCTTTCGTTGGAGGTGGATCTGGTGAAACAGAAGAAACGGCTGTGGTAACGATTTTACCATCCGGTCCAACAGACAGTGAGCTAACGGTTGTGTTCTTCAGCGTGCCTTCAATGAATACCTGAACTGTTCTTGTCCATACGTATCCAGCCAGTTGTGCGCGGTTTGCAGCAGCTGCCGAGGATACTTTCAGACTGAGATCCGTTTTGGTTTGGCCGGATACACTTAAGCAAACGGCACACAATACTGCGTAGAGGATGACATGTTTTTTCATTTTTTTCATTTTTAGATGACCTGTTTAATTTTAAATATTAAGATTTTCAACTCCATTTAAATGTTACACTACTCCTGCAGATATTCTTTTTTGGCTTCAACAGCCTGAACAGAATCCTGCAGGTTGCGCAGCTGAGGTGATTGTGGTTTGATACTGACTACGATTTTATCAATGACGCCACCTGTAAATTCACTTTGCTTTCCATAGTCAGCCACATGGGTGGCATCATCAACGCCCACATCCGCGGTCTCATCTGCAGAAAACATGTATCCCTGCGTTTTTTCAATCCGGGATTGTGCAACCAACTGACCATTGATATACATTTTACCCAGTCCGCCGGCACCAGGTTTGGGGCCGTCCCAGGAAAAATCAAATACTACCTGGCTTTTTCCTTTAACCACAGTCTTTGCCGCTACCGTATAAGAAGTAAGTCCGAGGTAGTTATAAGTGAACATTGGTCTGCCATTTTTCAAATACAACACCCAACCCCCGAATTTTCCGCCCTGACAAAGAAGAACACCATTGGTAGTACCTGACTTCCCATCAATGTCTGCTGTAATACTGAATGACTTATTCTTCATATTAATAAAAGCGTTTTCCGTCATACCAACCATTCCCGGATATAAATTCAATGAGGTGCGGCTACCAATTAAATCGGGGCGGCCGGCTGATTTGGCAACCAGTCTTTCGAGTGTGCGGTCATCAATCGGCAGCACATGATATTTTATAGCCTCCGTTTTAAACAGATCCTGAAGCTCTTTTAATTTTTGAGGGTTGGAAGCGGCCAAATTATTTGCCTGGCTAAAATCAGTTGTCGTATTGTATAATTCCCACACGTCCTCATTCAGCGGATGACGGGCTCCGGCTTCCCAGGGTGCACGGTGTACCGTTCCTGCAAACCAGCCATCACTATAAATGCCACGGTTGCCTAAAATTTCAAAATACTGGATGGTCCTGGTGGAAGGCGCCTCCGCGTCGTCCCAGGTATATTCCATCGGAACACCCTGAATGGGTTGTTGCTCAACGCCGTTTACGATTTTAGGTGCCGGAATGCCGACGGCCGCATAAACGGTGGGTGCGATGTCAATGAGATGATGAAACTGATGTCGCACTTTCATATCCGGTTTGATATGTCCCGGCCAACTCATGATGACCGGATTGGTTGTTCCACCATAGGTTCCTGCTTCCTGTTTCGTCCAGGCAAACGGCGCATCTCCGGCGACGGCCCATCCGGCTGCATAATGTGGGAAAGTGTTTGGACCACCCAGTTCATCCATTTTTTTAATCTGATCTCCTACTGTTTCAGGTACGCCATTGAAATAAGTCATTTCGTTAAACATACCATTCATACTGCCTTCCCCGCTGGCTCCGTTGTCACCGAGTATATAAATGAACAGCGTATTATTCAGTTCGCCCAGACTGTCCACTGCATCATGAAGTTTTCCAACCTGGTAATCCGTATATGCTCCAAAGGCAGCAAATACTTCCATCTGGTGAGCAAATAATTTTTTTTCATCTGCCGTTAATTTATCCCAGTCTTTGATAGCATCCGGTTTGGGCGCCAGTATAGTGTTTTGCGGTACGATTCCCAGTTTTTTCTGACGTGCCAGCGTTTCTTCACGAAGTTTATCCCAACCCTGATCAAACTTGCCTTTATATTTTGCAATCCATTCTTTTGGTACATGATGTGGCGCATGGGTGGCACCGGGAGCGAAATACATGAAAAAGGGTTTATCGGGTGTCAGTGATTGCTGGTAGCGCATCCAATTAATCGATTTATCTGTCATGTCTTCATTAAAATTATAATCGGGATCATCCCTTGGGATTTCAGCATAAGCAGTTCCATCATAAATTAAAGGTGACCACATATTCGTTTCACCACCGATAAACCCGTAAAACTTATCGAACCCTGAGTGGGTAGGCCAGCGATCAAAAGGGCCTGAGACACTGACTTCCCAGGGTGGTGTTTCATGATATTTTCCAAAAGCTGCCGTACTGAATCCATTCAGGCGCAAGACTTCAGCCATTGTTGTAATGCTATATGGCCGAACGCCAGTATTTCCCGGAAAAGCCGTAGCCAGTTCCATAATGGCGCCTGCGTTATTGGAATGGTGGTTATAACCGGTCAGCAAGGCAACACGTGATGGAGAACAAAGCGACGTCGTATGAAAATTATTGTATTTGATTCCGCTTGCGGCAATGCGCTCGGTGTTGGGCATTTGTACGGGACCACCGAAAGCGCTTGACTGGCCAAACCCAAAATCATCAATGAGAACAATAATTACATTCGGCGCTTTTGCCGGCGGCTTCACTTCAAAACGCGCCGGTGCTTTCGTGTTTCGCGCATCCAGGGTCGTATCCGACGGATAGTCCGGACCAATAATTGGTAACACCGACCGGTTGACTCCCGAATCTGCACCCTGGTTTGAACCTGCAGTTTGTGCAGGCTGGTTGTTGTTGTGACAGGAAACAAATAATAAGACTGCAAAAAAACAACTAGCAAGTCTCAGTACTTCTGAAATTCCTTTTCTTTTTTTAAATTGATAATGCATATATTTTATTTAGGCGTAGACAGTTTACATCGTTTTGAATTCCATTTTTCACTATTGATCAGAAGGTATAATTTGCTACATTTTTCTACTACAGGTATTTCAGTAATTCCTGCTCCAGCTCCATTTTTATTTCAAGATATTCCTGCAATTTAGATTTACTCGATTCCGATTCATGGCCGATCGCTTTGAGCATTACCAGGCATAGTTCATAGTCAGAACACAAATTCTCGAACTCATCGTTCTCTTTTATTAGTTTTTGGATCCTCTCGCTATCATTTGGAAAGCGTAGTAAAATGGCATTTAGTCCGATATTCATGATTTTGACTGGGAATATGATGGGTTAAAAATAATTCAGTTATTTTAGCAAATCAGGTTAAATACGGTTACTTAACTGTAACAAGCAGTCCGTTCAACCCTGTAATACAACTATTAATGGCAGAACCGGACAAATTAGCGATTAAAGTTCAGCTTGAACGGATTCTGGCTTCCGCCGTGTTCAAGAACTCCGGCGTGCTTACCAGTTTTCTCCGTTATGTGGTTACGGAAACGATCGAAGGAAGGGTCAATGAGATCAAGGAATATTCAATTGCAGTAAATGCCTTTGGTAAACCAGCGGATTTTAACCCCCAGCTGGATGCGGTAACCCGTATACATGCGGGTCGTTTAAGACGGGGCTTGCTGGAATACTACAGTGGAGAAGGGATGCAGGATCAAATGATCATTTCATTGAAAAAGGGAAGTTACGTACCAGAGTTCACCATTAAGGATAATAAATTCATAACACCTCACGCTGCTTCTGTTGCTGCAACAGGCCCTATGCCTGTAAACAGGATTGCCGTTTTGCCATTTAAAAATTTGTCTGGTTTACCAGAGAATGACTTTATGGTGGATGGCTTTTGCGAGCAGTTAAGCGGTGACCTTGCCCAGTTTCCGGAAATCGCGGTGATCGCTTACTTTTCCACATCTAAATTCAGGGCAGAGAGACCGGACATCAGAAAAGTAGGTGAAGCATTAAATGCCAGCCATCTGATTACCGGAAGTGTTTACCGCGACAAAAAACACTTAAGAATCTCCATGCAACTGGTCAATACAGTTGACGGTTCTCAGTTGTGGACAGAATCCTATGATCGTGTTCTCAAATCCGACTACCTCTACGAAATATTTGACGATATCATAAAACATGTACTTCCAAAACTTACCGGGTACTATGGGTTAGTCAGCAGGAATGTTGGGTTTTCAACGCAGTTGGATCCTTTGCTGGAGCAGGATACGGTTGACGCAGTGTTCTGGTATTACCATTTTCAAATGCGACAAACCGAAGAAGTTTTTCAGATTACCAGGCAGAGAATCGAAAAGGCCGTACAACAAAATCCAAAATACGCGCTGGCATGGGCGATTTTGGCGCAGCTGCATATCGACGGAATCGCCTATTTATATGCGGGTGTGAACGATCCGATAAAGGAAGCGGATAAATGTGTTGAAAGGGCATTGCAGCTATTTCCCGATTGCCAGCACGCTCATTTATCCAAGTCCTGGATGTGTATTTTTTTGAGAGATAAGAATTGCGCCATGGAATCATTGGAACGTTGTATATCTATTAATCCCAGATCTTCTTTTTTTCTTGGGGCTGCCAGCTTTTTGTTTAGTCTATTGGGCGAATATGAAAAGAGCATCGAATATTTTAATCATTCCAATATTCTGAATCCATACTGTCCCTGGTGGGTCAATCTCGGACCGATCTTCTCTCATTTTCATTTTGGGAACTATAACCAGGCGCTCCAGTACGCTAACCGGATACATATGCCGGAACTTTTCTGGAACCCGGTTTTTAAAATTGCTGCTTTGGCGCAGTTGTCACGCATAAAAGAAGCTACAGAACTTGCCAATACATTTCAACTTCAATTTCCCGGGAAAGCAGAACCAGCCAGAATGATAATAGAAAAGATACTATTCGACGATTTAACGTACAATAGAATTAAAGAAGGCCTTCAAAAAGCAAGGTTGCCTGTGTAGTATTCAATAGCGGATTCGCCCCCATGTGTACCGAAAATGAGGTACTATTTGGAACTTTAGCCCAAATATTGGAAGATGTGAGTGCGATAATTCGCGATAATTCGAATGTGAAATCGTAACACTCAAATTCAGTACCAGAAGGAGAATAAGTATGGGTGTAAATTAGTTACCAGAAATCAATACAATAATTGTCCATAGAAACTTTCAGAAGTTTTTGGCTTTCCAGGATAGTTGTTTGGTTGAGAAGTTTCTCGACTCTTTTCCTTAGAATGGGACCGCGGTTCGAGTCCCTTCTCAAAAACAATTGTTTAAGATATCTATCTTAACAATGATTTTCCTACTTTTATAAAAGATTTGCAATTCAGAATAAAGGTGAGTGAATAGGTGAGTAGGTAAAAGTGAACCTTTGTAAGTTGCTGTAAAATATAGTTTTGCGAAAAGATAATCGGACCTGTCCGCTCCGCATCTGAGAATTGTCTGGAACCAGCTACCACAGCGGGCTTCGTCGTTTTATGGGTTAATTCGTGGGTGGTAATAAAACGGTTCTTAAATCTATTTATTATAATATGAAGATTTTACGAATTGAACCGGAAGTGAAAAAATCGGTGTAGAGAAATAGTGGTGCACTTTCTGAGTTGTTGGGCGACTTTAACCCCAAAACATTAGTCGTCGTTGGGTTCAAATTAGCCTACAGGCCAGAAAATTATTTTGGGGTATTCAATTGTGTCTTCCACTTAAATATATGGGCGTTAAATGGAGACTGGATAGATTATGAGCTTTAAGTACTAACATGCTATGGTAACCCCTCAAAGAAACCAACAGTCGATGAACTTTATGAAGTATTTGAAAATTCTGCTAAAATATTTAAATCTATGTTGACTGAGGAAGCTAAGATGAATGGATACATTCTAACAATTATTCCCCATTTGAAATAACAATATTGGATATAAAAAGAGAAATTATTACGGCTTTGAATGAGACCTATTCTGAAATGCGCCGTTAAACATTTTATTGGGCGTCAATTCTTTTTCAGTATATACGGGCATCCTCAAAGACGTACGCTTCAGCATTTCGATTTCTTCCAGCAATGGCAGGATATAATTAGCTACTGCCGCACCGCGCAATCGTGTATCCGGCCGGTCCCTGGCTGGTATGCAAAATCTGCATTTGCTTCGGGACCAATCCGGTTCCGCGTGGCCAGGATAACAAAAATACCTGAACGACAATTACGGCAAGCTGCCGATACCCGTGTATATATGGTCTCAGGCATCGATGATTGTCGATGGATACAATGAAAAACCAATTCCTACATTCAGGGAATCAATTACACAAGCCGGAAACAAAAATTAGTTATTGATCTATTTGAAGTAAGGCAAATCCAGAATGCTGCGTATGTGTTCAAAAATTAACCGCTTCAATTTCTGTTCCAGAAAATAAAATACTTTGTTTCCAACACACCCCTCGCTGCTGTTACGATTGGTATTTCAGCGAAATCCCAGAGAAATTTCTCCTCCATTCCTCTCGGTTCTTTTTACTTCTTGAAACATTTAACCTCTACAAATTTTGATCAGGAAAACGCCTGAACAATTTGTCTGGTAATGTACACTCTGAACAAAGAATATTTCTTATGTTTTATTGGGAGGACCCACAGCGGAAAGGTCACTACAATTAGAATGGCAATTACCTGAATGTATAAACGATCCCCGGCATTAACACACCATCCATGTAGTTTATGCTGAAACTCAGCGTATTTTTCTTTTTTGCATTTTGCAATTTCGCGTATCTGTGATAGTTATTAACTACCTGTCTTCCGCATAAGTAGCCAAGGGCTGCACCCACCATCACGTCCGAGGCCCAATGCGCATTTTGCATAATCCTGCTCAATCCAATCAATGAAGAAACGGAGTACGCAAGTATGGGCGCCCATTTGGTGTCTCTATATTCCATGGCAAAAACGGTTGCTGCGGCGAATGCTACGGTGGTGTGACCCGACGGAAAGGATGTATAGGAATCGTTCGGAGGCTTATTTCCGTTTTGATCTTTTATAAATTGATAAAAAGGGCCATGAAATATGTTATTATTCTGACCGGTAGCAGGGTTGTAGTAAGACGGACGTTGTCTGCCCGTCAAATACTTAAGTGAGGTTTCTATTAACGCCGCTGATAGATATGCCTGTGTTGCAAGCCAAGTAGTTGTTTTTGTTTTTTCCTTTTTGAAAATATAGCCATAGGCTGCAAAGGCTGCCAGGGTATATGCTTCGTATGCTCCGCCGAAATTGGTCACGTAGGAACTGACCGAAACCGACGTACTGCTTTCATTTCGGATATTCATAGCAAACCTGTTTATAGGCTTGTCAGCAAATAGTGAAACGGCTGTTATAAACGCGGCAAAACCACCTACTTTTATCCAGTCACTACCTGTTGCCCTGAATGGAGAAGTTACCTGCTGCTTTATGTCACTTACCAGCAAAACCATATACGTCCGGGGCGTAATTTTCGTAGTTTCATTATACGCTTCAGGAGCAATGACATTTTTTTGTTTGGCGCCAACACTATCTGTCTTATTGCTTAGACTGTCCAGCTTTTTAATAAGGGTGTCTTTTTGTTGAGCTAGTAACAACGAGGGTATCATTATGAGAAGGAGAAATAAAAATCTACTTTGTTTCCTCATTTAAATATTTGAACTAATTCACTAAAGACATTCTTTGAATATAACTGTGCCCTAAGACTAATAGCTAGCAAAATGCAAGCCTGAACTGTTTATCAGTAAGAATGTAATTTTCAGATTCAGGCTAACTGAGACTGAGTAAATATCTCCACAATGAAATATTGCGACGCGACAATTAAGTATATGTGGACTTCCCAAAGATCTAAGTCGGTGTAAATTAGAAAATCGGGTTAATTATTCATAAATTAAATCATGAAAATTATCCATGAAGAAGTCAATTTCACCGAAGCGCTGATTGTTTTTGCGCTTAAGCAATCGGAGAACGGCGTAGCAATTTCTGAGATCTGCCGCAAAATTGGGATCAGCGAAGCGACGTTTTACAACTGGAAGAAAAAATATGGAGGACTCGGTAGTTATAACTGAAAACAGGGATAAAATACGGCAATGTGGATGAGTCCTTCCTCCAAAAATATACATCATTGTTCTGGCAGCTGACGCTTGTTTCAAAATATGATTTTTGTTGTTTTTCAGGTATTGGTTGCAAAGACAAAGTATCTATTTGAATAGTTGAAATATTTTTTTTGTACAAATTTCCTGGCAGAGATTGGGCGTGCGCAGCCTGGAAATTGATTAGGAGAATGAATAAATGAAGTGGCACTATCATGTAATACAGCCATATGAATACCCTTATTGATGTGGTATTTTTTGATGAAGAATTTATTTTTCTTAATAATTAAAAAACTTGCGAAAAAGATCCTTTACAATATTCGTAGGGCTCAATCGACACGTGATCCTGAATTATTTAAGAAACTAAATAATGATTGAATTAATATTTCCCCCGTTTCCTTGGCAACGTTTTATGTTTAGTCTAACCATTCGCCGGATAGTCTACTCCTCAGTTTCAAAAGCCCTGGCCATGGTATTGATTTCACTGGCGGGAAGCCCGTATTTTTTGGAAATTGTTTTCCATTTTCCGACAGCACGCTTTACTCTTTTCAGGATGGCTTCGGCGTCTTTTTCCACCCGGAAATATCTGGCGACGGAAAGGGCGAGACCAAAATCCAGTGCATTATCTGTCTCGGAGATATTCAGGGTCAGTACCTGTCCTTCCGGATTCGGATTTACATCATAGGCCGGGGAGAGCGACCAGCCTTTCGCTCCCAATAGAAATCCATGATTGCGCAGATGATCATCCGTATTTTTTACTGCGATATTAAAGACAATTCTTCTCCAGAGTTCTTCTAGATCTTTCTTCACATCAGCGCCTTGTTTAATGATAAATGCCACCAGGTCCAGATACGAGGGGCCTTCTGCCCCGTCCTGCTGACCCAGTAATGTCATAGCCGAAGCAAAATGAATCCGGCGTTTGGTGCCGATCCGGTCAAAACGTTTGGTAAGATAAGTATGTCTTTTCTCTCCCAGGCGCTTCACCTGCCCATCCGCCATATCCAGTCCGACATCGATGGCCATGGTATTGGCAATCATTTCCCAGGCACCCGTATCGGCGCGGTCAGCGACTGCCGGAAATTTTGCAATCCAGAGTTGACCCTTTTCATCCGTCACGCCGGCTTTGGGCCGGGCGCCGCCGAGAGATCCTCCAGGAGCGAGCAGCATATTCAGCCATTTCAGGGAAGCGGAATCCGAAAGGGAATCCTTTTCCAGTTGAAGGCTCGCAAATTCAAGATCTCGCAGTGAAGTCCAGGGAGGAGTTGCACTCTCGGTGCTATCCTGCAGGAAGGGACCCTCTTCTTTTATTTTAAACCGCAGGGCACCCATGCGTTGTGCGTCGTGTACCCCGAGTAAATAATCTTCCAGAAAAAGTGTTTTTTCTTTTCGCTTTTCCATTCTGGCAGCAATCGCTTCTTTGCGTTTCATAAGCAGCTGACCCCACCGGTCGGGCGAGGAGTCCATAAAAATGCCGAAATTCTTTTTCCCTGTAGCCAGGTATTGTGGCCCGGAAAAAAGCTCCAGACCAGGATCCAGGTTTTGAGCATGCCCGCTGCGTAACCACGACTCGTCATAGGCAAAGGAAAATACTTCCCGCCCTTTGACGTGCGTGACCGTGAGGACACCCATTCGCTGGGATCCATTCAATGCAAACCAGTCAGCGTATACGAATATGTCCATCTTATTTTTTCTTTGGTCCCCGTTGACCAGTTTCCAGATTTGCGTCCTGGAGCCTTCGTCCGAGATCATCATCTTCCCCAAGCCGGGTTATTTCTTTTTCCAGACCAAGTACAAACAGCACCTGGGCATAAGCCCCCATCGTTACCGAAGGAATACCTTTCTCAATCTGCCATAAGGTAGTGCGGCCAATGCCTGCCCGTTCGCTGACCTGTTCGGCCGTCAGTTTTCTCCGCAGGCGGGCCAGGCGAATATTTTCCCCCAGCTCTCCCAACAGTTTACTCAGGCGGGGTATGGGGGTTATCGTGCGTTTGTCCATAATGTTCGCGATAAAGAACAAATATAGCAATAAATGTTCAATATAACAAACGTTATATTTATAATATCTCTATTAGAGTTGAAAATCCCCGTTCAAAACAGAATGCCAATTTTAAAAGAAAATTTGGTTCCTATTTAAGAAAGATTCAAAGAATGAATTTTAAATGTTTGAACAAACGGATTTGCCAACAGATAGCACAAAAAAGGGAAAGCCATATTAGATTCAATTTACTATGCGCGAAATATAGCTATATCTAAGAATTCTCGTTATAGTGTTAATCACAAACGAAATAGGTTAATTCAGTTAAATATCAATCCAAATTGAAAATTTAATCCTATTGACGGTAGTTCATTATTCCCAAATCGAACCGGCAGTGAAGCGGAAATAAAGTAGTTAATGGTTTTTGACCGAATAACGATTTTATTGAAAACCGGGGTAACGCCATATCGACCAGATGTTTCAAAGGCTAATCTTGATATAATAGTAAAACCATGGTTGAATCTGAACATCGGTCCGGGTGAAAATGTGAAATTGCCGGTTTTCGTTGTTCCATTGCCAGCCTTTATCGTAGGGGTGATTTCAAAACTAAATCCAAATTTATCGCTGTATAGAATATTTATTCCCACCGGAAAGCCAATGGCGAAGTTATTTTTAAAATTTTCAAAGTCGTTTGTCGTTTCATCTTTATTGATTTTAACAAGCGGCAAAACAATACTCATGTATCCAACCGTTTTCGGATAATTGTGTTGAGTGTTTGTTTCTGATTGAGAAAACAAATCTGACATTACAGAAAAATTGAGTAAGATGGCGGCTATCCATTTTAGCATTATGTCTCTTCCATTATATTTTTAGCAGTTTAAACGGCTCTGCCTACTTTTGAGGCTTCGGGCACTTCAATTAGTTTTCCTGTTTTTACGTCATAGATATAGCCATAAATGGGAATATCTGCAGGTACCAGCGGATGCGACCGGATCCGCTTAACATCTTTGGTGACTCTTTCCGCAAGATTTTTTATCGTCAGAAACGAAATGAATTTTGCCTTGTCAGACCCCCACTCTCTTCCACGTTTTTCCACCCGGATGCATCAACCGTGGCCGTCTGCAGGCTCTTGGATAACAGGTTTCAACTTATCGTTTGACCGGATCACTTCCCGTGTGAACCTGGCTATTTTCTTTTTGCAATGTGTCGGATTTGCTCATATAGTATATTTAAAGTCTAATGTGTTTTTTTTACTTTGAGGTATAGTCTCGCCCAGTTTAGTTTGCTTGTTAACGGGTGATCTTTGATTTGTGCTAACTTATGGTAGAAGGGTGTAGCACTGGTCTCGTTTTTTGGTAGGTAGGTTCCTGTAATGGCTGGAAAATACAAAACACGCCGGCGGCTTGCGTCTCCTGAAAGACTGGATTGCTGAACACGATGCCATAGACGGCCATCATGGATGGTGAGGTCACCGGCTTCGATATCGAATCCCACTTCTTTTTTGTCCGCTTTATGGTCAATAAAATATTTCTTGCGGAACAACATAGATAGCAAGCCCTGTTTATGTGTGCCGGGAATAACCCGCAGTCCGCCGGTGCTTGAATGACAGTTGTCCAGATGAAGTCCGATATTGAGCATGGGTAGAATTCTCGATCCCAGGAAAAGATCCCTCGGACTGTCGGTATGCCATCCGAGCTGGGTAAATTTGCTTTTTGTCGTGTTCACATAATGGTTAAATACCAAACCGTCTTTCTCCGTCTCCCCTATTCTGCCTTCAAAAGGACCCATTAGTCCCAGAAGCGTCTCCAGTTTTTCGTTTTTCAGGAATTTACTGAGTTCCTTACTATAGAAAGACGTGAATGCAATGCGTTGAATGAGTTTTGATCCGTCAACATCCGATCCGAACTTTAAAGGAATACCGTTGACCTTTTTTATATCATTTGCCAACAATTGACTTTGAACTTTTTCTGTTTCTTTCAGGAAAAGAGAAACCGTTGACGGATCAATGAATTTTTTAAATTGGATGATCCCGTATTTATCAAAAAAATCCAATTGTTCACGGCTAAGGGTACCGGAAAAATAAAACGCAGGCATTTCAAATTTTTGCATATTGAATGTTTTTTAGTTTAAATCTTCAAATACGACCTGACTTTCGTTGATCGGGAATATCTCCGGAAATTCTGTATCGACATTCTCGTACTTTTTCTCCAGTAAACTTTGGCCTGCATTGGCCGGGTTGTTTCCTTTGCCCAGAGGCCATTTGCCAGATGTTTCTTTAATTTCAATCCCTGCAATCAGCGCCTCGCTCAATCCAAAGTCTGTACAGTTTTTCCGGTTCAGATTATAGCGCGTACAACTAAATTTTTCCAGGTTGGCCAGTATGCGGTTAAACTTTTTTTCAGAAATAAACTTTGCAACGGTTTCATCCCAGGGATGCAGGGCATCATCCCTGATCACTGCCTGATCGCCCGGATGAACCGGTGTGGCAGAGAGAAAGTTCTTCTTAGCGGGATAAAACCCGAAAGACCGCGACACCGAACTATTGTCATCATTGAGCTTGACCAGTGTAATAAAAGTATGTCCAACGTTGTTGATATGGTAAAAAGCCTTTCTCTTACCGTAAATGGGTTGCTTCACATGCAGGATGATGGCATAGGCCAAAGCTGTTTTTCCATCCAGAAACGAATTCTGAATATCATGGGACTGAATGGGTAAAGACGCTGTGATGAGAACAGAAGCATAGGAGGTTATTTCCAAGGAGTCAGCCATGATCAATCGAACATCGTTGGTGGTGTCGGTCGCGGGTTTAACGTCTAAATATTCCGAAAGCCCTTTTTCCCTTTTTATCCTGATTGCCTGGCTGTAACATTTCATGGCCTGAGAATACATTTTTAAACGGGTTGATATATTGGCAATATCCAGTAATATGCGGGTTCCAAGTGTGTTGCTTCGGAATGCTTTTTTCATGCCGGCAATACGATACAACTTCATCATGGTTTTTTGCATATTACCGGACTGCTTAAAATTATTTTCTGCATCCAGTACCTCCAAAAACATACCTGCACGAACACTTCCATAATTGCGTTCGGGTAACAGGGAATCGTAGTTGCTGATCGGAGAATGAGTATTACCGGAACCGGCATGAGCATATCCACACACAGCTGTGAACAGCGTGATAAATAATAATTTCGATATCGTTTGTATGAATTTGATAGAACAATATTATTCTTTTTCAATTAGTCTACCAAATTAGTAGGATATTAAATTTTATTGTGTATGTTTGCACTGAAATGCAAGAAGGTCATGTGGCCGAGTGGTAAGGCATGGGTCTGCAAAACCCTATACGACGGTTCGAATCCGTCTGTGACCTCGCAAGAGCAGTTAGTTTTATGGCAAGCAATCGTTAGAGGGGGTGTATGTCTATACACCCCCTCTGTTTTTTGGCTGGTTTATTCATTTGCGAATGTCAAAATTTCGTAACTTAAGAAATGTCTGAAGAGCATTCCCAAAACCAGTTCCCCTTCAATTGGCCCTGGGTACAGGGCTTGGAACAGAATGAAATTCAGGGTCTTTTCATGATTAAATTAAAAAACAATGAATGCAGAAAACATTACTTTAATGAGAGCAGCCCGTGAGTCACTAAAAGGCAAATGGGGTTTAGCCATTCTTACATTTTTTATCTATATATTACTTACTACGGCCTCGGGTTCGGTGAGACCGCACGGCTCATTCCTGACAATAAGCTCAATCCTTACATTAATAATTAGCGGGCCGTTGGCACTGGGTGCTGCAATTTTTTCCCTTTCCATATCGCGCGGCAAAGAAGCCAGGTTAGAACAAATTTTTCAGGGCTTTACTAGTTTTTCAACTGCCTTGGTTGCCTACCTGCTTATATTACTTTACGTGCTTTTATGGGCACTCCTGCTCATTGTTCCGGGAATTATAGCCGCCCTAGGTTATTCCATGGTGTTTTACATCCTGGCTGATGATCCGCTCCTTAAACCGCAGGATGCCTTAAACAAAAGCAAATCCATGATGGACGGGTACAAATTGAAATTATTTTATTTGGGCCTTCGCTTTTTTCTGTTGGGATTACTATGCATACTTACATTGGGCATAGGATTCTTTTGGTTGATTCCTTATGTTCATATAACCATAGCCAAATTCTATGATGATATAAAAGGAAATTAACTATTCAGGTCTGCCAGGATGAAAGCGGCTTCTGACACCCCTGTTCGTAAGGATTTCAGAAGAGTGCGGGAAATTAAACATTTGGAAACATGAAAATGCTTACATTCCGGTAGTAAACGTCTTTACAGGTATTAATTCATTGTATGCGTGCAACGGGCAATTTAAAGAACTTTATTTCAAACTATATTTCTTTAACAGAATCAGAATATGCGTATTTCGAAAGCTTTTTTGAAATAAGAAATTTCAAGAAGAAGGAAAAGCTCTTACAGGAAGGCGAAGTTGAAAAATACCTGAATTTTATTGTATCCGGATTTGCGCGCCTGTTTTTTGTCAAGGAAAAAGAGGAAATAGTCCTGCAATTTTCCTCGGAAAATGAGATCATTTGTGGTTATGAATCATTTTTGTCCGGCAAACCTTCGAGTTTTTTTATCGAATCTATTGAGAACATGGACGTTTTATCTATTACCCTTGAAAATCTTGAAAAACTTTTTGAATTCAGTCCGAAGATTGAACGTTTAGGAAGACTATTTGCCACCCAGGAATTTTTAAAAAAGGCAGCTTTTGACTATCAAAGGGTTCGGGTAACCACCCAGGAAAGGTTTATAGAATTTGTCCGGGACAATAGAAATCTCCTGCAACGGGCTCCCCAAAAATATATCGCTTCCTATCTGGATATGAAACCTGAAACTTTCAGTAGAATGAAGCATTTTACGAAGGGGCGGCTATGATTATTTAGTCCTGATCAGGGTTCTGGTTAACCAGCTACCCAGCATTACCGAAGATTGTTTTAAATTTGGAGGTGCAAGACCTGAGGACCCTTCAGGAATTATGATGATTTTTGTTCCACTAAATTAACTACGCCAGGAGAAAAAAAATATCAAATTATTTGAATGATCGCAAGAATCTGGAATGGAAAAGTGGATGCATCGCATTATGAATCTTACGCTGCATTCTTAAATCAAGTCGCTATTCCGGATTACGAGAAAACAGCTGGTTTAACAGGACTGGTTTTTCTCCGAAATAAGGATGAACGTTACGCGCGGTTTAAATTGATCACTTACTGGGAAAATATTGAAGCAATCAGGAATTTTGCCGGATCAGATTATAAAAAGGCAAAATATTACCCGGAAGACAAGAATTTTTTATTGTATTTTGAAGAAGAAGCCGAGCATTATGAAGTGTTTTCATAAACACTATTTCTTTATATTGATCGCTTTATCAGCGTCGTCCTGCGTATCTGACTACGTTCCGAAAAACTACAGGGGCAAACCCTGGATATCACAATCCATTCCCGGTAAAATAGAATGTGAGGCTTATGATAAAGGCGGAGAATCCATTGCATATCATGATGCAGACAGCATCAATAACGGAAGCGGAAAACTGAATCCGGTGAATGGTAATCCGCTGAATGCATACCGGATGGAGGAAGGTCCTGATATTTCATATACAAAATCCGGCAACATCGACAATAATCCGTTCAATCAATCTAAGCCCGTGCTCAATCAATTATATCTGGGATGGACTGTACCGGGTGAATGGGTTAATTATACAGTGCAGGTTGAGAAAACCGGATCTTTCCGGCTGTCGGTCAAGTACACGGCTAATGGGGACGGAGCAATCGCACTGGATCTCGATGGTAAAAGAGTCACCGGCGCATTGAAAATAATTTCCACCCACAATGAGGCGGATACCGTAGCCTGGCGCCAATGGCATCACTGGAATAAAATGGATTCCTTAACGACCCTTCATCTTTCCCGGGGTCTGCACCTGATAACCCTGCATATTTCAGTACGGTCAAATGAATTTTGACTGGCTGGAATTTTCAAAGGAATAGTGACAATGAAAAATTAATTGAATGTTATCTGGTTTTTTGTCTAATTTATAATTATTATCTTGAACTCCTTTAGCCTTTCACTGAAGATGTTTTTATTTATCTTTAGGGTGAAGGCAGACCATTTTCCCCTCCCTCCGATAACTAAATGAATTTCACCATTCTTTCCGCTTTTACGGGAAAGAATAATTATTTTAGAACTGAATGACAAAACCATTTCTTACCTATACAGCCATCATTGAAGGTCTTACCGGCCTGGCGCTGATAGCCATTCCTGCAAAGACCGGTTTATTATTGCTTGAAACAGAACTGTCCAGCCCATTGGACATTCTCTTAGCCATGGTCGGAGGTGCAGCCATTTTTTCTTTGGCACTGGGGACCTGGTTCGCGCGATCTGATGCAACTTCTAAAGCAGCCCTTAATATGCTGCTGTTTTACAACGGGGCTGTAGCCTGCATTCTTTTATATGGCGCTTTGGGTCTTGGATTCAAAGGCATTTTATTATGGGCCGTCATTATATTCCATTTTTGTCAGACTGGTATTTGTATCGGGATCATTCGGAAAACTTTTTTGAATAAAGTGGCCATTACCAAGAATTGAAAACAGAAGAATCATTTGGAAAGCCATTCAAACCGTATGCTTTTTTATCTCCCCTCCATTTATGCACTAATATTCACAAACCATATCAATTGAAATTTATGAAAAGAAAAAAACTAACTTATCTCTATGCAAGCGCCCTGCTTCTGGCGGTTGCAACCCGGGTCAGTGCACAGGTCCAGACTACCGGCACACCGGGATCAGCAGCTGCTACCACGACAATTACGGGAAAACAACTCCCGGCTCCCCCACCTCCGAACGGTGGAGTCGTGGGATCACTAATAACCAATTCAAAAACCTGGTGGCCCCCGAGAGTTGTCCCAAAAAAGGGCGCCCCGAATGTATTGCTGATCTTAACGGACGACCAGGGATATGGAGTCAGTGGAACTTTCGGTGGTATAATTCCAACACCGGCGCTTGACCGGGTGGCAAAAAACGGGTTACGGTATACAGCGTTCAATTCAACAGCACTCTGTTCACCTACCCGTGCTGCATTGATTACAGGGCGTAATCATCACTCTTCCGGCTTCGGCGTCATCACGGAACTTTCTACTGGCTATCCCGGATACAATTCCATTATCGGGCCGGAAAATGGAACCATCGGTCAGATCCTGAAAGGGAATGGTTATACCACTTCCTGGTTTGGCAAAGATCATAACACGCCCGATTATACAATGAGCCTGGCAGGTCCATTTGATCAATGGCCCTCAGGGATGGGCTTTGATTATTTCTATGGATTTTTGGGCGGCGAAACAGATCAATGGACACCTTACCTTTTCCAGGATCACACCCAAATATTTCCATGGATTAATAAACCAGGCTACAACCTGATCACTGATATGGCGGATCAGGCCATTGGACACATGAAAGCATTACAGGCGGCAGATCCTGGACAACCCTGGTTTATGTATTATGCCCCGGGAGGAACACACTCCCCCCATCAGCCAAAACAAGAATGGATTGATAAATTCCATGGCAAATTTGATATGGGATGGAACGTTTTACGCGATTCCATCTTTGCCAATCAAAAACGTTTAGGCGTTATTCCGGCGAATGCAAAACTCACCCCTTGGCCGGATGATCTGCCGAAATGGGAATCATTGACGGCAGATCAGAAAAAACTGTATGCCCGTCAGGCGGAAGTATACGCAGGATATGCAGCATATAACGACAATGAAATCGGCAGGGTAATACAAGAAGTTCAGGATGAAGGATTACTCGATAACACGATTATCATTTACATCTGCGGAGACAATGGTACCAGTCCCGAAGGGACACTTTCCGGAACGCCGAACCAATGGACATCTTACAATGGAATCCTGGATTTCCCGATCGCCGATCAGCTGAAATTTTACGATGTCTGGGGATCTGCAGCTACTTATCCGCATATGGCAGTAGCCTGGTCTTGGGCATTTGATACGCCTTTCAAATGGACGAAACAAATTGCCTCCCATTTTGGAGGCACCCGTCAGGGTTTAGCGATTTCATGGCCGGGGCATATTGATGATCCGGGTGCTATCCGCACGCAGTTTCATCATATCATAGATATCATGCCGACCATCATGGAAGCAACCGGGGTTAGTCAGCCGGAAGAGATTGATGGTATTAAACAAAAACCAATTCAGGGAGTGAGTATGACTTATACTTTTAAGAAGGAAAATGCCCAGGCTCCTTCAACCCGCAAAACACAGTATTTCGAAATGATCGCCAACCGAGGTATTTACAACGATGGCTGGTATGCCTGTACAACACCGCCGCATGGTCCGTGGATATTAAATGCACCCCTGCCACCCATTGCTGATTACAAATGGGAACTATATAACCTGAATGACGATTATTCGCAATACAATGATTTGTCGGCAAAAAATCCGGCCAAGCTGAAAGAAATGCAGGATATTTTTGATAAGGAAGCCAAAAAATATAATGTTTATCCACTGGACAATCGCACATTTGCCAGAGCAGTCGAGCCAAGACCCAGTGCAACGGCCGGTAAATCGGAATTTATTTACAGAGGTATAAACCCTGGAATAGCAACATCCAACTCTCCTTCCATATTAGGCAGGTCTTACACCGTCACAGCCGATATCACAGTTCCCGAAGGTGGCGGAAGTGGTGTGATCGTTACCACAGGTGGACGCTGGGGCGGATGGGGCATGTATATAGTGAAAGGCATTCCTGTTTTCGATTATAATATGCTTATTCTTGCCCAGTATCGCTGGGCCGGGAAAGAACCACTCGCAGCAGGAAAACACATATTGGAATATGACTTTACTTATGACGGACCTGGAATCGCCAAAGGCGGAACGGGCATATTTAAAGTAGACGGGCAGGTAGTTGATTCACATTCGCAACCTAATTCCATTTCTTTCCTCCAGGTATCTGACGAAACATTTGATGTAGGAACCGATCTTCGCACCGAATTAAACGCAAAGGATTATACTCTGCCATTTGATTTTACCGGTACGATTAATAAACTGACAATCCATCTTCAGCCGACACAATTCACTGCTGCTGAACAACAAAAAATCAAAGATGCTGCAGTAAAAGCGGATTAAAAAAGCAATGCTACTTTTTATAATGACGTATGAAATAAAAAGACCCCTTCACCGGGGTTTTTTTATATACATTGAATCAATAACCGGATCCGATAGGAATTCATTAAATTACAAAATCTGATCTGGCCAAACGCCCACCCGCGTAATAATTAATAAATCATGATAAATTTTTTGAAAACCGGTTCACTGAATAATTTTAAATATTCTATTCTCCTCGTCACCATTCTGTTAAGCGCATGCCAGTCCCGATCCAACCCCGATCCGGCAGGCAAACTGGATACACTGGTTTCTGTATATGCAAAACAGGGTAAGTTCAATGGCTCCGCGCTGGTTGCCAGAAACGGAATCATTCTGCTGGATAAGGGATACGGATATCGTAATGACAGCAGCAAATCACTGAACACGGCACAAAGTATTTTCCAGCTGGGATCGATTACAAAACAATTTACATCTGCGGTTATTTTGAAATTACAGGAAGAAAAAAAACTGAGCGTTAAAGATAAACTGAGTAAATATTTTCCACAATACCCCAAAGGGGACAGTATCACCATTGAACAGCTGCTGACCCATACCTCAGGTGTTTATAATTACACCAATGATGCAACCTTCATGACCAATGAAATGACCAAACCGGCAAACCGGGAAAAAATGATGGCGCAGTTTAAAGATAAGCCCCTTGACTTTCCACCGGGTACCGGATGGAACTATTCCAACAGCGGATATTCCTTACTCGGCTATATCATTGAAATAGCAACTGGTAAACCTTATGAACAGGTTGTTCGTGATTATATATTTACACCCCTGAAAATGACAAATAGTGGTTTTGATTTTACCCATTTGAATGAGCCGGACAAAGCGACCGGATATTCTGAAGTGGGTAGTATAAATACCGCGATTGCCCCGATTGTGGATTCCTCGTTTTCCTTTTCGGCAGGCGCTATTTATTCCACGACAGGTGACCTGTACAAATGGAGTAATGCATTGGAGAATTATTCCATTTTATCAAAAGCGCAGGAGGAAATGGCATATACGGTGGTTAAAAATAATTACGGGTATGGATGGGCGATCGACAGCATAGACGGCAAAAGAAGGGTTGGACACCAGGGTGGTATTCCCGGTTTTCGAACCATTATTGACCGGGTACCTGTCGATGATATTTGCATCGTGCTGTTGAGTAACGGGTCCGACGAAGCATTGCAGGAAATCACCGGCAGCATTTTCTCCGTTCTCTACAACAAACCATATGAACTGCCCATAGAGAGAAAAGTGATTGAAGTAACTGAAGAAAAGTTGAAAGAATATATTGGAGAGTATGAAGTAAAACCTGACTTTCACCTCATCGTGAATATACAAGATAGTCACCTGAGGATCGATCTGCCAGGCAGACCTGCCTCCACTTTGTTTGCTGAAAAGGAAGATTATTTTTTTGTGAGAAACCAGCACATACAATTACAATTCACCCGGAATGATAAAAGAGAAGTCGTGGGATTAATCTTGGATCAGGATGGCGAAAAAAAGTCCTGTAAAAAGATTAAATAGAAGCTTCGCGCCGCAGTGGCTGTTTTTTCCAGTAGGTCAGACTTCTCCATAACCATTCCAGCGGACCGAACCGGAAATAACGCAGCCAGATATGGCTCCAGATGATTTCGATTGCCCATACCACGCCAACTACAAAATAAATCTGGTACCGTTGCAATTGACCAAACATTCCGAATCCGATACCATAAAAATATAAACCACACATGAAAGACTGCATCAGATAGTTGGTAAATGCCATCTGGCCTACCGGGCGCAGCAGGCGGAAGAACCAGCCAAACCAACCGGATTTATATAACAACATGATCAATCCAAAAATGCCCAGCGCGCGAAACACCCTTGAAATTTCATAGTATTCAAAATGAACTTTCTTTGTGTACTCAAACCAGTTAAAATGCGTCGTAAATAGCGGTTGCAACCGGTAATAAGAAATAATAAGCCCCGGGACGAGCCCGAAAATGAAAAGCAACCAATAAGTTCTTACCGGCGCCTCCCCCGTCAAAACACCTGATTTAAAAAAAGCCATCCCGATAAACATAAAAACGATGATATCCCAAATGCCATAATATGAATAGGTGAATTCAAACCTGGCACTTAAAGCGCTTGCATTTTTATAGAGATCACTATATGTTCCAAGGGTCTGACGCAGGTTTTTTTCCATTTCCTTTCGTAAGCCGGCGGAATCTGAGTGCTCCTTAAAATCTTTCATCGCGTTTAAATCATCTTTTTGCGGGTCAGATAATTTCACTTTTGTTGTATCCATACGGGCTACCAATTCTCCTTTACGGATGATTTGTTTTTGCCTGTGCATATCCAGGTTTTCCCTGGCAGACATCAGCAATAAACTTACAAAGGCCGCAATAAGCAGATTCTTTGGCTTCAGGTTTCTAAATACAAAAACGATGATGCCTCCTATGGCGTATTCAAACAGAATATCTCCGGGCCATAATAATATGAAGGCATCAAAAAGACCGAATACGAGCAGCCACAACTGTCGGCGGATAAAATATTCTGCCGGAATCATCCCGGAGGTTCTTTTCTCCAGCCTTGAAATAAACAGAATAACCCCTGTACCAAATAACATGGAAAAAAGGGCCCGCTGAGAGCCTTCTAACAGCCAGCTTATAATATACCAGATATGTTCATTGATGGTGCCCAGTTCGTGCCGGAGGGTAAGGTTATCCGCCACCGGATCCGGCAAACCAAAAAATGGGATATTCATCAGCAGGATTCCGCACAAGGCGATTCCGCGCAGGCTGTCGATAATTACAATTCTTTCCGATTGACTCACTGGTGAGGCCATCGGTAAGGACGCTGTCGTCATGTTTTGTGAGGGAAAGAGATTCATATCAGGGACTATTTAAGGCTGGAATATACCATGGTCTCAAATTTTTTCTCTACATCCCCGTGACTATTGGGATTCTGTTGTGTCATGAACAAACACACCATATGCGCTTTGGGATCGGCCCAGTATGTTGTACCAAAATAGCCGCCCCAGGCAAATGAACCTGCATTCATGGGGTCCCTGGCAGCGGAAATATCTGATTTGATTGCAAAACCTAATCCAAAATTATCCTCGCCAAACATACCGGATTTCAGTTGTCCGCTGGTCATAATTTCAACGGTTCTTTTAGCTAAAATCGTATGGCCGTTATAGACGCCGCCGTTCAATAACATCTGCATAAAAATCGCATAGTCATACGCGGTAGAGGAAAGCCCCCCTCCTCCTGAAAAATAATGTTTATTCATTATGGGATAATCAGCATCAATTCCGTGTTGCTCATGGCCCCAGGGTATGATATTCTGCATGGAATCTTCCCTGTAAACAGTCGTTAACCGGTTTGCTTTTGAAGCCGGCACATTAAAATAAGTATCTTTCATACCCACCGGCTGAAAAATGTTCACCGATAAAAATTCTTCTAGATTCATTTTACTGATCACCTCGGTTAAACAACCCAGTACATCAATACTTAAACTGTATTGCCATTTTTCACCCGGCTGAAAAGCCAGCGGCAATTTTGCAAGCGCATTCATCCTGTCCAGCAGGCTGGCATCCACATTACCCAGCCCGGAGGGGATGTGGTTTTTCGCATAAATAGCGACCATTTTAGGATTTCCGATGCCTGCATAATCCAGACCTGAAGTATGCGTCAACAAATCACGGAAAGTGATTTCTCTTTTTGCGGGAACTGTTGTATAAGTGGTATCCGCTTCATTATATTTATCCAGAACGACCGGGTTTTTAAACGCAGGCATGAAATCGGAAATGGGCTCGTCAAGTAATAATTTCCCCTGTTCATACAGGATCAGGATACCCACACTGACAATGGCTTTTGTTTGGGATGCAATGCGAAAAATGGCATCATTTGCCATGGGCGCCTTTCCGTTCCCGGTGCCATATCCTTTATATTGAACCAGGATATTGTCTTTAATCACAATCGAAACAGCCCCTGTTAACCACTTCCTGGCAATATAATCATTGACCAGGTTATCAATCATTGCCAGCTTTTTATAGTCGACTGAATTATTTATTGTGTTTGTTTTTAAAACCTGAGCCTGGAGTAGGATGGGCAACAGAATAAAAAAAGCAAATAAAATGTTCGGTAAATGGAGGGATTTTTTCATGGCAACTGTTGGGGTTAAATGATATTCAATATACAACAAAACGATCACACAAAAATAATCCCGGCCGCAAGCCGGAAACAGAATGATATATCACCTGAAAGGCAATGAAATAATGAATTCAGCAAACACCCCCTCTTCCGTTTCCACTTTTAAATCTCCTCCTGCCGTTTTAATAATGTCATAACTCATGGATAAACCCAGTCCGGTTCCCTGCCCTGCGGGTTTTGTGGTGAAAAACGGATGATATATCTTTTCCAATATTTTCTCGGAAATACCCATTCCGTTATCCCGGACCTTTAAAATAATTTTTTGGTTTTCAAGGCTTGTGCTAACGAAGACCATTGGTTCATATCCGTCCCCGCGTATCTTTTTCTTTTCATTCACCGAATAAAATGCATTATTGAACAAATTCAAAAACACCCGGGCAAAATCCTGGGGAACGATATTTATTTTTTCCAGGGCGGCATCAAAATCAGTCTGAATGTTTACATTAAACGATTTATCCCGGGCACGGATCCCATGGAAACTCAGTTTAATATATTCCGAACAGAGGGCATTGATATCCGTTGGTTCGGTAATGCCTGTACTGCTGCGGGAGTGCTGCAGCATATTTTTAACAATCGCATCGGCGCGTTTTCCGTGAAATAGTATTTTTTCATGATTGTCTTTCAGGTCCTGCGTAAGGTCTTTTATCCCTTCTTGTCCTGTTTCAGATATTTTTTCCTTTGAAAGGATCTCTTTTATATCTGAAATAAGTTCCCCGTTGATTTCAGAAAAATTATTTATAAAGTTCAGCGGATTCTGGATCTCATGGGCTATACCTGCTGTCATTTCTCCCAGGGAAGCCATCTTTTCCCGGTGTACCAGTTGAGACTGGGCTAACCTGAGATCAGAAAGGGATTGCTGGAGCGCTTCTTTTTGTTGGGTCAGCTCGGATGTTCTTTCCAATACTTTTTTCTCCAGAATGACATTTTGCCTGGTAAGGATCTGTTTCTGTTCCTCGTGCAGGAATTGCAAATCCTTATGATACTGTAACTTTTTACGCTGGCTGATGATAAACAGGATCAGGAAACTGCTAAATAGCAATACCATGGCAGCGATGCCAATGAGAACCCGGTATTGTAAACTGATATCAGGCAGGTTCATAAAAAGCTTTGGCTATAAAGATACATAAGACAATATAGGCAAGATTGTGAATACTCCACATCCTGTCTGCGAGATCCGGGTTTTCGGTCAGCAGGGGCACAAAAAAAAGGAATACAAAAAAATTAACCACCACGAAAATGCTCAGGCCCGTGACTACCCAAAAATCCTTTCTTTTAAAAAATGCACTCGTTTCAACCTGTAACTGGAAGAGATAATATTGCATACAGAAGATCATGAACACAAAGGCTTCCAGGGCCAGCAAATTTCCGCTCAGGTGCCGGGTATTCATAAAATTTTCAATAAAGATAAAATCGAGTAAAATCAGCGTGAATGCTGCAAGGCTGATTATCCTGTTGAAAATTCCTTTAAAATGAGCGCCCAGTAACTGAAAAAAATAACTGAAACAGACAAACCTTAATACGGAATGAATATTATACAGTGGATTGTTACTTCTTATCCCGCCAGCATAATATTCTTTAAACTCTGCTATGGAGTCTCCTGTTAAATTCAGAAATAAAGCAATCCATAAATAGATGATTACCGGTTTTAAAAAGGCTGGTTGATTTCGTCTGAACGCCAGCACAAGCAATGGAATGAAGAGAGCCCATACTTCGGACCAGTTAAAAATTAAATACAGCTTTTCAAGCATTACTAATTGCCTTTATGCGGGGGCGAAGGATTGGTGATACTGACTGCTCCAAGCAACGCGAAATTGGGACTACATACGGTTTGCGTGGTAAGGTCATCAGTGGTTACAATGGTATATGTTATAGACAGTCTGCCATTTGGTTCCGGATCCAGTTTTGGA
>Ga0209863_10000129_pt1 | contig 46621 bp, 40 predicted proteins | sample OrgsoiDNA2013046_FD_185796 | JGI IMG/M metagenome (GOLD analysis project Ga0209863, IMG submission 185796) | Permafrost soil microbial communities from the Arctic, to analyse light accelerated degradation of dissolved organic matter (DOM) -... | ecosystem: Environmental > Terrestrial > Soil >...
ACCGAAAAGTTTTGGAAAGATTCCATTCCGGATAATTCAGCATTATTTAAACTGATGAAAGAACACAAAACAGTTTTGGATGCAACCCTAATTACGTATAAAATATGGTCGTTACAGGATTCTTCCGCCCGGTTTTCTTATGATATAAGCAAAATATATACAGCGGCTGCATATATAGCAGGAGTGAAAATCTGTGCCGGAACGGATGCAGGTCAAAGTTTTGTTGCAGATGAAATGTCACTGCTTGTAAAAGATGCAGGATTTTCACCTCTTGACGCGTTGATTGCAGCTACGGAAAATAGTGCTGAAGCCATCGGAATTGAAAACAAATGCGACACAGTTGAAGCCGGAAAAATGGCTGATCTCGTCGTTTTGGATAATAATCCGCTTGATGATATTGATAACACAAAATCGGTTTATATTGTAATAAAAGGGGGAAAGATTTATAAAAAATGATAAATTTCACTAAAACACATATGAAATACCCTGAATTTTAAATATGAAAAATATATGTATTTGTATTTGGGTGATATGGTTTCCTTTCTTTGCTAAAGGACAGCCGGGAGATACTGCTTATTATTCTGCGATTACAAAAAGTAAAATAATTGGCGGACAAAAGGTATGGAAGAGCAAACCAAACGAATTCCATGTGAGTTATTATTTTAATGACCGGGGCCGGGGCGACAGTACGGAAACCACTATCCGAATTAATGAGGATGGCAACATAACCTGGCTTCTGACATCGGGAGTGGATTATTATAAAAATACTTATTCGGAACAATTCAGGCTAATAGGGGATTCAGCTATCTGGGAGATTAATACCGACAGGAAATCTGCGAAATTCAGCAATCAGCTTTACAATCTTGTCTCAGGTGGCCCTGCTGCTTCTGCATTGTCTTTTAATTGGATATTAAAACAGGCAGGGAAAAAAACCGCCATTTTACCAGAAGGCTATATACATATATCCGATCCAATATCCAGGTCTGTTTCTCTATATGGAAAAGAGCAGACTCTCCGTCTGTTCTCTGTTTATGCAGATCCGTCCCCGACGCCGAATTATATATGGATGACGGGGGATATGCAGTTTTTTGCCTCCATCTCCCCCTGGTTTACTGTCATAAAAAAAGGGTTTGAAAGCTGGGCGGATTCTTTGTTTGCTATACAGGAGATTGCAAGTGCGGATTATTATGGACCGGAATTAAAGAATAATTCCAAACCAATACCGGATCATTTATTGCTAACCCACGCAAATGTGTTTGCATCAGCAGAAGCGATTGTTCAAAAGAATATGACGATTGAAGTGAAAGAGGGTAAAATTTCAGCCATTTACCCGGATTCAAAGTCCTTACCAATAGGAGATTCAGTGATAGACTGTTCTGGAAAATTTATTATGCCTGGTCTATGGGATATGCATGGCCATTATTCAAAAGAGGAAGGAGTGATGTACCTGGCCGGAGGTGTTACACATATCAGGGATATGGGTAATGATAAAATATTACTTACCTGGAAGCAGCAAATTAGCGCCAACACGCTGATGGGTCCGGATATTAGTTATATCTCAGGATTCATTGATAAGGAAGATCCATTTCAGGGACCCACGGGAGCCATCATTCATTCACTGGATGAAGGGTTGAAGGCCATTGATAATTATCACCGGCTGGGCTATGAGCAAATCAAACTATACAGTGCCATAAAACCTGACTGGGTAACACCTTTGGCCGCTCGTGCGCATTCTCTGGGCATGCGGGTATGCGGACATATTCCGGCTTTTATGACGGCGGAACAAGCTATAAACGATGGCTATGATGAGATTACCCATATGAACTTCATCTTCCTCAATTTCATGGGCGATACCATTGATACCCGAACACCCAGGAGGTTTAGTAAGGTTGGAGAAGAAGGAGGCAAACTGGATTTACAAAGTTCTGAAGTGAAACATTTCATTACGCTGATGAAAAGCAGGCATATATCGTTGGATGTGACCATGAACATCTGGCAGGGAATGTTTGAAGAATTCAATGGAGATACTGTGGGGTCTCTCAGACCTGTTGCAGCCTGGGTTCCGGAATCATCGATCCCTAACCTGACAGTAAAAACCCAATATGGCAGCAATGATCAAAAACAGTCTTTCAAGTCGACTTTTTCAAATATGCTGAAGATGCTGAAATTATTATATGACGATGGCATTCTGCTTGTGGCCGGAACAGACGGCGGAGAGGCAAATGCTTTACATCATGAGCTGGAGCTGTATGTAAGGGCAGGAATACCCCCCATAAAAGCAATTCAGATTGCAACATATAACGCAGCACTTGATTGCGGTTTACAAAATGTGTATGGACAAATCCTTCCCGGAAGAATAGCTGACCTGATTATTATCGATGGGAATCCTTCCGAACATATCAGTGATATACGCCATATTAGAACGGTTATAAAAAACGGCAGGGTATACCAGCCCAAACAACTTTTACAATCTCAGGGATGGAAATATTATTATTGAAACAGATCTGGCAATACTTCCATCTCCCGTTCCCAATCCGTCTATAAATCCGTTGAAACCCACTGGAATCGGCCTACGTTATTTTTTGTATCGGTAAAGTGTTCAAAATGACTATTTGCGTAAGATATTGTATATCATCTTCAGGTCAAACCTATAAATGAATTATTTAATGGATCGGCGAAAATTTCTTAAGTCAGCGGGATTAACCATACCAATCACAGGACTATTACCTGCTGCTGCATTGGATTTTATCGGCTCAGATAGAATGCCAATTCCAATACAGGTTAAACATTTAATTCAGCAAGAGGAAAAAGCTAACTACAGCATCCGGATTGGTACCGGGCTGGTGGAGGTTGGTCCGCAACATATAATTTCGACGACCACCTACAATGGCCAGTTTCCCGGTCCCCTTTTAAGATTTAAAGAAGGGCAACGAACAATCGTAGATATTTACAATGATACAAACACGCCTGAACAGCTTCATTGGCATGGCCAATTTGTTCCGGTGGATGTAGATGGTTCTGCTGAAGAAGGAACACCTTACATTGCTCCGCATAGTATGCGTCGGGAGATTTTTATTCCCAGGCCATCGGGATTACGATTTTACCATACACACAATATGGCCGGTGCAAATTTAAATGCCGGACAATATTCCGGCCAGGTAGGTCCCGTATATATAGAACCAGAAAATAAAAATGGCAAGTACGACCGGGAAGAATTTATCGTGTTGAAAGAATTTGATCCATATTTTATGCGTGGCGGAGATATGGCAAGTGATTTTTTATCGGGTCAAATGAATCCGGTTCTGATGGCGATGGGGAAAAAGGCGGACGAGGAAGCGGATTCCAACGTAAAAGGATATGAAGTCGGTTATAAAATATTTACCATAAATGGCCGTCAGCTGGGTCATGGTAAACCTATCCGTGTTAAACAGGGAGAGCGCATACTTTTCCATATCCTCAATGGAAGCGCTTCAGAAATCAGAAGTCTTGCTTTACACGGGCATACTTTCAAAGTCATAGAACTGGATGGCTTTCCTGTACCTCATCCTGCTGAAGTTCCTGTTTTATGGATCGGCACAGCCGAACGTATTTCCGCGATTGTGGAAATGAAAAACCCGGGTGTCTGGGTGATGGGGGATCTCGCGGATGATGACCGGGGTAACGGTATGGGAACAATTATACAATATGCAAATCACAAAGGGAAACCTCTTTGGATAAAACCAAAACCCTTTCGATGGGACTATAGTCTTTTCGGTAAACAAAATGCACAGGTGCCCGAACCGGATGAAATCATTGAAATGACCTTTGCGAAACAGCAGGCTGCTGACAATGGGTTTAACCGGTGGACGATTAATGGCGTTGCTTTCGATATGATGAATATGAATCCCATGTTCCACCTGAAAGAAGGGAAACGATACCGGCTCAGGATGCGCAACACCTCCGATGATATACATCCCATGCACCTGCATCGGCACAGTTTTGAAATCACAAAGATTGGCGGGAAACATACATCAGGGATTATGAAAGACGTAGCTATGCTGGGCGGGTTTCAGGAAATGGAGGTTGATTTTGTCGCAAATAATCCGGGATTAACGTTGTTTCATTGTCATATGCAGCTTCATATGGATTTTGGTTTCATGGCATTGTTCGACTATGTTTAATATTTGTAAATATGAATAAGGTTTTATTTACATCAGGCGAATAGCAAATAAATTAGGTAAAAAAAATGAGGTATCAGGTGTATGTTGTAGAGCTGTCAAAACGAGTCTTTACAGAAAATACGAAATTTCGAACTGCAAATCCACAATTTAATGGAGTGCTTGAATGTCTTTATGTAGGCATGACCAGCAAGACTCCGGCAGAACGATTTAAGCAACATAAAACCGGATATGTAAACAAGAAAGGTCACAAGCTATCTGCCAATATTGTACAGAAATACGGAATATATTTACGTCCCAGCCTTTACGACCATATAAATCTGAAGGCTATGACAAGACAACAAGCTTTGATAATGGAAGAAAAACTTGCTTTGGATTTGAGAAGGCAGGCTTATGCAGTTTGGTTCAATTGATATCGGCAATCGTGCACGAATGCGTTCCATCCAATTCTCCATAGTTTCGATAATATCAATCGTATTTTCGAGGTTTAAAGCCATGTGGTTCTTTAGAAAAGGTGTAGATATTTAATCAGACGTCGAACGTCTTTTATACTCCTGGTCAAAAATAAGTTTTCGTTCGGAAAAATATGGGGGCTGACAATAATATAAGGTAAATTTGAAAATCAAAGGCTGCGTGTTTTGGGATATAAACGAATATTTATATGAAAACGCGTGGAATGTTTCGTAAATACTCTGGCACTTTTGAATGGGATTGCCTGGAGAAAACCAGCGATTCCCTTCTCATCTGCATCCCGGTTCTCTTGCTGTTGATCGTAACCCTTCCATATATCGTTAATGGGTATTGGGAGGATGAGATTTTCAGTATCACAACCGCTCGGTCTTGGTCAGGTTTGTTCGTGATTTTCCGGGATTATGAGAATAATATGTCGCTTTACTATGTGATCCTGCATGGGTTGATGAAGATTTTTGGTGAAGGAGAAGTTGCAACCCATTCACTATCCCTTCTGTTTGCTATATTGACCATACCCGTTTTTTTCAGGCTGGAGCGTATATGGCTGAACAAAAGCACGTCGCTATGGGGTGGACTCTTGCTTGCAGCCAATCCTCTTTTTGTATTCTATGCAGTGGAATCCAGGAGCTATTCCCTTTTGATTTTATCCGCGACAATTTCCACATGGATCTTTCTCAGTTTGGTTCGGAAACCAGGTTATCTGTTGGCCATCTATTATGGATTGTCCATCGCAATAGGTATCTATATTCACTATTTTGGTATCCTATTGATTCTGGTGCATATTTTGACCATGTCCCGGAAAAACTTAACCCGATTGCATCTTGCATCATATTTTTTATCGGGTTTCGTGATTTTCTTAGGGGTACTTCCGTTACTACTTTTTCCGCCTCGGAACAAGGGCCAGATAAACTGGATATTAAAGCCTGATCTCAAATATTTATGGTATACCCTTAGGGAGCTTTTTGGAGGAGGGTGGGTTTTTTTGGTACTTATTGTATGCCTGTTTTTCGTCGCGAAGAAAGGATATTGGAAATATGCTACGGATCGGGGATACTTTTTACCAAGACTTGCAGTTGCATGGGCCATTTTACCTGCCAGCCTTCTTTTTTTATTTTCGAACCTGGTTAAACCAGTTTTCCTGACTCGTTTTTTTGTCTGGTGTTTACCCGGGGCAGTACTCCTGACCTGCCTGATCGTAAGTTACACGGGTTGGGGTCATTTTCGGAAGTCGGTAATTTGGTCCCTGTTGCTTTTTATTCTTCTGATAAAGTCTCACGGAATTTTGCGCACCAAAGGCTCTGGGTATAAAGAAGCTGTTCAATACCTGAACGAACATATCCTGCCGGGAGAATCGGTCTTGGCATATCCATATTATAAGGCCGGTCATGTTGCATATTATCTGGATAAAATACCTACATCTAAGCCTTTTGCACGACCTATAGCCATAACAAAGATGCCCTACCTGCCAGGTGGGGGTGGCCGGGACCCAGATCCTGATATGGAAACGCTGAGGAAAGTCGCAACGGAAAGCGGTAAAGTTTATCTCATTTGCAGGGAAGGGGAAGGCCTGACTATTACGGATAGTATACTAAACAGGACCTGGCTTCCGGAGATCCAAAAGATCCTTTTTAGCAAACACCCCAAGCAACACGGTATAATCTTTGGCGTTGGATCCCAGCAGGCGATACGCATAATAATTTATGAATGATGATTCTCCTTTTGGTGGAGATTCACAACCGGCAGGAGAAATTGATTTTTGTTTTGACTTTATAATCCATATCTTAACTTAACATTCTTCTCCAGCGAATTCTTTCTGCCCTTACATTCAGAATTTTCTGATTTTTTATTTTGTACCTGAACGCTACTGTCCCGGAATTTATTTTTAACCTTCTTAAATCATGCAACATGAGAAAAACATTTTTTATTTGGCTGTTCATAGCAGCTGCAATTTTTGCCAACGGTCAGGGTAGTACACTGTATAAAGTGAATGTAGTCACGCCCAAAGCTGGAATGAGTTCTGCTTTTGAGGACAGCTGGAAGCTCCACATGGCAAAGTTTCACAATGGATCTGATAAAAGAAACGTCTACGCAGTGGTCAGTGGTCCTGACGCCGGATCTTTTGTAATTGTGCAGGGACCGATTTCATACGCGGATATGGACAAAACATTACCTGATGCAAAAGAGCATAGTCTTGACATGGAAAAAACTTTTTCACCTGAGCTGGAGCCAATGAATAATAATTTGCTTGTCCGGTGGGTTGATACATTAAGTTATAAGGGCGATGTAAAGGCTGATCTTTCTATTCTTACCATGACGGTGGTCAAAGATGGCAAAATGCCGGAATACATGGCAGAGGCCAGAAAAGTGGTGTTACTTTATACTAAACTGAATTCTCCCTTTTCATTTAATACAATGATAAAACAACAGGCAGGATCCAGTCCCACAATTATTTTGATAAGAAATCTAAAGGATGGTTATAAGGAACTGGATTCGGATTATTTTCACCTTTCTGCAGACTGGTTTAAGGATGCTTATGTGAAGGAATACGGGCAGCAGGTCTGGGATAACAGGTTAAAGCTGATGACTGACGATGTTGTGGTTCGCACCCAGCATTTTGAAAAACTGCGCGCAGACCTGAGTTCAAAATAAAATAACATACCATACGAATTATTGTCCCGGAGTTTAAATACTCCGGGATTATTTATTTATGTCTTGTGTACTAACGGAAGTCACAAATCCGTCACTAATTCTTTGCAAACTCGCTGGAACCGGGCAACGGTACATTTTGTATTGGAAGTGACAGGTCAGGATGACGGATGACCGTTGACAGATGACGGTGAATGTATTTCGAAGTTTACAGATTACATATTATTGGCAGTTGTATCTTTCTGCGTGTTAGAAGTTCTATTATTTTCTTATTTCGTAACATAGCTCCACCATTCCGCTTTTGTAGCTCGTCACATTTTTTAGGTGTAATGCCTGTTCTTTTCCTATTTGGTCAAAAAAAGGTATTCCGTCACCCAATATAATGGGGAGAATTGACTGCCTTATTTCATCGGCTAAGTTCAAACGAATGAAATCTTTGGCAAGCTTAGCGCCACCTACAAGCCAAACATTCTTGTATTTCGATTTTAGTCGTTCATTTACAAATTTGTTCAGGTCTCCCGAATAAGTTTCAATGTTCTGCCTATCAATCGGCAGTTTTCTGTGAGTTAGAACGATAGTCGGCACGTCTCCATAAACCCACCCATAAGATTTTGAAAGCTCCAAAGCGTGCTCATATGTCCGGGAGCCCATTACATAGCAGTCTATTGGTTTAAGAAATTCCACTGCATCTTCTTCAGCAACTCCGTTCTCGTAGTTGTCAGATGTCTCAAACCACGAAACGCTATTGTCTTTTTTGGCAATATAACCGTCAAGACTCGAAACCATATGTATTATTATTTTAAATGAGTCCGTCGCCATCCAACTCAAATTTATGTTATAAGGCGTAGAGCCCAAAAAATAACGCTATTGAAAATGCACTACTTAGTGTTATACATTTCATACTATCGTTGGACAATCCATTTTTTTATATACAAACTGCTTCTAAATAAACAATGTTGGGATTTTACCTTATTTGACTGCTAACGTAAAATCACAAGAAAGTCCACCCTGGTGAGCGGGTCCGATAATTTCCGGTGTCAGCGTAAAACTGCCGACATTAACGGGTGTGCCGTGTCCCGTCAGTGTGACGAAATTCGTACCGAGCCTGGTAAATCTGCCTGTAAAATTGAATACTATGCCGTTTACTGGTTGAGTAGAAATGGAAAAAACGCCGGCAACCGAAACGTAAACGGTAAGCGTAAAGGTGTTGAAAGCGTTTAGCGGAGTCCCCGCTGTATAAATACCGGCAATTTGGCCGACACAATGATCAACACCCGATGCAATCGAATAAATCGCCGAATCTCCGGCATTCTCAATCGTTAGCGGGAATGTACAGTCGGAACCATGGCCCACCAGGTTAAACTGAAGGTCTCCTGGAAGAACCGGAATGCCTGAACCCGTCAGGGTCACCGTCTGATTTCCCGACTGGTTAAAATAACCGGACGCATAAAAACTGATACCGTCCAGGGTGTCGGTTTGGATTATATAATCTCCGGGGCTGATCACGTTTGCATTGACCACAACCATATTGGAGCCTGTCAAAAATTTATCTTTTTGATAAGTGCCTGTAACCTGGACATTACTGCATGCATTCGGCGCGCCGACGATGGTGTAGCCCGCATCCGGAACCTGTTGCCCGGTCACCGAAACGCTGAAGGCACAGATTGTTGAGAGCTCCGGAATGAAAATAAAATTACCGGTAGAATCCGGTTTTCCTGTTGCAGTAAGGGTAAGTGTCTGAACCCCTGTATGTGAAAAAGAACCGGTTTTTGAAAAAAGAAAACCACTTCGGCTATTGGTTTGCAGGCTAAAACTTCCGGTTGTTGTTACGTCCACCTGCAACTGAACAGTGTTAGAAGGGCCAGGGGCAGAACCTATGATATAATCCCCGGATATGACCGGGTTCACACAAGAACCGTTGACATTCAACAAGCTGAATTCCGCTATGCCCCCTTCATAACTATATTCTTTTTTGCAATTCGTGAGCAGAAACGCAATAAGCAGTAACCCCGCTGCCGCCTCTACAAGCTTCAAAGTTGTTATAGAGTAGTACATGTACTAAGATACCCCGTGAAGATAGTAAACTTGTAGCTTATCAGGGAGCTAAGGAAGTCAGAATTATAAAAAAATGAGATTTATGTATATTGGAGCGGAAAATTATTGTTAAAGGCTCAATGTTGAATGGGTGCCTACGGATCCATTTGGAATGGTCGGCTTATCTTTTGTGAATATAAATGCGAGCCTATTGTATGCGGAGGCCATGATGAACTATGTGATGCTTTATACGAATTCAAAAAAATTGATGGTCTATATTACAATCAAGGGCCTGGAAGAACAATTACCTGTGGAGAAATTTATTAAGGTTCACAAATCATTTATTGTGAACATAAGTAAAATCAGAAATATAGATGGCAACATTTTGGATATTGGAAATAAAAAGATTACAATCAGCCAAAACTTACGTGAAAAAGTCATTAAGGAAATTGTTAAGGACAAAATGATAAAGCGTTAGCAGAAATTAGAATAACCCTGTAAGAGCTGTGAATCCAGTCCAATAATTACTATATTCAATAAATTATAGTCACGAAATGAGAACAGCCCGGATCGTTTTCCTGTTTTTTTTAATCACAGCTATGGTGGGATTCACTAAGATGTGGAAGGATAAATGGATTCCGCTTTTTAACGGTAAGGATCTTACGGGCTGGGATACTTATATAGGTCCGGATATGAATGACAGTGGGAAATTCATAACAGGTGAGCCCATTGGTTTGAATAAGGATCCCAGGAAAGTGTTCACGGTCGTTCATGTAAACGGAGAAAATTTGATCCGTATCTCTGGTGAGAACTGGGGGGCCATTTCGACAGTTCAGGAATATGAAAATTATCATCTCCAGCTTCAGTTCAGGTGGGGTGAATTAAAATGGGGTCAGAAAAAAAATAAGAACCGCGACAGCGGACTATTGTATCATTCGGTAGGAAAATACGGGGCAGATTATGGAGCGTGGATGAGATCGCAGGAGCTGCAGATTGAAGAAACGAATACCGGCGATTACTGGGGCGTTGCAGGCGGTATGGCCGATATACCTGTCGTCAAGAAATCTGAAACGGAATATGACTATGATCCGCGGGGTACATTTATAACATTCAGAGAAGGTGGTGAACACGGTAGACGTTGTTTTAAAAGTTCAGCTGCAGAAAATCCGACCGGTGAATGGAACACCGTTGATTTGTATTGCTGGGTTGATACCAGTGTTTTCGTGATCAATGGCAAAGTAGTAATGATACTTTATCACCAGAAACAGTTGGAAAACGGGCAGGCCCTGCCGCTGACAAAGGGCAAAATTCAGATACAGTCTGAAGGAGCGGAAGTATTCTACAGGGGGATTAAGATACAGACGATAAAGGAGTTGCCAACGGCGTATGCCAATTAGTAGCCCAATGGTTTAACTGAATCTCATTCACCCGATCATTAATGGAATTGGTGAAGACATAAGAAGTGGGAAGGTATTTCCTTCTGGTCAATACTATAAAGGCCTGATAGACGGATTTGACTGCTATTTTACATCAGTTGAAAATAGATACTATAATGAATATGTCGGATATGCAAAGTGGTACTATAAGGAAACTGATTTTCCATGAACCCAATGTGTCTGTCCTACCATAAAAGGCGTTTATCCTTGACAAAAGGAATGGCCGGAGGAAATATCTCCTATCTTAAAGCGGGATAATCCGCATAGAGCGCTTCGACCAGCTCCTTTCGGTATCCCAGTGTATGGCTGTAGAGATTTATCGCTTCGTTGGCTTGCACCAGTTCATTATTGACGACCTTGCAGGCCACGAGTTTTTCGGTGTTCTGCCAGATGCCCGGATCATAGTCAAACACGGCCTGATAGAAATGCAGGGCTTCCCGTGTATCGCCCAGTTTCGCTACAACGTTCCCCCTGAAATAATCCAGGAAAGGATCGATATGTAAGAGGGTGTCCAGTTTGTCGATCGCCCTGCCGTAATCCTCATAATCCCGGGTATCGACATACATTTTCATCATGAGCAGATAGGGCGTGGGCTCTTCCGGAAACAAGGCGGCAAAATGGTCCACGGATTTCCTGAATAATTTATCGCTGAGGTGTTCGCAAGCCAGCATATACTGAAGGGAGAGATGCTTGTCGTTCTGGGTCTGGTCGTCGAATTTTTCGAAAGCCGATCTTGCCGCACCATAGTTTTTATCACTCAATGCATTCCTGAATATTGCCCCGTATTTCTCCCTGGATGTCAGCGAGGAATGAGCGTCGGGTGCTTCTATGACTGCGATCTGGTATGAAAACAATCTGGCATAGGATTCACCGAGCTGATAAGAAAAAATATCGGCTGCTCTGATTGAGTCCTTTATTTTTATCAGTGTGATGTCCTGGTAATTGAGTCCGCCATCACCGAAAGCTCTGAACAACAGGTGCATTTCTTCAAACTGAATATATATGCGTACCAGGTTGAAGCTTCCGTTTTTCGTGATCTCCAGGGTGCTGTTGCCAATATTGAATAAGCCAAAGTCGTTGGCGATCTTTGTCAGCGTATCCACATTATCTATGATATGGCTTTTTGATCCGGTCCTTGCGATGAATTCGGGAAAATAGATCAGGTGGTTGAGGACCTTCGGGTCTCCGTTGTTAATAGACAGCTCCAGCTGGGCCGATAGTTCTTTGGCTTGCTCGGTGGTAACCGGAGTATTTTGCGCAGACAGGGTTTGAAAGTTCATGGTGCCAGCCGTCAGCAAGGCCAGGCCAAGGGGTTTAAGGATTGGATGCATCCGCTTAAAATAGAGAGAATTTTCCGTATCCAAAAGTCCGCACCGGTAGAAAATTATTGTGTAAAGTCAAAAATAATTTTAAAAGGACGGTTCAACAACAGCAACATATTGAAAGCGACCGGATTAGATTGCACTCTGTCATCGTTTCAAGAATTAGTATATATTTAGAAGAACACACTGACATTCATTCTGGACCGTTTCACTTGTTTTGACTCTATAATGCAGGGGCGTTGACAGTCTTGATACTTGACTAGTAATTCGTTAAACACATCATTCAAAACCAGATGAAAATTTCGACGATACGAGTTGTTGGATTGCTGCTCAGCCTGGTTTTCCTGCCCGGGTTTCAATCAGGTTGGAAGAAGCAAATAACGTTGGATACAAAGTACGCTGTCCCTGCAATGAAGGAGGACTTCAATCAACTCCTGGCCCAGATAGAAAAGAATCATCCGGCGCTTTATGATTTTACAAGTAAAGATGAGTATCGAGAAGTCGTCAAACAGCAGTTTGAAAAAATCAGGGATTCCACAACAGTTACTGATTTTTATAAAATACTATTACCGCTGGTTGTAAAAATAGGTTGCGGTCATTCCGAGTTATGGTTGCCGGCCTGGGTATGGAAGGATTCAGCAGTCGGTTTTTTGCCGCTCAGATTATTTATTGATAAGGGGAGGGTTTATGTAGTGCGCAATGTAAGTGCTGATACCCGAGTGAAAATCTCTATGGAAGTCATGGGAATTAACGGTGAAACGATTCCCAATCTGCTGGATACGATGAAATCTTTTATTTCAACGGATGGTAACAATGTTTCTGCAAAAAGGGATTATTTAAATACCAGCTGGTTTAATGGTCTATTGGCAATCGCCCTGAATTTTCCGAAAGAATATCGTGTCGATCTAAGGAAGACAATCGGGGATTCCGTTCATCAGGAAAAACTTCCTGCATTAAACCTGGAAACCTACAATAGATTGGAAGCCTGGCCGCCTTCAACACCGAAGTTTCTGATAGACTCTTTACATAACACGGGCATTCTTACGATCCGCTCTTTTGCTTTTTATGACAGTGTTGCCGGTTTTCGACACTTCATCGACAGCTTTTTTACGAAAGTGAAACAACAACACATTCATTCCATTATCCTGGATCTGAGAGACAATAGTGGGGGAGATCCCTTTTGCAGTGCATACTTACTGGCTTACCTGGCTAAGAAGCCTGTAGCTTATTACAGCGAGCCATATGGGGGTTATGGTGAACTCGCTAAACCGATACCTCTGGCTGCAGATCATTTTGAGGGAAATATTTACACATTAATTAATGGGAACTGCTTTTCTTCTACGGGACATCTCTGTGCACTCATGAAATATTATCATCTCGGGAAATTTATCGGTTCGGAGACGGATGGCACCTATACATGTAATGATAACAGCGAGATGATAACCCTAAACAATACCGGAATACAACTCAGAATAGCACGAAACAGTTTTCGTGTTGCCGTAGAAGGAATTCCAAGATTCAGGGGTATATCACCTGACTTTCCGGTGGAAAACACGCTCGAAGACCATATCGCCGGCAGGGATTCAGTGAAGTCATTTGCACTGGATCTTATAAAAAATGAAAACAGGCCATAACACGACTGGCCACAATAGTCCGGTCAGTTGAAAGGGTCCAAGGTGGTTGACGCAGAATTGAAGTTCATAGCCCCGTTTTGTTTTTTAGTAATTGGGGCGTCCGGATGCTTTCAGGCGAACTATTAAAGCGTCTTATACGTAAATTTCTGCCCACCTACGGCAGCCTCCGCCATTAGCCCGCTGAGGTCCTGGGTAAATACCGCAACGCCTTCTGCGTATTTGGCATTTTTTGAAGCGCCGGATTTGGCGGCAACTGCTGAAATCTGGCCGGTGAATTCGACCTTATTTCCTTTAAACCGGTCTAGCGCATCTTTATTTTCAAAAAATATAACTTCACGATAAGACTCGCCGCCCACCTGCGCACCGATACTCACCTGCGCCATTTTTGCCGTGCCGATGGTTTTTCCTTTTTCATATACAACTCCGTTACCACCCGATCCGCCGATAATGATCGCTCCCTTGCCTATTTTTGGAAAGATGACATACCCATAGGAGTCATCAAAAAGTTTGTCCATGGACGCATCTGTTTTAATAAAATCCGTCTTTGCCTCTTTGCTGTCAGAAAATAGCTTTTCTTTTGCTTTGTCGTCCTGGGCCTTCATGGAATGAGGCAGAAGAAAAATAGTCAATGCAAGTAGTACCAGCCTGATCATGTTGTTCATTTTCATAATTGTATATTTATATAGTTTCAAATAATGCGTTTCCGAAAACACAGCCATTCCACCACATACCCTAGCAATTACCGTTCCTGTATGATGGTATTCTGGAAATATATACCATTCCCACCTGGTGCTCCGCGGTCAACATTGCAACCCATAAACCGGCGAAATAAGCGGGAAAACGGTGAGCTCACCGGAAGTTTCTGGATAAAACTTCAAATATTCAGATGATATAGACCTAAGTGTCTGGTCCTTTTCGGAAGGAACAGGATTGTTGTAGATTGGACGATGTATATGGCATTCCATTCGACAAAGCAGTCAGTGAAGAGAGCAATTGAGCGTGATTTTGGTTTGAATGCAAGACCGGCCTGAGTTTCCCGGGGCCATTTCAAAACATCCTATTCACTTAAAAAAAACACGATGAACAAGCTTCAGGGCGTTGCCATTCAGCTACCGGAAGCGGATCCCCATTGTATTCTTCAGCAGTTATGAGTTATTACCTTATGGTGTATTGGTCACAATCACTCGTTAATACTGTGGCCAATGAAACTGCGTCGATGATCTGGAAATGGATATGATATGACGTTCCTTCCACTGAGGCTGGTACATTGCGAAATAAATTTTCCATTCCATTTCCCAAGCCATCCGTGTGAATAGGTTGAGAAACCAGTCCCTTACCCAATGTAAGCCAAACGGTACTGGAGCAGTCATTGTCTGTTATGGGATTTACAGCCCTTTGCAATAAATAGTCATGATTGGGTGTAAGGTTGAAAACCCAGGTATCCAGTGTTATCGTAAGGGGAACATTCGGGTCCTGGCGAAACTTAATAAAGCCAAAACCAGAACTTTTGCTGTCAAATTTCTTTGTCTCACTGGAATTAAGCTTGACATCGAGGTTATATGGACCCAGTTCTTCTTTGGGTATTGTCTTGTTACAGGATATAAAAGCAGATACTAAAAATAAGATCACAGCCAATCTGGCCGTAATCAATTTTGGAGCGTTTATTCGCATAAAAAATTGTTTAAGGTTTAATAAATTATTAATCTGTATGTCGTCGGAAGAAAGTGGAACTCTTTTATCATTGAAAAATTTTCAAAAAAGTTGCACCGTTATTAACTAATTTATTTTTTCGGGATTGAAAAGTGAATAATAGGATACCGTAACCGTATTTTCGATTTGTGCGATATAGGATTAAAACTGTGGGAGCGGAAAAGTAAATACCTACAGTAAGATGTCAGAGCAAAAAGCAAATGAGAAGTTATGCCTTTTTTTGCATTTGCAAAGGGAATGTTAAAGAAAGTTCTAAATAAGGATGGATTGAAAATCCATCTGCCACAACAGCAATAATTTGTTGATAATTAAAGAATTGAGTTGCTTCGATCCCAAATAATCCGGATAGTTTTTTAAAGAGAGTTGAGTAGTTTTACGATTATCCGGATATACCAGTTAATAAAGTAATTGAAGTTCTGAGTGGAATGAACCGAAATGATTTCAAAAGGAGGCCTTTATGGATACCGGATTTAATAATGATCAACTATCAATTTGTCTATCATGCTAAAAAATTATTTTAAAGCAACCTTCAGAAACCTGTGAAAAAATAAGGGATACAGCCTGTTAAATATTGGTGTCGTTGCCAGGTGGTTACTGAATCTATGGCCTATCAATGCCAATTTCCATTTTTTTTATTTTAAGCCACCATCAGTAAATCCATTCGATTCATACTGGAATTGCCGACAAAAGAATTTCTTAGACACGAAAATGCTACAAATTGCTTATTTTATGATATGAAATATTTAATGATCGGAATGTTTTTTTGCCTCTTGGTGATGAATTTATATTCTCAAAAGCCTGTTTATTTGTTTCAGGGCTACTTAGGTTCCGATGATCAATTGAATCTGGACAATCTTCATCCGTGGAACCCAGAACATGCTGTTGATTTTACTGGCGTCTATCATTTTGGTGAATCTGAAATGGAGTGGGATTTACTTATAATTGTCGATGATTCCGTTGTTATTGCTCAGGCATTTTTAAATGACTGGGGCAAAGTTGATCAGACTAAAGAGGAAACCTGGAGAAAAAAGGAAATTGTATACAGGAAAGTGAAAAGGGTTAAAAACAGGATCGATTCAGACTCATTGACGGGGTATTTCATGGAGTACATGATTAAACAAAATAAAAAAGCGGGAATGATATTGCCGTATAACTCCTCGAAACTGGATACTGCAGAATTCGGAGAAAGAACCTTAAAGGATCTGAGGCAATTTTGGTTTTTCACCGGCGACTACCCCGAGTTGTCCTGGAAAATACAGCATGATGCCTACTTCGCTGGTAAATCAAAAGAACAGCTTCAGATCATGCGTAATGAAATCTATGCGCGATATGGTCAGCGCTTTGCAAAGAACGGTAAAATGTACCTTCATTTCCTTACCACAAAGTGGTATCGGCCTTTTAGGGACAATGTACAATCCTGCCTTACCGAAATCGAAATACGAAATATTGCAAAGGTCAATGCAATCCTCTCCAAATAATGTGTTTTAAAATGCGAGTCGAAGCTTCAAGGCCATGAAAAAGAAGAAGTAGAGCTACGAAAATATCCTTTTCGAAGACGGACTATTTGGAAATTCCTTTCGTCACAATCGGGCTTAAGACAAGGGAATCCCTCAACATCATGTCCTTAAATGTGCCCGGCGTTATGCCCTCTGATTTTTTGAAGAGACGTACAAAATAATTGACATCGGTGAATCCGCATTGATAGGCAGTATCTGTGACCGTTTTATTTTCAGTGCCCAGAAGCTGTTTGGCGAGTTTGATGCGTTCGCGGTTTATATATTCCAGCGGTGATATGCCGAACTGCTGTCTGAACCATTTGAAAAATTCGTTGCGACTCATATAGGCTTTGCGTGAAAGCGTATCTACACCCAATTTCTCTGTCAGGTGCCCATGGATATAATCGAGAAGAAAATGCTGGCGGCTGGAATTTCTTTTATTATTTTTATCCATTTCCACCCGCTTCAGATATTGGCTCTGCACAAGACGGATAAGTAGTTCCTTCAGGCTGAGGTCGGCATAGATATTTTTTGCCTTTTCTTCACTACTGCAATTACGAATGATCTTATTGATGGTCTCGGCGATTTCTATATCGTTTGAGAAATGGTATTGACTGAAATCTATATCCCATGTGTGGCCGTCATCGCTGCCACTGTTATAGCAGGTGTTGAGATATTGCATCGTATCCTGGACATATTCTGAATTCACCGTAAGCGCGATACATTGAGTCGGATGGCTATGGGTGGACTCGGGGAAGTCAATCACCATGGATTGATTTGCGGGCAATATCACTGTTTCGCCAGGTAAATATTCGAAGTCCGGCAAATGGGCCAGGTGCATAACTTTTCTGCCGGTGACCATGCTGGTGATCACCAGGTCTTTAAAGGTCAATGGCACCCCAAATGCCTTTTGATAGCTCTCATAGATGTTGAGCTCACAGTTGTTGAGATTGAAAACGCGGCGGTTCTCAATCAGTGTCTGCAGTTGTTTTGACGGGGTCAGGTCTATTTTCTGAATCAGGTTCCTTCTTCCCAAGAAATGTCATTTGAAGGTTAAAAATAGTTAATGACCAAGGATCAGGCAATAATTTAGTACAATCGTGCTATAAAACCATACAAAAATGCTGGCTTACCAGCTCAATTTTAATGATGTTTATGCTGGTCGATTAAAGGACCAGGCGAAAGCGAGGCCTTTTCTGAAAATATTCCGGTTCAGTGATTTTAATGATCCGGAGAGCTAGGATAGGTTGCACCCAAATACCATAACCATTAAACCTTATCCTGAAAAGGTATCAGGTGACCCGCCGCCGGAAAGTTACGCTTGCCGGTGGTGGGTCGCGCCGCCTGGTGAGTTACCGCGTCAGCGTCTTGTTGTTTCCAAAAGGAGAAAGCGATTCAATGCGTAGTGGGTTTTATTTAAAAAACCTCCCTTTTTAGGGGAGGCCGCACTAACCAAATACCATTAACCATTAAACCTTATCCTATGAAAACAGTAAAATAACACAAATTTTAATTCCTTCCATATAAAATTGCCATTTTGGTACCAGACTTTTATAAGCCGGACAGTTTCCTTTTCTCAGTTTTATAGTTTTTGATTTTTTAAAAAGGTGAGGAGGCTGATACAGCAAAGCCTATTGCGTTCTCATTCATTTCTCAATGAGCTTATGGGGTTACTCATAGCCGCTTTAACAGATTGCGACGCCATGGTAGAGGCGATACTAAGAGAGATCATTCCTGCTTCAAGGAATACCACCGGCCTATTAAAAGATAATCTATTCCGCCTTCAAACTTGTTACCGAGTTGGTTAGAGCGGCCTTGATTGACTGAAAGCTGATTGTTATAAATGCAATCAAAATAGCCCCCAGTCCTGCCATTGCAAAGACCCACCAATGAATATCTTGTCGGTAAGCAAATCCCTGTAGCCATTTTTGCATAACGAACCATGCCAGTGGAGAAGCAATCAGGATAGAAATGATCACCAGTTTTATAAAGTCAATGGAAAGCATTCGTACTATTGTAACCACGCTTGCCCCTAAAACCTTTCTGATGCCGATTTCTTTAGTCCTTTGTTCAGCGGCATATGCAGCCAATCCAAACAACCCTAAACAAGCAATTAAGATCGCAAGGCTGGTAAACGTGACAAATATTTTACCCATACGTTCCTCAGCCCGATAAATCGAATCAAAATCCTCATCCATAAATGAATACCTAAACTGCTGATCAGAGGCCATTTGCCTGAATTTTCCTTTAACCTGATCAATTAACAATGGAATATTAGATGATTTAATCCTCATACTAAGAGCCCCACGATCTTCACCGAGCGTAAGCAATAAGGGTGTGACATTTTCCCTCAACGATTTGAAATTAAAATCCTTCATGATCCCGATAATATGAAACTTGTTCATCTTTGTTGCCATATTATCGGCTGGCGAATATAGAAACTGGTTTAATGGATCCGTGAAATTCAGCAGTTTTGCGGCAGACTCATTAATGACGATTGCTGTGGAATCCAAAGAAATATCTTTAGAGAAATTCCTGCCGGAGAGCATTTTTATTCCAAGTGTGCTGATGTAATCCTCATCTACTGTCCATTCTTGGGTTAAAATTGCTTTTTTTTGATCCACCATGGGGTCTTTGAAAAAAGAAGTAGTGTTTCCATAGTTAACCGTCGGTAAACAGATTGTAAGCGTTGCATTTTCAACGCCCGATATATGTTTGACCTCATCCTTGATTGCTTTGGCACTTCCCCCCAGTGGCCCCCATACGATAAGGATGTGGTCGCGGTTATAACCTAAATCTTTACTTTGGATATATTTAAGTTGGTTATAAATCACTAACGTACCTATAATCAGAAATATAGAAATGGCAAACTGAAATACAACCAGGAAACTGCGTAGCCTCCCTCCCTTAAACCCGGCAGCTAACTTGCCTTTCAGTACATCAATGGGTTTAAAACCAGAAAGGAATATTGCCGGGTAAGAACCTGCCAGAAAGCCTATTATGAGAATTACAGCGAACAACACAGGTAATAGTCTTATGACCAATTGAGAAGTAACGGTCAGTTCTTTGGCTGCCATTTGGTTGAACAATGGCAAAAGTGCAAGAGAGGCAAAAACTGCAATCACCGCTGCTGCCAAAGTTACCATGATCGATTCAGTTAGAAATTGTGCTATAAGATATTTTCTGGGAGAACCCAAGACCTTGCGAACACCTACTTCACGTGCCCTGTTTGAAGATCGCGCGGTGGAAAGGTTCATGAAATTTACACATGCTATGAGTAAAATGAATATCGCTATGGCAGAAAAAATATATACATATTGTACGTTCCCATTTGCTCCCAATTCACCGACTTTGTTAGATTCAAGGTGAATCTTTTTAAGTGGGATCAAATCAAGCTTAAAATAATCGCCACTTTGTTCAAATTTATCAAAAGTCAAATGCAATATACTTTCCATCTGGGGGCCCGCATGCTTATGCATAAATTCAGGAAGCCTTGCAGCCAGCTTTTTAAAATCAGCTCCGGGTCTAAGCAAAAGATAGGTGTTAAAGTTACTACTGAACCAGGCATTGTCCTTGCTCTCGGGCAAACCGGCCATAGATATAAAAAAGTCAAAATGAAAATGAGATTGCAGCGGAATATCATTTATTACTCCGGTTATTTTGTAAGGTTCGGTATTATTAAGGATCAGGACCTGCCCTACGACATTCGTCCTGTTAAAGTATTTTTTAGCAATGCGCTCAGTGATAATAATGGTATTCGGTTCTGTTAAAGCAGTACTCGGATTTCCATAGATCATCGGTAAAGTGAAAATGTCAAGAATTGAATTATCAGCATATACCATCATATCTTCCTTGATATTCTGATTTCCTTTTTTTACTAAATTCCCACCCTGGTTTCTGAACCTTGCTACCTGCTCAATTTCAGGAAAATCGCTCTTTAAGGCAGCTGCAGCAGGTGCAGGAGATACAGCATATGAATTTTCATTTCCTCCAAACTTTATTTCCTCATTTATTCGATAAATACGATCAGCCTTTTTATTATACGAGTCAAAGTTTAGTTCGTCAAAAACATAAAATACAATAAGTAGGCAGGTTGCCAGTCCCAAAGCGAGCCCTAAAACATTTAAAGCAGTAAAGCCTTTATTTTTTAGTAGACTCCTGAAGGCGGTTTTGATATAGTTTCTTATCATTATCCTGTGTTTTATCTTATTTATTCAAATAGCATGCAAATAGGCAAGTTGTTGATAATCAATTATTTGATTTCAACGCCTGAATATGACTGTACGTTTTTATTACATAAGTGTACGATTAATTTTTTTTTCTATCTATCAATGAGTAATCAATGAGTATTGGTTTGTTTCGGAAATTTAAACCTGTGAAACTTGTTCTGAAATCGATTAAGGGAGTCCGTTTCGACACCCCTATTAATGGGAGGATTCTTGTGCAATTTAAAAACACGGATTATTCTATGGGACTTTTTTCTCCAGTGAGATAATGAAGTGCGCTTGTTTAAAAATTTTTTATCAGCGAAATCAGTAAGTATAAATACTTAGTACCAGGCCATCATACATCAACTATGTCATTAACATTTGTTGAATAGGCTGAAATAGCTTACATTTTGAGACATCCCACTATTCATGAAATTAACTAGATTAAGCCTTGGCTTATTTATTTCGTTATTCTTTTCAAATAATTCTTTTGCTGCCAACCGTTTTTGGGTAAGCGTTCTTCCTGGTAACTGGAATAATACAATCAATTGGTCGGCCAGCTCTGGCGGTTTGGGAGGGGCATCCGTTCCGGTTGTTGCCGATATAGCTGTTTTTGATGGAGGCGGACTTGGCATTGATATAGGAAATTGTACGATTAATACTGCGGTGGCGGTCACGGGAATGACGGTTAGCTCCGGGTATACCGGGACAATTATCCAGGGCGCCAATGCGATGGCTATCTCCGGCCCAGCTTCTTTTGGTGGAGGGATATTTTCAGGTGGTTCATCCAATATTACTGTAACGGGTGTTTTTACATTGTCTGCAACCGCATTTACTTCCACTTCCGGCGTTCTTGAATTAAGGGATAATGCTGCTTTCACAGGCGGCAGCTTCGTACATAACAGTGGAACAGTCAGGTTTAATTGTACCAACAATGTTGCAGCAACGATTTCCGGAATCAGCCCTGCATTTTATCAAATGGAATTTGTGGGAATTAATCGCGGATATACCATCTCATCCACCGGGAATATTTCAGTTGCCAATAACCTGATCTTTTCGGGTGGGGGTTTTTATACTTTGAATACAGGTGTCATTGACGTTAAAGGGGACATCAACGTGACCAATACTTCAACGGGATGCGGTGGTGATGCCATGATCAATATTAACGGAACAATTGTTCAGAATTTCAATGGCAACACAATTGCTGGTACCGGCGCTTTACCACAACTTACCATCAACAAAACTGCCGGAAGCCTTAATCTGGCAAATTTTCCGGGCATATCCAATAACTTTACCTATACCGCCGGAACGGTGAATGCGGGGACTTCTACTTTTTGTTTTAACCACGGATCCGTAGCAGCCTATTCAATAACCGGAACCCTCTCCCTGGCCGGAATCGAATTCAGCATGAACACTTCTTTATCAACGCTTACACTTGCGGCAGGCACTACCCTTACTGCAACAGCTAATCTGACCATAACCGGCACCGGGGGCGTTTTGATTAACTCGGGTAATATCAATGTAAATGGAAATATCATTTTGGCCGGCACATCTACTGGTGGCGGAGGAACCACCACTATAAATATAGTGGGAACGGGTCCTGAAACAATCGATGGTACCGCTCTCATTATCAATCAAACCAGACTGCCCAATATAAATATAAATAAAGCGACGGGTACTCTTTCTTTAACAGGAAATATTTCATTTTCAGCCAATGTTACTTATACTGCAGGTATTGTCAACGCCGGAACATCGGTCTGTTATATCGTGAATAACCTGACCATGACCGGAAGTTTCTCCCTGTTCAATCTTACCATATCGGCAGCGGGAAACACAACGCTGACCATCGCCTCCGGAACAACGATCACTACGAACACGCTCGATATGGAAAATGCTGGCAATTATATCGTCGTCAATACAGGAACCATTGCAGTACTTGGAAATATTATAAACAACAATTCCAGTACAATCGGCGGGGGAACCGGCACGATCCTGGTGAATGGAACCGGCGCGCAGGCGATCACTTCAACCGGTATTGCTGATCAGGGAAAATTTCCTTCCGTAACGATCAATAAAACTACGGGAACCCTTACGTTTCCTTCATTGATTACTGTTGTCGGAAACTGGACATATATTGCCGGCTCGCTCGACATCTCTTCAAATAATTCCACCATTGTATTTGCGGGCAACCTGACTATCAGCGGCAACCATAGCCTGAACCATATCAGTTTTGAGGGAAGCAACAATTATACTTTTACCACGACTCCGGCAACAACGCTGACGGTTCTCGGAAATATGGCGATAACCGGAACATTCAACAGCACATTTCTTACAGGCACGATCAACCTGATCGGGGATCTCAATCTGACTAATACATCAATAGGGGGAGGGGGTTCCACGATCATTGCTTTTACCGGTACAACTAACCAGGCTATTCATAGTTCTTTGCTGGTAAACCAAAGTACTTTACCGGCAGTAACTATTAATAAATCCTCGGGGACTTTAACTTTTCCGGCCCTGATAACGGTCTTTGGAAACTGGACTTATGTAACCGGCTTCTTTGACGTATCAACCAATAATTCTACTGTTGAATTTGCGGGTAATGTCAGTTTTACCGGTAGCCATACCCTGAATAATGTCGTTTTCGAAGCGACTAATAACTGGACTTTTACCGTGAATACCGGAACCATTTTAACGATCACCGGTACGCTTACTACCACAGGCATTAAGAATATTTTTTTTAGTACGCCTGTTTCCGGGACGGCAGCTATTCAGGCTCAGGGGGATATCGTTATTAATAACACTTCCGTTACCGGTGGTGGTACGGCTTTGATCGTTGTCGATGGTTCAGGCTCGCAGGCATTTACCGGGAATGCAGCTGCATCACAGGGATTATTGCCCTTTATCAGGATCCAGAAAACTTCCGGAACACTCACCCTGAATGGGATTATTTCCGTGGCCAGAGATTGGACCTGGCTGAGCGGAACTGTTGCACCCGCCACTTCAACGCTTGTTTTTGGCGGCAACAGTCTTATTATAACCAGCGCAGGTATGAGCTTTTATAATGTTACGGTCACAACCAATACCAGCACTCTTGCAAGTAGTTTGACGGTATTGAATAACCTGGATATTACCGGCACCGCAATTTTATCTGCGGGCGCCAATACGATAAACCTGGCTGGTAACTGGTCCAACTGGGGATCCGGCGGTTTTACAGAAGCTACCAGCACCGTAAATTTCAATGGTAGTTCTCTGCAAACGATCACTACACCCGCCGGTGAAAATTATACGAATGTAATCGTCAACAATTCCGGTGCGGGGGTCCAGCTCGCAAATAATGTGGCCATTGCAACCACCCTGTCGATGACGCAGGGTAATATTGATCTGAATACTAAAACGCTTTCATTGGGCACTACAGCACTGCTCCCTGGAATATTAAATTATACGCTCGGAATGATGATCAATACGGGATCTTTTACAAGATGGTTTGCAAAAACAACTATTGCTGCCGGTGCTGTTGCAGGTCTGTTTCCGATGGGAACAGCAACCAACTACCGTCCTTTTAATGTCTCTGTGCCGATTGCGCCGACTACTGGTGGAACCCTGACCGTTTCTTATACGGATGCGGCAACGAACACGACCACTTCTTTTCCTGACGGGCCGGATGTCATCATGGTAAGAAAAGATTTGAACTGGGGATTAACCGCTACCGGTCTCGTTGGTGGAACTTATAATCTGGGCATCTCCGGAACTGGTTTTGGAATCATTGGGAATGTTACCGACCTGAGACTTACGCTTGCCGGAACGGTGATTGGTTCTCCGGGTATTAATGCCGGAACGATTACCAATCCACAGGTCAACAGAACAGGTATAACAGAGGCCGGTTTGACAAACATATTCTTCCTGGGATCTATTAACTCTGCAAGCAGTCCCCTACCCATAACGCTTATTTTATTTACTGCCATTCCGCAAAACGGGAAGGTTAAATTGGACTGGGAAACGGCAGCGGAACTGAATAATGATTATTTTACGATCCAGCGATCCAGTAGTTTAACCGCCTGGGAAGATATAAAAAACATTGCGGGATCCGGTAATACGAATACTGACAGCAGGTATACAGCATACGATCCAAATCCTTATTCGGGTATATCTTTCTACCGGCTGGAGCAAACTGACCTCGATGGTATGAAATCTTATTCGGTGATCAGACAGGTAAATATTGACGGTTCCGTCACGATTAATATTTATCCCAATCCCGTAACGAATCTGATCTATGTCAGCGGAGCCGGAAAAATGACCATTCGCGTTCATAATACAAGTGGCCAGTTGGTCGTGATCCCTGTTCAGTATGCCCGGACTCAGTATATTTTAAATTTCGCCGGTCTTCCACCTGGAATTTATTTTATTCATATTGTTCAAAATGGAAATGTAACAACAACAAAAGAGATCATTAAAGAATAATTGGAAATCCCGAACACGGTAACAACTAATTAATGTCTTTTCCCATTCATCTTTTGGGTGACCCTTTTGAAATATTCCTTTGAGTCCGGAATGATTACCTTTTCATTTTCCTTATCCCAGAAGCCGGAACCGGTCGTTTTCTTTTCCAGGAGGCTGGAATTATTATAATAATACCGGCCTTCAAATACAATATCGGTTTTCGTATGGTCTAAGTCTGTTTTAGTTAACCTGAAATGGCGTTCGGTTACATAACAAAAAACGAGGGCATTGTTGTCATAGTAATAGTCGGTTTGCTGAATGCCATAGGAAAGGCCTATCCAAAAGATTATTTTGACCAGACTATCACCGGCGAAATATCCGGTTAATGATGCCCCATCGTCAGTGGTCTGATCGAGAAATTCTTCATTTTCCAGCACCACCTTTTTTAAATGCGTGTCGGAGTTAACTTTAGTAAAAACAGATTTAATATGTGAAAGGCTGGCAGTGGAGATTTGCGCTGGGGATTTCAATACAAGACCGACCAGGAGAATGATTATACATGTAAAAGACGGGTTGCGCAATGGTCGATATAATATTTGTTAGTAAGGTCGCTATAAAAATTAAATAAATCTATTTATTGTATTCATTGGTCTTTATGCTTTTAATACCGGTCGTTGGCTTCATTGAAATCGATCGCCTTACCCGTCTTGAATACCGAAGTGGAAAACGATGTCCAGAAAATTATCGTTTTTTTGTAATGAAAACCTACCTTGGATAAAATGAAACCCGTTTTTCGTATATCCCTCATTCTGGCGCTCCTTGCCCTGGTGGCTGCCTTCCGCTTTGCATCAGCACGTACTGCGGTGCCGGGTACGGTGAATTCTCTGAATGCGCTGACTTCTTTAAAAAAGAAAACCTCTTTATCATGCAGGGTACCACCGGACTTTGTTGAACAGTTACCGGATATTCCACCACTACCGGGCTGGGGTTCGCATAGATGGAAAATAAGCACCGGATCTGACAGTGCGCAGTTCTATTTTGACCAGGGTATCAACCTGTATTATGCCTTTCACACTCTTGAATCAAGGGCCTCGTTTGCAAAAGCCATCCGGTTCGACTCCTTGTGTGCGATGGCTTATTATGGAAAGGCGCTGGCGTTGGGTCCCACTATCAATTTTGGAAACGGTTTTCGGGCTGAAAATGCTGCTTTTGAAGCCGCAGAAACCAGTAAGAAATTTCAGTCAGCCTGTACTGCGCAGGAAAAAGGATTAATTGGCGCTATCGGAAAGCGCTACTCCGGTGACACAACCTATGATCTGAAGAAACTGCAACATGATTATGCGGAGTCTATGAGATTGCTTGCGAATGCGTTTCCCGGGAATGCGGATATCATCACCCTATATGCCGACGCGCTGATGCTGGAGCACCCCTGGGATTTGTATAACGCCGACCTGCAACCGAAACCCTGGACGCCGGAAATAAGAACGGTGTTGCAAAGAGCGCTGGCCATCGACTCACTTCATCCGGGCGCCTTGCATTTCATGATCCATACGGAAGAAGGTTCTCTGCATCCGGAAGAGGGGGAAAAGAGCGCCGTGCTGCTCGCGGGACTGATGCCGGATGTAGCTCATGTGGAACACATGCCCTCGCATATCTATATCAGATCGGGCGAATATAAAAAAGGAATTGATGTGAACGACAATGCCATACGGGCTTATAAAAAATACCGGCGTCTATACCTGCCCGTGGAAGAGGGGGCGGTTCTCTACCTTGTGCATGCCGTGCATATGAAGGCATCCTGTGCCATGATGGCGGGGAATTTCTCCATCGCGATTTCGTCATGCGATACATTGCGACGGCTGATTACTTCCTCCGATCTCCTCACGCCGGGCGGATTCGGCAACTTCTTTCAATACGCCTATGATTTCCGTCTGTTTACTCTGCTTCGTTTTGGCGCCTGGAATCAAATCCTGTTGGATCCCGCAAATGATTCTTTGGCCCGCTACTCAATGCTACTGCATCATTTTGCCCGGGGGATGGCGTTTAGCCACCTGGCAAGATATCCGGAGGCAGAACAGGAGTTGGGATGGCTGCGCCTGATTCTTCAGGAACCGGAATTAAAAGCATCCTACGACCCATTCAGTAGTGCATATGATGCTGGACGGATTGCTGAAGCAATTCTAACAGGGGTTTTGGCCGAACAAAAAGGTCAGTATGATTTCGCTAAACAGGCCTTTGAAAGAGCAGTGAAAGCAGAGGACGCACTCATTTATGATGAGCCGCGGGACTGGCCCCTGCCGGCACGACAATGGCTGGGTGACCTTCTGTTTAAAATGGGCGACCCTCCGGACGCCATCAAAGTATTCAAAAGGGATCTCCAGATAAATCCGCTCAATGGATGGTCGCTCACAGGACTAAAGCTTACTTATGAAGCCATGAACAATATGGAGGCCCTGCAAAAGTTGAATATTAATCTCGCCACCGCCTGGCAGATCAAAGACCGGCAGATATCGAGGGCTGTGTACTAAACATGCCTTACTATTGGAGTCACCGGTTTCGAAGCTGGTATTATAAATAATCGCGGGGTAATAATCTGGTTCAGAGAAGCAACAACCTGATTGTTTTTTTCTTTCTTAACGAGCAACTATATGCTGTTTGGCATCCGTGTTTATAAATAGGGCTAAAAATAAATTTGCAGGCAAAGATTATAGATCGTAATATTGCGTTATACAGATATGGGACTTACAAAAACAGAAATATTTACAGAAAAGCAGAATAAGCTGGCTACCATGCTGAAGTCATTAGCCCATCCGGCCCGTATTGCTATCATACAACACTTAATTAAGATTGATTCCTGTATTTGCGGAGACTTGGTTGAGGAACTGGGTTTGGCTCAACCGACTATTTCTCAACACCTGAAGGAATTAAAAAACGTAGGCTTAATACAAGGTACGATTGAAGGAACAAGTGTATGCTATTGCATAGATCCCAAGGTTTGGAAACAGCTCAAAACTACACTGGATGCTTTTTTCGTTAGTTATACCAACAATGGAAAATGCTGCTAACTATTTTTTTGACCTGTTATATATGAATATTGCATTAAAACGATTAACTAAGTTATATGCCAAACATTGAACACAAGGTGCTTTTTGTCTGCATTCACAATTCGGCACGAAGCCAGATGGCTGAAGCATTTCTGAATAAGCATGGGAGAGGTCATTTTATTGCTGAAAGCGCAGGGCTTGAGCCTGGCAAAATGAATCCGAATGTGGTAAAGGTTATGCAGGAAGTAGGAGTCGATCTTTGCCAAAAAGGTACGCAGGGAGTCTTTGACTTATTCCGGAAAGGAACGCATTATAATGCAGTCATTACGGTTTGTGATGGTGCGAGTGCAGAAAGATGCCCGATATTCCCAGGAAAGGTAAGAAGGATTGCCTGGTCTTTTGAAGATCCCTCTTCGATGAAAGGAACTCAGGAGGAGATTTTGGCACATACAAGAAAAGTCAGGGATCAAATCGAACAATCTGTCATGGATTTCATCAAAGAATCCAGTGTAGTAAGCTATTGGATTTAACAGGGAAACTATTCACATTTAAATGATATCAGAACATGGAAACACAGGAACAAATCAAGGAAATGGTACGCCAGAAATATAGCGAGATCGCCATGCAGGATAAGGAAGGTAATGAAGCTTCCTGCTGTGGATCCGGTTGCTGCACAACGGAGGTATATAATATTATGACGGATGATTATGCAAACCTCAAGGGATATAATCCGGATGCGGATCTGGGTCTGGGATGCGGCTTGCCAACACAGTTTGCACAGATTAAGAAAGGAGATGTGGTCATTGATCTTGGATCAGGCGCTGGCAATGATGCTTTTATTGCCCGCGCTGAGACCGGTGAAACCGGCAAAGTGATTGGAATCGATTTTACAAACGCGATGATTGCTAAGGCAAGATCAAATGCCGAAAAGCTTGGATTTCATAACGTAGAGTTCAGGAAGGGAGATATTGAAAAAATGCCTGTGACCTCCAATACTGCCGATGTGATTGTCAGCAATTGTGTGCTCAATCTCGTACCTAACAAGGATGGGGTATTCAAAGAGATCAACAGGGTCTTAAAACCCGGAGGCCATTTCAGTATATCTGATATCGTTCTGGTAGGTTCTTTACCGGCAAAGATTAAAGATGCAGCAGAAATGTATGCGGGATGCGTAGCCGGAGCAATCCAAAAGCAGGCATATATGGAGCTGATCGATATCAATGGTTTCAAACAAGTCGTAGTTCAGAAAGAAAAGCCCATTATCATTCCGGATGATATTTTAAGTGGCTATCTATCACCAGAAGAAATAAACCAATTCAAAAGTTCTGGAACAGGGATATACAGTGTAACCGTGTATGCCGAAAAAGAAAAAGAAACCGGTGAAGCATGTTGTGCACCTGGATGCTGCCAGTAATTAAAATGACTAATAAAGAAATGAATGAGCGCTATTGATTCTAATCCCACACAGCGTAAAAAACTGAGCTTCTTAGATCGTTTCCTTACCCTTTGGATATTTATCGCCATGGGACTCGGTGTAGCCATTGGCTATTTCATTCCTGGAACTGGAGACTTCATCAATTCCTTTCAATCTGGAACGACTAATATTCCGATTGCCATTGGTTTAATTCTGATGATGTATCCGCCGCTGGCAAAAGTAAAATATGAGCAACTTGGTGAGGTTTTCAGGAATACCGGAATTTTAAGCTTGTCACTTATTATGAATTGGGTAATCGGCCCTGTTCTGATGTTTATTCTGTCGATTATCTTTCTAAGAGACAAGCCGGAGTATATGGTCGGCCTGATCATGATCGGAATAGCCCGTTGTATCGCGATGGTCATCGTCTGGAATGAACTGGCTGAAGGAAACAGGGAATATGCTGCAGGACTGGTTGCTTTGAACAGCATATTCCAGGTCTTGTTTTATAGTTTTTTCGCGTGGTTATTTATCACCAAGTTGCCTCCCTATTTCGGATTAAAAAGCCTGGACATAAACATAAGTATAGGTCAGATTGCCAAAAGCGTCTTTATCTATCTGGGAATACCTTTTATAACAGGATTTGTCAGTCGGTTTGGCTTGATTCGATTAAAAGGGAAAGACTGGTATGAAAATAAATTTATTCCTTTCATAAGCCCCATTACATTGATCGCCTTACTTTTCACCATTATCGCCATGTTTAGCCTCAAAGGCAAACTGATCGTGGCCATTCCTTTTGATGTCGTTCGAATAGCAATTCCACTGGTTATTTATTTTGCGCTGATGTTTCTGATCACCTTCTTTATTGGAAAGTCCCTGGGTGCAGATTATTCTCAAAACGCCGCTTTATCCTTTACAGCGGCTGGAAACAACTTTGAACTGGCCATAGCAGTTGCTATCGGCGTTTTCGGGATAAATTCTGGCGAAGCTTTCGCTGGCGTGATCGGTCCTTTGGTGGAAGTTCCAGCCCTGATAGGACTAGTGAATGTAGCTTTTTGGTTAAAACGTAAATATTATGATCAACCTATTAAATCATCGTTGAATCATGGGACACTATAAAACCTATATCAGTTATGTTGTTCAGAAGGGAGATCAACATGTTCATGAATCCACTGTCGCTGAGTTCCCTTTGCCTAAATATTCTTTCTACCTGGATAACAGTTCTCAACAGGTGTTGAAATGGGCAGATGAAAAGCAAAAAGCACTTAACGAGAATGAAAAAGTTATCATTCTGAATTTCTTCAACGTAACAAACATCAAGTAATGAGAATCGCTTTATTTAGTGATATACATGCTAACCTGCCAGCTTTGGAGGCTTTTTTTAAAGATGCTGATGCAAGAAAAATCGATCAATTATATTGCCTGGGTGATCTGATAGGTTATAACATCTGGCCAAACGAGGTCATTAACGAGATACGTAAACGAAACATTCCAACCATTGCAGGCAACTATGATTTCGGAATAGGAAGAAGTAGTGACGATTGCGGATGTGCTTATAAGACGGATCTTGAAAAGGCAAACGGGGTTATATCGATTTCATATACCAATCAGATTGTAAAAAATGAAGAAAGAGATTATTTAAGAACATTACCAGCTCACATCAAAGCCGAGTTTCACTTAAATCAGGATAAACTCAACCTACTACTGGTACATGGAAGTCCGAGAAGAATTAACGAATATCTCTTTGAAGACCGGGATGAAAAAAGCCTTCATCGGATTTTGGAACAGGCGGACGCAGATATCATGTGTTTCGGGCATACCCATAAGCCCTATCACAGGATACTAAATGATACTGAAGGAAAGGATCATTACAGACATGCAATCAATATCGGCTCCATTGGTAAACCCAAAGACGGCAATCCACAAGGAGGATATGTAATTCTTACCGTCAATGAGCATAGCAGTATTTTAAATAAAGATTCCGTTCAATCTGAATTAATCCGATTCAATTATGATATTGAAAAATCGGCAAGGGCCGTAGAATCCAGTCCGTTACCTAACGACTATGCTGAAAGTTTAAGAAAGGGAGTTTAGCCATAGTATTTTGCATTTTTGCAGGTTTTCTTAAATTCGAATCATAAACCCCGGGCGAATGGAGATTAAACCTTTGGAGTCTCATCGTGACCAAAAAAATATCATAACTATCATTCAAGGGGTGTTTGCGATTATTTATTTGATGCTTTTAAGCAGGCGGTTTGATTTTTCCATAGATTCTTCTGACTCTTTCAGTATCCGGTTGAATTTTTCTTCAGAAGTCTCGGCCTTTTTCAGAGGCAATTTGTTTGCAGTGAATTTTACCGGTTGAATGTCTGGGAAAGATTTGGGAGAATTCATGTATGAAAGATTATCTGTTTTTGATAATAGGACCGGACTATATGCGCCTTCAAAATAGAAACAGGTGGCAATAAACTTATTTACATATTCCCTGGTTTCTTCCGGAAGATAACGGCGGAGCATCCAGAAATTTTTACTTCCCGATTGTTTGATAGCCGAATTAACAGCGCCTTCTCCACCATTGTAGGCGGCGAAAACAAGCAGCCAGTCTCCATATTCTTCGTGCAGGTCTTTCAAAAATCTTGCGGCAGCCCGGGTACTTTTATAATAATCTTTTCGCTCATCATGACGGGAATTGATTTTCAAACCCAGGATACGGGCAGTAGCAGGCATCAACTGCCAGGGGCCGGCGGCGCCCACTTTGGAAACGGCCCTGGTTTTCAATTCAGATTCAACCACGGCGAGATATTTTAATTGAACGGGAAGACCATACCCTTTAAATACAGAATCTATAATCACAAAAGGGGAATTGCTTCGCTGTCCTATTTTGTAAAGATTTTCCTTGTTTTCCTGAATATAGGTTTTCACAAACTGTTTTACGTGCCTGTTTAATGGTGCATTATCCTTTTCTGCAAAATCAACCTTGTTCGTTCCGCCGTCAACCGCTGGAATTACAAGTAGGAGAAATACACCGGCAGTGAAAATATATTTTAAAGAGGCTGTGTTTAACATGGGTGTACATTTTAGTACATCCCTGTAAGCCAATCGGAGTGCCGGTTTATAAATAATTGAAAACCAGTGTATTATGCAATATTTTCACCTTAGATTTTTCCCCGCAGGGGAAGAATTCACGCATTTGGGAAGACCCAATTACCAGCGCTCCACGACCAGCTTTTGCGTGCCCACTACATTATTTTTTTCATCCAGAATACGAATATAATAAAACCCCTGAGCTGCATAACGGGGAATATGCATGATATCGGTCTGGGTATCTCCGGTAATGGTTGCCTTCTGCTCTAACACCCTTTTCCCAAATGCATCGGTCAACTGAATCGTATAATTGCCAAGGGGCAGTTCATTAAATTGAATGCTGACTTCATCATCCGGCACAGGATTGGGAAAGATCCTGATTCTATTCAGTTTTTCCAGGGACTTGCTGATAAATAAATTGGAATGGCCGGTAGTTTTTGTATTCAATGGATTGCTGTTGGCCAAATCAGCGCTTTCATACATTTCATGTGTCGTGTGGGAGGGCGATGCATTCCATGTTTCCGGATCTATTAAAAAATAGTCATCTGAATAAACCGAACTGCTTACTAATAGTTGTTTGCCATTCTCACTGACCGCGACTCCGCTTGTAGTAAATTTCTGTGGCAACCCTGAAACCGTGGCCAAATAGGAGGTTATCCTTGTAGCGATATCCACTTTATATACTTTGTTACTACCAGTGATCAGGAATAAATGGCCTGCATCATCGGCAACCAGGTCGCCACCGGAGTTGGTACAAGGGCTATGAATGGTCAGTTCTTTATTCAGCGGATTGTCCAGCAGGTCTCCCAGGTCCGTGATCATAGGCGATTCATTGGTCGTGAACCGGATAAGGTGATTTCCGTCGTTCGTGATGGTATACCCGAATTCATCGGGAGCAATGACCATCCGGTTAATGGGCCCCGCATTGGTAAAGTCATACCTGCCGGCTTTGCTGAAGAATTGATCCGAAACAGAAAATATTTTCATCGTGGTAAGATCTATATAACGCAGCTGATCAATACTCATGGGCGTATAATAGATACGATTGGACTTTCTGTCATAAGCAATCGCAGCCACACTGCTGCCTGGTGACGCTTGCGGATTCGTATTGATGGAAACATGAGGTACCGGATTTGAAACTATCTGATTGGCATATGATTGAGCGACTGGGAAATCAGATACCTGCTGATCATGATCCTTAATGTTTATTAATATAGAACTGAATTCACCTGTACGCGTGTCCAGTCTACGTAAAGCGACCCACGCACTGCCTCCTTTGTTAACAGCTGTAATTGCATACACAAAATGATCAGGCTGGCTTTTAGCGGAATTAAAAAGAAGAGGTGTGGTTATTAATACCAACCTGAAAAGTAATATTCTGCACATTGTAAAACTGTCTGGTCTAATTTATATCCTAAAACCTTGGTAATCAAAATAAGCAATTCCTTTAACATTTGCAAAAGGCAGATTTACATACCGGAATAGGGTTTATTGAATTTTCGTAGTTTCGAAGCCAACCCTAAACAGCCAGACTTCAATGCTAAGCTTATATTGTGAGACCAACGAATGACATGAACAAAAGCAGGTTCCTTCGAAATGTTTCGGCCAATACTTTACAAACAGTTGTTAACCAGGTTTTCGGATTGGCAATTTTTTATGCATTGTCAAAAGGAATTGACAAGAACCTGTTCGGACAAATCAACTGGGCCCTGGCCGTGTTACTCACTTCTTTCGGTATTTTAACATTTGGAATGGATCAGGTGCTGGTTAAAAAAATAGCGGCCGGTTATAACAGGCAGTCGGTTTTTTCAGCCTATCTCCATCATGTGCTGATCAGCGGGTTTGTATTTTATGGAGTGCTTTTGATTTTTTATACATTGTTCCCGGTATACCTTACGCAAGGCGCATTTCTGCTGTTTATTGGCATTGGTAAGCTGGCTATATATTTTTCAACTCCCTTCAAACAACTGTCTGCCTCGCTGGAGAAATTCAGGGACTTATCGAGGATGTCGGTTGTATCAAATATTGTTCGTGGCACCACCCTGTTATTACTGTTATTCTTTCATAGAATATCCATTCCGGCCATCCTGATTACTTTTATATCAGGTGACCTGCTGGAACTGGCCTGCAGTTATTTTATCGCCAGGCGCCTGCTTCAAACGCCATTTCCATTCAGATGGAATAAGAGGAAACAGATATTACTGATGAGGGAATCACTGCCGCAAACCGGAGTCGTTTTTTTTACTGCAATCATGTCGAGATTGGACTGGATACTGATCGGTCTGATCATTTCCAGTACCAAGCTGGCTGAATATAGTTTTGCCTATAAGATTTTCGAAGTCTCCACCTTACCGTTGATGATTCTTGCACCTCTTATGATTCCTTTGTTTACACGTATTGAAAAACGGTCGGAGGATTTGACAAGTCTCTCTTTCTTTCTGGAATGGCAGGTAATACTGGCTTCACTGATCGGGCTGATGCTGAATACCTGTTGGGTACCGGTAATCAATTTTATTTCGGATGGGAAATACGGAACGGTAAATGTTGCAACGATTTTATTACTATCCCTGAGTATGCCCCTTCTGTATTTTAATAATTATTTGTGGACGATCCAGTTTGCCCGGGGAAATATGCGGCTCATTTTCTTTGTTATGTCTGTTTCGCTGTGTGTAAATATTGCCGGTTGCGGAATTCTGATCCCAATCTATAAAAATGAAGGGGCAGCGCTTGCATATTTTATCACGGCCCTGGTTCAGGCGATCCTCTATCGCTTAAAAAAGCCATTTGCCATTCAGCATTTCCGCTGGCGCTTAACTGTCTGGCCACTGACCGCTTTGGTTGTCGGCTTTTTAGCCTTCAGGTACACCAGCGGCACTGCAACTCATATTTCCGCTGCCATCTGCCTGTTCCTGCTGGTTTTGTACCTGTCCAAATCTATCCGCTTAAAGGATTGGCAGCTCCTTCAATCACTGTATAAATAATTCAAGGGGAAACGCAACCCTGTCAGGCCAATACCGTACCCACTAGTAAGGCCTGCTAGTCAGATATATAATGGCGGTAAATTCAACTAAAAAACCAGTTTTTGCGATTGAATGGAAACTTCTGGTTTTTCTGGTCCTTTTTCTAGATGTAAAACTGGCTGTTAAGGGCGTTGCCATTGCGTTCATATATTTTGTTCAACCGGATTTTAATTTTGGAATCAGAACAAGGGACTCCAGACTGCCATTATTTTACCTGATCGTAATAGGGATCGGGATTTTCAATTTACTGACAGGACCCCAAATCTCCCGTAATTACCTGATGGTTGTCTTTACAGGCATTCTGATCTGGACTGCCTGCTTCCTGGCTGTTCACCAGGTAAAATTATTCGTAGAAAAAACGGAGAAATCTGTTCTTCACAACACGATCCTTGTATTTTTCATCCTGAATATCTTTTTTTCAGCGCTGAACCTTTTCAGTATATGGACTGAAATCGGAATCAGGAATCCCTTTTTGTACCAGGGTCAGTATCAGAAATATTTTATAAATACAGGAGATTATATCAAAGGAATCAGCTTTAATACATCTACGACCAATGCGGTCATCAACTGTTTTGGTGTTATTTATTTCCTTTACCGCCGCAATTATCCTTTCGTGTTAGCCTGCATGGCGACACTGCTACTTACCGCCAGCAATTTCTGTAATATCATACTGGTGCTCACTTTACTCGGTATTTTTTCAGGTACAGACCGCCGGGAACAAAAAAGCATTATTGCTATTTGTTTCATGCTCCTCATTTTTTTTATGGCGGAAGTTTCACCTCAAAATGACAATTACCTTTTAACTTCTTTCAACAAATATATCCTGCATAAACCGGAAGACCTTTCGATCCGGAAACTATCCATACCCATAGAAGAAAGGCCCGATAACCTGCTAACGGGAGAAACCCGGAAAGAGAAAATGGCGACCCTCGGCCTGGACAGTCTGAAAAGGATCAGGGCGACTGAACAGAGCATCACCGGAACCCCCCTGCCCAATATTCCGGTCTTAAGACCCGAGATTCCGAATGACAGTATTCATACGGCTTCATTCCAGTGGAGTAGGGATACGACAGATTTTCAGAGAACCATCCAAAACTATATACATCTGAAAAAAATCCGGCCTGATATGCCGTTTACATCAGAGACGGTGGGTAAGATCCAGGCATTCCATCAATCCTTTTTATTTTTGAAGGAGCATCACGCTAAAATACTTTCCGGAGACGGCATTGGCAATTTTTCTTCCAGTCTGGCTTACAGGGCCACCGGATTAAAAATAGCCGGCGGATTTCCTGCCGGTCTTACATATAGCAATACCGATTTCTTAAGCAACCATTTCAGCCTCTATGCTTTTTTCATTTCAAAGAATGCGGAATCACATTCCATCATTCATAACCCGGCGTCGGTGTATGATCAGCTGCTGACTGAATATGGAATGATCGGCGTCGTTGCATTTCTGTTTTGCTATCTGGGGTATTTTCTTAGAAATATAAAAAAGCTCACATATGGATTGCCCCTGCTGGCCATCCTGCTTGCTGTTTTCTGGGTTGACTATTGGTTTGAACAACTATCCATTGTGGTGCTTTTTGAATTGCTTTTTTTTATGAACATAAAAGAACATGATGAATCTTTTATATAAATCTGAAGTTAAAATATCGGTTTTGATGCCCTGTTACAACGCAGCTGCCTATATAGCAGATGCGATAAAGTCCGTACTCGCACAAACAATGGATGATTTTGAATTTCTGATCGTAAATGATGGCTCAACGGACAATACGGTGGAAATCATCAGTTCTTTTAAAGACGCGAGAATTCTTTTGATTCAGCAGGCGCGGCAGGGGATAGCTGCTGCACTGAATCTGGGATTAAAATATGCCCGCGCACTTTATATTGCCCGGTTTGATGCGGATGATATCTGTTGCCCCGACCGCCTTCAGAAGCAATATGATTTTATGATGTCGGACCCTGACTATATCGTGGTAGGATCCGCGGCAGACTATATGGATGAAAAGGGCAACTATATTTTCACCCATTTTCCGCTGGCGGAATCAAACAGGCAAATACAGAGTCTTTCCGCTAAGATCTGTCCCTTTATACACGCCAGTGTGATGTACAGAAAAGAAAGCGTGGTAAATATCGGGTACGATTTGAATGCGCATAGTTTCGAAGATCATTTATTATGGCTTCAATTGAAAAAGCAGGGCAAAATGCACAATATGCCGGAGAGGCTGATGTTCGTGCGCATTAATCCCGGATCCTTTACCATCGATGAAAAAAAACGTTCACGGGATTTCAGAACGATAAAAGCAAAGGCATTAAATGATCAGTTTATCTCTGTTCAGGACGGAAACCGGTTGCTTGAGATCATCAGAATTCAAAACAACCCGGTGGCAAAACAGGGTGCATACCACAGCATGCTGGCAAAAAAATTCCTTTGGAATAACTATGATCCGCAGATGGCCAGGTTAAATATGAAAAAGGCGATCCGGTTAAATCCATTTGACATTAAGGATTATCTGTTATTTATCCTTACCTATTTCCCAAAAAACATCATTCACCATATTTATTCAAAATTAGTTACCGCTAAATGACCAGAGTCGCAATGATCGTCAGATCCACCCTGTTCTCTTCCAAAGGAGGGGATACCATTCAGGTTCTTCATACGGCCCGTTTGCTCAGGCAGCTCGGAATCCTGGTGGATATCCGGCTTACGAATGAAACCATTCATTACAACCAGTATAAACTGCTGCATTTTTTTAACCTGACAAGACCGGCGGATATACTTCATCATATTGGTAAGGCCGGTCTCCCATTTGTTGTTTCCACGATCCTGATTGATTACAGTGAGTATGATAAATATCATCGCAAAGGGCTTCCGGGACTGATTTTCCGCTATCTGCCGGCGGGTGCCATTGAATACCTGAAAGTGATGTCCCGATGGTTAAAGGGAAATGATAAAATGATGAGCCTTACATATGCACTGAAAGGTCAGCATAAATCCATAATGGAAATCCTGAATAAGACCGGTTTATTGCTTCCTAATTCCGCATCGGAATATAAAAGATTAAACCGTCTGTATTCCTTTCAGAAGGATTACATCATCGTACCGAATGCCGTGGACGGAAATTTATTCAGATTCGAAAAAAATATCAAAAAGGATCCAAAACTGGTGCTTTGTGTTGCCAGGATTGAAGGCATCAAGAATCAACTGAACCTGATCCGGGCACTTAATAATACCGGGTTTAATCTGATGATCATAGGAGCCAGCGCGCCAAATCAGGGATCCTATTACCAGGCCTGTCGTGCCGAGGCTGCCGGGAATATCCAATTTATAGAAGAGATGCCTCAGGAAGATCTGGTCGCATATTATCAGAAAGCCAAAGTGCATGTGCTGCCGAGCTGGTTTGAAACAACCGGACTGAGTTCCCTGGAATCAGCATCGATGGGATGCAATATTGTAATAACGGATAAAGGTGATACGAAAGAATATTTCGGAAATCATGCCCAGTATTGCTCTCCCGGTTCACCGGAAAGTATTTATGCAGCTGTTGAAAAAGCCAGTCTGCTGCCACGCGACGAAATGTTGCAGCTTAAAATTGCAAACGAATATACCTGGCAGAAAGCCAGTTTGCGTACAGCCGAAGGGTATTATAAAATATTAAATAGAACATGGAACATCAAAACGCCATCCAGGAAATCAGCGCATGAACACGACATTTTATATAAAAGACAATATTGAAAATAAAATCAGTTTTTATCATCTGGTTCTGTTCCTGTTTTGCCTGCCGTTCGACAGGTTTTACAGCACCCTGGTCCTGATAAGTTTTATGATTCATATCATTATATTTCTACGTCCGGCTTCACTGAAACTACCGGATCCTTCCGTATTTATTCTCCAGTCTGTTTTCTACGTTACCCTCATTTCTTCAGCTTATGCGCTTTCATTGACCAATGGCCTGGAGGCAGTCAGCAGACAGTTGGCGATCTTTATTTTTCCCCTTCTGTTTTTCTATTCGGCACTGGATCTCCATAAATACCGTCTGGTTTTGATGAGGTCTATTAGTGTCTGCTGTGCATTGACCGTCTTATATCTTTACTTTGACGCCATCCGGGTGATCAGATTCAAAGGTCTTAGCCTGCATTCCCTGTTTTCATGGAAATTTGTCAATCAGAATTTTTCCCTGCCCATCAACATGCATGCAACCTATTTATCCATGCTGATTGTTTTGGGACTCGTTTATTGTTTACAGCAGATTTTGAACACAGCCGGAAAAAGAAAGATTTTTTATATCGGAACTTCCCTTGTTTTGTCGGCGGGACTGATTCAGCTGAGTTCGAAGTCAGCCATCTTCTCCTTTTTAATCATCCTGTTTACAGGAATTCCGTGGATGCTTTTGAGGAAAAAAACCAGGTGGCTCTATTTTACCGGCTCATTTGTTTTTCTGACCATGCTGATTTCATTTATCCTGATTTTCCAGATCTTCCGCGACAGGTTTATCATCACTTTAAAAGATGATTTATTTGAGAACGGGACCATCGTAGACATTAATGGCCGGCATGAAAGGTGGAATCTATCCATGGATCTGATCAGACAGTCCCCTTATTTCGGAACCGGAAGCGGTTCGGAAATCCCACTTCTCCGGAATTCCTATTTTGAACATAAAATGTATGGATCCTACCTCGCTTCTCTGAATGCCCATAATCAATACCTCAGTGTTCTGATCAATTCCGGTGTCTTCGGACTATTCATTTATCTGGCAACACTTGGCTGGGGCTTATACCGGGCGCTGAAATACCGGGATATTTTCCTGTTCAGTTTTATGATTCTGGTGATTGTCATTTCTGTAGGCGAAGATTTACTGGATGTAAATAAGGGAATTTTTATTTATTCATTTTTCTTTTCTTTTCTTATCCGTTCCCTCAAGAAACCGGGTGCGGCGCATTTTAAACAGCTTGCAACCCGGAAAGTATAATAACGTATTACCATATTGAGTTTAAATGAATCGTTAAACGGAGGACAATGGAATATTCACTGGTTAAAAAAGATATACTGGCTGTTTTGACTTATTTTGATCTGTTTAACTACCCATTAAGAAAAGGCGAGATTTTCATTTTTTTGAACCAGTGCGATAACATGGATGAATTTGAAAAAGCATTGGACAACCTGATCCATGAATGTATTGTTTTCAGGATCGGTCATTTTTACAGTGTTTGCAACAATTATACCCTGGCCAACAGAAGGACCTTAGGAAACGAAAGGGCCCGTTTTTTGCTGAAAAAAGCTGAGCGAGCAGCTTCAATCATTTCCTTTTTCCCTTTTGTTAAGGGAGTCGCCGTATCAGGATCTCTTTCAAAAAATTTTGCTGATGATAAGGCGGATATAGATTTTTTCATCATCACAGCTGCCAACCGTTTATGGATCGCGAGAACCTGCCTCCACCTGATGAAAAAAATAGCAATTCTGTTTAACAAACAGGATCTGTTTTGCATGAATTATTTTGTTGATGAGTCGGATATGGTCATCCAGGAGAAAAATATATATACGGCGGTGGAAGTCTCAACGATATTGCCCTTACGGGGAGTTAATATATTTGAACATTTTTTCAGGGAGAATAACTGGATCCGGAAATATTTCCCCAATAAATATCTAAATAACTCCGTCGCCGCTGAATTGAAAGGAAACCCGGCGAAAACAGCGGTGGAATGGATATGCAGAGGACGGGCCGGAGATATCCTGGATGATTACCTGATGAATCTGACAGCCAAAAGATGGAATGCTAAAACTGCAGGAGGGAAGAAAAACCGAAAAGGACTGATCCTGAGTATGGGTATTGGGAAACATTTTTCGAAACCGAATCCGGAAAATTTTCAAAAACGTCTGCTTCAGAGATTTGAAAAAAACCTTGCTGAAAACTACAGGCGGCTTGAATTGTCAGGATATTTTTGAATCCCGTTTTTTTCTTTTCCGAAAAGACAGGATATAATAGTCCCCGATGGTTTTCCAGGGCCATTTATTTTTCAATCTGGCTTCTATTTTACAAAGCCATCCATAAACGACTGGATATTTTGCGGGAAACAATTCTATATAGGAGGGGGGGACAACCGTACACAATCCCTCCAATTCCAGAACGGAAAATTTATCTTTCAGAATATGCCGGATAAACCGCGGGTTATAATACCAGCAGGTGAAATGGGTCCGGTCTATTTTAGCACTCCTGCCCTGATCACTAAAAAATCTTCTGAAAGCGGTTTTGAACCTGCCTCTGAATACCAGCAGGCTTTCCCAAAGACAGAATTTCGGAAGGATCACCAATACAACAATGCCGTCTGGTTTCAACAGGCCTTCGAAACTTTGCAGCACCTGCCTGAGGTCGCCGGTGCAGTTTAATCCGGCAAAATTGGAGAACAGGCAATCATAAGGCCCTTTTGAGTGGAGGGTATCCAACGCATCAAATGAGCAGCACTCGGCACTAATGGTTCCTTCCAGTGCGGCGTTTTTTACTTTCTGTATCAGTTTCTCCTGCATTCCGGCTGCAATGTCCGTGGCATGAACATGATGGCCGAGACGGGCAAGGAAAATGGCGTCCTCTCCTGTGCCTGCGTTTAATTCCAGGATCTGGCTTTGGGGTTTCAGATATTTTAACAGATGGTTCCTTACCCGCTCCCTTTTGTACCGGATAATTTCGTTTGCTGAATAGAGTTCATCAAAATAAACTGACTGGGCTGAAAAGGCAGCCGCTGCTTTTTCAGTGTTCGTGTGGTCAGCCTGCATATTCATCGGATCTGTTTTCCAGTTTAGCAAGTCGCAGTTTATCAATATAAGCGGCAGGAATATAATAAATGGCCGATGCCGCTCTTTTCAGTTTGTCATAGTCCGATTGGAAAGGGTGCAGAAACAACTGTTTCAGATTTTCAAAGGCAAGGTGTTTTCGGTAGTTTTTATGAACATAGCGGTGTAATTGTTTGTAAAATGCCGGTTTGTAAGTGTTCCGGAACATCAGAGCCAGTTCATCTGAATCCGTCCAGTTCGCTTTTTGGCTCAGCTGGTTCTTTACCTTATCGAAAAAAACGGTTCCCGGCAATGGATAAGATACGGAAATACCGATTTCATGGGGTAATAAATGGTTGATCATGGAAATAGTTTTTTCAATGTCCTCCTTTGTTTCGGACAAATACCCGAATTGAATAAAAAAGGAAGGATGTATCCCATTGGCCTTTAATAGCCTGGTGGCTTCATAGATTTGGCTGACCGTTGTTCCTTTGTCCATCGCATCCAGGATTTTTTGTGAACCGCTTTCCGCCCCCATCCAGATATTTTCGCATCCGGCTCTTTTGAGATCGCGGATATTATTTTCCTGTAGCAGGAGGTCTACGCGCCCCTGCATTTTGAACCGGAATGTTAAACGCTCTTTTTCGATGCAATCTGCAAATTCCTTTATCCATCCTGGCCGGAGCCCGAAAATATCATCACAGAACCAGATATGATCGTATGAGAACTTTTCTTTTAAAAATTTCAGCTCGCGGACTACATGTTGAGGGGTACGGGAATTATAACGGTTGCCGTAAATGGGTTTGGCGCACCAGTTGCATTTAAAAGGACAGCCCCGGGTAGTGCCCATATTCATAGAAAAGTAACCGGCATGCGCCAGCCACATCTGGCGGTAGGGCTCCAAGTCGAGCAGGTCCCAGGCCGGAAAGGGCAGGGCATCAAGATCCTTGATTACATTCCGGTGTTTTGTTTTTATTACAGCCTCATTTTTTTTATACGCCAGCCCTTCTATCTTCATGAAGTCCGTTTGATCTTTTTCTATGAAACGGACCAGATCCAACAGGATCATTTCGGCTTCACCGAGCAGGATAAAGTCAGCACCTTCCTGCAGATAGGTTTCAAAATGATCTGTTGAGTCAGAGCTGGACACCACAACCGTACAGCCCCTTTCTTTTGCATAATGAATCATTTTAAAAGCCGCCTGCCGCATATTGTCCAGACACATTTTCGTCAGGTAGTTGAAACCGTCATCGTAGATCACGAAAATATCAGGCTTCTCCTTTTCTAATACTGAGATAATCTCTTCCGTTTTTTTTGAAAACATGGTATCAAAAAAGGAAATGTCATGCCCATTTTCTCTCAGGCAGGCCACGGCGTACAAGGTACCCAATGGTGCATACGGTTTTCCGGTAGTCCATTGTTTGGGATCAAAGCGAAGGAAATAGGAATGCGTGCAAAGTATTTTTTTCATGTCTATCCTAATGAACTGGTTTACGCAATCTGAATATATTATAATGGTATAGAGCGGTATCCAGCCGGTATTCCTTTCCGGCCAGGCTGTCCAGGAAAATGCGGATATCCACATCCACCCATTTTATATAGTCCGCAGACTGTGGAATGACCATCATGGATGGTTTATTATTTCCCAGGTCTGAAAACAATTTCTTTTTTGCCGGGGCGGTCTGGGTGACGTTGAAATAAACGGATGGAGAAAGTCTTTCAGCATATACTTGAATCTGGGCGCCATATCCACCCACAAATACCTTATCACCCGTTTGCGTATTGTTCCTGATCCAGTTTCCGAGAAGTTTTTTTGAATATTCTTCCCCGGAATTCAGGCCGGAAGCGGATTGGTTTTTTTTGAGATTGAATAATTTTTTAACCGCAAACAGGGGCTCGAAAGTTTTGGGAAAAAAAACGATCCAGATGCCCAGGATGATCTGGTTCGGCGAAACCGGATATTTTTCAGTCAGCCGTTCAACCACACAGGCGCTTATCAGGGACAAACAGGGCAGTAGGTTTTTAAAATGATTCCTTGCAAAAATTCCCAAAATGATAATTCCGGCGCATTCACAGATCAGCCAGCCTTTCAGAAAGTCAAATTTCCTGTTCATGAGGAAGTAAACCGCTACTGCCGGATAAAATAAAATAAGTTCAGAATAAAAGAAACCATTTGCGAACTGCTGCGCCTTCCAGGCAGAGGAAAGTCCGGTCGGACTTCCACTGCCGAAATTGTCGCTGAAACCATAAAATAAAAAATCGTGCAGCCTGATACCGGAGAACACCATAAACAGCATAAAGAGTCCGATGCCGAAAGTCAGGCCGGCCAGAAACCAGTATCCTCCTGTCCGATGCCGGCGGAAATTTAAAATGGCCAGGGGAATTATTCCAAAGACCGCTGAAAAACGGAAAGCGAAAGCGATTCCCGACAGCAGACCACTGAAAAAAAGATGCCGGTGATTCTGTGCATCCTGACTGGTATACAGGGAAGCCAGTATAAAACTCACTGCATAGGTTTCTGTGAATGAAACATATTTTCCGCCCGTGCTATGCCAGAGCAGCGAAAGGCCATAAATGGAAACGGCAAATATTCCGGCCCGGTAATTCATTCTCCGTTCTGCGATCTTGAACAGGAAAAAAATACCAACTGCTTCCACCAGCGTGCCCAGCAGGCGCGGGAACCAGTCATTCACGCCGAAGAGCCGGTCAGAGATTCCAAAAATAAAATAGATCAGCGGGGATTTATTGTCCACTCCGCCGGCATAAGGCGTCAGTCCAAACCGCAGCCAGTTCCTGCCTATATAATGCCACATCGCTTCCTCGTGGGTGAAGATGAGGCCATCTGTAAAAAATGCGATGATCAACTGGAGAACAATGATCCAAAAAATCAAATGCAGCGGTTTGATTTTTATATGCTGATCTGCGGTACGGCTTGTTTGCATGTGTCTGTTCATATTTGGTCGGAGGGCCGTAAATTCAGATAACATACGCATTTCATACAGGTCTCATCTTCCTTCATATCCAGGTTTTTTCTGAAACGGATTGCTATATCACTGTTGATAATTTTATCCAGGGATTCCGTTTTTATATTTCCAAATCCTTTATGGAAGAAACAGGGGCGCAGGGTTCCATCGGCTTCAATGACCGTGGAAACCCAGGGTGCATTGCATTTTTTATAAGGGAAATCATTATAACCATGGTAAGCGGTGTAATACAAATAGATATTCTTTAATTTCTCCGGAGATTCTGCGATGAAGTGATTTTTAAAATCACTCCGGTAATGGTCGCATATATATTCCAGGATATCACCGAATTCTTTCAGCTCTTCTTCGGCTGGTAAAATCTGATGTTGCTTTTCAGGATCCCATCCTTCCATTCTGTTAAATGCCTCACTGCTTATATCCGCCGGAAGAAAACTGATGCTGTTCAAACCGATTTCTCTGGCAGCGTCAATGATACGGGGCCACGCCCGGAAATTGAACTGTTGTATCACGGACCTGCCGCTGATCGGGAAATCCGGCCTTATGGCACGGATGGTCTTTATTCCCTCTCGTAGTTTGGAAAATGCTCCGGGTATATTCCGGATCCTGTCGTGCAAATTTTCATCTCCGTCCAGCGAGACAATGATATCGTCTACCCATTTAATTAGCTGTGCGGCATTTTTTTTTAATGTCAGTCCGCTTGAATGCAGGCTGATCCTGATATTTTCTTTTTTCAGTAATTCGCAGAACCGGAAGAA
>Ga0209863_10000130_pt1 | contig 46608 bp, 44 predicted proteins | sample OrgsoiDNA2013046_FD_185796 | JGI IMG/M metagenome (GOLD analysis project Ga0209863, IMG submission 185796) | Permafrost soil microbial communities from the Arctic, to analyse light accelerated degradation of dissolved organic matter (DOM) -... | ecosystem: Environmental > Terrestrial > Soil >...
TCTGCCCGAGCGGAGACGAGAGGTCGGTCCCCACGCCATTGGCCCTGCTCGCCCCTGTCCGCGCCCAGGATGAAGGTCGCTCACTGTTGCGTCGCCAGCTCCCGGTCATCCAGGAGATGATTCAGAACCTGGAGGAGCAGACCGGCGCCGGGAGGCGCTATACGATGGAAAAGGTCGTCGCGTTCTTACGGCAGGAGATCGGACACGGGGCAATAGCCGTCGGTCCGCGCAATGCGCGGGTGCTGTCACACCTCGTGGACCAGATGGCGCGGGAGGCGCAGCATCTGTTCCCCGACGTTCATCACTTCAGTGATCGCGCGGAGACTCTGCTCGCGCTGCTGTTGGCGACGATGTAGGGCCGACGACTGGACCGCAACGGGGGATCGAACCAGTGAAGATCTCTACCCGCTATATGTTGCTTGGTGCGGCGGCCGGATTGGTGGCTCCGGTCGGCCTCTTGCTCCTTGCGGTAGCGACCGGTCATCGGATCGATCCGTTTCGCCTATCGGTGGCTCTTGCGGTTGGAGGGATGGCGATCTTCGCGATCGTCGGTCGACTGATCGGCCATCGAGACGACCTGCTCGTCCAGAGCAACCGCGAACTGGCGGCGCTATCCAACAAGCTGCGCGAGCTTTCGACAATCGACGCGCTCACCAAGATCCAGAATCGACGGAGCTTCGATGAGCGGCTGAACATGGAGTTGGACCGGACTCGGCGATATGAGGTCCCCTGCGCCCTCGTCATGATCGACCTCGATCGCTTCAAGATCGTGAATGACCGCCACGGGCACCTGGCGGGAGACCAGGTTCTTCAGCACGTCGCAGCCCTGCTCGAGGCCGGGAAGCGATCCGGCGACCTCATCGCGCGCTATGGTGGCGAAGAACTGGCCGCGATCTTGCCGCACACTGAAGCTGCCGACGCTGCGGCATGGGCGGAACGGGCTCGCGCCCGGATCGAAAGCGAGGCCACGCGCTTTCACGGCGAGGCCATCGTGGTCACCGCCTCGTTCGGCGTCGCGTCCGCCTCCCCGCGTGCGGAAGACCCCGCTCGGCTCATCGAGGCCGCGGATCGAGCCCTCTACGCCACAAAACAGCGGGGTGGAAATGCGGTCACGTTGGCCAGCGAGAATATTGCACCGATCGCGGGCGAGACCGCAGACTCCGCGCGCAAGGATCCTGCCACGCGCTCCGATCTCCTGCCGACGCTGCAAGGTGGACGTCGGTCTGCGTCCGGAGGTGGCCGTGGATAGCCAGACGCCCGGCCGCTACCGGCCGGTCGCAGCGGGCCGCGCCGGTGGCGGCGCAATCGATTCCACACAGAGGCGATCTTCGATCGTCTGGACGCCGCTGGTGCCCCCGGATCGCTCCCAGCACCGCGCACCGCTCCTCGGCAGATTGCACGATGCCTTCCACGATGACCTGTCCGCCGTCGCCGACGCGTACGCGGATTCCATCCGCTTCGCGCACCGCCCGTCGGTTCAGCGCTTGCCGGATGGACGCCACGACGGCATCCGGCTCCGACAGACGTCTGACCTGGAGCCGATTCGCGACGTGCTTGACCCCTTTGAGCCGACCGACCGTGCGCTCCGCCTCTTCTCGTTGGATTGGGGTCGCTACGATTCCTTCGAGCGAGACCACGCCACCGCCGACTGTCGACCGAATCTCTCTATCCGGGAGCAGGGCGTCCCACTCGAGGGCATGGCGCACCGCCTTGGCGATGTCGGTGTCCGTTAGATGAGCCGCCGTCGCCACCACCAGCTCGTTCGCGACATCTTTGACGCACGCAACTTGGTGCGCAGCCTCCGCCGCCGCGTTCCGCGTCGCCAAGCTGCCGACAGTCCCGCCCAGGGTCACGACACCGCGGTCGACCTGAACGCCGATCTGCTTTTCCGCGATCCGACTATCCCAGGCCAGCTCGCGCAGGACGTCATTTCGAATGTCCGAGTCGGTCTTTCTGGTCAGCATGAGGTCTCCTCGGTAATTCACTCAGTTGCGCGGGCGATAGTCCGCATGGCATCGCACACAGCCTTCCGACAGCGTGCCGTAGGCATTCGCGACTCGATAGGGATCCAGATTTCGCGCGGCATCGCCCAGCAGCCGCGCCGCCGCTTTGAGATCGTCCTGTCGCACGAAGAACTTTTCGGGCAGCGAGGAGTTGAGCTCCGTCGCGTCGCCCGTGATTGGGCGACTCAGGTTGACGTCCGCCGCAATGGCGTCCGCCCGCTGGGCTATCTCCGGGTACTTGAGAAGCATGATCGCCGACACGAGCTCGCCCATGTCGCGTGCGTGAGAGGCCATGCGCCCCTTCAAAATGGCGCGAGCCGTCGGTGAGAGCGGCTCTGGGGGAGCTTGCCGTTCGGGGGTGGAGATCGCCTGCGTGAGCTGTGCTTGCTGAGGCGGTTGTTGTGCCGCCCCTTGGCCTGCGCAGGACGCCGGCAAGGCGAGGCCCGCGAAAATGGAGATGCCCAAGAGTGCTGTTCCACCGAACTTTTCCATTCCTCGGGTTGAGCAATAAGGAGGCCACGCGCGGGTATCGCGATCCTTCGTGAGAAGCGCGAATATTTTGCGTCCGAACCCGAGCTAAGCGCAGCAAGTGCGCCTCTATGGCTGGGCCGGACTGCTCGCCGGTTGAGCCTTAAGATCAACGGGGCCTTTGGGAGTCGGGACCGTAGGTGCCGGCTGGCCCTGGTCCGAATCGGTCTTGCGATTGGCCCGGGCCGCCTCTATGCCCCATCGCTCGTCATCCTCCTCGAGGCGAAGCTTCCCGGATGCCGCGCGCTGGGCAGCGATCTTGTCTGGAGCGGAATCCTTGACCCGTGGCGGTGGCTCCGGGCGCGGTTGCGGGCTGGTGGCGCAGGCGAGGCCGAGCAGCCAGATGGACAGCAGACGGACCACCGGGCCCATCGAATCGCGACTGTCCCGATCGATCCTGGTGTTCATCATGCGATCGTGAAGAAGCAAACGAGGAGCCAGGCTATCGGTCGGCCACGGTGCCTCGGCTCTGCGGATGGGATGGCACCAGACCTGCACTGAGACCGGCCAATGAGTACGATCCTTTGCGCGACGGACTTCTCCCCATGCTCCCGAACAGCGACTCGTCTCGCGGCGGCGTTGGCACGCCGGCACGGTGAGGGGCTTCTGCTTCTCTATGCGCTCGAGCCAGTGTCGCTGGATGCCGTCAGTGGTTCGTGGGAGAAATGGCTGGTTGGCAGCAGGAGATGATCGCGTCTGCCCAAACGGAGCTCGACCGAGAGGCCGTCGAGATCCGGCGGACCGGTATAGCTGTCGAGACGCGCGTGGTTCCGGGTTCGGCGCGGGCTGTAGTTGTCGAGGCGGCCCGCGCGCAGGGCATCTCTCTGATTGTCATGGGTACGCATGGTCGCAAGGGAGCAGCCCATCTATTTCTGGGCAGCTGTGCGGAAGAGGTCGTTCGTGGAGCCCCGTGCCCCGTGCTGGTCACTCGAGAAGAGGGCGTCGACCTCGCGCGCTGGGAATCGGCCAACCTCCGGTTGGCCGTCGCGACCGACGGCTCACGCGCCAGTGAGGCCGTGTTCTTCTGGACCCGCACCGCAGCTCCGACGGCCCCGGGCGACGTCTCCCTGGTACGCGTCTACTGGCCACCCCAGGAGGAGGCCCGCTATGGGATCGACGAGCCCTGGCTGGGCCGGGAGGGTCATCCCGATCTGCTGAAGCTGGTCGAGCGCGATCTGCGGCAGGAGACGGAAGCCTTGGCCGGGGCACACACCCTGCCGATCCGATTCCGAGTGGGGGTACGCGACGCCGGCGAGGAATTGGCGGAAGGCGCACCCGAGCTGGGTGTCGATGCGCTCGTCATCGGGATTCCGAAGCATCGCTTTGGTCACTGGACGCCGATCGCACCGAGCTCGGTCCTGCGCTCCGCGACTATTCCAGTCTTCTGCATACCGGAAGGAATTCAGCCGGAGCGGAACCATATCCCTCGGTATCGATCGGTGCTGATCGCCTGTGATCTTTCGGATGTCGCGCGGGAGGCGATCTTGCCGGCGTATGGGCTCCTGGCCGGGGGAGGCCGGGTGGAACTTTGCTACGTTCACGAACGGGGACGTGAGGAGGGAATCGGCAGACCTGCGGTCAGGGCTGCGCCGCCCCTCTCCGACGACGAGCGGGCCACGGTCGAAGTGAAGCTGCGCGAGCAGGTTCCTGCCGAAGCCGCGGAGCGCGGAATCGGAACCCGGATTTCTGTGCTCGAAGGCCAGGAAGCGGCAGCAGCGATTCTTCAGGCGGCGCAGCGGCTGGATGTCGACGTGATTGCGCTCGCCTCGCACGGGCGCACGGGACTCGGTCGCTTGTTGCTCGGTTCGGTGGCGGAGGAGGTGGCGCGCAATTCGTCGCGTCCTTTGCTCATCGTCCACGCCAAGCCGGGTGACGGACGCGCGTGACGCGCGGCCTTTTGAGACTCCGCTGAACAAAGAGGATACTTCCCGAAAAGGCCGCGTCATGGTCTCTCGAGGGGGCGGTCCGCCACCGTATGCCACTGGCCCACGACATATTCCGGCAGGAGAGAAACCCGCTGGAGCCATTCTTCAAGCCACGCTCGGTTGCCGTCGTCGGTGCGACGGAGACGCCGGGTAGCGTCGGCCGAACGCTGCTCCACAACCTGGTTGCGACCCCCTTCGGGGGGACGGTCTTTCCCGTCAACTCCAAGCGCGACAGCGTTTTGGGGATCAAGGCCTACAAGTCGGTCCTGGATATTCCCGCGGCGGTCGACCTGGCCGTGATCGCGACACCGGCAGCGTCCGTTCCATCTGTGATCGGTCAATGTGCCGAGCGGGGCGTGCCCGCGGCGGTCGTCATTTCGGCAGGCTTCCGTGAGACCGGCAGCGCGGGCGCGGAGCTCGAACGGCAGATCCTGATTGAGGCGCGGCGGGGCCGAATGCGCATCGTCGGTCCGAACTGCCTTGGCGTGATGAGCCCACTCACCGGGCTCAATGCGACCTTCGCCGCCGGAATGGCACGGCCTGGCAACGTCGCCTTCTTGAGCCAGAGCGGCGCGCTGCTCACGGCCATCCTGGATTGGAGCGTCCGCGAGCAGGTTGGGTTCAGCGCTTTCATCTCGCTCGGCTCGATGCTGGACGTCGGCTGGGGCGATCTCATCGACCATCTGGGAAACGATCCCCATACGCGCGCCATCGTCATCTACATGGAATCGATAGGCGATGCGCGCGCGTTTCTCTCGGCGGCGCGTGAAGTGGCGCTCACCAAGCCGATCATCGTGATCAAGGCGGGGCGTAGCGAGGCCGCCAGCCGCGCCGCCGCGTCACACACGGGCGCGCTCACCGGCTCCGACGATGTGCTCGACGCCGCGTTTCGGCGCAGCGGCGTACTCCGGGTGACCGACATCGGCGATGTCTTCCACCTGGCCGAGGTGCTGGGGAAGCAACCCCGGCCCGGCGGACCCCGCCTGACGATGGTGACGAACGCCGGTGGTCCGGCGGTGCTGGCCACCGATGCGCTCGTCGCCGCCGGGGGTGAGCTGGCGCCCCTCGAGCCGGAGACGCTGGCGCGTCTCAATGCCGCGCTCCCGCCGGCCTGGAGCCGAGGCAATCCGATCGACGTCCTCGGCGACGCCGATCCTGGGCGCTACGCAACGGCGCTCGAGCTGGCGGCCGCGGATCGCAACAGCGACGGGTTGCTCGTGATCCTCACGCCACAGGATATGACCGACCCTACGCTCATCGCCGAGGGCCTTTCCAAGCTTTCGCACGTCGAAGGCAAGCCGGTTCTGGCGAGCTGGATGGGCGGCGCGCAGGTGGCTGCGGGCGTCGAGATTCTGAGCCGGGCCGGGATTCCGACGTTTCCATTTCCCGACGATGCGGCGCGCGCTTTCTGCCATATGTGGCGCTACGCCTACAATCTCCGCGGTCTCTACGAAACGCCAACACGGCGGCTGGGTGGAGACACCCAACCCGCGGAGGCGCGCGCGGTCATCGACGTCGCCCGCACCGAGGGCCGAACCCTCCTCGACGAGCATGAGTCGAAGGCGATCCTGGCGGACTACGGCATCCCGGTGGTTCCGACGCGTGTCGCACACGACGAGGACGAAGCGATCGGCGCCGCGCGGGCGCTGGGATTCCCGGTGGCCGTCAAGCTCTGGTCGCGGACGATCACCCACAAGACCGATGTCGGGGGCGTGAAACTCGGTCTCGAGGACGCCGACAGCGTCGCCCGGGCCTTCCGCGAGATCAGAGCGAACGTGGCGGCCAAGGCCGGTGAGTTGCACTTCTTGGGCGTGACGGTCCAGCCTTCCGTCGACCGTCGATCTGGGCTCGAGCTGATTCTCGGAAGCGCTCCCGATCCGCAGTTCGGCCCGGTGCTCCTGTTCGGAACTGGCGGCGAGATGGTTGAAGTGTTCCGAGATCGCGCCTTGGCGTTGCCGCCGCTCAACACCACTCTGGCTCGGCGCATGATGGAACAGACCCGGATCTACCGAGCCTTCGCCGGGGTGCGGGGAAGGGCTCCCGTGGACGTCGAGGCCCTGGCGGCGCTGCTGGTCCGTTTCGCGGATCTGGTCATCGAGAATCCGCGGATCCGCGAGATCGATATCAACCCGTTGCTGGCGTCGCCGAATGGGCTCTTGGCCCTCGATGCGCGTGTCGTTCTCTATGACAAGGCGATTCCCGATGCCGATCTGCCGCGGCCCGCCATACGACCGTACCCGACCGAGTATGTCTTCCGTGCCAGTCTGAGGGACGGGACGCCGGTTATCATCCGCCCCATTCGTCCCGACGATGAACCGCTGGTGAGCGCCTTTCATAGGACGCTCAGCGAGCAGAGCGTCCGGATGCGCTACATGCAGGCGATTAATCTGGACGACCGCACGGCTCACCAGCGACTCGCGCGGATCTGCTTCATCGACTATGGCCGCGAGATCGTTTTGGTCGCAGAGCGCGAGCTCCCAGGAGATGGTCGAGAGATCGTCGCAGTCGGCCGGCTGAGCCGGGATCGCATTGCCGGAGAAGATGCCGAGTTCTCGCTGCTGGTCGCCGACCCATGGCAGGGCCGAGGGGTAGGACGCGAGCTCCTCGCCCACCTCATCGAGGTCGGCCAGCGCGAAAAGATCTCTCGGATCTACGCGGACATCCTGGGCGCCAACCTGCGTATGCAGCGTCTCTGCTCACGGCTTGGGTTCACCTTCGACGACGAATCGGGCGGGGTCATTCGAGCCGAGCGGAGCCTCTGATCGCCGTAGAGCGCGATCCAGTTCAGAGCCGCACGCCGCCGAGGAGTTTTCCGACCACCGCACTGACCACCATCGCCAATCCCCCTCCGAGTAGGACGCGCCGCGCGGCGGGAAGGCGAGGTGCTCCCGCGAGCTGGCCGCCCAGGGCACCTAACCCGGCCAAACTGGCCAGCGCCGTCGTCGCGATCGCCGCGAGCCGGATCCCGGTCGGCGCGACGAGAACCACAAATATCTGAAGGATGGCCAAAGAGGTGAAGCTGACGGCCGAAACGATGGCGGCCTGGAGCGGCCGAGCCCGCGTCATATCGCCCAGCCCGAGCTCGTCGCGAAGGTGGGCTTTGAGACGGTCGCGCGCGCTGAGCTGGTCGGCGACCTTCTTCGCCAGATCCCGATCCAAGCCACGTTCTTCGTAGATCGCAGCCAGCTCCGCCAGCTCGTCCCGGGGATTCTCGGAGAGCTGCTTGCTCTCCAGGGCGATATCGGCGTTCTCGACGTCCCGCTGGGAGCTGACGGAGACATATTCACCCGCAGCCATCGACATTGCCCCCGCGACGACTCCCGCCACGCCTGCAATCAGCACCACATGCTTGGAGGCGGAAGATGCCGACACGCCGATGATCAGGCTGGCCGTCGATACGACTCCGTCATCGGCCCCCAAAACGGCGGCGCGGAGCCAGGTGCTCCGCCCGATCCGATGCTCTTCTTGGTGTCTTGGTCTCACCGTCGGCTCACGGCGAGCCCGACCCATGAAATCACGCTGGCGGTATTTATGGGCTTTTCCATGGTTTCCGTTTTCGACAGCTCGGTCGGGAGGCTCCCGCGGAGCTCGTCGATGTATCCCGAGATGAACAGGATTCGAACGGAAGGATCGCGCGCGCGCAGGCGCCGCGCCAACTCGATGCCCGATCCGTCGGGCAACCGATAGTCGACCACCGCGGTCTCGAGCCGCCGGCGTTGCGACAGAGCCTCCGTTGCGGTCCGGCTTACGAGGACGTCATAGCCAGCGCTGGCCAGGGCCTCGGCGAGGTTCTCCGTGAGGGCCGACTCGTCGTCGACCAGAAGTGCGGCCGCGGGGCGCTTGGCGAGCGATTCGAAAGCCTCCATGAGCGCGCTGAGCGGCACCGGTTTTGGCATGAAGAGCCACGCCCCGGCCGCCTGCGCCCTGTCCATCGTTCGATCGTCGGTGTAGGCGCTCATGACGAGCGCGGGAATGCGGTTTCCCAGCCGGCGAATCTCCTCTATGAGCTCGGCGCCGTTCCGACCCGGCAGCTTGAAGTCGGTGATGAGTGCCGTGATGCCGCCCTCCCGAATCCTCTCGAGTCCCGCCTCAGCCGACGCCGCGACGTCGGTCTCGAAGCCAAGGCCTTGCAGAACCTCCGCGATGTTCTCCGCGAGCTCGATCTGATCATCGACGACTAGTACTCGCCCCGTTCTCATTTCACCTTCACCCTGATCCCCGGAGGGTATACGCACCGAGAATTCGGCGTCAATCGTGTGGCTAGAATCACTAGTGATGCCAGGAAATGAGCGGGAGCTCGAGAGGGATGGCAGCCCCCGACGACGCCGGAATGATCCGAGGGGTGTAGTCCGAAGCGGGCCGATCGTCCGAGACAATTGCGCTGAAGAGGTGTCCGTGCGAAGTGCCGGGAAGCGGTCCCGCGGCGCGCATTGGCACGCTAACGGGTTTGGAATCGATGGACGGCGGGTCCGCAAATAGGTCGACCATCACGTCGCCGGGTTCGAGATCGTCGAGATAGACCTCGACCGATATCTCGCAGCCCGCATTGCTGGTCGTCGATTCGATGCGCCCGAACCGGAGTGCCGGCCAATGCTTCGCCAGGCGGGTCGCCCAGCCTTCCAGGGTCTTCGCGACGGCGCCACCATCAGAAAGCCTTCGTGTGAGCTCTCGGTTAGCGGGCTCATAGTAACGGATCGCGTACTCCCGGACCATTCGGCTGGCCGAAAACCTTGGCGTCAGTCGGGAGAGACTGGACCGCACACGCTCCAGCCATGCACGCGGAAGGCCGTCCGCGTCGCGGTCGTAGAACAGAGGCACCACTTCGCTTTCGAGGATTCGGAACAGGATCTCGGCATCGCACGCGTCGCCGTCGAGCCCGCTCGTCGGCGTATCCCCAGCTATCGCCCAGCCCAGCTCGGGTGCGTAAGCCTCCGCCCACCAACCGTCGAGCACCGACAGGTTGAGGCCGCCGTTGGCCAACACTTTCATGCCACTGGTCCCGCAGGCCTCCCACGGGCGTCGGGGTGTATTGATCCACACGTCCACACCCTGAACCAGCTCCTGCGCCAGCGTGAGGTCGTAGTCCTCCAGGAACACGCAGCGAGAGCGGACGGCCGGTTGCTCTGCGAAATGGACCCAAGATTGGACCAAGGCTTTCCCATCGAGGTCGGCCGGGTGGGCCTTTCCAGCGATTAGGATCTGGATGGGGCGGCGCCCGTCGCAGAGGAGTCGCTGCAATCGTGGGCTGTCGCGAAGCAGGAGGTTCGGGCGCTTGTACTCGGCAAATCGGCGTGCGAATCCGAGGGTGAGCACGTCGGGATCGAGGCCCCGGCCTGCTTGCTCGATTTCATCGGGACCGGCACCCCGGCGGGCCAGCTGCCGTGCGAGTCGCGAGCGGGTGCGTGTCACGAGCTCATCCCGCGCCCGTCCCCGAGCTGCCCAAAGTGTTCGATCGTCGATCTTGCCCGCGCCGGTTTCGAGCTCCTCTACGGAGCCACGCCATCGCTCCCTTCCGCACGCGTTTGCCCACAGCTCGTCAGCCCATTGCGAGTCCCAGGACGGGACGTGGATGCCGTTCGTGACGTGGTCGACGGGGACCTCTTTCTCTGGCCAGCGTGGGAAAAGCGGGCGGAAAAGCTGCCGACTGGTCTCACCGTGGAGCCGACTGACGGCATTCACCCGCCCGGCGCCGCGAAACGCGAGATGTGCCGGTCGAAACGGCTCCGCGGCGTCACCTGTATGCGCGCGGCCGAGGGCAAGCAATTCCTCGAACCCGATGCCAAGTGCAGCGAGATACCCGCGCCCCTCGGGAAAATACTTGGCGAGCAGCGTCGGTGCGAAGGCGTCGAATCCAGCCGCTACGGGTGTGTGAGACGTGAAGACATTTCCGGCGCGGGTGGCCCACAGGGCCGCTTCGAACGAAAGGCCGGTCGTGCGCATCGTGCTCCTGGCCCGCTCGAGGATGGCGAACGCGGCGTGTCCCTCGTTGAGGTGACAGGCGCCTACTGAAATCCCAAGCGCTTCCAGAACACGCCAGCCTCCGATCCCAAGGACGATCTCCTGACAGAGCCGCAATTCGACTCCGTCGCCATAGAGCTTGCCGGTTATTCCGCGATCGGCTGCGTCGTTGAGCGGTGCGTTGCTGTCGAGCAGATAGAGGGGCACGTTTCCCACATTCGCTCGCCAGACGCGGAGCCAGAGGGTCCGGCCTGGAAGATCCACCGAGACCATCAGCCATCCGCCCGATAGGGCGATGGCGGGTTGGATAGGGAGGGCCGTCGGATCGTTGTATGGATACAGCTCTTGCTGGCGCCCCTGCCCGTCCAGCACCTGATGGAAGTAGCCCTCCTGATAGAGGAGGCCTACGGCGACGATCGGTACGCCGAGATCACTGGCCGACTTGAGATGATCGCCAGCCAGCACGCCCAGGCCACCCGCGTAAAGCGGAAGGGCTTCACTGAGCCCGAACTCCATGCTGAAGTACGCTGTAGGGAGAGGCTCTGACGCAGCCGGCGGTCGGTCGGCGGCTGCGTAGTCTTGACGCTCGGCGAGGATGACGGCGAGCCTCTGTCGAAAAAATGTGTCCGCGGCCAGGGTCTCGAGGCGCTCGTGCGAGGCGCTCTGGAGAATGATCCAAGGATTTTGCGTCGCTTCCCAGGTCGCCGGATCGATGGTTCGCCAGATGTCGTCGGACCCGTGGTTCCAGGTCCAGCGCAAATCCAGCGCGAGATCGGTGAGGGGCTCGATTCCCGCCGGAAGCTCTCGCGGGAGAAAGGCGTGAAGGGTCACTGAGAGCCTGGCGGACGCATGCGAACCAGCCACTCTGCATCCGAGGTGCCAGAAAGGACAGTGACACCAGTGTTACAGGTGATGGCATGTTCCTCGCACTGGTTCTGCGTCATGAAAAACAAGTTGGTCGTCGCGACGTCGACCTTGGTTGCGGGCGCGATCGCGATCGCCTTGATCCTGCGACCTACCCGTTCGATCTCGCCGCTGCCGGAGTTGGGCACGCCAGAGCACATCCCTCCCGCAGCCCGCGCGGTCATCCGGAGCCGAATGCAACGCCACGGAGAGCAGCTCGGGACCTTGGTTTCTCGGGTCGTAGTCCTCGACTATGAGGGTGCGGCGCGGACGGCAGGTGAGATCTACGACGAGCCGACCCTGGCACGTCCGGTGACGGGTGACGAGCTGAACGGGGTCCTTCCGGAGCGGTTCTTCGTGCTCCAGGACGACCTGCGAGCCGAGGCACGGCGATTGGTGACCGCGGCCGCTCGTCGAGATAGCGCGAAGTTGGCGGAGGAGGTTGGCGCTTTGACCAAGAGCTGCATCTCCTGCCACGATCTCTACCTTCACGGAACGGCGGATTCAGCCTCCGCTACCCCCGCGGAACATAAGCCCGCAATCGAGTAGCAGTGGCCGCCAGTATCGCCGGGGCGAGTGCGCAAATCCTGCGCCGCTGTCCCGACGGCGCAGACCTCAATCGTGGCGCTATACCTGTGTGAGAACTGGTCGTGGGCCGAGCGGAGCCCAAATCGCTACGTATAGGATGATGACGAGGGGAATGCCGATGAAGAGACTCGGCTGGACCAAGGTCAGGAGCTGAAATAGCAAGCCTGCGCCCACGAATGTGACCGTTCGTTGGCGCCATCTCCGTCCGGCGAGCGCCAGCGCGGCCGAGGCGATGAAGCCGACGAAGGTGACGATCCAGAGCGCGACCTGGGCGACATCGGCCGCCTTTGAGACGTGCCGCTCCTCTGCGCGGGCCTTGATCCCCTCCATCATCTTCCGTTCCATCGCGAAATGGACCGGCTCGAAAATGCCCAGATTGAACGCTGCGCCGAGCAGGCCCAGGCTGCCTCGCGCACGGGCGCGCATGACAAGCCGGGAAGTAGAGGAGTCGATTGGCTCAACGACGAACGCCCAGGTGCCATCCGGCGGATTGTCCAGTCCCGTTCCGGTACGGCGGGTGTAGAAGACGAGGGCGTGGCCCGGTTCGTAGATGGCAAGAGGCGCCTGGCCTACGCCGCCGAGCTTCCGAGGCGGGAACATCCAGAGCTTGTCGGCAACCTGCCAGCGCTGTAGCGCCGGCACCAGATAGTCGAGATTTCGCATCTCGCAGCCGACGAGGTTCTCCAGGATTTCGTAGCTGTAGAAGCCTCCGCGGTCTTGCCCGATCTGCGCGACCCAGGGCCAAACGGCAGCCGCGGGAGCCCGGATCGCAATCGCGCGGGTCTCCCGTGGGGCTCCTTGCCATAGCAGCGCATCGCCAGGCAAGTACGCGCGTCCGAGCGCCGCGTCCGCGCCCCAGCTCGAATACCAAGGACGCACCAGAGCGAAGAATCCCAACAAGAGCCCGGTCAGGGCGCCGGCCAGAACGCCGGCCCGAACCCACCGGTCGCCGTTCTTCACGGCGCAGGCTTGACGCGGACGGCTTCGAGCTGGGCGACGATCTCGATCTCGTCGCCGACGACAACTCCACCGACGTCGAGATCCTGATTCCATCTCAGCCCGAACTTGCGACGATCGAACCGTGCTTTCACCTCGTACGAAACCCGTTCGACGGCCTTTTCGTCGGTCCAGCGATTGTGTCGGGTGACCTCCACATCGACTTCGCCCGTAAAGCCGTGCAGATCGAGGCGGCCTTTGACGACGGGGTTTGCGTGCTCGGACAGGCGCACTTCGGTGCTCGAGAACTGCGCCTGTGGAAACTTATCGATGTCGAAGAACTCCGGCGATCGAATCTGATCGTCGCGCTCCGGCTCGTTCGTGTCGACGCTCGCGAGATCGATCCAGACGCGAACGGTGGACTTCGCGAGATTGTCGCCCTGAAGCGTGACCGTTCCGCCCCATTTTCCGAACTGACCACGGATCTCGTGAATTACGATATGGCGCAGTGCAAAGCGCAGCTTGGAGCGATCGAGATCGATCGTCCATTCTTCAACAGTGCTCATACGAGCCTCCTCGGTTTTCGATATCTCCCTCCGAATGCGGTCACGTGCGGCGTCGCTCAGGCGATGAGCCGCCCAGGGGTACAACACCTCATCTTCCCGACGCGCATGAGCGCGCAGGCTGGCGACAAAATCAGCAATCCGTTCCGCCGGCAGACAGTGCAGGTCCAAATCCACGCCAAGTCTGGTCAGACTGGCCCGGATGCGCTCGTGCTCGGCGAGAAGGGTCCGTGCGTCCACCGGTCGTTGTTGGGAAAACGCCGGAAAGATGTGGACCTCCTCGTCCTCGAAGTGGCGCAGTAGCTCGCCCTCGAACGTGCGCCAGGCTTCTCGGAGCTCGATCGGGTCGTCGCAGGAGGCCTCGGCCACTATCGATTGGAATTGGCGCTCAAGCCGCTCGTGGTCATGCGAGAGAACGGCCCGAACGGCGTCCTCAGCGTCCTCGGGAGAGGTGTGCCCATGTGGACCCTTTTCCTGGCCAAGGTGCATCGTCGCTTCGCGCATGTCTGGAACTACTTGCAGCTCGAATGCCAGATGCGGATTGGGCGTTGGGTCCGGGAGGGTGAGGCCAACGGCGTCTACCCAGCGGCGCGAACTTTGCGCGGTCGACGGTCCCAGACGCAATTTTGTCGTGTCCTGGGACGCGTGACGGACGGAGGCTACTCGATTGGGTGCAATCAATCGGACCGACCCCTCGGTCGGTCGGTGGAACGCGAGTTGCTTATCCAGGGGCCATGGGGAAGGTTCCTCTGAAAGTTGCCGATTTCATGTCGAGGGTACCGCACACCATCGGCGCAGCGCAGCCGCTGGCCTCGGCCGACAGGTTGATGCGGGAGCACGACTTGAGACACCTCCCGGTGCTCGAGGTCGGTCGTCTGGTCGGCATCCTCTCCCAACGAGAGCTCGACCTCCTTTTGACAGCGCCTGAGATCGACGCTGACAAGACACCGGTATCGCGGGCGATGATGCGCGACGTCCTGGTGGTGTCGCCGCACGATCTGGTCTCTCAGGTCGCGGCGAAGATGGCCGAGCGGAGGGTTGGTTCGGCGGTGGTGGCGACGGGCGGACACGTCGTCGGCGTGTTCACCACCGTCGATGCGCTACGCGCCCTGACGGTGACCGCCTAGGCTGGCGGCATGCGCGGGGTGATCGATGCGGGTGGGCGTCTTCAGCTCTAAGCGATACGACCGAGAGTCGCTGCTCGAGGCGAACGCTCGGGCTCACAGTCCCCAGGAGCTGGTCTTTCTCGAGGCCCGACTCTCACTCGAGACCGCGATCATCGCTGCCGAATATCCCGCCGTCTGCGTGTTCGTCAACGATCGGGTCGACGGCGAGGTTCTGGCGAAGCTGGCCGCGGGCAGTACGCGCCTGGTCGCCCTCCGGTGTGCCGGTTTCAACAACGTGGACGTCGAAGCTGCGCGACGGTTCGGAATCGTGGTCGCACGGGTCCCCGGGTACTCCCCCTATGCCGTGGCCGAACATACGGTGGCCCTGATCTTGACCTTCGAACGGAAGATCCATCGGGCCCTCAATCGTGTACGGGACGGTAACTTCTCTCTGGACGGCCTTCTCGGTACGGAGCTGCACGGCAGTACTGTCGGCATCGTAGGCACCGGCAAGATCGGCGCGACGGTGGCGCGCGTCCTTTCGGGGTTCGGCGTCACCATGCTCGCGACCGATCTCAACCCGAATCCGGAATGCGAGGCTCTGGGTGTCCAGTACGTGCCACTCGAAGAGCTCCTTCGCGCCTCGGACGTCGTGACGCTTCACTGTCCACTCACACCCGGAACGCGCCACCTGCTCGACGCCCGGCGCATCGCCATGATGCGGCCGAACGCCCTCGTCGTGAATACCAGCCGCGGCGCCCTGATCGATACGGCGGCGATGGTCGAAGCCCTCAAGGCCGCCCGTTTGCGCGGCCTCGCGATCGACGTCTATGAGGAAGAGGATCGGCTGTTTTTCGAGGACCATTCGGCCGACATCGTCCAAGACGATATCTTCGCTCGCCTGCTTACCCTCCCCAACGTCATCGTCACGGGCCACCAAGCCTTCTTCACCGACCAAGCTCTCCGCGATATCGCGACCACCACGCTCGAGAACATCGCGCTCTTCGAGCAGGGCAGTTCCCTTCCCAACCAAGTTACCTGACGCGACAGCGGCGCGGCGCGGCGCCGGTCGACGAGTCCGCGAAAAATCTGCGCAACTCCGCGCCGTCAACACGGTCGGCGTCCGCGCGCGCCTCTGACACCCGCGCAAGAACTGCGTGGACCAACGCCGGTGCTGCAGAACTCGCGCCGTTCGTCGGTTGGCGGCCGCCGCATGGTCACCATCGCGGCCAGGAGAAGCCTGGCGCTCGGCTTGCAGTCCCCGAAAGCATGCAGGTCACCACGCTTCGAGATGTCATGACCAAGCCCGTCGTTGTGCTACAGGTCGGCAATTCACTGGAGCGTGCCGCTCGTCTGATGGGCGTTGGTCGCATCCGCCACCTGCCAGTCGTCGACGAAGAGAATCGCGTCATCGGCCTGGTCACCCACCGCAAGCTCTTGGCAGCGTGGGTCAGCCATGGTGATCCGAATCATGAACGCCTGCACGATCTTGCGAAAGAGATCCCCGTGGAAATGCTGATGGAGAGCGACGTTCTGACCATCGGACCGGATGAATCCGCGGCCAAAGCGGCGGCCCTTTTGGTGTCCCGGAAGTTCGGCTGCCTTCCGGTCGTCGAGGAAGGCAGGCTGGTCGGCATCGTCACGGAGGCCGACTTTGTGAGGTTCGCCCAGAGATACCTAGAGCGCGAGGAAACGGCGTCCAGAACGAGCGGCGGGGAAACGCACGGCGGGACGACAGCTTCTCAGGAGTAGTCATGGAGACAGACAGACGAGAGCGGGGTCTTGCAGCGTCTGAGGCCGGGGGGCCGACGGCGCCCGCAGCGTCCCATGCGGCAGGGCTGACGACGCCGGAGCTGATCAAGGAGATTGTCCATCAAGCGGAGCTCCTGGCCACGAGAGCGGCGCCCTAGGTGCCCAAGACGGCGCCGCTCGAGACGCTTCTAACCAGCGGGCTTGATGTCGGGGCTCGCTCCGTCAAGATCGCCATCCTCTCTCACCAGGGAGCACGCTCGGCGGTGTTGGCCAAGGCTTTGGTTCGGATGCAAGGGCTCCGCGACACGCGCGCCGACCGAGTGGCAATGCGGGAGAGCTGGGGCCGCGTGCTGGCCGACGCCGGTCTGTCGGCGGTTGACATCGACTACGTGGCGTCAACGGGAACGCCCGACCGCCAGACCGTGCGAGTGGGACACTTCTACCAGCGGTTCAGCCACGCTCTCGGCGCGCGACTGCTCTTTCCCGATGGGACGGCTGCGCTGGACATCGGCGCCAGCCAGATTCGTTGCGCTCTGTTGAGAGAGCCACCGGAGAGGCGCCGCTACGCTGCGACCCGCCTCGATGCTGGAAATGGCAGCGAGGCGTTGGAGGCGTTGGCTCGCCGCGCCAGCGGGACCCTCGATGAAGCAGCGCTCCGGGCAGTCGTACCGCTTCAGGACGACCTGGCGGCTCGGGCCGTGAGGCTCCTGAACTCGCTCAGGGTCGACGGCAAGGTTGTTCTCACCGGCGGCATGGCTCTGGACGTCGACTTCGTTCGTAGTCTTTGGTGCCGGCTGCTCGACTCAGAGGCCAGTATTTCGCTCCTGATCTCTCCGGAGGCCGTCTTCGCCGGCGCTTACGGCGCCGCGATCTTGGCCGCCCGCCGGTTTCGTCGAATCTCCCGCACGGCCGATCCCGTCGCCGCCGATCCTCTCGCGCAGCGCATTCTGGGGATCGACCGCCGAGCGCTCAACTGAGCTTCTCTGGACCAGACCCCGCTGACGAAGGTACCAGGACCGCGGCACCTTCGATAAGACCGCGGCGTAGATCGTCGAGCACCTCATTTGCCTTCGCCAGCGGATACGGAGCTCGCCATCGACGATGTGCAGATCGGTCCGACAGACCGCACAGGCACTCACGCGGATCAGGATCTGGTCTTCGTCAGGAAGCGGTGGCGCCCTTTCGGTTTGGGCGAGAGGTTGCCCCGGACCGGTGAACACCATCGCTTGCATCGCGCACCAACGCTCCAGACCGAAGGTATATAGCTGGCAATCGGCCGGACGTACATACGTCCGGGCGGATCGTTCGGCGAGGCGGAAGGGGATCTCCAGGGCGGCGTTGCGATGATCGATGGCTGCCGGCGCGCAGACACCCATCCGGCTAATTCACGCAATTCCTTCGCAGATAGCGCCAGTCTTCGGCGAAATCTGCGCGACTTCGGCATCGCCATCGCGAATGTCGTGGACCAGGTTACTGGGCAACGTTCTTGCACTGCACCTGGGAGAAAAGGGGGTCCCCATGCTATCTCGATCAATCGCCATTCTGTTTGCTTCCTTCCTTCCCACCGCCGCCCTGATTCTGCCTTTGAGCCCCGCGCACAAGATCAGCGCGCTGGTTGCAGGCACCCTCGCGACGCTGTTGGCCGCCCTTTCAATGGCCCACGATCGCGCTCGTATCGGCGCCGTGTTGATCGGGGCCTGGGTAGCACTGACGCCCTTCATCTTTCCGTCGACTCTCGTCGAGGGAGCGCTGACGGTGTGTTGGGGCACGATGATGTTCGTTTCCCTGGCGGGGCCGTTCAGCGCGGCGCCGCGACGCAGCTGGGTGGCTTCGCGGCAGCCAGCGCAAGAACCCATGCAAGAGCCTACGGCCGAACGGCAACTCCCAATCGCCGCCTGACCACCAGATCTCAGTCGAAGCTGCTTGGCATTCCAGCTGCAATAACTCGCTCACATGGACTCATACATCAAGAACCGTGCGGTAGGCGGTCGATCGGATGGCATCGGCGGTCTGCTCGGTCGGGCCGGCTGCCGTCCGCTCGGAGCCCAGCTCCAGAATCAGCTCGCGGCCGGCTATCAGCGGACGCGAGATCATCGGTTGGAGCAGAAGCTGGTCGAGGCCAATCTGCGCCTGGTCGCCAAGATTGCGTATGAGCTCGATCGCTCCCGCGGCAGGCAGCTGGAAGACCTTGTGCAGGAGGGGTGCCTCGGCCTTATCGAGGCGGTTCGTCGCTTCGATTCAGCCAAGGGGACTCAGTTCTCGACCTACGCAGGCTTCTGGATCCGCGCGTTCATCATGCGGCACATCATGGACAACGTTCGGGTAGTCCGGGCGGTACGGACCCGCGCCGATCGCGTCGCGTTTTTTCGAGGCGAGGTCGGTGCGAACGAGTTGTCGTTCGATGCGCCGGTCCGCCCAGACGGGTTACCTCTCTGCGAGATCTTGGCGGAGCCGGGACCGAGCGCCGACGAGGTCGTTGAGGCGGCGGAGCTTGCCCACAGGGTGAAGATAGAGCTGGGCGCACTCGAAGGGCAGCTGCCCGAACGCGAGGCGACCATCTTGAAGGAGCGCCTGCTCGCCACCAAGCCCAAACGCTTGCGAGATGTCGGGCGGGAGTTGTCGATCTCGGGCGAGCGGGTCAGACAGATCGAAGGAAGGCTCCTCGCCACGATTCGAGCCGGGCTTGGCGCTGCGCCCGCACCCATCGCTGCGGCTGCGTGAGGGCCGTGACGGCCGCCGGCGACGGTTCCGAGCTCGTTCGGGACCTACTGAGGCCCGAGGCCTACGGTGAAGGGCGCTTTGGGTTGGTCGAGCTGCGGACGACCCACGCATCATGGGTTTTCCTCGTCGGTGACGATGTTTGGAAGGTGAAACGCCCAGTCAACTTGGGCTTTCTCGACTTCCGAACGCCCGAGGCGCGCCGCCAAGCTTGCGAAGACGAGGTTCGCCTGAATCGGCGGTTGGCACCAGACGTTTACCTGGGGGTCGAGCCCGTGCGGAAGACTTCCAGCGGGTATGCGATTCGGGGCGACGGACCGGTGGTGGACTGGACCGTGCACATGCGGAGACTGCCCGATGACCGCAGCGCGCAGGCGCTGCTGGAGCGTGGTGAGCTAGATACATCGGCTCTTGCAGCGGTCGCCGAGCGCTTGGCCTCGTTTTTCGCCGAGTGCCGGCCAGCCCCGCTGTTCGGTGCACCGACGGTCCTATGCCTGAACGTGACGGAGAACTTTGCCGCTCTAGCCCCATTCGTGGCCGACCTCATAGATCAAGAAACGCTCGACGAGGTCGAGGTGTTCCAGATGAGCCAGCTCACTCAGCAGGCCGAACGGTTCGTAGCGCGTCGCGCGGGGAATCGGATTCGCGAGGGCCATGGCGATCTGAGGCTAGAGCACGTGTACTTGCTGGCCGGACCCCATGGAAAGCGACGTCCAATCGTCATCGACTGCGTCGAGTTCAACGAGCGCTTTCGTTGCGGCGACACGGCCTCGGAGGTCGCGTTCCTTGCGATGGAGCTCGAGGCAGCCGGCCGGCCAGATCTGGCGGCTGGATTTCTCGCTCGTTTTGCCGAGGCCAGCAACGACTTTGGGCTCTATGGCGTGGTGGACTTCTATCTCTCCTACCGGGCCTGCGTTCGCGGGAAGGTAGCGGCCTTCGTCGCCGCCGACCCGGCGACACCGACCGAGGTTCGGGTTCGGAAGCGCTCGGAAGCCCGCCGTGATTTTGACCTCGCCCGATCCTTCGGCGGGAAGCCGGTCGACCGACCGTTCTTGATCGCGGTGGGCGGCCTCATCGGCAGCGGGAAGAGCACTTTGGCCCTCGCGCTCGGTCGAGAGCTGGCGGTGCCGGTGATCAGCTCCGACCGTACCCGCAAGTGGATGGCCGGCCTCGCCCCAACAACCCGCGCAGCCGCGGGCTCTTATGACCGGGAGGAAAAGGACCGGACCTATGCCGAGATCGTCAGGCGCGCGGCCGAGGTGCTGGACTCCGGCCGCGGCGTGATTCTGGACGCGTCGTTCTCCTCTAGGGAGTGGCGGTGGGCGGCAGCCAAGGGTGCGCGTGCTGCCGGCGCTGATTTCGTTTTCATCGAGGCTGGCTGTTCTTCCGTGGAGCTTCTCCGCCTGCGTCTCGCCCGGCGCCGGTATGGCGAATCCGTATCCGACGCGCGCGACGATCTGCTCGACGATTTCTTGCGCCAGTACGCTCCACTCGGTCCGTCTGATCCTGGGAAGAGGATTAGTATCGACACGAGCGGAACCCCGGCGACCGCACTTGAGGAGGCCTTACGCAGGCTCGGGTCCCTAGGAATCATTCCCGCAGCGGAGCGGAGAGCGTCGTGACACTTCGATCGTCCGGAATCGTCGCTCCGCGACGGTGGCCCTCTTCCTCCCAGGCTCAGGTGAGTTGCTCACTTTTGCGCATTTTCTGCGCCAGAACGATCTTCGGCCGCAGTTTCTGCGGCCTTCGTGACGGCGCCGCCTTCTTGATCCCAGATTTCCCGACTGGTCCAGCAGTTGCTATTCCTCGCGGCATCATGAGCTCACCTCGACGGATTCTGGTCGCCACCGACTTTTCGGACGGCAGCGATGAGGCGTTGACCCAGGCCATCACGCTGGCCAAGCAAACCAACGCCGAGATGGAGATCGTCTACGTCCTGGAATTGGGGGTCGAAGAGTTCCCGTTCGGACTTACCCCGTTCGGTTCAGATCTGGGGGCCCTCACGGCCTATGTCGATCGGGAGCTCGGCAACCGCGCCGCGCGAGCGGTGAGGGAGGGAGTCCCTTGCCGGACGAAGACGCTGGAGGGAAGCGCTTCGACCGAAGTGATCCAGCGCGCCCGTCAGATCGGGGCCGAGCTGGTGGTGGTTGGCACCCATGGCCGAACGGGTCTGGCGCATATTCTGCTCGGGAGTGTGGCGGAGAAGATCGTCCGGCGCTCGATCTGCCCGGTCCTGACTGTTCCGTTCTCCAAGAAGGCGGCGTAGCGCTACCATGGCGATGGCAGGGCAAGCCTTCATGGATTCAACACCGACGGGAGCGCACCGAACCGTGGAAAACAAAGGCAGAATTCTCATCGTCGACGATGAAGTGAACGCCCGAGCCGCGCTCGTCGAGCTCTTGCGGGATGAGGGATATGCCGTCGAGGCGGCGGCGGACGCGTTCAAGGCGCTCGGTAAGGCCGCCGACTTTGCCCCCGATTTGGTGCTCACGGATCTCAAGATGCCGGGGATGGACGGGCTCGCGCTCCTGGCTCGGATTCGCGAAAACGATCCGGACCTGCCCGTGGTCATGATGACGGCGTTCGGCGAGGTCGAGACGGCGGTGCGGGCGATGCAGGCGGGGGCGCGAGACTATCTCGCCAAGCCGGTCAACGTCTCCGAGCTGTCGGTGATCGTCGCACGCGAGTTGGAACATCGACGCATCCGCCAGGAAGCCGGGCTTCTCCGCGCGCGCCTGTCGGAAAAATACAGTTTCGAGAACATCATCGGGAACGCTGCGCCGATGCAGGAGGTCTTCAAGACAGTTTCGCAGATTGCCTCCTCCCGTGTCAGCGTGCTCGTGACCGGTGAGTCGGGAACTGGCAAGGAGCTGATCGCGGCGGCGATACACGAGCGGAGCCCGCGCGCGAAGGGTCCGTTCGTGAAGCTGCACTGCGCAGCGCTGGCGGAGTCGCTGCTCGAGAGCGAGCTGTTCGGGCACGAGCGCGGCTCGTTCACGGGGGCCCTCACCCGGCGCGACGGTCGCTTCTCTCAGGCCAACCACGGCACGCTATTCCTCGATGAAATCGGCGAGATCTCGCAGGGTGTCCAGGTGAAGCTCTTGCGCTTCCTGCAGGAGCGGGAATTCGAGCGGGTGGGTGGCAACGACACGATAAGCGTCGACGTGCGGGTCATCGCCGCGACGAACCGCGATCTCGAGCAGATGGTCGCGGAAGGCAAGTTCCGGGAGGATCTCTACTACCGGTTGAACGTCATTAACCTGGAGATGCCAGCCCTGCGCGATCGACCGTCGGACGTGCCACTCCTCGCGTCGCACTTCCTGCACAAATATGCTGTGGAAAACGGCAAGGAGCTGCGAGGTTTCACGGTAGAGGCGCTCGAATGTCTGACGAGCTATTCCTGGCCCGGCAACGTCCGCGAGCTGGAGAACGTCGTCGAGCGGGCGGTTGTCTTGGCCCGCTCAGCCGAGATCGCGGTGGACGATCTGCCGGCCCAGTTCGCTTCGACCAAGGCGCGCCAAGGGCTCCAGATTCCCGGGGCGACCATGGACGAGATCGAGCGTTACGCGATCACCAAGACGCTAGAATCGACCGGTGGCTCCACCGGTGAAGCGGCAGAAATCTTGAACATCAGCGTGCGAAAGATCCAGTACAAGCTGCACGAGTACGAGAGCGCGCCGAAGTCGGCGCGCAGCGCCGTGCGCGACGATGACTGAGAGCTCCGTAGGTCGGAATCTGGGTTGGTGAATCAGCGTGACCACGGGACGTTCCATCGCTCGGCTTGAGGTTGCGCTGTGACGAAAGTCCTAGTCGGAGTAGACGGTAGCGAGGGGGCGCGACGTGCCGCCGCGTTTGCGCGGGACGTTGCCAATGCGTTCAAGGCCGAGCTCACACTTCTGCACGTGATCGAGTTGCTACCCACGGGAGATCGGGAGGGCTTCGAGGCACCCGAGCAGGCGTGGTACGCAAAGCAAATGCGCCGGGCCACCGGGCTCCTCTCTGATCTCGCCGACGAGCTCAAGACGCCAGAGGCGGAACAGGCGGTTGAGATGGGACACCCGGTTGACGTCATCTGTCGCGAGGCGGAGGAGCGCGATGTCGACCTGATCGTCGTCGGGCGCCACGGTCACCGGCCCGGGCCTCGAATCATGATTGGGTCGGTCGGCGCTCACGTCGCCGCGGCGGCCAACCGGTCGGTCACGATCGTCCGTTGACCGGAAGCGCAATGGTGAAGCAGGTCTTCCCAGGCCGCGACTCAACATGGAGCGTGCCGCCGTGATCGGCGACGATGCGGTGGACGAGCGATAGTCCCAGCCCGGTACCCTGCACTTTGGTGGTAAAGAAGGCGTCGAACACGGGCAGCTCTTCGGGGAAGCCGGGGCCGTCGTCCTCCACGTCGATCTCCACGAGGTCATGCGCTTTGCGCGCGCGCATGGTCAGGTGACCGCCGCCCTCGTGCATGGCTTCGAGCGCGTTCCGTGTCAGGTTGAGGAGGACTTGGCGGAGTCGTTCGGCCTCCCCTCTCACGGAAGGAACGTCATGCGTCTCTTCCACGGCTACCTTTACACGAGAGGCGTCGGCTTCGGGGCCGATCAACTCCGCCACTGACCGGATCAGCTCTCCGACATCGACCGCTTGTGCCTCGAGCGGCCGTGGTTTGGAGAACGTGAGAAAGTCCCGTAGAAGCCGCTCCAAGCGTTCGATCTCACTCTTGATGATACGAATGATCGGCGTCGTGGCGTCGACTCCGTCGCCACGAACCAGGCGTCGTTCGAGCAACGTCAGCTGGAGCGAAGCAGAGTTGAGCGGGTTCCGGATCTCATGCGCGAGCCCGGCCGCCATCGTACCCACCGCGGCCAACCGTTCTGCCCGCAGTGTGCGCCGCAGCATCTCCCGCTCATCGGTGACGTCGATTCCTACTGCGTAGACGATCGATGTCCCTCCGGAACCCGGAACCTCCGCTCGTCGCCAGCGTACTTCGCGGGCTGCCCCAGATTTGATCGGCAATGCGCGCGGACCCTCGTCCGTTCCGACCAGGGCCGCTCCCTCGGTTCCTAGCATCTCCTCGCGTGCGTACCCCGTCACCTGCTCGAGCTGCCGGTTCCAAGTGCTGATCCGACCACGCTCGTCGAGCGCCAAGACGAAGGCCGGCATCGATTCAACCAGCTCCCGGTGTCGATGTTCCGATCGCTCTAGCTCGACCCGAAGCCGCTCCCTTTCTCGATGAAGAGCGGACTGAGCGAGAGCGCGGCGAACGGTTTCCAGCAGGTCGGATGGAGAGACGGGTTTGAGCACATAGGCGAACGCGTCTCCCTTCACCGCGGCGATCGCTCCTTCGAGCGTCGCGTTCCCTGTGACGAGCACCGATTGCGTGAACGGCGAGCGGGCTCGCAGCGGTTCGAGCAGCGACATCCCATCGCCGTCTGGAAGCCGGACGTCGATCATCGCCACGTCGAAGTCGCGCTCGTCGGCGAGCGCCAGCGCGGTCTTTCGATCCCGCGCCACGGTTGTCTCCACCCCCAAGGTCGCGATGATTTCGGCCAAGTTCTCGGAAAGGGCCTCGTCGTCGTCGACGATGAGAACATGGCCCGTCATTGGACCGCGGTGCCGGGCGCCGCGGACGTTTCCGGGTCTGGAAGGCTCACGATGAAACTGGCGCCCCGTTCGGTCGGCTCGAGCTCGATCGTGCCGCCGTGCGCTTCGACGATGCGTCGGCAGAGTGCCAGACCGAGGCCGCTTCCCTTGGCTTTGGTGGTGAAGAGCGCCTCGAAAATCCGATAGCGAACATCGACTGGGACGCCCGGTCCCTCGTCGCGAATACGCAGACGCGCACCGCCCGCCGGCAATGCCGATCCTTCGATCCAGATCCGACCGCCGCCGCCCATCGCCTGGGCAGCGTTCGTGAGCAGATTAACTAGAACCTGCTGAAACTGCCCGGGATCCACGTTCACGGTGAGGTCGGGAGGCGTGCCCACTTCGACGACTACGTTCGAGGGAAGCAGCGCTGTAGCGACCGTGGTCTCAACTAGGGTACGGACGTCCGTGCTTTGCCTTTGCGGCGGTCGGTTGCGGGCAAGATCCAGGAGATCGTGGATGGTCTTGTTAGCGCGGGTAATTTCTCCCCCGATTCGATCGAGATGCTTCACGACATTGCGGGCGCCAGCGACCTCTGGTCCAAGGTGCTGACGCAGGAGGAAGAGCGACGATTCCATGACGCCGAGGGGGTTGCGGAGCTCGTGCCCGATGCTGGCCGCGAATTGGCCGATGGTCGCCAGTCGTTCGGCATTGCGGTTTTTGGTGACCAGATCTTCGCGGTAAGTCTCCAGCATGATGGCCAGCTCGAGGTCGAGGATCTGGTGGAGGGCGGTCGCGACCTGCTGCACGTCGTGAAAGTCACCGCCAGCCGACCGCTGCCGGACCACGTCCAGCAGCCGGACGCGAATGCGGTCCATGGCCGTGAACATGAATGCTTGGGGCAACGCGATCCGGACGTGGACCCGTCCGATGCGTGCGCGCATCTCGTAGTAGGCCTCGTCGTGCGGGCCGAGCAGCATGGTGTGGAGCCAACGGACGAGGGTTTGCTTGAGCCGTTCGATCTGTGCTGCGCCGCCGCTAATGGCGGCGCTCGCGCCGGGATGCGCCTCGATGGCGTCGTAGAAGTCGTCGATAATCGGACCGAAGTACGGTTCGGCGATTGGGTGAAACGCCCGTAGCGCTACGGACGATCCATCAGTGAATCCGACGTACTGCTTGATGCTTTCGAAGAAGGTCAGGCCCATGGGTTCCACCCGGTCAAGGCAAGACACATGCCCATGTTCGGCCACTCGGAGGCAAGGACAGAATCTGGCACGGGATCGGTCGCGCGTAAAATCGTCGCCGCACCGACGGGCCAGACATCCCGAGGCGCAAATTATGCGCAGGCGCCAGTCCTTGCGTCGGCGATTCCGGCTTGGCTTGGCCGTTGCATTTGCAAGCGGTTCGGGACCACAGGCCATGAAAATCATCTGCGCTACCGACTTCACCCGTCGCGCCAGATCGGCCGCCAAGGTGGCGATCAGCTTGGCCCAGCAGACGGCGGGATCTGTCGAGCTGGTACACGTCGTGGCTCAACGGTCGGCCGACATTCAAGCGCTGACCGTCGACGTGGGTGTCTTCGAGCACGAGATCCGCGAGAGCATCAAGGCGAAGCTGGTCGCGGAGTCCCAGGAGCTCGCGGGGGCTGGTCAGATCCCAGTGTCCTTCCATCTTGGCGAAGGCGATGTTGTGAGTGTTCTGCTTGGCCACGCCAAGTCTATCGGCGCGGATCTGATCGTCACGGGGGCGCATGGGCGTCCGGCGGTCGAGCGGTTGGTTCTCGGTAGCACCGCGGAGCGACTGGTCCGCTGCACGGATCGTCCCGTGCTCATCGTCCCACCGGGTGTCGAGGGGCTGGGGGGAGTGGGGGAGGGAAAGCGAGCGTTGCGGATCATGGCCGCACTCGATGGCCGGCGGGCCAGCGAGGGCGGGCTGGTGTTCATACGCCAGCTGCGATCCCGGATGGCTTGCGACGTCACATTCCTGCGGCTCTATTGGCCGGTCGAGGAATACCGTCGGCTGGGCCTGACCGGCCTTCGTGATCTCGCCGCACCCGATGCGGACGTGATAGCGGATCTCGACCGAACGCTACGAATGGAGGTCGGTGTCCTCCCCGGAGTTGGGCGGACGGTCTACGCTGTCGAGCCGACATGGGGCGATCCTGCGTCTGGAATCTCCCAGGCCACCGTCAAGCACCAGTGCGACTTGATCGTCATGGGCGCGGAGAGCCGACATGGTTGGGGGCGAATCGCGCATCCACCCGTCGCAAGTCGCGTCGCGCAGCACGCCGTCGGCGTTCCGGTCGTGTTTGTTCCCGCGCCTCCGCCCAAAGAGTCCCGCCGCGAGGTGCCTGGAATCCTCACCGTTCTCGCGCCGACCGACCTTTCAATCCCGGGCAATCGCGCCGTTCCCTTCGCCTACGCGCTCGTCGCTGCGCAGGGGGGAATCGTCGAGCTTTGTCATGTTCACGAGCACGCTCTTCCGAACCCTCCCTACGCGTACGACCGCCCGGACGGTAAGCTCAACGCGGATGGGCGTGCTCGCTTCGAAGAGGCATTGCGCGCCCTCGTGCCGATCGATGCGGAACGGCGTGGAATCACCACCCACGTCACGGTGATCGACGGCGGAGAAGCGGCGGAAGCAATAACGCAGGCCGCGGAGAGGCTTGTCGTCGACGCCATCGTCCTTGCTTCCCACGGGCATGGGGGCGTCATGCAGTCGATCTTGGGCTCGGTGTCGCACGCCGTCGTACGTCGGTCGCGACGTCCGGTGTTGGTGGTACCGAGCTCGTTCAGTGGCAGATGAATCAAACGCAAAAGGAGAGAACGCGCGATGGCAACCACGATGCAAGCGGCAGTATTTCAGGGGAAGGGAAAGATCGGGCTCCGCGAGGTTCCGCGTCCCACGCCCGGAGTGGGACAGGCCCTCGTCAAGGTGACACTGACGACGATCTGCGGGACCGATGTCCACATCCTCAAGGGTGAATACCCGGTCAAGGAGGGGCTAATCGTCGGCCACGAGCCGGTCGGCGTCATCGAGGAGCTGGGTCCCGGAGTGACAGGGTATCAGAAGGGAGACCGGGTCATCGTCGGGGCGATTACTCCCTGCGGCCAGTGCCGGGCCTGTCTGTCGGGCTCGCCGTCACAGTGCGGACATGGCGGAGACGGATATGAAGCGATCGGCGGCTGGCGCTTTGGAAACACGATCGACGGCTGCCAGGCGGAATACGTCTTGGTTCACGACGCCCAGGCGAACCTGGCGAAGATTCCCGACGGTCTTTCTGACGAGGAGGTTCTCCTCTGTCCAGACATCATGTCGACCGGGTTCTCGGCCGCCGAACGGGGACACGTCCGACTCGGCGACGCCGTGGCGGTATTCGCGCAGGGGCCGATCGGACTCTGCGCGACGGCGGGTGCTCGCCTGGCGGGCGCGTCGCTCGTGATCGCCGTTGACAGTGTGCCCAAGCGGCTCGAGGTCTCTCGACGAATGGGCGCCGACGTGGTCCTCAACTTCAAAGAACAGGACGTCGTCGCGGAGATCAAACGTCTCACCGGCGGCGGCGTGGACGTCGCCATCGAGGCCCTCGGTACCTCCGGCACTTTCGAGAACTCGCTGCGCTGCGTGCGGCCCGGTGGCACAGTGTCGAGCCTCGGCGTCTACTCCGGTCATTTGACCCTGCCGCTCGACGCATTCGCGGCCGGTCTCGGCGACCACACGATCGTGACCTCTCTCTGCCCGGGCGGAAAAGAACGGATGCGGCGCCTCATGAGCATCGTGGCCGCCAAGCGATTTCCGTTTCAGGAGCTGGTCACCCATCCCTTCCGTCTGGCCGAAATTGAAGCCGCCTACGATCTCTTCTCGCACCAGCGTGACGGAGTCATGAAGGTTGCGATCCGTCCCTGATGTCTTGGACGCCGGCTGGCGAGGCTGTCGTGACTGCGTACTTGCAACGATCCTGGATGTTTGAGAAGCGTCCAGACGTCCCCTGGCGCCGGTCGCGCAGAGTAAGGGTCGCCCTTTTCTCGCGAACAGTCCGGCTTTTCCTCGCGGCGCTCTTACATTGCGGCGGAAAATGAGAATCGCTGGAGCCGGCATCGTGGCGCCCGAGGTGGGCGACGACGTGACCGCCGATCTGACGCCAGGTTGGCGAATATCTTGCGCCGATTCCCGGGTAGCAGGCAAATCTCGCGGGATTGCTGGGCCGTTGGTCTTGAGGCGCCCGCGCGTTGTTTGCCTCGATGTCTGATTCGAGCGCAGGCATCGGATCTGCAAGGCGATAGCGGCAGATCTCATGCTTCCGCCACAAGTGATCATCGCGCTCGCCGCCGGCGTCGCCATCGTGGGGCTGCTGCTGTTCGGCGCCGGCGCGCTGGCGGGCCAGACCGTGGGTCGGCTGGTGTTGCTGGTGGGGCTGGTGGCGCTGCCGCTGCTGGTGTCGGCGGCAAACATCTCGTACGGCGTGCACCAGTCGAGCACCACGGCGTTCTGTCTCTCCTGCCACGAGATGCAGCGCCAAGGAATGAGCCTCTTCGTCGACAACAAGCAGGCTTTGGCCGCCGTCCACTACCAGAACCGCCTCGTCGACCGGGACGTCGCCTGCTACTCGTGCCACAAGGACTACGCGATGTTCGGGGACGTGAAAGCGAAGCTCAACGGGCTTCGGCACGTGTGGGCCCACTACGTCGCGGGGGTCCCGAAGAAGATCGCCCTCTATCAGCCCTATCCGAACTCGAACTGTCTCCATTGCCACGACGACGGACGCCCGTTTGTAGAAGCGGAGGCGCACCGTCCCGTGCTCGGCGCGCTCTATGCCGGTTCCACCTCGTGTCTTTCGTGTCACCAGATTGCGCACGACATGGTCAAGGTCGACGCCGACCAGTTCTGGCAAGCGCGTTAGCCATGACAAACGCGTTAGCCATGACAAAGAAGATCAGACGTGCTGCGATCGTCGGGGGACTGGGCCTTTGCGTGCAGCTCGGGGCCGCGTTCCACTGGACTCCCGCGACGTTCATCATCTCGGCGGTGGTGGGTGTGCCCCTGGTGCTCGCCGGGGGGGGCCTGTTTATCGCCGCCGCGTGGCGCAACATGAAGGAAAAGGGAGCGGTCTGATGATCGCGCCCTGGGGTCGAACGTCGACGTCGGCGGTGGCGCTCCTCGTGCTCGTGTCGTCGGTCGCGCTCGCCGCCGCGTTTCCGGGCGTGCTGCGCATTCCGCGTCGCCAGCCGGGCGCGGCGCCCGCGTTGCCCGCCGCGCTGTTCTCGCACCGTGTGCACGGATCTTTCGGTTGCTACGGCTGCCACCCATCGGTGTTCCCGCAGGCGCCGGTCGCATTCACCCACGACGACATGCGACAGGGTCGATTTTGCGGCCACTGCCACGACGACCGAACGGCTTTCGCGGTCCAGGGCGCTGCCTGCGGGCGCTGTCACGTCGATGCACATTAGATCGCGTCTCTACCTGGCGATCGCCTCGAGCCTCCTGGTGTTCGGCCTCCTCGCGGCTGGCACCGCGTTGGCGCAGAGTCAAAGTCCGCAGGAAAAGCAACGCGGCGACCTCCTCCGGGAGATCGGTCTCAAGAAGAAGCCGAGCCAGCCCGCCGCGCAGCCGCCGGACGGCGGCACCTCGGCGGCCGCCGACGATGGAGCCGCGGGCGAGCCGCCCGCGAAATCGGCCTCGCCGGGCCGGCGCGCCCCGACGGAGAAGCCCGAAGCGTCCAAGGGTTCGGGGGCGGCGCCCGCCGCTCCTTCTTTCAGGCGCGCGATCCACCCGATTCTGACGGCCAGCTGCAAGCCCTGTCACTCGCCGGGAGCGGCGGCGGCGGCCTCGCACCTCCTCTTCTCCGGCGATGCCGCCGCGGACCACCGCGCCGTCGCCCGCTTCGTCGACACGCGCAATCCGGGAGCCAGCGTGCTACTCGCGAAGGTCTCGGGCGCGGCACCGCACGGCGGGGGCGCCCTCTGGCCGACGACCGGTGCTCCGTACGAGCGAATGCTGGCCTGGATCCGAGGCGGCGCCAGACTCGACGGGGCGGCGGCCCCCGAGCCCGTCGAGGCGCCAGCGACGCCGCCGATCGCGGCGCGGCGGCGGGCCCTTCCGTCCCATGATGCTGGCGGCCCCGCGGGCGCGGCAGTCGAGAGCTCCCTGCCGGTGGCAGCGGAAGCCGCCCCCGTCGCGACGCCGGTTCCACCGGCCGCAGTGGCACTCCCCGTCGCGACGCCACCGGTCTCCAATGCCCCCGGCCCGAGCCCGCCGCCGCCGACATTCGCGGCCAGCGTGCACCCGATCCTGATGGGCGCGTGCGCCGCCTGCCATGCGCCGACCCGCCCCGCCGCGATGACCCGGCTCGTTCTCTCCGGTGACGCGGTCCGCGACGAAGTGATCGCCCGCGCTCTCGTCGACGAGAAGGCGCCGGAGCGGAGCCTGCTCGTCACGAAGGCCTCCGGCGAGATGCACGGCGGCGGTGTCGCGCTTCCCCCCGGCGATCCGCGCCTCGGGGCCATCCTCGCCTGGGTCCAGGGGCTCGCCACCAAAGCGACGGGCGCTCCCACTGCGGGCGCCGGCGTGGCGGCCGCACCTTCGCCTTCCTCGGCCGCTCCCGAGTCGGCGCCGGCGCGCGACCCACGCGGTGCCGTCGCGGGAGATCCCGGCCATCCCGGATCCGGTGGCGGACACGGCGCGCCGGGCGGGCTCGCGCTGCCGCTCGGCTTCATGCTCAACGGCCGCTTCGATCTCGACTACGAGCGCCGGCAGTTTTCGGGCAACCCGTTCGCGTCGTCGAGCGTCGCCGCCCTCCGCAGCTATCACCACTTTCTCTTCCTGTCGCGCGACGTGGCGGACGATCCCTGCGGGCTCTCGGCCGAGATCCTGACCCTGCAGTTCTGGGAGGCGCACTGCCGCGTCGGCCGCCTGCCCGCCCCGTTCCGGCTCACGGTCGCGGGCGGCAAGATCGTCGTGCCCTTCGGAGCGGACCCGCTCTATCACCAGAACTACGGTGGCCTCGGCGGATTCGACCAGCGGATCCTGCCGGTGATCTGGGCCGTGGAAGGCGTGGCCGCCCACCTGGTCGTCGATCTCGGCGAGCTCGCGCTCACGGACGATTTCTACGTGGTGCGCGGCTACGCGCTCCAGCACGCCGACTCGGTTCTCAATTTGCAGAACGACTTCTCGGCGGTGGACCAGGCGAAGCTCGGGTGGGGAAATCGCGTCGGCGCGGCCTGGATGTTCGCCTCGGTCTGGTACTCCGGCTATTTGAACCCGCTGGGATTCGGACGCCGCCTGTTCATGCAGGCTCTCGATCTGACCGTTTGGCGCCCGAGAAACATCCCCGTGCTGGGGCACTTCAGCCTGGGCGCGGGTCTGTTGCGGGCCGACGTCTCGGGTGGCGGCGCCGGGGTGGGGGGACCGGGGTTGGACTACTACGACTTCGGCAGCTACTTCCAGCTGCGCTACCACCCGACCGACTGGCTCTACATTCAATACCGCGAGGGTCTCCGCACGTTCAACAACCGCCGCGGCGTCATCCTCGACAGCTCCCGGCTCACCAACTCGGATGGATCGAGCCACAACTTCGGCGTGGTGGCGCGCCACCGGGGTCTGACGGTCGGCCTTTTCTACTTCATCAACCTCGAGAAGGTGGACGAGATCCCCGACGACCTGCTTCGCTTGATGGTGGTCTATGAATTCTGAATCGACGCGGGTCCACCGACGGCCGGTGGTCGGCGCGTTTGTCCTCGCGCTCTCGCTCGCCGCCTGCGCCGACTTCTCTCGGGGAGCGCCCTCCGCGCCGGCCGGAGACGGCGGCGGCCAGGGCGGATCCGGAGACGCCGCGGGATCCGACGGCCCAGCATCCGACGGCGCGTCGGTGTCGTTCGCGACGGTCGTCTACCCGTTGCTGGTTCCCACCTGTCAGAGGTGTCACTCGGCGGGAAACGAAGCGGGCGACACCCAGCTGCTGTTCACCGGCGCGCCCACGGCCGACTACCCGACGGTGGTGATGTTCGTCGATACCTCGTCGCCGGCCTCCAGCCGGATGCTCGCCAAGATGAGCGGCAACGGCCACGGGGGTGGGACGGTCTACGCCGCGGGCTCGCCCGAGTACCAGACGATCTTGCAGTGGATCCAGCAAGGAGCACAGCCATGAAGCGCCATCTGAACGTTCTTCCCACCCACCTCTTCGTGGTGATATCGGCCCTGGCCACGATGGGCCTCGGTTGCGCCCAGCTCGAGAGTGACCAGGGCCCGTCGGTGACCGTCCCGGGTCCCACCATCGTCGCGACCGGGTCGCACGGTGTGGTCGTGGGCAGCAGCGTCGCCATCTCGGCCACGACCGCCCACGGGTCCGACACCGCCTACACCTTCACCAGTGCGGATCCCACCACCGCGACCGTCGACGGGGTGGGCGTTGTCACCGGCATCGCCGTCGGCGAGACGTCGGTGACCGTCACCGGCGATGACACCCTGGCGACCGCCAGCTACCCGGTGGTCGTGCTGGCGCCCAGCGACGCCGCTCAGATCCCCTACTACAACGGCTGGGCGATGTCGGCGCACGCCGACGGGACCGCGCTGGCCTTCAACAACTGGAACCAGGACGGCCAGGTCCCGGTCACCTGCGCGCGCTGCCACAGCTCGGAAGGGTTCATCGACTATATCGGCGGCGACGGCAGCGCGCCGGGGGTGGTGGACAAGCCGGCGCCGACGATGTCGGTGATCCGGTGCATCACCTGCCACAACCCCGCCGCCGACGCGCTGTCGTCGGTTACGTTCCCCTCGGGCGTCACCGTCGATGGGCTGGGCGGCGAGGCCCGCTGCATGACCTGCCACCAGGGGCGCTCCTCGGGTCCCACTGTGGACGCCACCATCGCTACGGCGGCGCCCGCCACCGACGACACCGTGAGCGCCGGGCTCAGCTTCCAGAACATCCACTTCTTCCCGGCCGCCGCCACCCTCTATGCCGGCCTGGCGAAGGGCGGGTACGAATACGCCAGCCAAGTCTACGACGTCCGCTTCCGGCACGTCGATGGCTACAACACCTGCATCGGGTGCCACGATCCGCACTCGACCGCGGTCAAGTTCGACGGGTGCGCGACCTGCCACACCGGCGTCACAGACGTGAACGCGGCCCACGAGATTCGCATGATGTCGTCGGTGGGCATCGACTACGACGGCGACGGGAACACGACTGAAGGGATCTATGACGAGCTCATCGGGTTGCGCGACAAGCTGGGCGCCGCGATCCAGAGCTATGGCTCCGAACACGCCACGCCGATCTGCTACTCGGGCGACGCCTACCCCTACTGGTTCGCCGACCGCGACGGCGACGGCATCTGCTCGGCGGCCGAGGCGACCACGGCGAACGCCTTCGCGAGCTGGACCGCCCGGCTCATGCGCGCGACCTACAACTTCCAGATGGCGAGCAAGGATCCCGGCGCCTTCGCCCACAACGCCAAGTACATCATCGAGCTGCTCTTCGATTCGATCACCGATCTGAACTCCACCCTGGTGGTCAAGGTCGACATGACCAAGGCGACCCGCACCGACTTCGGCCACTTCGACGGCGCCAGCGAGGCCGCACGGCACTGGGACTCGAACGAGCAGGTCGACGCGAGCTGCTCTTCATGCCACGGCGGGGCCGACGGGTTCCGGTTCTACGTCCAGTACGGCGTCGGCAAGGTCGTCCAGGAGACCGCCAACGGCCTCGAGTGCGCCACCTGCCACGACAGCCCCGGAACGGATTTCACCGCAATCGCGCAGGTGCCCTCGGTCACCTTCCCCTCGGGCGTCACGCGGACGGAGCCGGGGTTCGACAACGTCTGCGAGACCTGTCACCGGGGGCGCGAGTCGAAGGCAACCGTCGACGCGGCGATCGCCGCCGGCAAGCCGACGTTCAAGAACGTGCACTACCTTCCCGCCGGTGCGACCAAGCTGGGCTCGGCGGTTCACGTCGGCTACGAGTACGCCGGCAACACCTACGCCGGCCCGCTGACCCACCAGGGGGGCACGCAATGCACCTCGTGTCACGATCCGGTCCGCAGCCACCACACCTTCCAGATCACCGACGCTTGGAGCGGGACCTGCAGCGTCTGCCACGCCGACGCGGGCGGCGACCCGAAGAACATCCGGGTCATCCACACCCTCGACTACGACGGCGACGGCAACACGGGCGAGCCGCTGGCCGCCGAGATCGACGGGCTAGCGGCGAGCGCGCTCGCGGCCATGCAGGCGGTGGCGCCCGCCCCGGGGCTCTGCTACGCCCCGGGCATCTACCCCTACTTCTTCAAGGACACCAACGGCGACAAGTCCTGCAGCGCCGCGGAGGCAGTCGCGTCGAATGGCTTTTCGACCTGGACGGCGGCGCTCTCGAAGGCGGCGTTCAACTATCAGCTGTCCCGCACCGAGCCCGGCGCCTGGGCACACAACTTCGACTACATGGCCGAGCTCCTCTACGACAGCACGGCGGATCTGGGCGGCGACGTGAGCCACCTGAAGCGTCCGTGACGCTTGCGGCGGAGATCCGCTCTGCGCCGATTGGTCATCACCTTTCCTTCGCCGGCGTTTTCAGGGATCGCGGATGCGGTCTTGGCGACGGGTGAGGCGATCGAGCGCGTGGCAACACCGAGCCCGCGAACGATCTGCCCAACGGTTCGCAGCCGTCAGCAGCGCTTAGCCAAAAGCTTCTTACAACCTTCTTACAAGCGCCTCGATCCGCGTCCTCGACCCCGTCGGAGGGAGGCGACTTTCGCGAAGAGATTTCAGAGGTTACTTCTGCGGGGTGGACGGGACTTGAACCCGCGGCCTCCGGCGTGACAGGTCCGAGGAGGGGTTTTCTGGCGATTCGGGCCGGAACGAAATGCAAGGATTTCAATTATTTACAGCCTCGATCGACGCAGAGCGTTTCGGCCAGAATCGCCAGAAAATGCAAAATCGTAGATGGGGAGTAGATGAAAATCGGTCTCATTAAGCGGCGGTCCGGTGCCTCCCAAGGCGCCCGTTTTCACGGCGCCGTCTGATGCCTGGCCCGACGTGCGGCATCGGCTCCTCTGCGGTACCATCGAAGTATGCAGGCGGCGCACGCGCTTCCCCATTCCCACATCGACGACACTCGTCCCAGGCCAGTCGTCGCCGGCACCGACATCAAGGTCGCCCAGATCGCCTGGGAGTACGAGCACCACGGTATGTCGCCGGATGAAATCGTCGACGCGCATCCCCACCTCAGCCTGGCGGATGTTCACGCCGCGCTCACCCGCTTCTACGATCACATGGACGCCATCCGTGCCGACTGGGCGGAGACGGATCGCATGATCGATGAGATGAAGTCGACCTTCCCGCCCCGCGTCCGGCAGCGCCGCTCGCCCGCGACGTAGAGGCGGTAATTTCCGCTTCGCCTGTACGCCGATGAGTGCGTGGACGGTCGCATCCTGGCGGGACTCCATCGCCGAGGGATCGATGTCGTCACCGCCGATGAGGAGGGTCTGCTTGGCGCCACGGACGAGCAGCAACTGGAGCGCGCGACAACCCTCGGCAGGGCCCTCCTGCCCGCAGATCTGGACTTCTTCGTCATCGCCACTTCCCTCATCGCCCGAGGAGAATCCTTCCCCGGCGTACTCTTCATCCAGCCGCGGGCCACCGTTGGCGAGGCGGTGCGGAGCATCGCAGATGCCGCCAAGACGCTCGAACCCGCCGAGATCCTGGACCGGATCGAATGGATGCCCTGACCGGTCGAGGGTTCAGGCCGGTAGGCCGAGATCCCGCCGCATGTCGTCGAAGTCGAAGCGGACGTCGGGCGGCGAGCGTTGCTCGTGGGGCTCGAAGTGCTTGAGGAGCGCGTCGACGGCCTCGCGCCCTTGTGCGGTGCGGATCGCCTCGCGCGGGGTCTTGCCCTGTAGGGCGGGCACGGGTTGATCGGCCCACTCCTGGTAGTGGCGGCGCTTGAACGCCCGCGCCGCCTCGCGCGCCGCCGGGTGATCCTCGACCTCGCTCGGCTCCGCCGACGGCCGGACCAGCCGCGGGGCGAGGGGATCCCCATGGTCGCGCCGCTGATGCACGAGCAGGCCTGGGCAAGCCTTGTCGAGGTTGGTGAGCTTCGGTGATCGACGCGGCGGATCCTCCGACCTGCTCCAAGTCGCGGAAGATGCCGCCCCCGAACGCAACCGGCACCGGTGTTCGCACGCCTCTCACCGACTGCGAGATCGCGACGTTGCAAGCGTGGCTCAACGAGCCGCTCGTCACCCAGATGCATCGGGCCGACGACAGCTCTCCCACGACGTCGTACCCAACGCCTCCGTTCAACTGACCGAACGAAATCTCGACGGCCGGACGAAGCCCTCGACGCCGGTCAAGCGCCTCGACCGGTCATCAGTTGTTTAGAGCGCCGGCGTCGATCCAGGAGGCGACCAAGGCGACCAACGCGGCGGAGAGCATCGGCTTGTTGAAGGGCATCATCCCGGTCGCGATATTCGTGTAGAGGGGCGAGCCGCCCGAATCGCCGGGGATCACCGCGACGCTGAGCAGCGTCTTGTAGGCGTCCGCTTTGGTGTCGAGCTTCACCCCCCCCTGGCTCCCCGGGGAATGGCAGGCGCTTCCCGTGCAGCTCGAGGCCGAGCTCGGAACGTTCAGCACCATCGAATAGACCTGGCCGAAGGTCGCGGCTGGTCCGCCGGCGCCTCCCGACCCCGAGGGTCCGCCGCCCCCGCCCGATCGGCCTCCGCTGCTCCCGCCACCTGCGCCCCCGCGGCCTCCACCGCTGCCGACCGTCCCGCCGGCGTGGCCTCCGCCCGTACCCCCACCCGGATGCCCGCCACCTCCGTTCTGGGAAGTGCCGCCAGTTCCCCCGTTCGAAGCATCTCCGCCTGCGCCGGTCAACCCTCCGGAGCCCCGACCTCCCGAAGCCCCGCCGCTCGTTCCGCCCATCGAGCCACCGGCACCCTCGCCGCCCTCCCCACCAGAGCCGGTTCGACCACCGGTTGCGAGGGTCCCGGCGGCGCCGGCCGCCCCGTCGTGCGGCATACCGACCCCATCGGGTGCCGATCCGTCCCGCGCGGCTATCTGGCCCCCCGTTCCGCTGGCATCCACTTGAGGTTCCGTCACGTCCTCGCTCTGCGCGCAGGCAAGAAGCGCGGCGCCCAAGCCCAACGCGATCGCGACGCCGCGACTTAGAATTCCCAGTGACCTCGACCCAAAGAGGTACATAATAAGGTTTCCGGACGTATCGACCGATGCAGTAAAAACTAGAAGAAAAGCTCGATCCGGTAGACAGCGCCTCTCGTCTCCAGTTTCAGTTGCCCAAAGGTCCGAAACCGGTTCAACTGGGCTGCCTCAGATAAATAGGCCTGGGCCCAGTGACGGATTCCTGCGTGCTATCCCACATTTCCGCACGTTGAAGGGCCCGGTAGGTCAAACAACCTAATGCGTCATAGAATGTTTCTAAATGACCCGTTTCGTATTCGAGACGGAACTCAAACTACATGGGGAACAGAGCCTCAGCTGCCAACCGTACAGACCTCTGCTTGCCCTTGTGGCCCAGGCCACCGCACTCTCTGCGATCGTTTCACGAATCGGATCCCATGACACGAGGAGGTTCCCTGTGAGGAGACGAGATGTCATCTGCTCCCTCTCGCGCCCGGGTGTAGCCCTCGATGGGCCGCGGCGCTCCGCTTGGCATCCGACCACGCTGTGTTTTCGCTCGCGCTGGCCGGTCTAGGCTGCAAGGGCGTCATCGGCACCGGTGACACCGGTGGTCCTGGCGGCAGCGGCTCTGGATCCGGCACCGGGAGCGGCTCAGGCTCGGGTAACAGCATTGGCTCGACCACCGGTTCGGGGTCAGCCACCGGCACCGGGATAGGGGCCAACCCTGGAACCGGTTCGTCGACGGGCTCGACGGGGGGATCCACCGGGACGGATGCTGGTACCGGCTCGGAGCCCACGAACCCGTTGACGCTCACGCCGGCCAGCCCAACCACGGCGGGGTTGCAGCCCGTTCAGCGCCTCACCTCGCGCGAGTACCTCAATACGATTCGTGACCTCTTGGCCGACACGACCCTCACGGTCGCCGACGTGCCGAGCGAGCAAGATTCGACCGACAACAACGCGTTCCCGTTCCGCCAGCCCACGGCCATCGAGACCGTGGACGCCGACAACCTGGAAGGCGCGGCCGAGCAGCTGGCCACGAACCTAGTCAGCAAGATCGCCACGGTCTTGCCGGCGAGCTGCACCGCTCCGGCGACGACCGCCGAGGCCGGCTGTGCCACTCAGTTCATCAACACGTTCGGCCCGAAGATCTACCGTCGGCCCCTGAGCGCCAAAGAGGTGACCGATCTGACGACGCTCTACCAGACCGGCCGCACCACCTTGGCCCTCACCTTCACGGGAGCGATTGATTTCCTGGTGGAGGCGATGCTGCAGTCGCCGGGCTTCATCTACCATTGGGAGAAAGATCCGGGGACCACCATCAAGTCCGGGTCGATCGTGCAACTGGGCAACTACCAGCTGGCCAACCGCCTGTCGTACTTCCTGTGGGGCTCGATGCCCGATACGGCGCTTTTTGCGGCGGCCGCGGCCGGTCAGCTGAGCACGGTGGACGGCGTGCAGACCCAGGTAACGCGCATGCTGGCCGATCCGAAGGCCCAGGACACGATGGCCGACTTCTTCGACGACCTACTCGACGTCAACACGCTGCCGACGCGACCCAAGGACGCGACCGTCTACCCGATGTACAACGCGACGCTGTCGACGGCGATGGAGACGGAGTTTCGCTCCTTCGGCGTCAGCATCGTCAGCGGAAGCGGTCTATTCAGCGATCTCTTCAGCAGCACGAGCTCTTCGGTCACGCAACCGCTGGCCACCGTCTACGGCCTCACCGGCGTGACGGGGACCGCGGCCAAGGCGGTGACCTTAAATGCCGCTCAGCGTGGCGGCATCCTGACCTTGGCGGGCTTCCTCACCATCACCGGTGAGACCAACGGGTCGGACCCGGTTCGCCGCGGCCACGACATTTACACCCGCCTGCTCTGCGGCGTCCTGCCCAATCCTCCCCCGTCGGTTCCGCCCGTCCCTGCGCCCACGGCCGGCATCAGCACGAGGCAGCGCTTCATTACCCACGACCAGAATGCCTGCACGGCTGGGTGCCACACCGTCATGGATCCGATCGGCTTCGGGTTCGAGAACTACGACGGTATCGGTCAGTACCGGACGATCGATCCGGACGCCAAGACCGCGATCGACGCCAGCGGCACCATCCCCCTCGATGGTCAGATCAAGACGTTTACCAACGCCCTACAGCTCGGCTCCCTGCTGGCGACCAGCCCGCAGGCGCAGACCTGCTTCAGCATCGAGTGGATGCGCTACGCGCTCAACCGCTGGGAAGATACAGGCGGCGCCGACAACTACTCGATCCAGTCCGCGCTCACCGCCTTTCAGAGTGGCGGCCTCAACATTCGCAGCCTGATCGCGGCCGTGGCCACATCACAAACATTCCGTTATCGATTGCCCGCAACGGGGGAGGTTTTGCAATGAGAAGCGACCGCTATTCGCGACGAGCTCTCCTCAAGGCGATGGGCATAGGGGCGGGCTTCCTGCCGCTCCTGAATGCTGAGCGATCCCCCGCCGCCACGGCGAGCGGGTTTCCGACCCGGTTCATCTCCATCACTTGGACCAACGGGGCGGTGCCGCCCAACTTCTACCTGCCGACCTCGGTCTCGGCCGGACCGCTGGCGACCACGACGACGCTCCCGAGCGTTCTGTCGTCGCTGCAGCCCTACATGAGCAAGCTGCTGCTCATGCGGTCGGCCAATACGCAGACCAGCCCCTTCAACCTGAGCGTCATGGTGGACGCCGGAAATACGTTCGGTGGGCACTCGGCCTACGGATCGATCTTGACCGGCTTCAACGCCGGCGGCGGTCCGTCGCTTGACACGGCCATCTCCAGCAATCTGGCCTCCACGGCCGGGGTGACCAACGCGCAGCTCAACGTGGGCGGTCGACCAGGTGGCAGCTCGACTTCTTACCGCGCGGCTGGCCAAAAGAACACGTCCCAGACCAACATGTCGACGCTCTTCTCGAGTCTCTTCGCGGGCCAGTCGATGCCGGTGGCGCAGGTCAACGCGCTCTTTCAGCGACGAAAGAGCGTGCTCGACTTCGTATCGACGGAGCTGACCACCTTCGCGGCCAACCTGGGAACGGACGACAAGATCACGGTTCAGAACCATCTGGACTCGGTTCGCCAGCTCGAAAGCCAGCTCCAATCTTCGAGCTCGCCCTCGACGGGGACGTGCACGGCGCCGGCGAACACGGGAGCGGGCCTCAGCTTCTCCAACAACTCTGGTTACAACACGCTGATCACGTTCATGGCCGACATCGTGGCCGCGGCCGTCATCTGTGGCAAGGCGCGTTGCGTGACCATGGACCTCATCGACGACGGCGGCGGGAACAGCCTGAACTTCCCCTGGCTCAACATTTCCAGCCCGGACTACCACGCCATCGCCCACCAGGGAGTGTCGGGCTACACCCAGAAGACGGCCATCGATCAGTGGTTCTACAAGGCCTGTGTGGCGGAGGTCGTCACCAAGCTGGCCGCCGCGCCCGAGGGGAGCGGCACCGTCCTCGACAACACCTGCATCTTGGTGTCGTCGGATATGAACATCGGCAACAACCACGACGTCATGGGGATCCCCTATCTCATCATCGGGAGCTGCGGTGGCTTCTTCAAGACTGGTCAGCTCGTGACCTTGCCGTCCGCCGTTCCGAACAACCAGCTTCTGACCTCCATCGCCCACGCGATGGGACTTCAGGTCACCGGGTTCGGAAACACCAAGTACACGGGCGATCTCGATTCTTCATTGAAGGCGTAGGTCACCGGCGCAGCTCGCCGGCGAAGGTCCATGGTTCAGAGCCGCCGGGCAAATACGCCTCGATGGCTCTTCGGAGCATGGATTGTTTGCAACTGTCTGGCGACACTGCAGCTGGTTGGGGCCTGCGGCAGCAAAGGCCCGGCGCTGTCGTCGCGGGATGCTGCTGCCGGACTAGATCGCGGCCCGATCGACGTTTCGGCTGGCCTGGAAGTCGGCGATGCCGATCTAGGTGCAGGTCAGCCGCTTCGAATCCTGTCCGCGGGCGCAGGCCACACCTGTGCGCTTCAGCGCGACCACACGGTATCCTGCTGGGGGGCCAACGTCGACGGGGAGCTCGGTGACGGGACGGACGTCGACCGGCATTCCCCGGGGACGGTGCCGGGCCTGTCCGCGACGGGGATCTTATCGGGCAGTTACCACAACTGCGCGACGGGGACCAACGGGCACGCGTTCTGCTGGGGCTGGAACTCTTACGGGCAGGTGGGTGACGGAACGATCACGAATCGGCTGAACGCCTACGACCTGTCTACCCTGGGCGGCATCCTCTCCGTTGCGGCTGGTGGATACCACACCTGCGCGATCTTGAGCGACGGGACCGCGCAGTGCTGGGGGCAGAACGGCGACGACGAGCTCGGCGACGGCAACAACACGGACAGCTCCACGCCGGTCGGCGTCTTCTCCCTGCCAGCGTCCGTCGCCGTGGTGGCCGCGGGTCGGCACACCTGCGCGCTCGCCACCGACGGAACGGTGCAGTGCTGGGGCGCGAACGACTTCGGAGAGGCCGGCTCCGGCGCCGACGCGTCGATGGAGCAGGTGTTTCCGCTCCCAGTCTCCGGTCTGTCGAACGTCGTGGCGCTGGCGGCCGGCTTCGACCACAACTGTGCGCTCTCATCTAGCGGCCAGGTCTATTGCTGGGGCTCCAACGCGAACGGGCAGCTCGGCAACGGCACGACCGTCGCAAGCACGACGCCCGTCGCCGTGGCGGGTCTGCCTTCCCCTGCCACCGCCATCACCTCGGGGTACGATCACGTCTGCGCCATCTTGACCGACGCCAGCCTGTGGTGTTGGGGCTCGAACAGTGCCGGTCAGCTCGGCGACGGCACCACGGCCAGCAGGGGCACACCGGCGGCGGTCCCCGGCCTCTCCGCGGTCAAGGCCGCCACCGGGGGAAGCGCCCATACCTGCGCCGCCACGACCGACGGCACGGTCTACTGCTGGGGCTCGAACGAAGCCGGCGAGCTCGGCGACGGCACGACAACGGATCACGCATCGCCGGCGGTGGTGGCGGGGGTGAAGGTCTGAGGGCGCAATTCATCGAGAGGGAAACGACACATCACGATACTCCGCCGCGGGCGCCTCCCGATCCGGTTTCAAGCCATTGATATTTCGCCAAAACGTACATTTCTGGACCGTTTCTTCCACGGGAAGCAACTATAGGTTGTGCGCCTATTAACCTACCCCGGGGGCGGAGGTCTGGCGTTCGTGAGGAATCCGACGGCGGCTCCGCGCTGGCGATCGTGCCTGGCGCCGATCGGAGCGGCCCGCTCGACGCCTTCTGGAGCTCATCCACCTTCGCCAACGGCAAGGAACTCGCCTGGTACGTCCGGTTCGATCACGGCAATGGTCTCTATGGGCGGCTGATTGAGCCCTTCCGGGTCCGCTGCGTTCAGTAACCTCGACGTCGCATGATCAGGCCCGCGCTGCTATACCCGCTTCCCTGATGGCGATTGGGACGGACCTCACCGCCGTCCTTCGAGAGGCGGAGGAACACCTGCGCGGCGGCCGGCTGGAGCTGGCCGGGAAGCTCTGCGAAGGTCTGATCACCGGGACACCCGATCCCAGGGTCCTCATGATCCTGAGCCTGGTCAGAATAGGTCAGCAGCGGTTGGCCGAGGCGGACACGCTGCTCGCGGGCGGCACGGTGCTTTATCCGGGGCTGGCCGCGTTCCACAGCAGCTTGGCTCGGCTCAGGCTGCAGATGCAGCGGTGGAACGAGGCGGTCGCGCCCCTCGAAGCCTGCGTTCTCCTCGAGCCGTCGAACCGGGATCATCGCGCCGTTCTGGCCGCGGTCTACCAGGGGCGGGTGTTCACCAGCTTCAGCGAGTCCTCCAAGCAGAGCATGACGGCCTTGCTCGCCGACGAGACCTTGACCCACAGCCTGTTCAGCAAGGCGTGGCTCAGCCTACTCAGGCTGGATCCGGCGTCCGCCGACATCGTGGGCCTGCTCTCTCTTCCGACCTTCGAATCGTTCTGCGCTCGGGTTAGCCCAGAGCTTCTCCGGTCGTGGCAAGGGAACGAGTTTCTGAACGGCGGGCTCAAGCGGTTCTTGGTTCCCGATCCGGTCATCGAACGGGGTTTGGCAAATGCGCGACGTTGGTTTTTCACCGAGACCTCGCGCTCCACGAGCGACGAGTCGCCGGCCGATCGCTTCTTGTCGCTCGCCTGTGTGCTGGCCGGCTCGTGCTTCTTGTCCGAGTACGTCTTCGGCCTCGAGGAGGACCCGGCGGCTCTGCGGGGTAACCTGACGACCCCAGGGCGGGTCGCGTTGCTCGGCTGCTACGAGCCGCTTTTCGGGGTCGAAGGAGCGGCTGGCTTCGCGGCGCTCTCCGACGATCGCTCCTTTCAAGAGCTGGTCCGGACCCAGGTCGTCGAGCCGCTCGAAGAACGGAGGCTGGCGACCACCATCGAAGCGAGGTCGGCGATCGACGATGACGTTTCGCGCGCCGTACAGCGCCAGTATGAGGAGAACCCGTACCCACGTTGGGTGACCGTGGGGAGCCACCGCCAGTCGACCGAATCGGTTCGGGCGATGGCCGCGGGCAGAGAAATTCTCGTCGCCGGGTGCGGCACCGGGCGAGAAGCCCTAGAAGCTGCCTCGATATTCCCGAGCGCCAGGGTCGATGCGGTCGATCTGAGCCGCCCGAGCCTGGCCTACGGGCTCCGCAAGGCCCGCGAGGCGGGCGCCACCAACCTCCGTTTTTTTCAGGCCGACATCCTCTCTCTCGGGCGACTCCAAGCCGCCTACGACTTCATCGTGTGCGCCGGGGTCCTGCACCACATGAAAGATCCGGCGGCCGGGTTGCGGGCGCTCGTGGCGGCTCTCAAACCCGGCGGCGTCATGAGAATCGGCCTCTATAGCGCGCTCGCCCGCGCGGCCGTGGTCACCGCGCGTGCTTGGATCGCCCGGGAGGGTTTTACGCCGACGGCCAAGGGGATCCGCGCCTTTCGGGCCGCGGTCGTCGCGCGCCCGGACGACGATCCGCTCAAGCCGAGCCTCACGACCTCCTACGATTTCTACTCGATGTCGGCGTGCCGCGATTTTCTATTCCACGTTCAGGAGCACACCTTCACCCTCGTCGAGATCGAGGCTTTGACCCGACAGATGGGGCTCCGCGTGCTTCAGGTGGACACCAAGCTGCCGGCCGACCGCGCCGCCTACCAGAGGCGCTTTCCCGACGATCCCGAGGCCACCAGCTTGGAGAACTGGCACGCCTTGGAGCTCGACCACCCAAGGATGTTTGCCGGCCTCTATAGCTTGTGGCTCGGTCGGGCCGCCGACAAGACGGGTACCGACTGGGGTTGGATCAAGAGCACCCAGACCATCGGGTAGCTTTACACTCCCTCCAGCATGAAGCGCCGCGGTGGTTGGGTTGGAGCGCGCGTGCTAAGTTGCAGAAGATCGTGCCCATCTTGCCGATCTCGGCCGGCCAACCGTCGCCCGACCTGTCGGAGCACCACCGCTACAACAACCGTACGAGCGCCGATGAATGGGATCGGTTCGCCGAGCATCGGGCGCACCTGAGCGACCTCGTGTGCGCCGTCGGGGGCTCGACGCTCGCCGTGCTCGGGGCGGGCAACTGCAACGACCTCGACCTCGGCCAGCTGGCCGACGCCTTCGAGGCGATCCATCTCTTGGATCTCGACGACGAGGCGGTTCGGCGGGCACGCTCCCGGCAGCCCGAGCCCGTTGCCGCAAAGCTCGTGCTGCATCCGCCCATCGATCTCACCGGCGCTTTCGCCGAGCTGCCGGCTCTGCGGGACAAGACCGTTTCGCCCGCGGAGCTGGTCGCGCTCTCCCGAACCTCGGCGGAGAGGGTGACGGCCGCGGTGCCCGAACGGTTCGACACCGTCCTGTCGGCCTGCTTGCTGAGCCAGATCATGTTCAGCTGCTACGTCGCGCTCGGCTCCCATCCCCAGCTCCCCCAAATCGGAAACGCGCTCGCCGTCGCCCACCTGCGCTCCCTTTTGGCGCTCGCGCGGCCTGGCGGTCGCGTGCTCTTCGTGACCGACACCGTGTCGTCCCAGACCTTTCCGCTCGAAGAGCGCTGGGGCCAACAACCTCCGCTCGCGCTGCTCGCGCACCTCAATCAGTCGGACAACGTGCTGTCGGGGACCGCGATCTCGTTCGTGAACCAGGTGCTCGCCGGAGAATCCTCCTTGCTGGTGGGAGCGCCGCGCCTGATAGAGCCCTGGCTTTGGCGCTTGAACCCGGACGTCACCCTCCTGGTGTACGCCCTGCTGCTCCAGCGTCGACCCGCCTGAGCCCAGACGACGGGATTGCGGCTGGTCGGCGCTCGAGCGGGGCGCCTCAAGGCGCCTGATGGCGGTGATGGCGATCGTGTACACGATGTCCTCGACCAGCGCGCCACGCGACAAATCATTGACGGGACGGCGCAGGCCCTGCTCCACCATCGGCGTCAGCGCCTGCCAAGTCGGGGGCGCGCAAGTCGATGGCGGCTCCGGCGGTCGAACCATCGCGCTCGCTCGCTCGGTCGATGGCATCAATGTCGCCGAGTCGCTCGCCTACGCTCGCCTCGACAACCAGGACCAGTCGACGAGCGAAGGGTTCTACTGGCCGACGATCCCGGCCGACGTCGTCACGAGCGCCCGCGCGTTCGACGCGAAGCTCGCCGACCCGACTGAGCTCGTCGCGTACAAGGCCAAGCTGCCGGCCGACGCCCAGGGTGACGGCCGCGTGAACCTCCACCATACAAGTTCGTCGTCGACCTCCCCGTTCGCTGCGGCCGCGACCTATGACGTCGAGCCGCCCCCAGGCCCTCTCGGCTCGGGGTCGACGCTGAGCTTCGACGCCGACGGCAATTCAGTATCGGCTAGCTGGTGACGGGCCAGTCGCCCGTCGCAAGCTCCCAGCGCATCCACCGCCGCCGGTCCCGGACGCTACCAGTCGATCTGGATCGGCAACGGCATCGACG
>Ga0209863_10000132_pt1 | contig 46439 bp, 35 predicted proteins | sample OrgsoiDNA2013046_FD_185796 | JGI IMG/M metagenome (GOLD analysis project Ga0209863, IMG submission 185796) | Permafrost soil microbial communities from the Arctic, to analyse light accelerated degradation of dissolved organic matter (DOM) -... | ecosystem: Environmental > Terrestrial > Soil >...
ATGATGTTCCGGAAATTATGGGAAAAACAAACGAAAATGAGAACAGAAGTAAAATTGTAATAAGTGCAGAAAGTAAAGAAGAGGCAGACAAATTATTTAGTGGGCTTTCAGTGGGAGGACAAATAGAAGGGCCTATTGGTGATAGTCCTTGGGGTTCATATTTTGGTTGTTTTAGAGACAAATACGGTATTGAATGGATAGTGGAATTTGACCCAAAATATAACGGGCAAAAGTAACTGACGAAAAATAACGAACGCCTAACATTGGGTTTTGTGCAAGTGGGGCTATTAAAAAACTTGAGGAAATGCAGCGCCTCAAGAGTACATTTTGATTGATTGAAAAATAATTAAAGAAATGAACACCTCAGTGGATAATTACTGGAATTTTACGCCGGAAAATGCTTTTAAATTACTTTCCTGTTCAGAAAAAGGATTATCGACTGTTGATGCAGACAACCGGCTCCAACAATATGGCCCAAATACACTTAAGGCAAATTCCCGTTCATCCGGATTTATTCTTTTTTTGTCTCAGTTTAAAAGCCCTATCACCATACTGCTCATTGTGGCAGCACTGTTGTCCATGACGCTTGGAGATTTTACCGATTCCATTATTATACTCACGATTATTCTGATTAGTAGTTTTCTCGGTTTCTGGCAGGAAAAAGGTGCCACGAATGCCATTGAGGAACTCCTTAAAATGGTTCAGATCAGTTGTCGCCTGGTCCGGAATGGTTCAGAAAATGAATGGCCCATGGAAAAAGTGGTTCCGGGAGATATCATTGTGCTTTCAGCCGGTGATGTGATTCCGGGTGACAGTTTAATACTGGATTCAAAAGAATTATTTATCGATGAAGCAGCATTTACGGGTGAGTCATACCCGGTAGAAAAAAATGCAGGTATACTTCCGACAGATACGCCGATGCCTAAAAGAAGCAATTCTTTACTTATGGGTTCCCATGTTATCAGCGGAAAAGCAAGAGCATTGGTGATGAAGACGGGGAAAACAACAGAGTTCGGTAAGATATCCGACAGATTACGCATCCGGCCATCCGAAACAGACTTTGAAAGGGGCATACGTCGTTTTGGTTATATGTTAATGGAAATCACGCTGATACTCGTGATCATCATATTTGCCATTAATGTGGTTTTACATAAACCCGCACTTGACTCATTTTTATTTTCGCTGGCATTGGCAGTAGGACTTACCCCCCAGTTGCTGCCTGCCATTATTACCGTCAATCTGGCCACAGGAGCAAGGGCTATGGCTAAAAAGAAAGTCATTGTGAAACGGTTGTCTTCCATTGAGAATTTTGGAAGCATGAACATTCTTTGTTCTGATAAAACCGGAACCATTACGGAAGGGAAAGTAACCGTTAAGGATGCCCTGGATATTAACGGAAATCATTCAGAAAAAACACTATTGTATGCGGGACTAAATGCCAGTATGCAGCAGGGTTTCCACAATCCCATTGATGAAGCCATTTGTGCTATTTACAAATCGCCTCCAACACCCTATATCATACAAAGTGAAATACCCTATGATTTTATCCGCAAACGACTTACCATACAGGTTAGGAATGGAAAAGAAAATTTCGCTATCACCAAGGGTGCTCTGAATTCCGTACTTGAAATTTGCGATCAGGCCGAAACTGGTAAAGGAGAGCTAATTTCTATAGAATCTAACCGCGCCAGGATTTCAGATCAATACCAGCAACTGAGCACTGCAGGTTTTCGGGTTTTAGGCGTTGCTTATAAAGTCTCCTCTAATGACATCAATTTTACCCGCGACCAGGAAAAACAAATGATTTTTTTAGGATTTATTACCCTGTTTGACCCACCAAAGAAGCATGTTGGAGAAACACTTGACAAACTGAAACATTTGGGCGTTCAGTTAAAACTGATAACAGGAGATAATGCCCTGGTGGCCGGAAGCATCGCCCGTCAGATAGGTATTTCCAATCCGGTTGTACTCACAGGCGTCCAGATCCGTCAAATGTCTGACGGTGCCGTAATGCAACAGGGCGTAAAGACAGATATTTTTGCAGAGGTTGAGCCCAACCAGAAAGAGCGTATCATCCTTTGTCTTAAAAAGGCCGGCAATGTGGTGGGGTTTATGGGTGATGGCATCAATGACGCACCCGCACTCCATATGGCAGACGTTGGCATCTCCGTTGATTCGGCGGTTGATGTTGCCAAAGAAGCTGCAGATATCGTCCTGCTGGATCAAAACCTGGATGTGCTTACGGAAGGAATCATCATTGGCCGTAAAACATTTACAAATACCATGAAATATGTTTTTATGGCGACGAGCGCCAATTTTGGCAATATGTTCAGCATGGCGGGCGCTTCTTTGTTCCTATCATTCCTGCCCTTATTACCTAAACAGATTCTGCTAACCAACCTTTTAACAGATTTTCCGGAGATGGCCATTGCAACCGACCGGGTTGATGCGGTATCGATTGAAAAACCGCATCGCTGGGATATTCGTTTTATACAACGCTTCATGTTGATCTTTGGGCTTTTAAGTTCGGTATTTGACTATCTGACTTTTGCCATATTGTTATATGTAATGAGGGCTGGCGAAAAAGTCTTTCAGACAGGCTGGTTCGTTGAATCCGTAATTTCTGCAACCCTCATCGTACTGGTCGTACGCACCCGGCTTCCATTTCTGAAAAGTCTGCCTGGAAAATATCTTTCGCTTGCCACCATTTTAATTGTTTTATCCGTGTTGGCGCTTCCTTTTATACCCGCAGCCAGCCTTTTCGGATTTACCCGGTTACCATTCACGTTCTATGGCTGGATGTTTTTGATCGTTGCAACTTATATAGGCTCCGCGGAAATACTCAAACAATGGTTCTACCGGAAACTGGAAAAGAACTATTGACTTTTAGACGGATTAATATGAAGAGTTCAAAAGCCACTTCAAAATCAGGTTTGCACCCTAAAGAAATACAGACTACTCTGGAAAGTATGTTTGATAAAATAGATATCAAACTTAAAAAAGCTGAAAATGGATTTGATCATGAAGAGATTCATTCATTCCGGACTGAAATAAAAAAATTAAAGGCCTTCCTGAGACTATTGAGTGTAAAATTCCCTAAAAAGTTAAATCAAATTTATAAGATCCTGGGGCATATCCGAATCCTGCAATTGCAAAAACTGAACATCGGTAAACTGGTCCAGGAAGTAGATATTAAGATGCCGGCTACTTGTGCGATGATTCATACTGAAACAGTTGCATATAAGAAAAAAGTCACCTCCCTGACGAAAGACTACCATTTTTTTAAAAAAAATATAACAGAAGTTAAAAATATTATCTCGGATAAAATTACTCAAATATCTACCAGGAGATATATTAAGGCTGAACTAAAGAATTTACATAATATCCTGGCTCTGGAAGAAATAGATGATGAGTCCATGCATGATATTCGCAAACTATTAAAGGATTTTCATTATAATGAATCTCTGCTCAAAAACGATTTTTCAGCAGAATCGAATGCCAGATTATTTCTAAGTTATGATATCCAATCTGTTACTGAGCGTTTAGGCGATTTTCATGACATTTGTGTCGCAATCAACCTTCTGGACGAAGAACTTACTACACCTGCAATCTTCGGAGATGAGAGACAGATTTTACTGGACATATGGAATAAATGGCAGGCAGATAAGAATCATCTTAGAAATCAACTAGATCAGGAACTTGAAAAGCTTAAACAATATCAAGTATGACAGAAGCGGAAAATAATGTAATTCTTGCGGTCAACGGAGGCTGGCTCCTTCAGCAGTAGGAATTCTATTACCGGCACAGCCCCAATGCACGGACGTTAGCGGTAAGCTATTTCAAATTATTATTAATAAAATGGTGATTATTTATACATTATTTCTTCGATTCTGATTCTGTACTTACTTCTAATACTTTTTCTATATCTAAAATATAATCGTCCGATAAGGCCCAAAGAGATTGGGTTTGAATATGTTTATATTGAAGACGATAGTTCTGTAAGAGAGCTGACCGACAGTGAAAAAGAATATTTAAGTGAGAAATTTAATCCCAATGATGGAAACCGACCATATATTAAATGGAAATTCGGCGGAAAAACAGCTAGTGGCAAAATTTATGGATTTATAAAACGAAGAAGAGTCCCTAAGTACATAGCGATTAAGTAAAGTCATTGGCATGCGTTATCTGAACGAATTCATCTAAACATAATGTCTACTAATTTTGTAGACTGTAATTAATTCCTATATTTACTCACTCAAAAGATGCTAAACATTTGAATGAATAAATATGAACACCAATTTTAAAAGAAAAGCATTTGTTCTTACTGGATTTATTATTATTTCTGTTCAAGGTTTCGGCGAAGTGATTGTCGATTGGAATCTGATCACGGTGCGTGCGACAAAAAAAGCCGGGATGAACAGCAATCTGTCCAGCCGGATTGAAGCCATAGAAGCCATCGCCGTATATGATGCGGTCAATGCGATTGATCATATCGGAACTCCTTATCATTTTAGTAGTTCGTCGGCTGCCACGGCATCAGAGGTAGCCGCAGTCGCGAGAGCCGCACATGACATTCTGGTACATTACTTCCCGGACCAGCGTCCATCGCTGGATTCCTTATTACAAAAAAGCCTCACTGATATTACAGATTCAGGATTGGAAAAAGCGGGCGAATATATAGGTACAGCTGCTGCTGCTTCCATCATCGAACTCAGAAAAAATGATGGAGCCGATCCGGATATATCCTATCCTGGTCCGGCGAATCCCGGATCTGGTCAGTACCGGCCCACGCCTGCGGCCTTTAAACCGGGCATTGATCAGCAATGGGGAAGAGTCAAACCCTTTTTACTGCTTACCGACAGCCAGTATCGGCCAGTTCCTCCTCCCGGGCCAACGAGGAGTGAATTTAAAACAGCCCTGGCACAGGTGAAAGAAATCGGTTCCATCACGAGCACATCACGTACGGATGAACAGACGCATATAGCCCAATTTTATAAACAGGATGCCGAACTCACCGTGAATGAAGCTGCGAGAGTGCTGGCGATTAATCATCATACGAGTACTGCTGAAAATGCACTGATTTTTGTATTAACAGATATTGCAGAAGCAGATGCTCGCATTGCTATCTGGGATGCCAAGTATACTTATTTGTTTTGGAGACCCGTTACGGCACTCAACGCCAATCCGGCCGGCACGGTAACAAACAACTACACCGCCTGGACTCCATTGGTATCCACACCACCACATCCGAGTTATCCTTGCGGTCATTGCGGAACGGTGACGGCTGGATTTGAAGTGCTAAAAACGTTTTTCGGAGATTCAAACACGATTGAATTACACACGACAACAGCCGGTGAGCCGCCAAGAATCATTCATTCTCTGGGAGAAGGGGAAGGTGAAAATGAATGGAGCCGGGTGTATGGCGGGATCCACTATATATTTGACAACATCGCATCGGACCATTTGGGCAGGGAGGTCGCTTTATGGACGTTGAAAAAAGGTCCACAACGGAAAACGAATTAGAAATATTTTTGCGACTGTCAGTGTATCAACTGACTTTCGATCAAATGAATATCGTTGAATATGCATGCTTGCAGTCGGACTATTCACCAACTTTTGACAAAGCAAGCCCAAACGCAAAACGATTGATAAATGAAGATTTCTATTTTAGTACCATTGACGAAACTGCGCCGTTTGGCAATGACGATGGCGCTGACACAAATGGACAGTTGGGGTTATCCAAAATTTGACATTTATGAAACAGACGTATATAAATTCACAACATATTTAAAGCAAAATAATTTAGGCAGTCACTATATGTCTGGCATTGACGCTGGAAATATTGCAATTGCTTTCGGACAATTATATTTAGAAGGTACAGTTGACAAAGACTTTAATGAATTAGCAAAGATTGCAATTAGGCGACAATTAAATCCTGAGCTTTTAGTATTGTGGGGCGACACCTACAAAACAGAACGGGAAATAAGGCTCAAAAAGATGTTATCCATTCTAAACTCGTAATACGATATATTTACTATCAAAAATTAAACGTAAACCCAAATTAAATATTATGTCGTTTCAAGCATACATTGACAACATTAAGTCAAAGACAGGTAAGGACCCTGACGACTTCAAAAAACTTGCGGAGAAAAAAGGATTTTTGAAAAACAGGGAACTTGTAAAAACCGTAAAAGCCACAGAAATTACAAATTGGCTAAAAGGCGAATTTGAATTGGGACACGGACACACAATGGCAATTTACGCAACATTTAAAGGAAGAACTGAATGACGAGAAAAAAAACGAACCGTTAACATCGGTTTGGCAATATGACAGGTGACGAATATGTGCTCAACCTTTCGTTAGCTATTCGGCATCAGTTCCAGCCGACAAAAAGGCAACGCTGTAGTCCTTTTCATTAACATTTGTAACTTTATTCAGCAGCAGTTACGGGCTGACGATTTCCAAATGCTGCCACAGCGCCAAGCTGTGGGCGTTATCGATAAGCGTAAGACAGACCTCAAATGTTATTGATAAAATAAAAAAAGTTTAATTTTAAAAATTTAATTTTACAGACAATGAAAAGAATGTCATTGACGATAACACTAATTGTTACTTCGTTTCTATTAGGTTTCGCTTTTAAGACAATAATATCTAACAAAAAAAATACAAAAATGAAAAAAGTAACGGGAATAGGGGGTATTTTCTTCAAAAGTAAGGACCCGAAGGCACTTAACGAGTGGTATAAAACGCACCTTGGGTTTGACACAAGCCCATATGGAACAAGCTTTGAATGGCGGCAGATGGATGACAGTTCTAAAAAGGGACTTACCCAGTGGAATCCTTTTGCAGAAAAAACAAAATATTTTGAGCCTTCAACAAAAGACTTTATGATAAACTATAGGGTAGAGAATTTAGAAGCATTGGTTGAAGAATTAAGAAAGGAAAATGTAACTATCATAGACAAAATTGAACCATCTGATTATGGAAAATTTGTTCATATTTTAGACATTGAGGGAAATAAAATCGAATTGTGGGAGCCTAAAGATTAGTAAATGATTAAATTGTTGGTCGACGAACGAAATAAATAACTCAAAAACGCCTACCGCTAACATTGGGTTTTGTACAAACCCTGCTCATTGTAGGTAAGCGTAAAGACGATCACCAGCAATTCACAACTATGCCATACAGTCGTTGAGAATTTATTTGGAAATCTGGTTTACTTCCGAAATAGTATTGGGTAATTGTATTTATCCTCAACTTTAGTTTTTCGATATAACACTTCTTCCGGCTGACAGTTCGCTATTGTCGTGCAATCGCAAATGCCTGGATTGGCCGCAAACAATGAAGCTCCTCTTTTTAATGTCATTGGTTTTTTTGTTTAATACTGCCCTATGTCAGTACGGAACATTTCAGATATTTTTATAAATGAAATAAAAAAGCCAGGGAACTGAAAAGAACCCTGGGATATATGACATGAAATGTCACATGAGAATGCGTTTTAAAACAACCACATAAAACTGTCCGAGTTGCTGCTGATCACCACCGGGCTGTTCTTATGCAGGAAATAACTTCCCACAATTTTCAGGGGCAATGCATAATTGGCCAGTCCCGGGAATTTCAAGCGGACAGGCAGTATCCCCACCCGGTATCCGGGCAGAATATTTACTGTATCTGAAATCGTATACATATCCTCGGGCAATGCGGCATAACTGGTACCATTGGCCTCATTGAAAGCGGTAACCTGCGACGGATCAATCTGCACGATCGTTTGTAATGTATCGGTTTCCACCTGCGGGGAGGCCAGTACGAGGGCAACGGCTGTATCTACCGGGGCTGTCATATCCCCATCATAAGGAAAAGGACCCTGCAGGCCCTGTGCCGGACTCTGACCGAATTCAATAACCGGTGGGGTATTGGAAACATCCATATATGGAGTATCCTTTAAACAGGAAACCAGTGTAAGGCTTAAAACAAATGCGATCGGAAATTTTTTTTTCATATTCATAAACCAGAGATTATGGTTGCCAGAAAATTTTTTCATAAATAGCAGAAGCCGGTTGGACCGACATGCCCAGGCTGGCCTGCAGACTGGCCAGGTTCTGGGTATATTCACTTTGCGGATACAACAGTCTGACCGGCATCGGCGTACCCGGCGTAACAGATCCGGAAATAAATGAGAAATACGGATACCCGGTTCTTCTGTAATCAGAATAGGCTTCCAGCGGATTCAGTCCGCATTCCGAAACCCATTTCTGATATAAAATAGTCTGCAGCGGATTTGCGGAGGTTCCGATATTGACCATACCGTTTGAAGAAGCTGCCAGATACTGATCGGCGGCATTCAAAAAATCCGGCACTTTCAGATACCGGAAAGACTCTTCCACTGCCTGTTTATATAAAGCAGCAAAATTACCGGTAATCATACCGCGCTGGGCTGCTTCTGCCTGCATGAAAAGTGACTGACTCGCGGTGAGCAACCAGGCACCCATGGATGCCGATTGCAACAGGCCCGTGCCGATGGGACTGGTATTGGCAACAAGATTACTGCTCACGCCCAGAACATTTCCCCCGTACCCGCCAACACCATTCAATCCATAAAAATATCCCAGCCGGGGATCGGAAATGGAATCCAGGAAATCAAGGAAGGTCACGTTGGCACAGAAAAAATTATAATTCTGATAAAAGGTTCCGACCTGTGGCGGACCGGGGCTGCCCCCGGGTTGAAATCCATAATCCGCCCAAAATGGATTCTGTGTCTGGGAAGTTATGTCCTGAAATCCGGGATTGACGACCGCATCCTGACCAGGCCCGAGAAAACCACCATTCGCAATGGCCCCGTTTAATTCGGTGGTAACAAAGGGATCCGTTGGTGCATATACATTCGGAACCTGGCGGAGTATGATGCGCAGTTTAATGGTATTGGCCAGCTGAATCCATAGATTTTTGTTTCCATTAAACATGACATCCGACGCATCATCAGCAGTCGCCTGTGATGCCTCAAGTGATGAAATGGCGGTATCGATTTGTAAGATAAGATCCTTATATATCGCAGTTGCCTGATCATAGGCCGGAGTTGTAATCGCCGGATCAGCTGCCTGCGAATAGGGAATATTACCGAACTGGTCCACGAGATCCTGGAAAATCATCGTGCGTACGACCCGGGAGGCGCCGGGCAAAATGGACCCGTCGGAACTATTACTGATTACATAATTATAATCATAAATGTTGTGATAGGATGAAGACCAGAGACCGTCAGAGGAGCTGGTGGGCAATTGAAAATTTTCAATCTGCGCCTGCAGCCCCGATGCCGCCCAGCTTGTATTCCTTGCCCAGTATCCCATCCAGTTCTGCGCATAATCATAATTATCTGTCGCGGTGACAATACTGAAACCGGAATTGTTTGTTACAGTAGTCACCAATGCCTGGGCAAACACATCCTTACCCGTAATGGCATTGATGCCGATTCCGTTCGGATTTTCTGAATTGGTATCGAGTTTTTTAGTACAGGAAAACATACCCAGGCTTCCAAGCAGAATCGCAAACAGCAGTTTTGGAGATTTATAAAACATAGAACTGGTTTTAATGATTACAAGATGGTAACAATGATGGATGCACTGATGATTCGTGTCGGTGGTGTTTGATATTCCGTTGTATATCCCACCGCATTACCACTGGAATTGGTGCTGAATTCCGGATCGGACCATACATTCGTTTTCGGTTTCCACGTAAACAGATTTCTTCCTGCAACCACCAGCGTGAGACCCCTGATCGCTTTTTGCTGACCAAATATGGATTTTGGGAAATCATAGCTCAATACCAGCTCACGAAGTTTTATGAAGTCGGCACTGGTCACATAGGCCATACCCACCTGGTTATAAAAATTGGCCCACCAGAAAATGGATACCGGTAATCCGCCGAATCCGGAAGTGATGGGAACATTGGTATTCGGTGCATATGTTTTTGGACCCACTTCTATCACGGAATTGGGTATTACGAATGCCTGCCTGTTCGCTGCATCACTGGAGCTGACTCCGGCAAAATCCATGGCATTACCTACTTCATTCAGGATTTTTGCACCGCCCCGGTAATCAAACACTGCGCGCAACGAAAATCCCTTGTAGGAAACAGAAGGAGATATACCAACAAAATATTTGTAGTTGGTATTGCCAGCGTCCACCGGATTCGGATTGAAGGTTGGCAGCCCGGTGGTTGCATCCACAATGATATGTCCGTTCGGATCCCGGTTAAAATCGGTTACCAGCAGTTCCGGATAATTTTTTCCTGCGATGGCATACACTCCGCCAAGAACGGTGGTGCCAAAATTGATCTGATCCAGCAACTGCTTACCGCTCAGGATATTCACCACCTGTGAATTCTGATAACTGAAGTTGGCAGACAGATCAATTTTGACCTGACCGAGCCTGATCAGGGGCGTCAGGGAAAGATCCACTTCAACACCCGTATTTTTGATTTTTCCCGCATTGGTCAGATAAGTGGATATACCGGCTGCAGCGGAAGTTTGTAAAGGAATGGTTTGATTGTCGGAGGTCTGGTTATAATAATTTGTTTCAATATTCACCCGGTTATTAAATAAGCCCAATTGGAATCCGGTTTCAAAGGATTGGGTATGTTCAGGTCTCAAACCGTTTTGCACGGCAGTGAAACTTTGTGAATAACCAGGGGTGGTTCCAAATGGAAATCCGGCTCCGACAACAGTAATCGGATAAATGGCATATGCTCCAAATGTGGGCAATGGAACAGTAAACCCGCCGTTGTTGGTTCCACCAGCAATATATCCCATTACGCCCAAAGGCTGGAAAGCGCCCAGACTCACATTTCCCGTTCCCGCATATCCCAGGCGCACTTTCAGAAAGGAGATGGTCTGGCTGTTTTTAAGTATCTGCAGTTTGTCACTCAGCACAGCTGACATATCCACGGAAGGATAACTGAAACTTCTGTTCTGTGGATCAAGGATCGAAGTCCAGTCGTTCCGGAAAGATGCATGAAGGAATAACCAGCCATCATAACCCGCTGTGAAATCTGCATACACTGACTGATCATATCTTTTATATTGATAAGTTGCGGACGCACTTCCGTCGGGATAATTCACCTTAGTATATCCATTAGGAATGATATTTTGTCCGATCACCGGACCGGAATTTACCTGATTGGAAAACCAGTAACCATAACTCTGACGCTGACGATAATTACCTCCCACAATGAGATTGAATTTAAAGTCCTTCACCTCTTTTGTTATGGTGGCAAACAAATCGCCGTTCAGATCATCATAGTGGTCGTTGATCTGTTCCTGCTGATATCCCTGGTTGCCGGGATATGTACCTTGTGTTCCGAATCCCCATGGCCCGCCGTTGTCCACCAGGAAGGAAGGGAAGCTGATACTGTCGATATAGGAAGGCGCGCTGGTCGATGTACGGCTGTAACCGCCTCTTGCAGTAATATTCAGCCAGCTGTTCAGTTTATAATTCAGCTGAAGACTGCTGATCAGTTGGTTGGTACTGTTCTTGGTTCTTGAATTCGCCACCTGCCACCAGGGATTGGGAAAATAAGAATTGATAAAGCCCTGGTTATTCTGGAACAGGCTCACATCTTTGACAGTTTTTAAATCCGTGCTGGGTAATTGATTGATCACATCCCAATACACCGGTCTGTTCTGATCATAAGCATTTCCCACTGCGTCGGAAGTGACATTATTATAACTCACTCCTGCAAAAATGGAGAGTTTTCCAAAATTGAAATTCCCGTTTATTCTTCCGCCATTGCGAACATATTTCTCTGTGGGTACTACGCTCTGCTTCGTTGTATGTTCTCCGGAAAAATAAATGCCTCCCCATTTGCCGCCGTAAGAACCGGAGAGTTTGTTCTGATCTCCAACGCCGGTCTGAAAGAAATCAGTCCTTCCATTGGGAGCAGCCTTATATGGTGTAAACAGCCACTGGCCATTTTCCGTTACACCGATGGGTATGGAATCCTGGTGGAAGTCCCGGCTGTCATAAGCACTGCCATAACTTTCATTTTCATACGGTACGGTGTTCGCCAAACCGGTGAATGGGTTGATATACTGTATATCGCCACCGGTTGACGGATTCGGATATGTTCCCGGCGGTTCACCGCCCCATCCTCCATATTGATTTTGCAGTTTCGGGAAGTAAGACACCGACTCAAACGTAACGGTATTTTCATACGTGAGGGTAAATTTGCCGCGACCCTTTTTAGTAGTGATATTCATCACACCATTGGAAGCGGCCATTCCGTAAAGTGCTGCGGCATTGGAACCTTTCAGAATGGTGACGTCGTCAATATCTGTCGGATTCAGATTGGGCAGATAAGTTTGTTCAACCGGAACTCCATCCACGACAATCAGTGCCGCATTACTTCCCTGAATGGAGCGGTTGCCCCGGAAAGTAACTTTTACCTGTGGATTGATTCCATTGTCAGAAAGCCGGATGTCCACACCCGATACTTTTGCGGCGAGTCCGTTCGCCGGATTGATCACCGCCGCCTGATTTAACTGGGACGACTTAACGGAAGCTGTGGCGTATCCAAGTTCCTTGGATTGTCTTTTGATTCCAAGCGCCGTGACAACGACTTCCGCCATCACTTTGCTGGCCTGCATTAAAACAATAGATAAGTCCTGCTGGTTGCCCACTTGAATTTCCTGATCTTCATATCCCACGGCACTGATGAGCAGAGTGGTCGAATTCCCGCTTATCTGCACTTTAAAAATGCCATCCCCTCCGCCACTGGTTCCGGTACCCAACCCTTTTATCCTGACCGAAACGGCAGGTACCGGAAACCCATTTTGATCCGTAACCTTTCCCGTAACTATTCTGGATTGAGCATGTAACTCCATTGCGCCTGATAAAAGTATAATGGCAAACAGGATCTTGTTTATCATAATTGGCCGTTTATATCCAGTAGAGTGTTAAAAGAAACTTAAACGCTGCACACGTTTTTCGGATAAATACGGATAACCATATTTAGCCCACCAACGGAGGATATAAAACGATTTAAGGAATTCGTGTGGTTGTACCCGTTATTGGAATGGAGAAATGTACCAGTGGGAACATTCTCCCACTATGATAATATGGAGATTAGATGTAAGATGTCCTGCGCGGGAATTATTTCCCTAATAAATTGTCGAGATTATGCGCTACATATTCTTTGTAGCTTCTTCCGATGGGGATTAGCTTTCCGCCTACTTCCAGTTCGGAAGCACTGAAGGCATCGATTTTATCCTTGGCAACAATGAAAGAGCGGTGAATGCGGATAAAATCATTTTCGGAGAGTAGTCCTTCAATGTCGGATAATTTGAACTTAGTCAAAACAGATTTTGTTTTCGAAATCACACGAATGTATTCTTTCATGCTTTCGATATACAGAATTTCATCAAGGAAAAATTTCACTTTCTTCTTACCAACGGTAAAAAACAAGTACAAGCGGTCCAGTGTCTTCGGCATAGCAGAAACCGGCAACGGTTCTTCCCGGATTTTTTCTATTTTATGAACCGCCATTAAAAACCGGCTGAGTGTCACGGGCTTTAGCAGGTAATCGGTGACATTTAATTCAAAGGCCTGAACTGCGTATTCCTGAAAGGCAGAAGCGATGATAATATGTGGCGGGTTTTTGAGTGTTTTGATAAAATCCAGGTCTTTCATTTTAGGCAAATGAATATCCAGGAAAATGAGGTCTACTCTAAATTTCTGTAATGCTTCCTTCACACAAAACACATCTGTGCAATGTTCAAGCAAATTCAGAAACGGTACCTGAAGGATATAATCCCTAAGCAGTTCCGAAGCCAGGGGTTCGTCTTCCACAAGCAGACAATTATAAACCTGCATTCGTTTTGGTATTTACAAGTTGGTTTATATACGCTCGTCAGGTCCTTCTGATCTTTCAAACATTCGATTCGTACGAATCCATCCTCGTAAAATTAGATAGTTCTACGAAGGATTTCGCTGATTGGGGAGATTGTTATATTACTGGTATTTTTAAACGCATTCGTGGTTAAAAACCCGCACCAGCGGCGATTCATAAATCGAGTCCTTCAACTTCTGGAAAAAACATAGCGACCTTGGCGTGCGATCCTGTTATTCCGCTCTTAAATTGACTACCGGATTGGATAAAGCGGCTTTGATGGCCTGATAACTCACCGTGGCAATGGCGATCACGAGAGACAGCACACCTGCGATGGCAAAAACCAGCCAGCCAATATGTACGCGGTAGGAATAGTCCTTCAGCCAGCTTTGCATGAGCCACCAGGCAATGGGAGATGCAATCACAAATGAAATCACCACCAGTTTTATAAAATCCTTCGAAAGGAGCAGGGTAATGCCCGAGATGGAGCAGCCCAGAACTTTTCGGATGCCGATTTCCTTTATCCTGCTTTCTGCAGTATAGGCCGCCAGTGCAAACAAACCCAGGCAGGAAATTAATATCGCCAGGCCGCCAAAAAGAGCAGACTGAACACCGGTTCTTTTTTGGTCTTCAAGCTTTTTCGCATCTGCCTCGTCCACATAACCTGATATGATAGGATAATCGGGGATGTATTTCTTAAAAATGGATTCTACGGTAGTCATGTTTTCAGACAAACTGTTCCGGTTACTCAGTCTGAATGAAATGGCGCCAAAATTATTTTTTGGGCCCTGAAGGATCATGGGTTCCGTGGTATAAAACGGTGAATTGGAAACAAAATCTTTTACAACACCCACCACAACCCAATTCATCTTTTCTTTTCTGACCACCTGTCCAATGGGATCTTTGAAACCCATGAGTTTGGCGGCCGATTCATTCAGTATGACCCCCGCGGAATCGCCAGGATATATATTCGTATTGATGCCACGCCCGGAAATAATTTTCAGGCCCATGGTCTCTGTGAAATCATTGTCAATCTGGAATTCGGCAAACCAGGTTTTGTTATCTGCTTTGGAACCGGTCCATGAATATTTGTCATCGCCTTTCCAGGTATAACAAATGGGGGAGTTCGATCTGGTGACTTCAGTCACCGCAGCACTTTTCAGCAAATCATTTTTGATCATTTCGTACTTTTTATTCATTTCACCCTTCACATAAACAAAAGCCAGGTGATCCCGGTTATAACCCGGGTCTCGTTGAGTGCCATAGTCGATCTGTCTGTAAATGATGATGGTGCAGATGATAAAGGTGATGGCGAAGCTGAATTGCACTACCACCAGGATTTTCCGGATGCTGACCAGTTTATACGATGTTTTAAACGTACCCTTCAGAACACTGATCGGCCTAAAGGTGGACAGATAAAAGGCCGGATAACTTCCTGCAATCAAACCGGTAAATAAGGCGAAACCTAAAATGCCCAACCAGAAATACGGATTCCGGTAGGGGACGGACAGATCGTTCCAGGTAAGCCAGTTGAATCCCCTGATACTGAGCTGCACAAAAACGAGACAGACGATAACTGAAATAAGGGAAATAATAATGGATTCTCCCAAAAAGCGCAGCATGATTGAAAACCTTCCCGCCCCGACTACTTTCCGGATTCCTACTTCCCTGGCCCGTTTTACACTGCGTGCCGTGCTCAGATTCATATAATTGATACAGGCAATCAGCAGAATAAATCCGGCGAGCATGCCGAATAATCGCACGGATTCAATTCCACCGCCGACAATTTTACCGTTTTCAAATCTTGACCAGAGACGCCATTTCGTGATCGGATGCACAAAAACTTCCTTTTTTGATCCGGGGGAATATCTTTTGATCGCGTCCCTAAAATGGTCATTGGCCATTTTTTCTGATACACCGGGTTTCAGCAATACAATCGTCGTCATTTCATTATTATCCCAGCTATAATTTTCCCAGCCAACTTCCTTCATATAGGACCAGGGTAGCAGGTATTCGAATTGGAATTCGGTATTATTTGGCAGGTCCTTCATGATTCCGGTAACCTTGAAATTGCTGTTGCTGTCAATCCGGATCACTTTTCCCATTGCTTCTTCGTTTGCGAAAAGTTTTCTGGCAAAACTTTCGGTAAGTACGATGGATCGGGGAGAACTCAGGGCATTATCCGGGTTTCCCTGTAAAAGAGGGTAGCTGAAAATTTTCAGAAAGCCGGCATCCACCATCATCCCATGGGCTTCCAGTTGTTTGTCATTTGCGGAAAGAACGATCGGGCCTGTTCCGTTCAGCCGGGTCACTTCCTCCACCTGCGGATAGCTGGTTTTTAATTCCGGAACGAGTACGGTCGGCGTACCAAAAATTTCCATCTTGCCATTCACTTCCCCACGGTTGAATAACATGTATATTCTGTCTTTCTTTTCATGGAACTGGTCGAAACTCATTTCGTTCTGCACTAATAATAAAATGAGGATGGCACTGGCCATACCGATCGCGAGTCCTGTAATATTAATCACGGAGAAGCTTTTGGAACGATACAGGTTTCTGTAAATGACTTTGAAATAATTGTTGATAATACCCAGGTTAAAATATTGGTAAAGAGACTGTGCTATACTTGTTTTTTTCTCCCAACCCGGATTATTTAATTCATGATGCTGATCCGTCAAATTCTTCATACGTTTCGTGTGTAATGAAAAAGCCAGTTCCGCGTCAGGCATATTGGTTTGTACGCCCGTCTTCCAAATGGCGAGTGCCTGTTCCATGAATGGCTTCATCTCCGGGTTCTTTCGGATAAACTCCTGTAATTCCTGCAGATCTGTTTCGGAAACTTCGTCCGACAGTTTTCTGATGATCAAAAGCCATATACGATCCGGTATGTGCATAAGCGGAGGATTATTGACATACAAATGGATCAAAAGCGGTACCCAAAATATAAATCATTGTGAAATAACAAATTGAAACAAAAAAACACCAGGGGGACTGTCCGATTTTGATACGGTGGGTGTCCAAAATCAATCGGCCCTGTTAAGCAGGGCCGATTCTTTCATATCATTTTAGATGCTGATAAAAACTTCATTTAACATTTGAGTTAGCGCGATCCGCGAACATAATTTATTAAAAAATTTTATTTTTTTGCTGCCGGATCCACTTTGATCGCGAGGGCTTCCGTATAAGTGATGTCTACCACATCCCCGACATTCACACCATTTAATTTCTGCGGATCTTTTATTTTGATCGTTTTTATTTCTCCATCAGCTCCTTTGAAAGTAACAGAAGGTAAAGTGGGGTCTATTGCAGTAATGGTAACGGCCACTGTGGTCTGTTGCATGACTGCACCTGCGGGTTTTTCCCCTGGTTGGGCGGCAGCGGCTGCATCGGTCACGGTTACTCCGGTTTGCTTATTGTGTTTCCTGACCTGGTAAGCAATCGCTTCCGTGTATACGGCCGTAATGATGTCACCTTTTTTTACCTGCGCCAGATTAACGACGTTGTCTCCGGCAATGAAACTATATTTCTTTCCATCTTCGGTTTTGATGCTCACTTTACGGGTCGCCTGATCGATACTTGTCACTTTCGCTGTCACCGTGACGGAAGCAGCCACGGTTTCTCCTTTTATATTTTGTGCCTGCACAGCCGATACAAACATAAGTGTCATGATGGCAAGGACTGTTTTCATTTTAAATGCAGATCGGGTGGTCATTTTATTGCTGTTTTCCATTTTCTGAATGAGTTGATGATTTTTAATAAACGAATATCTGCACAATGTATCGGAAATAAACGGGAAAGGGTGAATGTATTCCTGTCTGGTTTATTGGTTGATTTCAAATCCTGCGAAAGCCATATCCTGAAATTCCAGAATTTCTGAGGTTATTTTGAAACCACGTCCGCCAAAACTTTTGCTATAAAGATTTAAATCATATTCATTCCCGCCTGCTCGCCCTGTTTCTGCTGGGCATCCACCGGTAGGATAGTTGGACAGATAGATCGTCTTTCCCACCTGTACATTCATTTGTTCACACATTTTTTCAGCCGTTTTTTTCGCGTCGGCCAATGCAAGAAGGCTTACCGCCCGTTGAATGCTGTCTGCCCTGGAATGATTATATCTCACATTTTCGATGGAACTGATTTTCGTTGCCAGTAATTCTTCAGTTAGTTTTTCGATCTGACTGATGTCCTTTAGCCTCACTTCCAGTATCTGCTGGGCACTGTAACCTTTAAATATTTCCCGGTTGCCATTATATTCGTAATCCTTGTTCGTCGCTACAAGGCTTACTTTGATGTCTTCATTTTCATGTATGTATTTGTGGCATACCACCAGAATCTGGTCAATTGCAGATTGCGTCTCAGCAACTGCATCTTTCATTGCCGGCCTGACATTGTAAGCTTTCAGGGACAGGTCAACAATATCCGGCACTACTTTCATGGAGGCCTGACCAGTAACCTGAATTTTAGCAGGTACGGGATGACTGCAGGCGGCTAAAAACAGAACACTGGAAATTAGGGGGAAGCTGATTTGCATATAATGTTTATCCCAAGACCCGGAGACGGGGCAATTCCATATATTATTGGTATAATATTTATTTAAAAATAATTTCGATGTAAAAAAAATGAAAAGAGATTTCCTAACATCGCATTTCCCGTTGAACCTGAATTCTAAAAACTGTTCCCGGCACTTCCATATGCCTGTTCTCATAATCCTTTATAAGAATAAGCAACAATGCCAGTTCATCTTCTTCTTTTGATCCGGGTAGAGCATGGGATAACTCCACTTTACGGCTGAGGGTTTTTTCATATTGCGATTTCGTAATAATAGCATTCCACTTCATATTGCTGGATTTAAAACATACAATGAATTCACTATCATTTAGGGAAAGACAAATTGTTAGACGTTTTGTTGCATCCATATGTTACATGGATGGCCACCATTCTATTGATTTCCTTAATAGATTGATTTGCATATCGTTGCATGCGAACGATATGGGCAACCCAGGCCATATCGATCCGGGCAGCGCACCAGGCGTGAGACAGATTCGAAACCTGGTTTTCGCGTGTTTCGTCTGGGCAAATACCGTACAGGGTAGGAATATCCTGCAAACTAACACCAGTATCCATATTTCTCTATGCCTGTTGATTTTGATCGTGACTGTTTTATACTGACGACAAAACAGGAATGTAATAATTTCAATATCAATCTGCAAATGGTTCGGGATCGCTCAGTATTAGACAATGCACAGGCTCCAATATAAAGAAATGTGAAAATGCAGATTTCACATTTTAGATGATGGTATTTGGTATTCAAATATTCTACATTTAATTACCAAAACCTACTGTTATGAAATACTTCATCCCGATTGTATTTTCCCTTGTTATAATTTCAAACATTTCATCCTGTATCCCGGAAAGATGTGATGGTTATATGACGAACAGAGGTAATTGGGCCAGACAACCTGATCTGAAGATGGCAGATCGAACAGAAGCCGTCAGCTTTACCATCGGCAATTCGGTTTATGTAGGAACCGGATGGGACGGTGTGAATACAAGATTCGGGGATTTTTGGAAGTACAATCCAACGCTTGGAACCTGGGAGCAAATAGCCGGTTTACCTTCCGGCGCCGAGCGGAATTCAGCCGTGGGATTTTCCATTTTGGGATTCGGATATTGCGGTACCGGCTTCGATGGTTCCCATTACCTCAATGATTTTTATAAATATGATCCGGGTACGAATGCCTGGACAAAAATCAGTTCGGTTTTACCGGGAAATCCGCGTTCAGAAGCGGTTGCGTTTGCAGTTTCCGATACGGGATATGTCGGAACGGGTTATGATGGAAGCGCTGCCATGTCTGACTTTTATAAATACGATGCGGTTAATGACCATTGGACCGCTATTCCATTTGAGGGTCAGCCGAGATATGGCGCGGTTTCAATTGTTTTTTCAAACAGTGCGTATGTGGTTACCGGTGCAAACGGACAAGGCTTTCCAGCCGATTTTTGGGTTTTTAATTTCTATAATTATCCTTCAGCATGGCACCGGCTGAATGATATTTCCAATTCCAGCAGCGATTCATATGACGATGCCTATAGTACGATAACCCGGCGGAATGGTTCCGTGTTTGTACTTGGGAACTATGCATATCTCAGTGGCGGCGAAAATAATATTTCCTATACATCTACATGGGAGTATGATTTTTCAAGTGACCTGTGGTTTGCAAAAACACCTTTCGAGGGGTCGCCCACAACGGGAGCTGTTGGTTTTTCAACTAAAAATAAAGGCTTTATTGCATCCGGGAAAAATGATGTTGGGGTCTCGGCCCAATTCTGGGAGTTTCAGCCGGATGCGGTCGAAAATCCAAATGACAATTAATCAAATTTATGTATGTTAGCAGCATGAAAAATTTAATATTTTCTTTATTAGTCGTTCTTTTTTGTTCGGCAGGTTTTGCCCAAACCGGCGGTATGCAATTTGTCAATAATGTGTCTTGGAAAGCGGTATTGGAAAAAGCAAAAAAAGAACATAAATATATCTTTGTCGATTGTGCCACCACCTGGTGCGGTCCCTGTAAGTATATGAGTAAAAATATATTTCCAATGGACTCGGTCGGAAATTTCTACAATGCTGAATTTATCAGTACCGCATTCCAACTGGATACGACGAATCATGACGACACGGAAATAATGGCGAGGTATAGCGACGCACATTTCATTGCTACCCATTTTAAAATCATCGCTTACCCGACTTATTTATATTTTAATCCGGATGGAGAGCTGGTAACAAGGGAAGGCGGCAGCAGTGATGCGCAGGAATTTATCACAAAGGGCAGGAACGCCCTGGATCCGCAAAAACAGTATTATACACAGCAGAAATTATATAATGAAGGGAAAAGGGACAGCGGATTTTTAAGAAGCCTGACTTTCATGGCATTAAATGCCTTTGAGGATTCAGCGGCATCAGTCTATTTCAGATCTTATTATCCCACACAGAAAAATCTTTTGGAAAAAGATAATTTGTTGCTGGTTTTCCAGGTCACCCATCATAAGCAGGATACGGGATTTGTTTTAATGACCAATAACATGGAGACGTTTGAGCAGGTTGTGGATAAACAACAACTGGTCCGGTCGCTGGAATATATATTATTCACATCTGAAATTTCAGGATCTGCCATTAAGCCGGATTGGTCCGATACCCAATGGGAACAGTATAGTCAGGATATGCGGAAAAAATATCCTTTGTTCGCAGAAGAAGTTTTGGTTCAACTTAAAACGATGTTTTTCCTGGAAAAGCCAGACTGGAAAAATTATGTGAAAGCAGTTGATCAATATGCCGGCACCCAGTCTCCAACGCCCGATCAGTTAAACAATTATGCCTGGGCTGTTTTTACCAAATGTGATGACAAGTCAGTGATAGAATCTGCGCTGGTATGGAGCAAGAAGTCTTTTGCAGGTCAAATGCAGAATACATATAATTCTATCGATACCTACGCCAACCTGCTCTATAAGCTGGGTCGTAATCAGGAAGCTATGGAATGGGAAACCAAAGCACAGCAAACAGCGCTTGCCCAGAGCGGAGAAAAAGGCTGGAACCAGAACGTGCTTGACAAAATGAAAAAGGGGGAAAAAACCTGGTAATCAGAGCAAAAATAACAAATAAAGACTGGCGAATGTAATACAGGAGGAACTTCATTTGATAGGCATCTCCCTGAAGCAAAAAACTTTTCAACGCGGATAATCAGTCTGCCAAAGATTTCGGTAACCTTGTAAGGTTCATCCGGGGGCCGAAACACCGGATTGCCCCAGCGATCCCCTCAAAAAAATAAATTATGCGCAATCGATTAATTGCGCATATATTTGCAATCAATCAATTGCGCAATTAAATCATTTAATATGAGGAGGGATGTATTTCAGGCGATCGCGGATCCGGTAAGACGGGATATTATTTCACTCATTGCAAATAATCCCATGACCCCTAATTCCGTATCGGAGAACTTTGGGATCAGCAGGCAGGCCGTATCAAAACATATTCAGATTTTAACTGAATGCGGAATTCTCAGGATCAAACTGGAAGGTCGTGAACGTCATTATAGCATTCAGCCAAAAAAACTGGCGGAAGTGGATGATTGGATCAGCCCTTTCCGGAAAATGTGGGATGGACGCTTTGACAGGTTGGAAAACTTAATTCATCAATTAAAAAACAAAAAAAATGTCAAATAATAAAACAAAAATCATTGCGGAAGCAGGCAAACAGGAGGTTTTCATCATCAGGGAATTTGATGCCCCGAGGGAACTGGTATTTAAAGCATTTACGGATAAGGATTTGTTGGTCCGGTGGGTCGGGCCGAAAGAAATGACCATGCGGTATGAAAAATTTGAACCCAGGGCAGGTGGCTCATACCGCTATATCTCCACACTGCCTGGCGGTATGGAATTTGGATTTCACGGAGTTTGCCATGATATAACCGCGCCGGAGAGAATCATTCAGACTTTTGAGTTTGAAGGATTGCCGGAAAAAGGGCATGTCGTTTTGGAAACAACACGATTTGAAACGCTCGAAAATAACTGTACAAAAGTGATTATTCAGAATGTTTTTCAGTCAGTGGCGGACCGGGACGGCATGATTGCCGCAGGTATGGAACGTGGCGTGATGGATTCGCATCAGAAATTGGATCAATTGATTCAAAACGGGAGTATTATATAATGATATTGAACAGGAATTGGTTTGGGTACTACCTAAAAACCAATAGAGTATACAAACGGATTCTTCCCCCTCAGCAGTCCGGAAAGGGCAAAAGTTCCCCCCCCCGCGAAATATTTTAATCGCGAAATGTAAAAGGTTGCGATAAACGGAATAACTTGTAAGTAAGGAAGGGCCCTGTGAAAACAAGGCCCGTGGGCGGTTATATTTCAAACAGCCACATGAGCAGGTAATAGTATTTTGCGTTCAACGATGATTTACGAATCTATTCGTAATATAGTTCATGTGAATTAATATAATTACTGTTTTTGGATAAGTGGTAAAATGGATGTTTAAATGAGCATGTTGGTTTGACATGGTTAACCCTGAAGCATCATATTTATGTATAACCTGAATCCCAGATTCATTTTAACAATCATATGGGCATGTTCATTTACTATGCTGTACGCGCAAAATGACTTACCAGATTCCGCGACCGGAAAAGCGCATGCAGGTTTTGATGATGTAAGCAAACTGCACCGCACTTTTTTCGGGGAAAATTACCGGAAGGAATGGTCGGCAGATACCAAACTCCCGGTTATCCATTTATCAACGTTCAGGGGAGGATTAACGCCAGTGAAACAGGGCGGGGGAAATCAAACGCATTCACTTCGCCTTGTAGATAAAAATGGGGAAGAATGGGTTTTAAGAAGTGTTGAAAAATACCCGGACGCGATTCTTCCCGAGATCCTGAAGAAGACTTTTATAAAAGATATCGTTACCGATGCCATGTCTGCCCAGCATCCGTATTCGGCACTTTTTGTTCCAACCATTGCAAATGCTGTAGATGTTCCGCATGCCCATCCGGTGATTGGTATCGTGGCACCGGATTCTGCTCTTGGAACATTTTCCAATGTATTTGTAAATACAATTTGCCTGCTGGAAGAAAGGGAACCGACCGGTAAGTCGGATAGCTATGGGGACATGCTGGAAGCAATGGCTGCAGACAATGACAATTCTTTCGACAGCACCACTTTCTTACGTGCCCGCATCCTGGATGTATTCCTGGGAGACTGGGACCGGCATCGTGATCAATGGCGGTTCAAACCGGAGAAAAATGAATATGGAAAAAAGTATAGAGGCATTCCCAGGGACAGGGACCAGGTTTTTTATACGAATCAGGGATTTTTCCCTTACTTAGAATCAAGACCTTATGTCCAGCCCTTTTTTGAAGGATTCAATCCGTCCATCAGAAATGTAGGAACCTTCCTTTTCACCAGTTCATTGCTGAATGTCAGATTCTTAAATCAATTCAGCTATGCGCAATGGATGCGCATAACCCATGAATTTGTTTCAGCGGTTACGGATAGCGTGCTGGAGGAAGCCCTGAATCACCTTCCCCAGTCATCCAACGAATTAAGGCGCGGAGATTTGCTCAGGATATTAAAAGCCAGAAGATCCGACCTGCCAAGAGCCATGTCGGATTTTTATTATTTCCTGAATAAAAATGTATTTATCGAAACCAGCAATAAAAATGAATATTTTGAAATCAGGGATACCCTGGACCGCTCGATGCAGGTTGATATTTATAAATTGTCGAAGGAAGGAAAAATCAAACAGCCCCTGTTTTCCAAAACATTTGATCCTGCAGTCACCAGGGAAATCCGGTTTTTTACCGGAGGCGGAAACGACAGAATTGTGATCAATAATAAAAACACCTCCATAAATCTCCGGTTTTCTGGCACCGATGGCGAAAAAAGCTATGACATGATTGCATCCAGGAAAAAAGTAGCGGTATATGAAATGAAAAACAACACCGTTTTTTCAGGGGACAGCGGCAGATTCAGGAAACATTTATCCAATGACAGTGCCAATACCGCTGTCATCCCGGTAGACCTGTTTAATATCTTCGCGCCGCTCATTACGGGAGGATATAATCCGGATGATGGTATATTACTTGGTTTATCACTTTCTTTTTACAGGGACATTAGTTACAAAACGACCGTTTTCAGTTTAAAAAATAATACAGGCCTTCAGCAGTTCAGTTTTATGCACGCCTTTGCCACCAGTGCTTTCAATGCAAAATACCTGGGCGAGTGGGATAATGCCATTGGACAGGCCGATCTGATTATCCAGGCAAGCGTTTACGCGCCGAATAACACACAAAACTTTTTTGGATCGGGTAACGAAACGAATTTTAATAAGTCAGGTGATTATGCATACTATTACCGGTCCAGATTTAGTATATATAAGTTTAATCCATCCATCCGTTGGGGAGGAAAGAAAGGAAACTTTATTTCCGTTGGCCCGTCCCTTGAAGTTTACACATATGATTCCGCACAGAATGCCGGCCGATATATTGCGACCCCGGGTGCAACGCAAACCTATGATAGTTCCACGCTTTCCAAAACGAAGGTAAACGTGGGGATCGTTGTCGAATACAATATGGATAAAAGAGACAATAAATTATTGCCGACCAAAGGATATTTATTGAACGTGCGGCTACAGGGCTATGACGGAATGAATGATTATACAAAATCCTACGGACAAATATTTGCTGATTTTGCAGGATACCAAAGTGTTTCCGAAAATGATGCTTTTATTTTAGCCGACCGGATCGGGGGTGGCGCCACGGTTGGTAATGCAGCTTTTTACCAATCCATGTTTCTCGGTGGCCAGGGAAATCTGCTTGGATACAGGAAATTCAGGTATGCCGGTCAGTATATGGCTTATAATAATTTCGAAGCGAGGTTAAGGCTGGCCCAATTTAATAACTATATTTTGCCGGGTCAATTTGGTTTGGTCGGGTTATTTGATATCGGCCGCGTATGGCAAAAGGAGGATCATTCAAACCAGTGGCACAATGGGGTGGGGGGTGGCATTTTCTTTTCTCCTGCACAACTCGCCCTGATTCAGATCATAATATCTTACTCTTCAGAAGGCGTATACCCACTGCTAACCTTCGGTTTCAGATTTTAATACTTTTAATTTCAATCTTCACAACAAAACAAACAAGCCCAACAGTTCCATTACGAATTGGTTTGCATATTGGAGAAATGTTTTTAATATGCAATTTGTGGCGTTACAAAAGATGAATGAAGACAAACGAAATTACGACTGGTATACGCCATTTTTAGGGCTGTCCAGAAAGGACAGCCCGTTTCTTAAAGAATTATTTCTAAAAGGGACTGATCTCATCCATGCATGCTCGCTGCCGTTTCAATGGTGGATTCTGATATTTCTTTAGCGGCCCCCAATATAAAATCGCTTACTTCTTTCGGATGGGAAACCATCGACGCATGACTGGCCGGCAATGTTATGGTTCTTGCATGTATTCGCTGCGCCATGAATTGTTCAGCCGGCGGAGGGATCATCCGGTCGTTCATGGAGACCTGGTACCAGCAGGGCAGGTTTTTCCAACCGGCATCTGTTACTTTAGCATCGAAACAGGCTACAGAAATAGGTTTTTGCACGGCAGCCATTACCAGGGCTTCAGTTTTATCAACGTCCTGACAAAAGTTGTCATGGAATAATTCCCGGTCGATCCATAAAAATCCGTATTTGTCTGGCCGTATAGATGCCGCACCGGGAGGTGCAACGGGCCCGCTGGCTGCTAAGATGGTGAGGCTCTCTCCTTTGTCCAGGGCGAATCCTGCAATATATACGAGGCCGACTACATTGGGACATAAATGAGCGGCTTCCGTGATAATGGCTCCTCCATAAGAATGCCCGACGAGCAGCACAGGACCTTCCAGCGCTTCTGCGGCCCGGCGAACGGTTTCCGCATCTTCTTCCAGGGTTACTATTTTCTCCTGTGTCGCTACCACATTATAACCAACTTCTGATAAAAGAGGAATTACTTTGCTCCAGCTGGATGCATCGGCCCATGCTCCATGTACGAGCAGGATGTTTAATTTTTTTGACATAAGATAAATTTTAGATGTGAAAGATGGTTTGACGAATGGATCAGAAAGGTAGTTATTTACGGGCAGCGTGATCATAGTTTTGTATCAATAAATTATTAACCATTCCGGAATGAACAGCATGGATCCGGCTTAGCTGATGGGCAACAATGATATAAAAGAAGCTCCTTCACTTTCTTTCGTTTCCACCCTGATTTCTCCCAGATGGGCCTTTATAATATCATAACTCAATGACAATCCGAGTCCGGTTCCTTTTCCGGGAGGTTTTGTTGTAAAGAAAGGCTGAAAAATCTTGCCGGCCAGTTTATGCGGAATGCCATTGCCATTGTCTTTTACCATGAGTTCAACCCGGTCCCCGATTTTACGGATTCTCACAAAGACAGTCGGTTCGTACAACAGCCCGTCCGATTGAATCAAATCGCCCAGCCTTTGTTTTTTTTCCTTCACTGAATAAAATGCATTGTTGAATAAATTCATCAGTACCCGGCCGATATCCTGCGGTACAATATTTATTTTTCCTGCTGATTCATCAAAATCTGTTTGCAGATTAACCTGGAATGTTTTGTCTTTTGAGCGGAAACCCTGGTAGGAGAGGCGTAAGTATTCTTCAGTTAATTTTTTTATATCCGTTAATTCCTTCAGACCCGTACTTATTCGCGTATGCTGTAACATGCCTTTTACGATCACTTCGGCGCGTTTACCATGTTGGCTGATCTTCTGCTGATTTTCACGGATATCATCTGCAATGGAAATGGCTTCTTCATTATTTCCTGCATTTAATTCAAACTTCAATTCGTCAATTAATTCTGTATTTACTTCAGAAAAATTGTTTACAAAATTCAACGGGTTTTGTATTTCATGTGCAATACCGGTCGTCAATTCACCCAGTGAAGCCATTTTTTCGGATTCGATGAGCTGGGCCTGGGTGGATTTTAATTCGGATAGTGTGGTTTGTATTTCGTGTTTTTGTTCATGGAGCAGGGCATTGACTTTTTGTTTTTGCAGGTTGTTTCTCCATAGAAAAATACCGATGATTAAGAATACACTGATAATGGAGAGCAGAGCATAAGTCTTCATTTTATTGGCAGCTTCCCGTTTTTGAGCGGCTGCTTTTTGCAGGTTCATAGCTTCATTGTACTCGTAATTCTGGGTCTCCCGTATCTTTTTGCGGCTGAATAGACTATCCCTGATGGCATTTCCCAGTTTCAGGTATTTAATAATACTGTCATATGCTTTTTTTGATTCATACAAAGAAGCCAGTTGGATAGACGCATGCAATACGCCTTCCGGATAAGACCGTATGCCCTCCTGGAAGATGGATTTGTGTGCATAGTAAATGGCGGAATCCATTTTCCCAAATGATTCAAATATTTTTGACATGCCATTATAGATTTTGATCAGACCGATATTGCTGTAATTTTTTAAGCAAATGGGAATGCCCATCCGGTAAAAATGCAGGGCAGTATCCTGCCGTCCCAGTCTTGAATACACGTCACCTAAAATCGGATAGATTTCACTGAAATCAGGATTCATTTTGTAAGACAATTCACCAAAATATAAAGCCGAGTCCAACTGATTGTTTCTCTCAAAAACTGAGCTTACAATACCATATACCGTACTTGCCTGCGCGCTGTTTTTTGGAGGCCGGGTAATTAAACTGACCGCACGGTTTCCATATCGCAACGCCTCTTTATATTCCCCCTGTTGCCGGTAACAATGCATCAGGTTATTGTTAGAATATATGATCAGCAGGGTATCGTGTGCATTTTCGCCCAGTGTAAGTCCTTTGAGGCCAATATCCAGCGCGCCTATAAAATTTCCCTGATTCGCCAGGGCTACACATAAAAGATTCATGAAGCCACCCTGGTGGGTTTTATCATTTATTTTTTCTGATAACTGCATGCCCTGCAATAAATAGGTGGTCGAAGTATCCGCATATGCAAAAAGATAGGTGTTTGATAAATCCCAGAGCAACAGTACTTTTGAAGTATCTGACTTTACAACCGTCAGTTCATGTTTCAGACTATCGGTGTAATTATTTTGACCAAATGTTTTTGCAAATGAAACAAATAGGAATAAACCAATTACGAATATTTGTTTCATGATGAATTTTTCTTCAAAAAAGGGAATGAGTTTCCGTTAATAAATGTAACGGTTTCTATCTAATCAGTACGACCGTTCCTTTAAACAGTTGTTCGGTACCGTTCGTAAATTGAATTTTTGCAAAATATACGTATGCTTCTGCTGCAGCCCGTTTTCCATTGAATAAACCATTCCATCCGTACCGGGGATCGTTGCCTGGCACATCTGAAACCTCAAACATTTTTTCTCCCTGCCGGTTATATATGACAAAATCTTTTACAGATGTTATATCCCGGCTGCCCAAAATATAAAATATATCATTGCGCCCGTCTCCATTTGGTGTGAAAGCATTCGGAATATCCACATTCCCGCCGGCAAATGTTTTCAGATTGGCGTAAACGGTGTCAACACAACCAAATTCATTTTGGGCAACAAAGGCATATTTCATCGAATATGGAAGTGTCACTACAGGCGTTAAACAATTTGTGCAGGATAAAAACTCGCCGGGATCCCATAAATAATTACTCAGCTGACCACCTGTAACGGAAGCCATTATTTGTACTGATGTATTTCTGAATATGGTTGTATCTGCCGGATAGATTGTTGCAACAAAAGGGGATATGGCCATGTTGCCAGCATTATTGGTATAATCGGTTTCATCAAATGCTTTATCAGGGATAATAGATGAATTGTCACCCTTGTCATTTACAACTGCATAGAGATGCCCTGAAAGCGGCGTGCTGACAACCAGGATAAAAGTATCACATGGGAGTGGTACGGAGCTGCTGGTATAAAATGTTTTTTGTAATAAATGTGCTTTGCCTGTTGATGGATCTTCGTCATAGAATGAAACGGGCAGGTTTTCAAATATACTGTCATACCCGTTATTCATGCAAATGATAAACTTCACGCGCGTGGTATTATTGGTAAAACAGTTTGACTGTACCAGCTGTACAACCATGTCCGGCGGAAAAATATTTATCTTCATTTTTCCTTTCAGAAAGCAGCCATATTGATTGGCCGTTTGCATCGTAACCATTGAATTATCTGTAACCGTTACCAGCGGTGAAGCACAGGCTGTACAGCTTAACGTATATCCGTTTCCGGGAAACCAGGTTGTGGAAGAAGGGTCAAACACGGTTGATTTGATCAAAACCGGTATGGTTTGTTTCCTGAAAATGGTCGTATCTGATGGTTGCAGAGATACTGTATCGGGCTGATAAGCAAATAAGGAAATGTTATTTGAATAATCTTTTTCCAGATTGAGGGTGTCATCCGGAAAAACCAGGGGAACTTGTTTTCCGTTGTTATTAACAACGGCATACAGAGAGCCGGCCGAAATTCCTTTAATTAAAAAAGTATAAGACGCGCATTTTGCCGGTACATCCGCCGGTGTTGTAAAAACGGGACCTAAAATATGCGCATCCGGAGAGGAGGGATCTGCATCATAAAATGAAACGGGCACACCCAGGGGTATGATTCCCCGTTTAAAATGGTTGCACAAAGTGAAATCCACCAGCAGACTATCATTCCTGGCACACTCGATCCTGTCCAGGGAAATGGAATAATCGTTATAGGGTGGGATCTTTATTTCCAGGTAAGATGTGTCCCGGCATCCGTATATGCTGGTTGCAATAAGTTCTTTGGTTAGCGTATCAACTGTATTTCCTGCAACAAAATAGGGAGCCGGGCAAATCGTGCAGTTCAGATCCTGCGTCGTACTCCAGACAAAAGAAGAAATACCTGAATTAACAGGATTTATCAGTTCGCCCAGTTGCAGGGTATCGCCGGCTTGTAACACAGTACTGGGAGGGATAGCAGTTATGTGAAACTGAAAACCAACCGCCTGCGAAAAATTATTCAGATATGAAACTTCCTGAAGGCTGGTGCCGGGCAGGCTGAAGGGGTTTGAAGTGCCACTGTCATTCAATGCCGCCCAAAGCTGGTTGAGCCCCGGCGCGTTCACGTCAAGGATAAAGGGGAAGCTGTTGCTGCAGCAGTTTCCCGGCACAGCCTGTGGGAAAAAAAATGTAGTTCCAATTTTCTTTGCAGTTCCGTTCCGTGGATCCGAATCATAAAAAGTGACCGGCATGTTGGCAGGTATCGTTGCATATCCCGAATTACAAAACTGGACGGCTACCCTGATTTTGGTTTCCTGATAACATTCAACATCGTTAAAATATAAAGTGCCATCCTGGGTCGGGTCTGCTACCGGGATCGAATAATATTCCGTCGTATCACTGCAACCGCCGTTGGTAGCAATCAGGCGCATGGAATAATTGCCCGGATTGGGGAAAACATACGTTTCATTCAGGTCGGTGCTTACCAGCTGTTCCGGCGCGCCGTTAAAACTTAACAGCCATCGATAACCCACGGCATTGGTAGAATTGTTTGTAAAAAGTATACTGTCGAGATAGATCGGGAATTTGGATGCGATGGTTTTTTTGTCGGCATAAAAACTGGCCGTCACTCCACAGGTCACCATGACAAAATCCGAGTAGGATGCAAAACAGGTGGCATCGCTGTTATATGCTTTCAGCATCACTTTATAAACGCCATTGGCGGCAAAGGAAGTTGAATAATTTGCATTTGTTGAAACACTCACTCCGTTCACGAGCCATTCAAATTGGGTAGCGCCCGTAGAAGTATTTGTAAATTGAACAATGTTTCCGGGCAGCGGCTGCGCGATATCCCTGGTGAAATAGGCGACTGAGTTTTCCGCGCAGGGTTTATCACATTCGTTTTTCAGCAGGCCGCTGCGCTGTGTTGCAATGGCAGCACGCATTCTCTCTGCCTGTCCTTCGGTAAATTCATTATGGCAGGCATTATTTGAATAATCCATGAAATTGGCGATCTGATCTGGAACGTCAACGGGAAAGGAACCATTGGAGTGATTGGAAAAGGTATCCGTTGTACAGGAATTCTGCGGGCTGGTACAGGATGGTGAATTGCCTACCGATGCATCCGGAGGTGTATCGCATACATGGTCGCCATTCGTCAGACAATCATTGTTGCTGCAATCCAATCCTTCAAACGTATGATACAAACCCAGGTAATGACCCATTTCATGCGCCTGCCCGGGTCCCGGTGATATTCCGGATAAAACAATACCGTCAGTAAGCTGACCTGTTCCCGGGAAAGTTGCATAAGCAGATTCGCTCAGCCTGAGCCAGTTTCCACAAACAAAATTAGTGACTCCTTCAAAGTTTGTACTGGTAATGATCCAGATATTGATATACCTCGAAGGATCCCATCGGTTCAGGTTCTTCAGCCTATCATCTTCAATAAATGCATTTAAATTGGAACCTATAAATGTGGAAACTGTCCTTGTTATCCCCGTTGAACTTCCGCCGTCGGGATCTGTCATGGCCAGACAAAACTGTATTTTGGTATCCGCCCCATTGCTGGCTGCATAAATACCTTTCTTCCCAAAAGCATCATTCAGATTATTTAGCGCGGCAATCACCTGTGCATCTGTTATTGATTCAGGGTTTGGGGTTATTATATGAAATACGACCGGTAAAATATAGCTCTCTGCACCCAAAATACCTGATACAGAAAGGATCTTTTGGTTCAAATTTTCTTCCTGCGATTTAAATCCGGGTTTTCTTCTCTGTTCATTCAACAGAGCATCCGAGGCGCAGGATGGAGTAACCGGATGGATGGTAAATTTTGAATGAACAGCTGGATTCAGTCCCTGATTCTGCTGACCCAATGCCAAATATGTCAGAAACAGCAAAATAAAGAGAAAAGAATACTGGTATAAAAGAAGGTAGAATTTCCTCATAATCTGTTCAAACGATAACCTGCACGTTAATAACCCGGTTTTTACTTATCGCACCATCTTGAATATATATTAAAATACTGACTTTCTCCGGGCATACCATAAAATCCGGAAAAACGGGGACCAGGAAAGTGTGTATACCCCTTTCCTACAGGCGTTTAATCATATACTTAATTACCTGAAAAAGCGTTTTAATTTATCAATAGTCACTAAAAATGAACAAATTTTTCCGGGGCATTATTTGGCTGTTTTTTATGGCCGGTACGGCATGCACAAAATCTGGGGATATTCAGCATACACCGCTAATTGATTCTACGAAGATTTTCGGAACAATCGATTCTTCGGATTTGATTAAGAGCATCACCTATCAGTCAGGTGACAGCACCTATACGCAATACTTTTTTTACGATACGGTCAACAGGAAAATCATTGTATCCTTACAACCCGTTTCATCTTCTTCTTCTGATTATACCGACGGGGAAGAATTCTATTATGATGCCGGGGGGTTTCTTATACATATCTCCGGAAAATTCGTCGTGCCACAGGATACTTATTTTTCTTCAGCAGATTACCAGTATGATGACCAGCATGTTCTGAAAAGCGCTTCCAATACTTTTTTCGGCGGACTGTATTATGCTGCAGACTACACGAAAACACCTGTTCCGGCGGGCGGGTATCTGCTGAGCCAGCTTTATACATCACCGGGGAACAATGGTTATACTGACAGCGACTATGTCGCCGTTTATCTCAATGATACCGGAGGATATATTTCATCCTATCAGATTCACAATGATACCGGACAGGGGGACATATACAATACAAGCGCGAATGGCGATACTTATGTTTATGTTTCGGATACATCGATTTACGATGCAGCGGGCAATTTAAGTAAGTCCGTTTTTACCTATCCGCCGGATCCCCTGAAATCTGACAGCCTGGTCATTTATACCCGATACGATTTTAAATTACGGGACACCAAAGGGAATCAGCTATATAATCTGCAAAGAGTGTTATTTAACGGGGTAGGCAACACGATATTTCCAATCATTGATTTTTATACAGGCTTTCTAAGCCCGCTTGGAGACGACGGAGTTCAGTTGATTAAATACCCTGCCTTGCAAACCACGATGACCGTGGCAGATTCATTTGGCAATTATGATTCAACCATTACATTCAATTCCAGTCCGCAATACGACGACAGATCCCGCCTGATTACATATCAGAATGTTGCGCGGTTCCCACCATATGCGGGATATAATATCCTGATTGCCTATTACAAATAATTGCCATCCGCAGTGTTGCCACGGGACTCTTCATGATGACTTTCTTTACCGGCCATTGTATTAGTCGTCGGAATGCACTTTTATCCGATGGCCTGGATATTTAAGAGAACGATTGATTATTATCTGGCTACCTGGGCCACTTTCATTGCCATGTGTGGTATCGTTTTACATTATATAAGACACTGCCTCCTGACAATATCATATCTTTTGTGGGTATCATACTGGCCATCGCCACCACCTGTTATGGATTGTATATGATTTATTATGGCAAAAGAATGATAAAGGCAAATCCTTCCTCCGGTGTGGCGTAACCTTATTTTCCGACCGGGTTCCCAGCGAAACCCATGTCAGATTACAATTCCAGCAAATAATTTAATCCTTCGCTTTTTCAGCAGCATCGACAGCTGCCTGTTTTTCAACCGGACTTATTTGTTCAGGCCCGAGTTTATATTTGAGGCTGTCTATCGTACCGGTAAACCGGAAGGGCAGATCATATGCAAATTCAACGACGGGAGAACGTGTATCCATTCCGATATCGAAACTCTCGTCAATGGTCATCATTAATGGAATCGTATGTGCCATTGTTTTTCTGGCGGTTTCTTTACCATCTACTGATAAAATACCAGTTCCTCCTTTGGCAGGACCGGGACCATCATATTTGAAATCAAAAACAATGGTGTGTTTACCTGAACCCAGCCCACTTAAGGATTCCCATCTGAAACGTTCCATATCCAGAAAGTTATAAACAAAAATCGGCCTGCCTCTTCCCAATCCGAATAAACTGGTCAGGAGCATCAGCACCAGCCAGAGTGCAGTGAGCACCAATAATAGTTTTGCAAAAGCAGTTTTCCAGTTTCTCCAGTTTTTTGCCTTACCCCGCCAGAGTATGAATAACCCCAGAAGGAAAAATCCAGTACCGGTATATGTAAATAATTTTCCTTTCAGCCACCAGTTGTAATCATGACTCAGAAATAATCCATAACCGCCGAAACGTCCGCCCAGGGTTGCGATCATTCCTTCAGCGCCTCCCGATGGAACCGTTACTTCGGCAGTAATTGTATAATCCTTATCTAAAATACTGGGCGCATTTCCCAACGGTATACCAACATTTACGCCTGTATAGGTGAATTCGGTTTTACCGGCGACAGCGCTAGGACGTGGAGTCAGCAGCCGGGAGAAAGCTGTGTTATCCAGTGGTAGCACGTTATATTTCGCGGCTTCAGTCAGGAAAAGTGCCTGTAGCTTTTTAAGCGTATCCGGATATTTTGCAGATAGGTCGTTGTACTGTGAGTAATCCTCCGTGATATGATATAATTCCCATTTGTAACCGGAATCCACGCTGGGTAATTTGCCTGTGGCAAGAAGCCAGGGCGGAGCGAATGGAGTGGTATTCGCATACCAGCCATCGTGATATATTCCACGGTTAGCAGCCATTTCGAAATACTGGGTATTATGTCTGGATGGAGCATTCGCAGAATCGAAAGTATACACCATGCTCACGCCTTCAATAGGCCGTTGTTTTATTCCATTCACTGTATCCGGAGCCTGGATACCGGTTGCTTCGAGCAGGGTTGGTACAATATCAATCACATGATGAAACTGGGTGCGGATACTACCTGCATCCTTGATATGACCGGGCCAGGAAATCGCAAGTCCCTGGCGGGTTCCGCCAAAATGTGAAGCAACCTGCTTGGTCCATTTGAAGGGTGTATCAAATGCCCAGGACCAGCCTACCGCCATGTGCGGATAAGTCTGGTCGGAACCCCATTCGTTCATATGCAGCAGCTGCAATGCCATCGGAACTTCCATGATGCCATTATAAGCAGTCAGCTGATTATAGGAACCGTAAAGCGTTCCTTCAGGGCTGGTTCCATTGTCACCGCAGATATAAATGATGAGCGTATTGTCGAGTTTGCCCATATCTTCTACACTTTGTATTACGCGGTTGATTTCAAAGTCGGTATATGCCGCGTAAGCAGCAAATACTTCAGCTTCATGGGCGAATAGTTTTTTCTGAAGGAATGTAAGTGAATCCCAATGCGGAATGCTTTCGGGCCAGGGCGTAAGCATGGCATTTTCCGGAATCACGCCAAGCCTTTTCTGGTTGGCGAAAATCGTATCACGCAGTTTTTCATACCCCATATCGAACTTGCCTTTGAATTTTTCAATCCATTCTTTAGTTGGCTGGTGAGGGGAATGCGTACCCCCGGGTACATAATAAACAAAGAATGGATTGTCAGGTGCGGCAGCATTCAGATCCCGCATATGTTTGATGGCTTCATCGGCCAGGTCAGTCGTTAAGTTATAACCGGGGTTATTTACAAATGGATAAATCTGGGTGTGATCCTGGAAAAGGTAGGGTGTCCACTGGTCAGTCTCCCCACCCATGAACCCATAAAAATATTGGAAGCCCATACCGGAAGGCCATTGGTCATAAGGTCCTGCAACACTGTATTGAAAGTTCGGCGTATTATGATTCTTGCCAAACCAGGAGGTGGAGTATCCATTGTCAGAAAGGATCGTTCCGATACTTGCATTATTGATTCCGATAATAGAGTTATAACCCGGAAAACCGGTAGACAATTCACCGATCACTCCACTGCCTACCGAATGATGATTACGGCCGGTGATCAGCGCGGCCCGGGTGGGTGAACAGAGCGAAGTGGAATGGAACTGCGTGTAACGCAGACCTGCTTTTGCAACACGATCTAATCCCGGGGTCGGTATCACGCCACCAAAAGTGCCAGATACACCATATCCCTGATCATCGGTCATAATGAGAAGAATGTTTGGAGCTCCTTTTGGAGGCACCAGCCTTGCCGGCCAGTAAGACTTGGAATTCAGGGCGCTTTCATTGATCACCCCATTGAATGGCGGAGGAAGCACCGGAAGACTTTTTCCCTGGATCGTGAAAGTGGAGCTGGGTGATCCCGGCGTGCCATTAATTTTCTGGGCATATCCCTGAAAGGCCGAGCAAATCGTTGTCGCAACCATCATTAATGATAAGATGCTTTGTTTCAAATGCGCATTCATGTTTTTTATTTTGTCTGTAAAAAACTTATTGAATAGGGTAAAATGGATTAATTCTAACTAAAATTTCTCAAATTGGATTTTTTAATTGAAATAAATAAGGACGAAATAGGTTGATGACCGTGCTTATTTATAAATGAATCAATTCTGCTTTGATTGATTCAGCGCGCCAATCAATGGAATATTGCTCTGTACAACCGCTTTCCACATGGTCTGCAGATAGATCTCCAGCTGCATATATTTTGCTGCATTGATTGCACCAATTGCCTTTTTTATTTTGTCGTAATAATCTGCGTTCAATTTATCCAGGGATATGGTGTTGTCGAATGATGATTTGACGAGTTTATCAGCCAGCTCCGGGGTCAGCGTACTATATCCGTTTACATATTGATTGATCAGGTCAATTCGTGCAGCCGCAATTTTCTCCCTGTTGGCTTCATAATCCGCATAGATCGGCCAGAACTTGCCGCCTTCCTGCACATTCAGGTTCATGTATTCATCAACGATTGATTTTTTGTCTTTGGAATAGGTTTTTTTAATATAATCCAGTTCGGGATCACCGGTTTGGGCTTTTACATATACGGCCATAAAAAGAACAGCAGCTGTAAGGATAAGTAATTTTTTCATTCGTTTTTTATTAATGATTGATGGGAGAATCAGTACCATGTTTAGCATTTCATTCTTTCATATTAGTTTGCGATGGATGGTCCGTTTTGAAGTGACTGCATCGCCTGTTCGATTGAAAAACTTCCTGTTTTCTGACTTGGCGGAAACTCCCTGAAAGTAGCGATGAAGCCACCGACAAATTGCAGTGCCGGCACGAGCAGAAAGAGTCGTTCCGCTCTCCACTGATCATAACCCATGGTTTGATGATCAGCCAGCTCGAAGGGATCCGAACGCAGATTGAAAAGTTTTGGTAAACGTAAAGGCACGAATGGATCCTGCCATACAGCCATGCCATGGGCTCTTTGTTCTGCGAAGACAATTTTCCATTGGTTATAACGAAGCGCGACCAGGGATCCATCGTCGTTGAAGTAGAAGAATTCATGGCGCGGGTCGGGAGATTTACCCGCCAGGGCATCTGTGATATTGTAACCATCAATATGGACCTTGAAGGTAGCATTCCCAACTTTCATACCCTTCAATAGCTGATCAGTTACATCCGGAACGCCTGCAGCGGCAAGGATCGTGGGAAGCATGTCTTCATGGGCAAAGATATCGTTGTTAATGGTGCCGGGTTTAATGATGCCGGGCCAGCGAATGAAGCAGGGAACCCGATAGCCACCTTCCCAGTTGGTATTCTTCTCACCGCGGAACGGTGTTGTTCCGCCATCGGGCCATGTAAAAGCTTCTGCCCCGTTATCAGAAGAATACATTACGATCGTATTTGAATCAAGTCCGAGTTCCTTTAATTTATCAAGCAGCTGACCCACCTGGCCATCATGTTCCACCATACCATCCGGGTAAATACCCAGACCGGTTACTCCCTGGCTGGATGGTTTCAGGTGCGTGAAAACATGCATACGGGTAGAGTTCCACCAGATGAAAAAAGGTTTGTCAGCTTTTTTGGCTTTCTCCAAATAGCTGAGCGTTGCACTCGTAACTTCTGAATCTATTATTTCCATTCTTTGCACACTGAGCGGACCGGTAAGCTCAATTTTCTGCGTACCATCCGGATTGGCCCAGGAATGAATGACACCTCGGGTTCCAAATTTTTTGATCATCTCCGGGTTTTTAAAATAATCCGGATTTTGATATTCTTCTTCTGCGTTCAGGTGATAAAGCGATCCATAGAACTCATCAAATCCATGATTGGTTGGCAGCGTTTCATCTGCGTCGCCGAGATGGTTCTTACCAAACTGGGCGGTCATATAACCCAGCGGTTTCAGCAATTGGGCAATCGTTACATCCCGTGCCTGCAGGCCTTCTTTCGCGCCAGGCAGTCCGACCTTTAAAAGGCCTGTGCGCAAGGGGGTCTGGCCGGTGATAAATGCCGAACGTCCGGCCGTACAGCTTTGCTGCCCGTACCAGTCTGTAAAGAGGGCGCCTTCTTTTCCAATCCGGTCGATATTCGGCGTCTTATAGCCCATCATTCCCTGGTTATATGCACTGATATTCCAGTATCCAATATCATCTCCCCAGATGATGAGGATATTGGGTTTTTTTGATTTCTGTGCAGATACCGAAATTGCAAGGAACATGGCTGACAAAAAGAATAGTCTTCTCATTTTTTTATTTTTGATTTGATCGGGCGGGTCGTCTATTTTTTTAATTCAATAAAAAATAATTCAGGTGGCTGGATTTTTAAAAGTGAAGAGATTACTTTTAATGATTGAATTAGCAACAAACACTAAATATACAGATTTAAATAGATTCGGGGCAACCGATGGGCATTCAAAAAAAAATTTGTTCCATTATTAATCTTTAAATTTATTCCGGTCAAATCAGATTATTCATGATCTCTGTTAAAACGGCCCTGGATTTTCAGGAAACTGATGAAAAATCCCACGCAGACCGGATGGCATTTCGTGATTGAATGTGCGTTTTCGGACCCGGTATGTATGCATCAGGAGATAAAAGTTTATATTTAATGGTTCAGGATAATCATGACTGATTTTATAAGAAAATCTTCGCTGTTCTTCGTTCCGGCTTTCATTTTGGCCGGCACCATCCATGCGCAGGAGATGGAACCCAGGAGTTATGCGGTTGTTCCCAACGGGCTGCATGCGATGGCATTGTCCTTTACCTATTCGAGCGGGAATGTTGTTACGGAAGGCAGTTCACCGGTTCAGGATCTGGATGTGACCAACAAAGTTTTCAACCTGGGGTATGTTCAGACATTTACTTTATTTAAGAAACTTGCCCGTGTTTCTGCAAGTGTTCCTTATGGTTTTTTGGATGGCTCAGCCAAATTCCATGGAATAGATACAAGTGGATCCCGGACCGGATTTTATGATGGCCGGATTAAATTCGGTGTGAATCTTTTCGGTTCGCCCGTTTTATCTCCGCAGGAATTCCAAAAATTTCAGGAACATACCGTGTTCGGGGTAAGCATGGTTATTTCTGTACCCGTTGGTCAGTATTTCCCTTCAAAACTGATCAACCTGGGTTCAAACCGTTGGGGGTTTAAACCCGAAGTCGGACTTTCTCACCGGGAAGGAAGATTGTTTTACGAAGTTTACACCGGAGTATGGATGTACACGACAAATTCCAATTATTTCAAATCATATATCCAGGATGAAAAAGTCCTGTTTAGTTTTCAGGCCCATGTGGACTATACATTTAAGCATGGTAAGTATATTGCTTTGAACGGGGGGTTTGCAGATGGCGGGGAGACCTCCCTGAACGGCACTGAACAAAATGACGAACAGCAAAACTGGAGAATCGGTGGCACTTTTTCATCACCCGTCTTCAATAAACATCAGTCAGTCAAAGTCATGGTCAATACCGGTATCGCTACCCGGGCCGGGCAAAGTTATACTGCTTTGACGGTTGTTTACCAATACAGCTGGTTTTAACAGTTGCGTTCATCCATTCATTTTATTTTGATTAATTTCATCCTCCCAATTGAGTATCATCATACGGCAATACATTCATACATGAGGAACAGGCATTTCATCTCCGGCACCGTGCTCATACTGTTTTTTACCAGTTGCCATTCCGCAGATCCGGAGAAAAATAATGCGGCGGATATAGATAAGAAGAAAATTTCGGGAGCTGTTTCCTGCACGGCCACCGGCCTTCCTGTACAGGACAGCGCTTTGTATATGGATGGCGGCGGGGCAGAGTACCAGCCAACGGAATTTGCTGATCTGAAAAAACCGGCTAAAGAGGAAGAAGGTATGGTTTGGATACCTGGCGGAGATTTCAGCATGGGAGGCGTAAATCCGATCGGCATGATGGATGGCGGCCATGAAGGCATGTCGGATGCCAGGCCGGTTCACCGCGTCCACGTAGATGGATTTTTCATGGATGCAACGGAGGTAACGAATAAAGAATTTGCTGCCTTTGTACATGCGACCGGGTATATAACGGTTGCTGAAACCAAACCGACAAAGAAAGAATTCCCTGATGCACCGGAAGAAAACCTGGTGGCGGGCTCGGTGGTGTTTACGCCAAAAGAAACCAGCGATTTATCGAATAGTTATAACTGGTGGAATTATGTGCATGGCGCCAACTGGCAGCATCCGACGGGTCCCGGTTCTGACATTAACGGAAAAGAAAATTACCCGGTTGTACATATCGCAGAAGAAGACGCGGAAGCGTATGCAAAATGGGCGGGCAAAAGATTGCCAACGGAAGCGGAATGGGAATTTGCAGCGCGGGGCGGGAAAACAGGGGAGCTATATACCTGGGGAAATACTTTTAAACTGAACGACAAATGGATGGCCAATACATATCAGGGCAAATTTCCGTCCCAGGATTTAGGTACAGATGGTTTTATCGGCATTGCACCCGTTAAAGAATATGCTCCGAATGGATATGGCCTGTATGATATGGCAGGGAATGTTTGGGAATGGTGCAGTGACTGGTACCGCGCGGACTATTATCAAACCCTGGCTAAAAATAAAGTATCAAATAATCCGAAGGGCCCTCCGGATTCGCTGGATCCCATGGAACCCGGACAAAAAAAGAAAGTGCAGCGGGGCGGATCTTTTTTATGTACTGACCAGTACTGTACGCGTTATATGGTAGGCAGTCGCGGCAAAGGAGAATACCGGTCTTCTTCCAATCATGTTGGCTTCCGTTGTATCAAAACAGTCAGCAGCCCACTCATTTCTGCATTGAAATAATTAATTTTTGAAACGCCGGCCTGTTACTCAAACCCACCCGTACGGTTTTTTTTATCTGCCCGGGAAAATCATTTAACGAGGCGGTCGCATAAGGAGCTGACAAATAAGCGACTCTTGGTTTGGTGGAATCATAACCGCGCATGACACGGTAAATCCTCCATGCGATTTTCAGATAATTTTTAATCATGTAGCCGATTTTAGTGATTGAAATATCTCTAAGACGCTGGCATCTGTTATAAAGCTGGCATACAATGAATTGCGAATTTTCTTGTATAGGGTGCGTACGGTATCGGTACCGGGATTGCCCGGTTATTTCCATTTCTGTTTCGTCTTAATATAGTAGATTGATCCCCTAAATGATTACCCATGAAATGTACCGGCGCCATTTTCTTTTTTTTGTTCACTGCCTTTGTTTCAGATGTCTTTTCCCAAACCACCGGGAATCTGGCACCCACCCCGCCCATGGGGTTTAATACCTGGAATACCTTTCAGACGAAGATCAGTGAAGACATGTTACAGGTGATGGTGGATTCTTTTGTCAGTTCGGGTATGAAAGAAGCCGGTTATCAGTATTTTGTTCTTGACGACGGGTGGATGGCCATGGATCGCGATAAAAATGGCAGCCTGGTGGCAGATCCGGTGAAGTTTCCCCATGGCATGAAAGCCTTTGCGGATTACGTGCATATGAAAGGATTAAAATTTGGTATTTACAACTGTGCAGGATCTAAAACCTGCGCGGGATATCCCGGTACCCGGGGTCATGAGTATGAAGATGCGAGATTATATGCATCCTGGGGGGTTGACTTCCTAAAATATGACTGGTGTAATACGGACAGCCTCAATACGCCCGAAGCATATAAAACGATGAGTGCAGCCCTGCGTGCTACCGGGCGACCCATCGTTTTCAGTATCTGCGAATGGGGAGATCATAAGCCCTGGCTTTGGGCGGGCGGTGTGGGAGAATTATATCGGACAACCGGAGATATCAGCGCAAATTTTATTATTAGAAAACCCAAGGGGAACTGGACGCCACAGTCCGTTATCAGTATCCTGGATTTGCAGGAAGCCATCCGGAAATATAACGGGCCGAATCACTGGAACGACCCGGATATGCTGGAAGTGGGGAATGGCATGACGTATGATGAAGACAAATCTCATTTTTCTCTTTGGTGTATGCTGGCCGCACCGCTGGCAGCGGGTAATGATTTGCGCAAAATGCAGGCTCAGACCCGGGAGATCCTGACCAACAAAGAAATGATTTCGGTGGATCAGGATCCGCGGGGAATTGCCGCATTTAAAATGATGATGCCGGATAGCCTGGAACTTTGGGTAAAACCATTAAAGAATAACGGACTGGCCCTCTGCTTTTTGAATCGCAGTTCCGGCTCAAAAAAAATAGATCTGCCATGGAAGGATCTGAATATTTCAGATAACCAGTCCGGACTGGATATACATTTTGCATCGCAGCAATTGAATATCCGGGATATATGGCTTCATAAAGAGTTGGGTACGACGATCCATCATTTCACACGTGAAATACCTTCGCATGCTGTGGTTGTTTTAAAACTTCAGCCGCTGGTCAATTAAGTCATTGTAAAATCAACAGAAAAACCGGTATGAATTGGTGTATTTCTGTATATTCCGTTTCTAAATCTTTTTATGAATACATTAATTGAATCTCTTCAGGAAAAAGTTGGTTTAACAGCTGATCAGGCAAAAGATGCGGCTGCCCATATGCTGGATTTCATCAAAGCAAAAATTCCAGCCTCCCTGCATGAACACCTGGATGCAGCAGCCATTGGTAATACCATTAAAACAAAAGGGGCTGAATTTCTTGCTGAAGTGCAAACGAAGGGGGGTGATTTTTTACAAAGCGCGCAGGAAAAAATCAGTACATTTATCCATAATAAAGAATCTTAACCCATTTGAAGCTATGACAGTGTGCAAATTTTTTAATTTATTTGCATCCCGCCGAAGGCGGGACACATTTACACATTTGCACATTTGCACATTTTCACATTTTCTCCAGGTCCTTTCTGATCAGGTTTCTCTCCCGCTCTGTTTTTGCCAGATTCAGCGCAGTATGTAAATGATGTATTGCTTTGGACTGATCGTTGCCGGTATAGAGATATCCCAATAAAACATGGTACAAATGATTACCTGTTAAACCGAGCTTTTCCGCTTCCTCAATCGCAGCCTGTTTCCCCCTGGTTTTTGAAATGGCATAGGTTCTGTTCAAAGCGCTGACCGGCGAATATTCCATACATAATAATTGATTGTACAATTGCAGGATATTCTCCCATTTTTCTATATGATCATTTTTTTGGGTGTGCCAGTAAGCAATGGCTGCTTCCAGATGATACCTGCTCAGTTCCTTCCCCCTGGAAGCCTGGTTTAAATAATAATGGCCTTTTAAAATCAGTTCTTCATTCCATAGATCAACATTCTGATCATCATAGCGGATAATTTCCCCTTTTTCATCTGTTCTCGCATCAAAACGGGATGCATGGAAACACATAAGTGCAAACAATGCCTCTGCCCGGGGTATATTGGTTTGTTCATTTTCAATCAGGATCAGGGTTAAACGCATCGCCTCCAGGCAGAAATCCTTTCTCAGTACGGTATCCCGGATACTGGAATAATACCCTTCATTGAACAGCAGGTATAAACTGGTCAGAACGGCATCTACCCGGCCACTGATCTCTTCCGGAGCCGGCAGGCGGATTTGTATTTTTGCGGATCTTAATTTTTCTTTTGCCCTGGTAAGTCTTTTATGGATGGTTTCTTTACCTGATAAAAAAGCATCCGCGATTTCTTCAATACCGAATCCACATAAAATGCGCAGGGTTAATGCAATTTGAGATTCAACCGGCAGCACCGGATCTGCGATGGCAAACATCATCTGCAGCTGACTGTCTTTAATATTTTCATCCGAGAGATCAATATCTGTTTCAGGAAATATATCTTCCTCTGTAATGAACGCTGAACGGATTTTTGTTTGAAAGACTGCCTGGCGTCTGATCTGGTCCCGGGCTTTATTTTTAGCCACTGTATACAGCCAGGCGACGGGATTTTCCGGGAGACCTTTGAGACCCCAGGTTTCTGCTGCTATCAGAAAAGTATCACTGGCAATATCTTCAGCCAGGGAAAGTTGCTCGAATCCGAAATGTCTGCCCAATACCGCTATGATTTTTCGGTATTCGGTCCGGAATAAATGGGGAAGTAATTCTTTTTCCTGCATAAAGGGCTACACTTTACCTTTTCGCTTGTTAAAGAGTCATCGGAATAATCGTTCGCACTTCCACATTCCCGCCGATCATCAGTATAGGGCATCCTTTCGAAATTTCTGCAGCTTCCTCCATGGATCCGGCACGGACAATTATATAACCCCCGATGGATTCCTTGATTTCCACGTAAGGCCCGTTTGTTACCACCGCTCCGGGTTTCACTACTTTTCCATCTTCCGACAGGCGGTTGCCTGAATTTACCAGTTGGTTCCGGGCAGCAATGCCTCCCATCCAGTTTTGCCAGTCCTTCATCATATTTTGTAAATGCTCCGGGGAAGGCTGGGTACCGGAAGTTTTAAAATCTCTCCGGAAAATCAATAAAAACTCATTCATTTTGTAAATTTTTAGAAGTTTAAAATATGATGACGAGCAGGCCCGGAAGAACTGGACAGGATATTCAAAATAATGCAGGAAGTTAAATAGAAACAGAGGGTATGCAACATTTTAACAAATTGCATGTCCTTAAGGCTGCGGAATGGGGCTGCTCAGATAAAACGAACAATATCGTATCGAATCCGGGCAGTACTTCATGGGATACATGTTTTACCTGGCTGATTTTTAATCAATTGCAGTTCTGGCACTGTGTTAGCGTGGGAAGTGTGGGAGTGTGGGAAGTGGGTAAAGTATTAACAGGAGCATAAATAATTTTTTTAATTTTTCATTTAAAATGTAAGCACATGAAAAGCATGCTAAGTTTTCTTTTTGTTTTTTCCGGAATCATTGCACAGGCGCAGGATTCGCATAATGGTATTCTTTACCTGAATAAGGTCTTATCAGCCGATGGTATTAACCAGGTAGAAGCAAAAACCTCGGGGGGTGGCATAGAAGTAACCGGTGTAAATTCTTCCGAGGCACGTATTGAAGTGTATGTAAATAAGAATGGAAACCATGGTTCTTATACAAAAGAGGAAATTCAAAAAATGATTGAATCAGATTATGATCTGATAATTACCGTATCCGGCAATAAGCTGACTGCGATTGCCAAACCGAAGAAAAGTTTCAGGAACTGGAATAACAGTCTGAGCATTTCATACAATATTTATGTTCCTGTTTCCTGTGCTACCCATCTCAATACCAGTGGCGGAGGAATCAGCATTGCCAACCTGAATGGTGAACAGCATTTCAACACGAGTGGTGGTGGGCTTGACGTAAAAGGACTTACCGGAAAAATTATCGGCAACACATCAGGCGGGGGTATAACTGTCACCGATTCAAAAGACGATATTGATCTGGAAACAAGTGGTGGCGGAATTGAAGCGAGCCGCTGTTCAGGACAGATTAAGTTGAATACTTCCGGCGGTTCAATAGAATTAAATGAGCTGAATGGGAATATCCGCGCATCTACCAGCGGAGGTAATGTGGATGCCGAAAAAATTACCGGTGAATTGATTACCCATACTTCCGGGGGAAATATTTCACTTACATCCATGCGCGGCAGCCTGGAAGCGTCAACCAGCGGCGGTAATATTGATGTGCAGATACTGGAAACAGGTAAATATGTGAAACTGGGTAATTCCGGTGGCTCCGTTCATTTGCAAATCCCTAAGGGCAAAGGGTTTGACCTAGATATTCATGGGGATGGGGTTAAAACAGAAGGACTGAGTAATTTCAGCGGCTCGGTAGAAAAACAGAGTATTAACGGCACTGTAAATGGCGGTGGTATTCCGATAGACATTCACGCCGGCAGCGGAGGTGTAACCCTCG